>Ga0123356_10005681_pt1 | contig 12666 bp, 16 predicted proteins | sample TergutEmb28metaG_2_FD_92546 | JGI IMG/M metagenome (GOLD analysis project Ga0123356, IMG submission 92546) | Embiratermes neotenicus P3 segment gut microbial communities from Petit-Saut dam, French Guiana - Emb289 P3 | ecosystem: Host-associated > Arthropoda: Insects > Digestive system > Gut ... | reverse complement strand
ATATCATTAGAAAGAATCACACGAAGTTTACGTTAAAAATATATCAACTCGAAAGGGAGATAACTATGAAAACTATTATACTTTACGCAACAAAATACGGTGCTGCCGCTGAGATTGCCCGACGCATTGCGGCGCAGATTGACGATGCGGTTACTTTTAATTTAAAGCAAGCCGGCGTTCCTGCGCTTAATGATTTTGAATGTGTGATTGTCGGCAGTTCTGTTTATGCGGGAATGTTTCGTAAGGAAGCGAAGACTTTTCTCGCTGAAAATGCTGATGAGCTTTGCAAAAAGAAGCTTGGTCTGTTTATCAGCGGGATGAGCGAAAGTGACGGGGACGAGGCATTTAAAGCGAATGTTCCGGGCGAGGTGCTGCAGGCGGCTGTTGCCGCAAGCGCATTGGGCGGTGTCTTTGACCCATCGAGGGCAAACTTCTTCGAGCGTCTTATAATGAAAGCCGTCACCAAACAGTCGGGGTATGTCAGTAATATAAGCGAAGGAAAAATTAAGGAGTTTGCGGAGGCAATGAAAGCGTAAAGAAGAGGTTGGTTATTTTCTGCGCTGGTGATGTTAATGGTAATGTAAATAAAGCGTAGATTGCTAATTTTTATATTTTGTGAGGGTATGTATGATTAAAGTAAATGAGATATTCGAATCGGATGAGAAGTCCGGTATATGTAATGAAATTTTAAGAGCGCTGCCAAGTTGGTTTGAAATAGAGGCAAGTATTGTGGATTATGTAGAAAAAGTACGCTTAATGCCGTTTTTTGCTGTTTTGGACGATGATAAAACTATTGGCTTTGCCGCATTAAAGGTGCATAACCCTTTCACTGCTGAAATCTGCGTAATGGGCGTATTAAAGGAATACCACAGACAAGGAGTGGGTAGAGAACTAATTATCCGTTGTGAGAAGTATTGTATAGATAACAATATGGAATATCTCACAGTCAAAACCTTGGATGAATCAAGAGAAAGCGATAGTTATAGAAAAACAAGGCTATTTTACCAATCCGTTGGATTTAAGCCGCTGGAGGTTTTCCCATTACATTGGGATGAAGAAAACCCGTGCTTATTTATGGCAAAGTATATCTCAGTTTAAGCACCGTCTTAACTCGTAATAAGCATTGCCATATACTCACGATAGTCTTAAATAAAGCAGATATTATGCAAACTGGTCATAAATTTACACAGAGTGCGAATTTATGTTATACGATAACTTTGATAATGTAACTTGTGCATATCGTTAAAAGAAAGTATAATGAATATATGAAAATTTATCTTGAAACAACAATGTTCAACTATTACTTTGATACTGACCGTGATGGTCATATTGATACTGTTCGCATGTTTGAAGCAATTGGTACCGGTGAATATGATGGATACACTTCACAATACACCATTTTGGAGTTGCAAAAGACTTATGAACCCAAGCAATCAGATATGTTAGCGTTAATTGATAAACACAATGTTAAAGTATTGGAATTCGATGACAAAGCTGTTGAACTTACAAATTTATATGTTCTAAGCGGTATTATACCTGAGAAGTATCTCTTTGACGGATTCCATATAGCAATTGCTTCAATAAATGAGCTAGATTGTATACTATCCTTTAATTTTCAACATATTAATAAACTAAAAACTAAACGTATGACCACACAAGTTAATCAAGAATCAGGATATAACGGGATAACTATCTGCACTCCAATGGAGGTCTTAGATTATGAAGAAACGCAGTAGTATAGAGAGAGAATTGAATATAATTAGATTAGCCTTATACGAGGAAGTTAAAGGTATGTCATCATCAGAAATGACTGCTTATATGAAAGCACAACTAAACGCACCTAAAGGAAAATCTGTAAACATACCTAACGAACTGAAAGTAGGAGAGAATACAAATCCATACTCTGCTTCTTAGGAGAAGTATCATGACATCATTCAGATCAGTTTTTAAAATTGAATAGCTAATACTCTTTTTGTAATTAAATTAGCTATTAACTTAGAAAACCGTCTTTACATCCTTTACACCTATGTCAAAGCATTTTTACATAGGTGTAAAGGAATTTTGGTAGATATAAAGATGAATAAGTATTAAACTCCATTTATATTATAAGGAGCGGTGATGATATGAACATTTGCGAAATATTAAAGCAAGCAAGGGTGGATGCCGGGTTATCTCAAGAAGCGGCAGCTGAAAAAGTAGGTGTGAGCCGCCAAACCATGTCAAACTGGGAAACAGGGAAAAGCTATCCTGATATTGCCGGTGTTATTGCTTTAAGTGATGCTTATGGTGTTTCACTTGACTCTTTAATGAAGGGAGATACTAAAATGATACAGCATTTAGAAAAAAGCACAAACGTAACGAAAAGCAATAAACAAGTTATCGCAACTGCTATTGCAATAGCTATAGCACTAATCGGTACAGCACTTATTATCCTGGCTTCCGGTGGAGACTATGGTGATTTTGTTGACTTACCATCTTGGATAGCACTTTTTATTCCCATATTGGCTGTTTTAACAATAACACGTAATTTTAAAACATTTGGCATAGGATTTCGTACAGCTTTATTTCCAAAGACTGAAGTATCCGATGAGCTCCGTAATCAAGCAGCTTCGTTATTTCGATTATTATCAAAAACGGCGATATTATCCGGAGTTATTATAGCAATGATTTTTCTAACAAATATCGCTTTTGGTATTGATTTTACCACTCCGGACTTAGCATCGATCCTTGCGATAAACATCGCAATATGTATGATGCCAATCCTCTACAGCTTGTTCTTGATTGTTTTTATTTTCGAGCCAATCGTGTATATTTTGCGCAATAGGGCAAACTAGTTACCAATGAAGCCAAAGGGAGCGCCGGTTCGATGCGGTGTTTGTTCAGGCATCCTCCAGCTCGCGCATGGCGAGGATTGTGCGCTGAATGAGTTCTTCGAGGTCCCAGCCGAGGTTTTCCGCACCTTGACGGACGACATCGCGGGAGCAGCCTGCCGCGAATTTTTTATCTTTGAACTTTTTCTTTACACTGCTGACTTCGAGGTCTTTGGTTGATTTTGAGGGGCGCATCAGTGTGGTTGCCCATATCAGCCCTGTGAGCTCATCGCATGCGTAAAGTATCTTTTCCATTATGTGTTCAGGCTCGAATCTTGAGCCTGTCATGCCCCATCCGTGCGACAGAGCAGATTTTATTATATCTTCTTCGACACCCTCAGCCTTGAGCAGTTCCTCACCTTTTACGCAATGCTCATCGGCGTACATTCCGAAATCAATGTCATGAAGCAAGCCGACAACCGCCCAGTATTCCTCGCGTCCGGGGTCGTACTCCTTTGCAAAGTACCGCATAACACCGCTGACCATTGCCGCATGCTGTAGATGAAACTGCTCTGTGTTGTATTTTTCCAGTATCTCTTGTGCTCTTATTATATCCATTGCTTTATCCTTTCATCTTTGCGTTAATACGTTTTAATACATCGGGGTCTATTTTAAGTTCCGCGCGGTCGTAAGTAAAGAGCCCGTTTATTTCTTCTTCTATGTCGCTGACCTGAGTGTATACTGTGGCTGCCAGTCCTTGTTTTATTTTAGGGATAACCTCGTTTTCGTAGAGTTCTGCCACTGCAGAACTTAACTCTGTCTTGTTCTTGCACATTTTGTAGCCGAAAAGCTTTTCCGTTGCCATGTGCTCTTCTGTCGGGCAGGAGTATCCGCCGAACTCGGTCAGAGCTTGCACTCTGTTTTTCTTGTCGGGTTTCATGCGGAACTTCTTGTAGTATATATGATAGCTTTTAAAGTCTCCGGTTCCTTGGTCATGCCATCCGCTTGCGTGGTCGATGGCACGGGTGTTGTCTAGCTCTTGAAGTTCCTCTGTTATCCGGGCGGCGTCGAACTGCCCCCAGCCTTCGTTAAACGGCACCCAGACCGCAAGGCTTACTGTGTTGTAGAGTAAATCTACCGTGCATGCCATGTCCCGCTCGAAGATGCTGCGGCTTTTTTCATTTATGCCGCTTATTTTATCAGCACGCCCGAATCCTGGGTTGTCATGGTCGTTTTTCAGATGTATACCGATAAACGGCAGATATCTTGTTACCATCTCGCCGTACGGTCCGCCGCCCGAGACAAAGTCCTGCCAGACAAGCATGCCGAGGCGGTCGCAGTGATAATACCAACGCAGAGGTTCGATTTTAATATGCTTTCTGAGCATGTTAAAGCCGAGCTTTTTCAGCTCTTCTATTTCCCATATCATTGCTTCGTCGGCGGGCGGAGTGAGCATTCCGTCACTCCAGTAGCCTTGGTCGAGAAGTCCGTTATGGAAGATGATTTCACCGTTTAAGCTGAGTCTTGGAAAGCCGTCCTTGTCTTTTATAATGCCAAACTCCCGCATACCGAAGTAGCTCTCAATTTTGTCGCTTTCGGTGCTGATTTTTACTGTATATAGAAACGGGTTATCAGGGCTCCAGTATTTGAAATTCGGAACAGGTAGGCGGAATTTTGTTGTTTCATAATCTCCGTCAGCTATAATTGTGTCTCCGTCCTGAATGCGAACGTGGACAGGTTGCGCAAGTTGGCCGTTTTGATTATTTTCTCCGCTGAATTTTATGTTTAGCTCAACTTCTGAGCTTTCGCAGTATGGTGTAATTTTAATGCTTTCGATATACCGCTCCGGTACTGTTTCCATCCATACGGTTTGCCATATGCCGCTCTGGGCTGTATACCAGATACCGCCACTCTTGAGGTTTTGCTTGCCATACGCCTCGTTGCCCGTATTGGAATCATCGGTTACCGCTATATCTATAATATTCCCGCCGGCTGTTACATGGTCTGTAATGTCGAAATAGAACGGCCAGTATCCGCCGCTGTGGCTTCCGGCTTTTTTATCGTTTATATATACATCGCAGCTTTGGTCAACTGCTCCGAAATGTAATAAAAGGCGTTTTCCCGGTTCAGTCGCCTCGAGTGAAACTGCCCGCCGATACCATAGCGTCTGACCGGGTAATAGTTGACGCTCCACGCCTGAGAGTTTGGTTTCAGGTGAAAACGGAACAACTATTTCACCGTCGTATTTTTTCGGTATATTTGTTTCGGGTTTTTCTGTTGTTATTCCGTCGCATATGGCATACTGCCAAATACCGTTAAGACTTCGCCAATCTTTACGTTTTAGTTGCGGGCGCGGGTATTCGGGTAGCGGGTTGGTTTTATCTAGCTGCTCACCCCAACTTGTTAAGAGATGCTTGATTTTATTGTTCTTCATTAGTTTGCTCCCCTTTCACCCTTTTGTAGTAGCGCTTTGACGCAAAGAAGAGCGGTATGACTATCGGTATAAGCAGTATTGCCGCCCATTGAAACATGGCTTCTGTCGGGATGTTCTGAGTTATACCGTATTCGTCGACAACTGTGCCGGGACCGGTTCTTATTATTATATTGCCGATTATTGTTCCTATGAACATAGGAATCAGCATAAATGATAACAGGCGTATGCCTTCGAATTGACCTCGGCTGTCTTCCGGGTACAGCTGCTTAACCCACATTGTCAGTGACTGTGTTATTAGAATAAGTCCCGAACCGACCAGAAATACACAGACTATCAGGGGTATATTCGCGGCTGTGAAGACAGTTGTTGTATCTCCGGCTCCGGGGCGTATAAATGTGGCAACGGATATAAGCCCGATGGCGTTTAATACTACTCCGGCTGCCGCTACAAGCGGTGTTTTTTGTTTATTAATCAGAAACATGCCGGGAATCGCAAGCATCATTGCGGCAATCAGAGCTGTTCCTTGAATCAAGCCCATAAGGTCGGGGGTAAAGCCCATGCGGTATATTAGCCAGTTTCCCATTTGGACGAAAAATACGTTAAAGGGTATAAAAAAGGCTATCGCTGTCAGGCACGCAAGCATCAGTTCACGCTTTTTAAAGAGCGATTTGAAATCGAATACCGAGAAAAACTGCGACCAAAAGCTTCCGGTTTTATTCGGCTTAAGCTGCTCCGCGTCACGCAGAAACGGCAATGAGAAAAGCCCCATTGCTATTACAAACAAACCCATGGTCCAAAACAGGCGTTGATAGTTGTCGTTGCTGCCGATCAGCAAGCCGCCGAGTACTGTGCCGAGTATCGTGCCGATTACCGGCTGTGTGGCAAGCGCCGCGCCCAGTTGTCCCCGGTTTTTATCTGTAGTCATGTCGTTTATCCATGCGTTAAAGCCCGAATCATTTGCCATTGAGCCGAAAAAGCTCATCACGCATCCGGTCATAACAACAAGCGAGGCGGTCAATAAAAGCATTCTTGTACCGTCTCCTGCTATGCCGTCTCCGATATATTCGGTAAATCCGAAGATTATTGTGAATACTCCCCAAATGATATAACCTAGTGAGACAAACTTTCGGCGGGAGCCTATACGGTCTGAGAGTGTACCGAAGAAAAATGTTGAAAATGTGCTCACAATAGAGGTTGAAATGACCATTACCATGACTATGTTTGAGTCCATAGCAATTTTTGCGTATATAAAAGTGTTAAACCACTGGTTTACTACGTTCCAGCAGAGTTGTCCGGCAAGCCCGAGTCCCCATATTAACATCCAGAAACGCAGTATTCCTGTGGTTTTATCGTTATTTATCAATTTCTTGTCTCCTTGGATTTTTCCTTTACTCTGCTTCTAGTGGTAGAGGGCACCCTCTGCGGGCACCCTCTGAATTTTGCTTATTGAGTTACTTCTTTTTGCCTGATATCAGACCTTCAACCGCATGTTCAATGCTCTTGGCGACCGTTTTTGTTACCGCTTTTGTCACCGTGGTTTTTGGGGATGTTGCTTTTTTTGTTGTTGTTTTTTTATGCGTTGCCGGTTTTCTAGTGGTTGATGTTTTGTGTGTTGTTGATTTATGCGCTGCCGGTTTTTTCGCAGTTGTTGTTTTCTTCGCGGTTGTTGTTTTCTTCGCGGTTGTTGTTTTTTTTGCCGCTGTGGTTTTCTTTGCTGCTGTGGTCGGTTTTTTTGCTGCTGTTGTTTTCTTCGCCGCCGGTTTTTTCGCTGCTGTTGTCATGTTCTTACTGCCTCCCCTTTTCAACTTACGTTTCTGGCATCTTTATAATAATGCCGCGATTAATAAAGGGAGTATATCATAGTTTTTTACGCACCGCAATTGTAATAAATTATGCTTTTATTCGCGAAATTCTATGCCGGATTCGTCCAGTTTTTCAATTATTGCCAGTGATTTTAAGTTCAGCCCTGCTTCCCGCATGGCTTTGCCGCCGGGCTGAAAGCCTTTTTCCACGGCTATACCTATGCCGATAAGCTCCGCGCCTGCCTGATTTACAATGTCTACAAGTCCGCGCAGCGCTTCGCCGTTTGCCAGAAAATCATCTATTATCAATACTTTATCGTTTGAGCTGAGCCATTGCATGGACATAAGCAATGTGACGTTTTTCTTGTAGGTGTATGAAAAAATATCGCTTTTATATAATCCGCCTTCGATGTTGTCGGATTTTGCTTTTTTAGCGAAAAGTAACGGTACCTTCCATTCCGAGGCACAAATCGCGGCGAGTGCGATGCCGGATGCTTCCACTGTTAAGACCGCTGTAATGCCCGATATATCGAAGAGTTCTGCAAACTCGCCTGCCATAGCGTGCATAAGCTCCATGTCAACACGGTGATTAAGAAAGCCGTCAATTTTCAGAATTTCCCCGGGCAGAACCCGGCCATCGGATAGTATGCGTTCTTTAAGTAGTTGCATGTTGCGACCTCCGTAATATGTATAAGTGTTATATTTGCTCTGTATGCTACAGTATATCATAATTATGCGGTTTTTGCTGTCGAATATTTGAGATTGATGCGCTTTTCTATGCGTTTTGTACGTATGTTCGCTGAAACGCTAAATATTTATTCATTTTTATCGATATATACTATATATAGTAATACATTTCGCCGGGGGAGTCAATATTTATGAATTTCTCGACAGTGCGCGGTTACAACGCATATGCGCAGTTCACAGCTAAAATAAGAGAGTCTGTTCAGTCGCGAGAGGTGCAGCCGGAACAAGATACTCCGCGCAAGCCGGATGCTCCGCAGAAGCCTGTTGATACTCTGTTTAGTGACCCGGTCGACATCGTTTCAATCTCCCGCTCCGCACGCTCCAGGTCTCAGTCTGTTACGGCGGAACGCGAGTTCGCGCAAACAACACTTAATAAGTGGATGAAGGAATCCGGCAGTTTGGGCGGAGCGATGACGCATCGCGTGTCCGGCAAGATGATGTCTGAGGTGTTGTCCCGCAACGGAATTTCATTGGATGAAAACGAGTCGTATGATATAAATATCGATGTGTGGTGCGCCGTCACCGTGACGGGTAAGAACGCGGAAAAGGCTAAGGCGATTCAAGACTTGCTAAACACTACCCCAAGCAATATTAACTGGGGGCTTATGTTACAAAAACTACCACCTGATTCATAGTCAGGTGGTTTTTTGTCTTAATATACTACCGTGCTGAGCACGGCGTCGTAGTCCAGCATTTGGTTATACCAGGCTACGAAGCCGCCAGGGTTTGTGTAGCCGAGGATTACGTACCATCCGACCAGAACCATTGTGCTTACCGCTATTAGCGGGAGTTTTTCACGCCATAAGCGGATGCCGCACATTATTATTACTGCCGCCAGATAAATAATGAACCATGCGGATAGAAGGCGCAGCCATGTCATTCCGTAATAGTCTATGTATAGCCCCAGCCGGATGAATCCTGAGAAAAGCATCACTCCTGTCAGTGCGAGAAGTCCTATCAGGAGTCCTGTGGTTATTTTGCTTTGTTTTCTGAAATGCAAGAGTACGCCGAAAATCAGCAAGTTAATCGCGCATACTACAACGGTTTGCGCAAAACCTTCACGGGCATATTCTGAGTATGTAATACCTCCGGGCAACCCTGTGCCCGCAAAGAGGTAGGTGAATTGTACGATGCAGAATACGGTGTAAAGCAGTGCTATTGAGCCTAAGATAATACTGCTTATAAGAGTGTCAATTTTAAAGGATGTTTCTTTGCGCTCTTTTTTGCTTACTTCGCTTGCAAGTGTTGCTCCATCTGCTACGTTTACACGGTTTCCTCCGAAGCCCACATTCCACAGGAAAGAGTAGACCAGTATGCATGCGGTTGTGATTACAACTAAGTGCCATATCATTGTCGCGAAGTTGAAGTTTGAGAGTATTTGCATCAGATGGTAGCCAAATGCCCGGTCGGCACTGCTTAGCAGCGGGAGAATGATAAGAAGCAGCGGAAGTGTTATGGCTATACCCAGTGCCGCTTTTTTTGTTTTACTTTTTCCCTCTCCGAATAGGGATGCGCCGATTGCACCGAAGAAGATATGAATGCCTGAAAACGGCTTTATGAAAACTCCTGATAGCCACGCAATGGCAATGCTACCCGCTTCTTTTAATTCGAAATTCCCTGTCATGTACACTATAAGGCCCATAATAACGGCGGGGATTACAGGAAAGTTTATTAATCCGAAATAGCCGTTACCTGAGATTTCCCAAAAGATGAAGCTCCATGCGCAAAGAGCTGTGATGCATCCTGTTAAGTACCATGATATAACATTGTGCCTGAGTTTCTTCCAAAAGAATACGTAGAATACCGCAAGAAAGCACAAGGAGAACGCGGCATAATACCTGGTATAGTTTTCAGTGAAAAAGTGTGGCAATGCCCTGTCGAATAATATAGCTATAGCAAGCGCCGCAAGCAGCAGTAGTTTTTCCGCAATGCTGAATGAGCGTTTTTCTTTTTTTGGCAGTGCCGCCGGTTGTATGTACGGTATGTATGGCGGCGTATGTTGTTGTTCAGGCACATGAGATGTTGCTGATGCTTGTGACATTTGCAGCGTAGGTTCTGCCGGCATCGGTTGTGCCGGGTATTGTTCGGGTGAGTTTTGCCCGTTATTCGTTGTCATTGGTGGTTTCTCCTTCAACGTATTCCAGAATATCGCCGGGTTGGCAGTCAAGTTCTTTGCATAAGCGGTCCAGTGTTGAAAAGCGTATTGCTTTTCCTTTTCCGTTTTTAAAAATCGAAAGATTCGCCTGTGTCAAATCAATTTTAGCGGCGAGCTCTGTAAGGCCGATTTTGCGCTTCGCCATCATTACATCTAAGTTAATTACAATCATATCGTTTTGCACTCCTCTCAGATGGTCAGGTCGTTTTCTTCTTTATAGAGCACGGCTTGATTAAACAGGTTCGACATTGTCAGAGCGAAAAACGCGAGTATCAGAAACAGAACTCCGCATGCCATTGTTAAAAACGTGAAATATACAAAAAGCTTTGCGATGAACATTGCGGATATTACAAACATGATGACTCCGATTCTTTTAAGCGCGCTTACATTTCGCATGATAAACGGTCCGAGAGGGATTGAGCGCATCATAAGTATCATTTCCCATACGACCCACAGTCCCGGAATGGCTACTATTATCAAGAATATCAATATAAATGTGCGGTATCCCGGATGCAGAGAGTATGCGTCGTAGAATAACTTTATGTAATTCTCTAACATAAACGGTAGTGTTATTGTGCCGATAATACCAAGTATAAAAATAACGTATAAAGAAATCTTAAGTATCTTGCCCGCAAAATGCTCTTTCATAAAACTGTCATTCCTTTCAAGCTATGTGGCTTTGGCGGTCTTGGCGGTCTTGGCAGTCTTGGTGACCCTGCTAAGTATCGCACATATTTATATGCCTTAGTTGTGTTGCACTATAACACAGAAAAAAGCGATAGTCAATAATAATTTATCGTTATTCGATAAGTTTTTATTGATTTTCGCTTTTTTGTTAGCAGCTTATACTTGTTTATTGTTTCGCTTATTCCTGCAGTGCTTGAGCCAGCAACGCTATATATCTGCTTGTTATATTCTCACCATAATCAAGGTCATTCCAAAGGCGTTCTTCCGAAAACCTTATTACAACACTGTCTAAACGTATGTAGCTGATAATTAATCTATCATCACCTGGGATGTACCAACCGCTGGCACTGGCAGTTGTATGCGGATGACCTAATACAGCCTCAGTATTATTGTCATTAGCTATTGTTGTATATGCACGGTTAAAGTTTATAAAGCTGCTTCGCCCATACTGAACACCTCTGGCGGCAAACTCTTCATTCGGATATATCGTTATATTTATTAGTGCATTTGTTCTAAAATTATTTGATGTTTCCTCTGCCCAACTCATTCGGTATGTTTTAGCCGAATGTTGGTTATCAACATTAGATGTTCCTGTATCCAATAAACGAATAGTATTATTTTCTACTAGCAACAAGACAGCTTCTTCCACGCGCTCCATTTGCTTAGCGTTAATCTGCGCAAGCGGCGAGACATCTATAACCGATGGATACCGCCAATTGTTGGCTATAACACTTGAAATTGCTACATATAGAATTATTACGGTAAACATCGCAACAAGGGTGAGCAACGCCCATCCTATCGGGTGTTTACCTTTTTTCTTCCCCCATCGCCTGTATAGAACAACACTTAAAGTGATTGTGATAATAGTTAATATCCCGAGAGTAATCGCTCTTCCCCATACTAGTATAAAGTCCATAGCAGCACCTTTTCATAAGAACTCAAACTCACAGCAAATTATTTATATCAGATTGGCGGCAGTCTTGGATATCGTCTACGTATACTATGTTTTCTTCAATTTGATAGACAATACGGTATCTATCGCATGATATTAGGTAACGATATTTACCATTTCTAAAGTATGGTCTGTCGTACACCGGGTTGCGTTGAGGCATTTTTTTAAGAGATTTTATACTTAGTAAGAGGTCATCAAGTAGGTTTTCTGCTGCGTCTTCACTGACACGTGCCATAAACTCAAAGTGTTCATACATCCTGTCGTTTGCTGCCGGGTCAATTATTACAAGATATTCGATGTCAATATCATTCATGCGTAGAAGCACCTTTCTTTATGGCTTTACGCATATTCGCTTTGAACTCATCGATTGAGTAGCCTCTTGCTCCTGTCAATCTTGCGCGTTCCGCTGCTAAAAGTCGCTCTGCTGTTGCCAAGTCTTCTTCTCTGCGACTGTAGGTTTCCACATCCATCAGTACTGTGTCACCCTCTCCGTTACGAGTAAGAAACACAGGCGTTTTATATGTGCGACAAAGCTCCGCAACAGTATTATAATTCCTTCGCAATTCGCTTGATGGTTTTATTATTGGATACATAATCACACCTCTTTGAAATCGTCATTAAGTAGTCATATTATACCCTTTTATTGTGCAGTACGCAACTTTTTCATTTCACTTAATCGTGCAACCGTGGAAGTGGCATTCGTAGATTTTTGTGCCTTTGTGGAAGATTTCTTCGTAGCCGGTGAACCAGTTGAAGTCACCGTCAATCGAGCAGGTATAAATGTAGTCGCCGTTTTCATATCTTGCGGGACCTCTGTACGGCATGTCTTTTGGAACGTGTAATAAAGCTTCTTTCAGAAAGTCGCCCAAAACAGCACCTTCAAACACCCTGCCCATGTAGTTCATCGACCAGAACGGGACATCGTTTTCCCACAGAGCTTCCTCTCCGGCAAACTCCTGTCCGCCGAGATATGTGTCTAAATACTTCAAATCTCCTTCGGTATATTGCAAGTCATGTGAGTTCGGTCTCGATGACTCCACCTCAGCGCCTTTGCCGGCATATGTGGCTTTTTTCGCTTT
>Ga0123356_10005680_pt1 | contig 12668 bp, 9 predicted proteins | sample TergutEmb28metaG_2_FD_92546 | JGI IMG/M metagenome (GOLD analysis project Ga0123356, IMG submission 92546) | Embiratermes neotenicus P3 segment gut microbial communities from Petit-Saut dam, French Guiana - Emb289 P3 | ecosystem: Host-associated > Arthropoda: Insects > Digestive system > Gut ... | reverse complement strand
AAATTACGGTGTTGTTATTATTACAACAGGAGCAAGTGTTACCCGACTGGCGAACGGAATGATAAATGTTTGCAATGAATTATCGGAGACAGCGCTGCGTATTTTAAACTTTGAATAACTCGTACTTGACCGGAGTATTTTACGGTAATATAATGTCCTTTGTATTGTTTTTATAATGAGACAATAATAATAAACCGGATGGTGTATATGTTGAATGTAGAGAGCTCGGCAATTACTTATATCGGAATGGTCAGAAGCACCAATGAAGATAATTATTATGTAAATGGCAGACATAAATCAAACTTCGGGATCGAAACCGAGGGATACTCCGATAATAAACAGCGGGATTCCTATTTATATGCTGTATGTGACGGTATGGGGGGAGAAAACTTCGGTGAGCTTGCATCCATGCTCGCGGTTATGGTCCTTAAAAAATATCAGGATACCGATCTTCGCAAAACATTGATGAACTATATTCAAACTGCAAATAAACTGATTTGTAATGAAATGGAAAAAAACAACGGTGCCAGGATCGGTACAACGCTTGCATTATTATATTTATATGACAACAAGGTTTTTTCATGCAATGTCGGTGACAGCAGGACTTACCTGCTCAGGAATGATGATTTGTATCTGTTGTCGGAAGACCATACGGAAGCACAAAGGCTTGTAAAAATGGGAATAATCAATCATGAAGATGTAAGCACTCATAAAGCCAGAAATAAATTGACACAGCATTTGGGTATTTTTCCCGATGAAATGATGATCGAGCCGTATATTTCGGAAGAAATCGAATTATACAGAGATGACATATTAATGATCTGCAGCGACGGGCTTACGGATATGGTAAGCGATGATGATATTGCGGATTGTTTGGCGATGCCCGATCTGAGTACGACTGAAATGGTAAAGTTGCTGGCATCAAAAACTCAGGCAGGCGGCGGGAAAGACAATGCTACGATAATCGTGATAAGAGTAACATGATTTGATTCCTGAACAATTGAGGGGTACGGGGTTGTATGGATATCAATTATTACAAAAAGTATGAACCGATCTTCAATGCGTGGTATATCAAAGAGCCGTTGGGTGACGGAAGTTTCGGCAAGGTTTTTGCTGTTGAACGTCAGGATTACGGAACATATCGTGCTGCACTCAAAGCAATAACGATACCTCAAAGTAAAAGTGAAATCGAAAGCGTCATGGCAGACGGTATGGATGAAGAGAGCGTAACGGCTTACTTCAAACAGGTCGTTGAAGATATTGTAAGTGAAATAGTGCTGATGTCCAAACTGAAGGGCAACAGCACCATTGTCAGTTACGAAGACCATGTTGTTATGGAACATGAAGAGGGTATCGGTTGGGATATCCTTATACGTATGGAGTTGCTCAATCCCCTGTTGGGGCAAACGATAAATGAACAGTTTACGGCAAAAAAAGTTGCAGAGCTCGGTATAGATATGTGCAGAGCTTTGGAACTTTGTCAGCGATATAATATAATCCATCGGGATATCAAACCGGAAAATATTTTCGTATCGGAAACCGGGAGTTATAAACTCGGTGATTTCGGTATTGCTAGGACTATTGAACGTACGACGTCCGGTTTGTCCAAAAAAGGTACGTTTACTTATATGGCTCCCGAAGTTTATAAAGGGGAGCAATACGGGTCGAGTGTGGATATTTATTCGCTCGGGCTCGTTATGTACAGATTGCTTAATAATAACAGAGCACCTTTTTTGCCTGCGTTTCCGGCGCCGATAACGCATAACGATCGTGAGGAGTCGATCATAAAGAGGATCGGAGGGACTCCGATTCCGGTTCCGATCAACGGAGATGAAAGACTGTCACGGATCGTGTTGAAGGCATGTGCATACAGATCGCAAGACCGATACGGGTCGCCGGGCAAGATGAGAGCGGAGCTTGAAAAGTATCTTGCCGGAGAGGTCGGCGATCGGGATGATACATACAGTATGTTATCGGAATCCGGGAAATTTGTTTGCATTAAATGCAACAGAGAAATAAGCAATACAAATAATATGTTTTGCGAAAATTGCGGCACGCCTGTCAGTGCTTCGTTATCAGGGAGAGCAAGTACATCGGCGGGTGAAACTTCGCCTGTCGGTTCGGACGGTCCGGGTGTAACGGGGAATGAAGACTCACATTCGCAAACCGTTGCGGTCAGGCGAGCACCTCAGCAACAATACGATTCGTCGCCGTATACACCACCGTCATATTCATCGTCGCCGCAATCGTATTCACCATCACCATATTCATCGTCACCGCATTCGCAATACGGAGGAAGGCAACAGAGTCAAAAAAAGTCGACAGGTGTGATTGTCGCTGTCGTTGCCGCGTGTATCGTCCTTTTGGGTATCGGGTTGTACGCATGGATAGGCCCGGGCAGCAATAACGGTAACGGCGGAAGTACGGGCGGGGGTTCGGGAACTTCCGATCAGGGGTCGACCGGAACATCCGGTACGGGAGGCTCCGCAACCGAAGAAGATGATGAAAATTCCGCAATCCCGGATGTTGTAAACACTGCACAATCAGCTGCGGTACAATCTCTTGAAAATCACGGATACAATGTGATCGTTGATGAATCACATAATGATACCATACCGCCGGGAAACGTGATATCTCAATCACCGGCAGCAGGAAGTTCGGGAGCCGGCGGAAGTACGGTCAGGATAACAGTAAGTTTGGGTCCTGAAATCAGAGAGGTTACACTCATACACAGAGGACAGCCGGTATCGCATATGTCCGTAGGATTAAATGAAGAAGAATCGGTCAGTGTGTCACTCGATCCTTCGGGAAGTGTTGCGGAAATAGAATGGATAAACAATGAACCCGGTATTTTCAGGGTCATTCCTGACAATTCGGGCATGAGTGCACGTATAATCGGTGAAGCTCCGGGAAGCGGTGTTTTAACGATCAGAGCAGGCACAAAAACATATATGTGTACTATAATAATATCCACATTTGAACCGATTCCGGGAACACGGATCCGATATATGTACGATAACATGGAAAGGCGAAATACCGGTGTTTATCTTGGTATCGTATGGACGAGCGGACGACATGTCGGTGATACAACAGAACTCGTTCGCGATCCCGGTTCCGATGTTTGGTTTATGTACGGTGTTAATGATAATAATCGTGAAGTATTTCCGACTTTTGATTATGACGGGACGAATTACCTGATGAAATATGAACGAGCCGGAATGACGACATACTTTTTCAATGAAAACGGAACAGGATTTTTTTGGGATACCAACGGTGAAAACCTGCAAAACTTTACCTGGGAATTTTGGACATATTAAGGAGTTACCGACTGTATGGGGCAGGATCCATTTGATCTGACCGAACGATATCGCGGTGAGCCGACTGAAATGTCGGGTTCTGCCGGGTTGACGATTTTTGACAGTGCATCGGAACCGATCCAAATCGATTTATCGGGTTACGGAAAATATATCATAACCTTCGGAAGAGGAGAGGGTAATGATATCCGACTGAAATCAAATTATGTTTCCCGCAGGCACGGACAGTTTCGCTTCAGTAACGGTCAATGGATCGTTGATGATTTGGGGAGCATGAACGGGTTACTGTATGAAGGAGCTTCGGTCAAAAGTCGGGTCCTTTCGGACGGTGATTTTATTCGTATCGATGACGGTGTTGAAACGACGGTCGGCGGATTGTTGATGGTTTTTTCAAAGAGCGACAGTGCGACCGAATGGCGATCGCTTGATATTTCGAACAAACCCGATATATTTATCGGCAGAGACCGATCCTGTGATATCAATCTCGATCATGTAAGTGTATCGAAAAGACATGCCCGTATATACCAAAAAAACGGATATTATTATCTTGTTGATTACAACAGTACAAACGGTGTAATGGTCAACGGGAGAAAAGTCGAGCATCAGGTTCGATTAAATGAAAAAGATGTCATATTGATAACAAACTCGCAGCTTATTTTCGGCGGCGGGAAAATTTCATATTGCTGCTTCAAAAAAGGTATAAAGGTCGATGCGCTCAATATCGTCAAAAAAGTGGATAAAAATCGTAAAACGATTTGTAATGACGTTAGTCTGAATATTCAACCTTGTGAATTGGTGGCGATCATAGGCGGATCGGGTGCGGGGAAATCGACGGTTATGAATTGCATCAGCGGATACAGTTTTCCGACTTCGGGCAGTGTGAGTGTCAACGGGATCGACCTTTATGATAATTTTGATGCTTTGAAAAATATCATAGGTTATGTGCCGCAACAAGATATTGTCTTTGATAATTTAACGGTCATCGATATGCTCGGATATGCCGCAAAACTGCGATTGCCGCAGGATATGACGACAGCGGAATATGATCATATAATCGCTCATGTCATCGATGTCGTTGAACTTACGCAACATAAAGATAAATTTATAAAGAATCTCAGCGGCGGTCAGAAGAAGCGTGCGAGTATCGCTGTTGAGCTTCTTTCCGATCCGAATCTGTTTTTTCTGGACGAACCTGCATCGGGTCTCGATCCGGGAACAGAACGCAACTTGATGAAGACTTTGAAAAGCATGGCGATCAGCGGAAAAACAGTTGTGTTTGTTACACACAGTACTCTGAATCTGCATTTATGTGATAAGATCGTTTTTATGGGTGCGGGCGGGAATCTTTGCTTTTGCGGCTCTTATGAAGAGGCTTTGAGGTTCTTTGAAATCGATGATATCGTCGATGTTTATAATCTCATAACCGATAAACCGATGGATTACAAAGTCAAGTATCTGACGATGCAAAGAGCACCGGGCAGGGTTTCGGGAGCCGGAGCGCATTCTGTTCCGAAACAAGGTAAGAGACACGGTCGGCTTCGACAGTTGGGGGTGTTGTGTAAACGGCATATCCATATAATGAAGAACGATCGTGTGCGATTGATGATGATAATTTTGCAGGCTCCGTTATTGGCATTTTTGATTTCAATGGTGGCAAATGACGAGCAGTTTGTTCAATATGAAATGACCAAAAGTTTGTTGTTTGCTTTGTCGTGCTCTGCGTTTTGGATAGGTATTTTAAATTCCATTCAGGAAATATGCAAAGAGAGGAATATTTTAAAACGTGAGTACATGACGGGATTGCGACTCGATTCATACATCTTGTCAAAAATACTTGTGATGGGGATCGTCTGTGCGATCCAATCGTTCCTTTTAACGTCCGTGTTTGTATTGATGGTCGGACAACCTGATGAAGGTGTAGTATTCGGTCCGTATTTTGAATTGTTGCTGACAACTTTTTTAACCGCTTTGGCAGCATCCGCAACAGGAATTTTTGTTTCTTCACTCTTTAAAAACGCAGACAGAGCAATGACGGTCGCACCTATATTGCTGATGCCGCAATTACTATTCTCGGGTCTTATATTCACTTTGGAAGGAACGTCCGAATTGATCTCATGGATAGCTGCCTGCCGTTTTTCAATGGAAGCCTACGGCACAACCGCTAATCTGAACGATCTGCCGACGCGTCTTCAACAGGAAGGCTTTCCGATAGAACGAGAAGTTGAAGATTTCTTCACCTTCACCGGCGAACACTTCGCATTTGCACTCGGTATGTTATGTTTGTTTGTTCTGGTATTTTCAATACTTGCAGGGATTGTATTGAGAGGCATTAAAAAAGAACAATAAAATATAACGAAATCAATAATAATGTAAAAATTAATTAAGGGGTAAAAAATATGACTATTTTTGTTACAGGCGGAGCAGGTTACATTGGAAGTCATACTGTTGTAGAGTTGTTGGGGCAGGGGTATGATGTTGTTGTTGCGGATAATTTTGTTAACAGTAAACCTGAGGCTGTTAAGCGGATCGAGGAGCTTGCGGGGCGGGAGTTTGCTTTTTATGAAGCGGATATTCGTGACAAAGTAATACTTGATAAAATATTTTCAGAACATAAAATCGATTGTGTGATTCATTTTGCGGGCTTAAAAGCTGTTGCCGAATCGGTTGGGATGCCGATCGAATATTATGACAATAATATCAATTCAACTCTTGTGTTGTGTGAAATGATGAAAAAGCACAACGTCAATAAAATCATATTTTCATCCAGTGCAACAGTATATAACGGTGAAAATGAAATGCCGTTGACGGAAGCGTCAAAAACCGGGGGATGTATAAATCCTTACGGATGGACAAAATGTATGATCGAACAAATACTGACCGATACGGTCAATGCAACGGGTAAAGACGGTAGTGAAGAATGGTCGTTGATATTGCTAAGATACTTCAATCCGATAGGTGCACATAAGAGCGGAAGAATAGGAGAAGATCCTCAGGGGATACCCAACAATTTGATGCCGATTATTGCACAAACCGCGATCGGGAAGTTGCCTGTTTTGAAAATTACGGGTACTGATTACGATACTCCGGACGGAACATGTCTTCGTGATTATATTCATGTTGTTGACCTTGCCGAAGGACATGTTGCGGCATTAAAATATTTAAATGATCATAAAGGCGTCAATATTTTTAACCTCGGCACAGGAAAGGGTGTAAGTGTCCTGGAAATGATTTCCGCTTTTGAAGAGGCAACAGGCATAACAATAAACAAAGAAAATGCCCCTCGCCGTCCCGGCGATCTTCCGGTCAGTTACGCTTCAACGGATAAAGCAAAAAACGAACTCGGCTGGACAGCAAAAAAAACCACCCGCCAAGGCTGCGAAGACTCATGGCGCTGGCAAAGCAATAATCCGAACGGATATAAAGCCTTATAAATAAGGCTCTAAAAGAATCAAACAGATTCTTAGCAAATAAGTCTAACGCTCCCGGTCGGGAGCGTTATGTTTTATTTTCTTCGCTTCTTTTTGTTGTCGATTATATCGCCGCCGGCTTCGGCGAATTTTATGAGGTGGTCTTTTTGTTCTTTGGTCAGTGATGTGGGAACTGAGATGTTTACGGTTATGTATTGGTCGCCGCGTCCGGAACCTCTGAGATTTTGGATGCCTTTGTTTTTGAGTCTGAAGACAGTGCCTGTTTGTGTTCCTGCGGGGACTGTATATTTTACTTTGCCATCCAGTGTGGGGACTTCGAGGTCTGCTCCGAGAGTTGCTTGGACGAATGATATCGGAAGGCTTAACAGGACTGCCGTTCCTTCGCGTTCGAAGAACTCGTGGCGTTGTATGGAGACTGTTACGAAAAGATCACCTGCTTCGCCGCCGTTTACTCCCGCACTGCCTTGACCGCGCATGGATATCGTTTGTCCGTTGTCTATGCCGCCGGGGATGTTGACCTTGACGGTTCTGTTGCGCCTGACCATACCGAGGCCTTTGCATTTTTCACACGGTTGACGGATGATTTTTCCTCTGCCGTTACATTTTGGACAGTCGGCGGTACTTTGCATGACACCGAAGGGTGTTCTTTGCTGTGTTGTGACCACGCCTTTTCCGTTACAATCGGAACAGACTTCGGCAGTTGTGCCTTTTTTGCATCCGGTGCCGCTGCAATCGTCGCATGCTTCGACTCGTTGGATGTTTACTTCTTTTTCGCAACCGAATGCGGCTTCTTCGAAGGATATCAAAATGCTTGCGCGAACTCTTTCGCCTTTGCGGGGAGCATTTCTGTTACGTGCGGAAGTTCCGCCGCCTCCGCCGCCGAATATAGAGCTGAAGATATCACCGAGGTCGAAGTCCATACCGCCGAATCCTCCGCCGAAACCGCCCCCGAAGGGACCTCCGGCTCCGCCGCCGAAGTTTGGATCGACACCGGCATGACCGAATTGGTCATACCGTGCCTTCTTGTCGGAATCGGACAACACTTCATAAGCTTCGTTGATTTCTTTGAAGCGTGCTTCGGCTCTTGAGTTTCCCGGATTTACATCGGGGTGAAACTTCTTTGCCTGTTGGCGAAAAGCCTTCTTTATTTCAGCTTCGGACGCATCTTTTTTAAGTCCGAGCGATTCGTAATAATCCTTTTTATCTGCCATTATTTTATTCGTCTACTACTTCGTAATCGGCATCGTATACGCCGTCGTTTCCGCCGCCGGGTGCTCCGCCTCCGAAATCTCCGGGGTTAAAGTCGGGGCCGGGTGCTCCTTCCTGAGGTCCTGCCTGACTGTAGAGTTTTTCACTGACTGCGTAGAAGGCTTTTTCAAGTTCACTGACAGCGTCTTTGATAACGGGTGTATCTGTTCCGCTCATGGCGGTTTTTACTTTTTCGATTGCGGCTTCGATCGTTTGTTTATCTGTTGCGTCAATTTTGTCACCCATTTCATCGAGTGTTTTTTCGCTTTGATAGACCATTTGATCGGCATGGTTGCGTGTATCGACTTCTTCTTTGCGTTTTGCGTCTTCTTCGGCGTATTGTTCCGCTTCTTTGACGGCTTTTTCGATGTCATCTTTTGAAAGGTTTGCAGATGCGGTTATCGTGATGTTTTGTGTGCTGCCTGTTCCGAGGTCTTTTGCAGAAACGTTGACGATACCGTTTGCATCGATGTCGAAGGTGACTTCGATCTGCGGGATGCCTCTGCGGGCGGGAGCGATGCCGTCGAGATGGAATCTGCCGAGTGATTTGTTGTATTGTGCCATTTCGCGTTCGCCTTGAAGTACGTGTACTTCGACCGATGTTTGGTTATCGGCGGCTGTTGAGAAGATTTGGCTTTTTTTGGTCGGGATCGTTGTGTTTCGTTCGATGAGTTTTGTGCAAACTCCGCCCATTGTTTCGATACCGAGTGAAAGGGGTGTGACGTCGAGCAGAAGGATGCCTTCAACGTCGCCGCCGAGTACGCCGCCTTGGATTGCCGCGCCTGCAGCTACGCATTCGTCGGGGTTGATGCCGCGGAAAGGATCTTTACCCGTGATGCTTTTTACTGCGTCTTGTACGGCGGGGATGCGTGTCGATCCGCCTACGAGAAGTATTTTTGAAAGTTGGCTTGCGCTGAGTCCCGAATCTTCGATCGCTTGCTTGACGGGTTGCAATGTTTTTTCGACAAGGTCTGCGGTCAGTTCGTTGAATTTTGCTCTTGTGAGTGTGTAATCCAAGTGTTTCGGGCCTGTTGCGTCTGCAGTTATGTAGGGTAGGTTGATGTTTGCTGTTGTCATGCCCGACAGGTCTGTTTTTGCTTTTTCAGCTGCTTCGCGCAGACGTTGGATAGCGATTTTGTCTGTTGAAAGATCGACACCCGTGTCTTTTTTAAACTCTGCGAGCAGGTATTTCATGACACATTCGTCAAAGTCGTCACCGCCGAGGCGGTTGTTGCCTGCTGTTGCGAGGACTTCGATGACTCCGTCGCCGATTTCGAGTATCGATACATCGAATGTTCCGCCGCCGAGGTCATAGACCATGATTTTTTGGTCCTGTTCTTTATCGAGTCCGTATGCAAGTGCTGCTGCCGTCGGTTCGTTTATTATGCGTTTTACGTCGAGGCCTGCGATTCTGCCGGCGTCTTTTGTTGCCTGGCGTTGTGAGTCCGTGAAGTATGCGGGGACTGTTATGACTGCTTCGGTCACTTTTGTGCCGAGGTATGCTTCGGCGTCGCTTTTGAGTTTTTGAAGTATCATTGCGGAGATTTCCTGCGGTGTGTATTGTTTTCCGTCGATTGATACTTTGTATGCACTGCCCATTTCACGTTTAATCGATGAAACCGTGCGGTCGGGGTTTGTTATTGCCTGACGCTTTGCGACATGGCCTATCATTCGTTCGCCTTCTGCCGAAAACGCTACGACTGACGGTGTTGTGCGACTGCCTTCCGCATTTGCGATAATGACGGGCTCGCCGCCTTCTATAACAGCTACACATGAATTTGTTGTACCTAAGTCTATTCCTATTATTTTACCCATTGTAATTTTCCTCCTTATTTCGCTACGACCACTGTAGAGAAGCGTATAACGCGGTCTCCCAGAATGAATCCTTTTTGATATTCTTCAACTATTGTGTTTTCGTTTGTATTCGGGTCTTCGATCGACATTACTGCGTTGTGGCGGTTGGGGTCAAACGGTTCTCCGATCGCGGGGATCTCTTTTACTCCCATTGAGCTCAGTGCGTCTTTGAGTTGTGTCATTATCATTTCGACACCTTTGTAATATGCTTCGTCCGAACATTCCATTTTGAGTGCACGTTCAAGATTGTCATATACGGGCAACAATTTGCCGATGACATCCGTTCGTGCGTCCGTGTAAATCATTTCGCGTTCTTTTGTGCTGCGTTTGCGGTAGTTGTCATATTCGGCCGCGAGTCTGAGGTATTTATCTTTCTCGGATGCAAGCTTTTCATCATAATTTTCATTATTGCCTGTATCGACTGTTTCGTTTTCGTCAATGACTTCCGCATCGGGTGAATTGTGTTCCGTTTCCGTTGTTATATTTTCCTGTTCTTCTTTTTTTGTCTTAGGCGTACTTTTACTCTTCGCCAATATCTTCATCTCCTGTCTTACTTACTTTTGTCGGGTTGCCGAGCTGCATAAGATCGCCGCTCAAACCTCCGAGGAGCCTGTATAAACCTTGTGCCATATATGAAAGGTGTGACGCTACTTTTGAATAATCCATTCTTGTCGGACCTACGACACCTATGAGCCCCTGTATATCGTGACCGGCGTTGTATTTTATTGCCATAACGCTTGAATCTTTTAATTCTTCCGCCAAATTTTCAGGACCTATGGTTATTTTTATTTCGCCTGATGATTCGGGTGAGGGAAGGCGTGCAATTTCTTTTCCGTCGGACAGGTAGCGGATAATGCGTTGTGCTTTGTCGACGTCTCTGTATTCGGGGTGGTTTAAAAGGTTTATTGCTCCGGATATGCTGGTTCCTGTCGTTTTTGCTTCTGTTAATAATTGGATCGAAAAACCGGCAACTATTGCGACGATCCCTGTTGTGTCTCCGACTGCGCGTTCTGTCGATGTTATGAGAGCCGGGGTTATACGTTCTTCGGGAATGCCGGTGAAGCTCGCGTTGAGTACCGCCGAAAGCTTTGTGAGCATCGGCGGACCTATGGTTGTTGTAAGATGTACAAGTTTGTTTTTGACTGTGTCGTTGCTCAAAAGTGCGACAATTATGAATGTCGATGCATCGACAAAGATCAAATCGAATCTTGCTATGCTTACAATGCCTGTTGCTGATGACATTGCGTATGCGGGGTATGTTGTGAGTCTTGAGGCAAGGTTGCCGACTTCGTCGAGGAGCCGGTGTTGACCGACGACTTTTTCGTCAAGGGCGGTGTCGATAACTTCGGCATCGTCGCTTGATATGGTGCGGTCGTGCATCAGATCGTTTACGTATATTCTGTAGCCTTGTGATGAAGGGATCCTGCCGGCTGATGTGTGGGGTTGTTCGAGGAGTCCCATTGATTCGAGTTCGGACATTTCGCTGCGAATCGTTGCAGACGAGATCGATGACCCCAAAGCTTCTGCGACAGCCTTGGAACCCACGGGCTCTGCTCCCTTGACATACAGCTCAACTACAGTACGTAAAATCTCACTTTTTCTCTCGCTGAGAGTTGTTTCGCGATTTATCACGTTAACCTCTGTTTTTCCGCATTTGGCACTCTCGGTCGCTGAGTGCTAACAATAATGTAACATTGTCAGAACCGATTGTCAAGCATTTATCGTTAAGTTTTCATATTGTTAACAAATAAACTGACCTTTCCTGACCAAATGAATAAAATCTCTTGCTGTAAGGGTTTGGCAGTGTGAAGAAAAATGAAAATAATTCGGAGAAACGACTGTAATTATTTGTAATTAGATTGTTGTTGCTTATTGTGCGAATGATTATTAAAATGCCGTTTACAGTTTATTCACATTTGTTGCTGTTCAGAGGCAACCGATATGTACCGACAAATCATGCCGGTGCCGGACATCCGAAAGGCGGTGTTTCGGAATCAAAAAGTCTTTGTTTTTTATTTTCGTACCGATCAGCCTGATCTCAGGGATAATTATTACAAGTGTTATATATGCGGTCACAGGTTTTTCATTATTTACCGGATCTCAAAAAAATGATGTTTCGATAGATGATGCGGCAGGTGCCGAACTTACCATGCTTGCATACTCTGTTTTGGAATACATAAAAAATGATGATTTTGCAGCACTTTCAAGAGTCGTTCATCCCGAATTCGGTGTTGTTTTTTCTCCGTATGCAACAATAAACTTAACGACAGACCAACGGTTCAATCAAGAACAAATAGCTCTTCTGCCTGCCGATACAAACAGCTATGTCTGGGGAGTATATAACGGAAGCGGGAGACCGATCCAATTGACACCCGCAGAGTATTTTGATGAATTTGTGCCTGCCGCCGCTCACATGGATGCAGTCATCATCGGAATAAACAGTATAGTCAGAAGCGGAAACGCTTTGGAAAATATGATCGATGTGTTTCCTAATGTGAAATTCGTCGATTTTCATGTTCCGTGTAACGAATCGGGCGAGGAGTTGAGTTGGAGCAGCCTGAGATTGGGTTTTGAAGAGTATCAGGGGAATTTAAGACTTATCGCAGTTGTCTTCAGTGCATGGTCAGTGTGATATGAATAATGAAATAATCAATGTTCGTTTAAATAATGCGGGAACTGCTGTTATAATTTTGGATCAGACTTTGTTACCGAATAAAACAGAATATATTGAACTCAGCAATGCCGAAGATTTGTTTGAAGCAATTTATTCTTTGCGTGTCAGAGGTGCACCGGCGATCGGGATTTTTGCCGCTTATGCACTTTT
>Ga0123356_10005679_pt1 | contig 12668 bp, 14 predicted proteins | sample TergutEmb28metaG_2_FD_92546 | JGI IMG/M metagenome (GOLD analysis project Ga0123356, IMG submission 92546) | Embiratermes neotenicus P3 segment gut microbial communities from Petit-Saut dam, French Guiana - Emb289 P3 | ecosystem: Host-associated > Arthropoda: Insects > Digestive system > Gut ... | reverse complement strand
TGCGTTCAACCAGCTTTTTTCTTAAACAATGCGGTGCCGCAGGCACATTGTCACACATCGACCTCATAGCAAGCTGAGACGGCCGCTTCATCGGGGAGATGGGGGTGTTTGACAACATACCAGTACGCACCGCATGAGTGCAAGGATGCGCCAACGGATAATAATTTAATAATTTTTCGTCTCTAAAGGAAAACCGTTGTCAGCACCCCCATCTCCCCAAAAATCCCGCTAAAATCAAGCACTGAGGTTGAGTACAATTATTGGACTCAACCTCTTTTATTGTGTGGATATATTTGTTATAATGGGTGCACTAACACTTGGAGGCTCCGATATATGTCTGTTTACAGGCTGTTTAACCGTTCATACAGGGATTATGTTCACGACAATGAGACACTTCGTACGCTCAACATAATAATCTTGTCGGTTGCGGTGGGTATGCTGCTGTTTTCAATTCAGGGCGGTGTGGCATTTGTCGGTTATGCCTCGGCACTCGGCGCGGGTGAGTTTGCATTCGGGCTTATTTCTGCGCTCCCGATTTTGGCGGGACTGCTGCAGCTGTTTGTATCGTTTCTCGCTGTTAAAACGGGAAAATTCAAAAGAATGTTTCTGATAGGCGGCATTATACAACGCATATCATGGATTGTTATTGCGTTTATCCCGTATATATTGCCTGTCGGCGAGTCACGCCTGTGGCTTCTTATTGTACTCGTCACACTTGCGGCAATGGCAGGCTCGTTTGTGCATATAAGTCATATGACTCTAATGGGCAGCGTCATACCGATTGAAGTGCGGGGGCGTTACATCACTGCGCGACAAAAGGTCTGCACCGCTGTATCTTTAGTAGTAGGGCTTGGTGTTGCGTTCACGCTCGACGGAATGCAGGGCTTTTTGGGCTACACAATCGTTTTTGCCATAGGCGGCGTTGCAGGACTTATAGACATACTGATGTATGCGGGGATAAAGTTTTCAATAATACCGAACAAGCCGGAGGGATTTTCGCTTATGCAGGGCATGAAAGCCTGCTTTACGTCGCCCGTAACCCGAAACTACCTGCTGTTTTGGATGTTTTGGCACTTCGCAATAAACATCAGTGCTCCGTTTTTTAACAAATATGCAATCGACAGACTCGAACTTTCATACACGAGCATAATTATTTTCGGTCAAATAGTATCACAAACCCTTGCACTCGCCGTTATTTCTCGCTGGGGTGTGTTTCTCGATAAATACGGCAGTGTTCCGATGATGACAATATCTGCGACCGTTTCAACGCTCGGCGGCTTTGTATGGCTCTTTGCTGTCCCGGGGAGCATATTGCCGCTGTTTTTGTTCAACTTCCTCGGCGGATTGTTCTGGTGCGCAAACGAAGCCTGCATGGTCAACATGCAGCTCTCCCACACGCCGTCTACAGGCCGCCCTGCGGCACTCGCCGTTTATACGGTCTTCACATCGGTTGCGGCGGCGATTGCACTCATATGCGGCGGAGCCTTGCTCGAAACGCTCTCGCCTGTTATGGAAAACCTCGATTTCACATTCATGGGAACACCGTTTGATAACTACAAACTCGTTTTCTGTATCGCGGCAGTGCTCCGATTTGTGGTGATTGGGGTATTTTTGCCGAGGGTATGGAATGAAAAAGGTATGACCTTAAAAGAGTCATACTCAAAAGTGTACAATGACGCAAAAGCAAGGGTAGAGTACGAGTTTTCGCGCTTGAAGCTTCTCAAGAAAACTAAATAAAAGGAAGGATAAAATGCTGATATGAAAATGATACTTGCTGTAATTGATAAGGATGATACCCATGCTGTTATGCAGCATCTCGTCAAGGAGGGGTTTAGCATAACCACTCTTTCGACCACAGGCGGGTTTCTGAAAGCGGGGAACACTACGATTTTGGTCGGTGTTGACGATGAAAAAACACAGGACGTCATCGCAATAATCAAAGAACATTCAAAAAGCCGCACACGTCAAATACCCCTCATGCCGAGCAGTGAAATGGGTTCAATTTCCACAATGCCTGTTGAAGTATTGGTCGGCGGTGCAACAATATTTGTAATGAACGTCGAACACTTCGAAAAGATGTAATCAATACAGTGCTATGCGGTGGTTGTTTTTATTGCAAATCCACCTATTTTATGCTATAAATATATTATGAGATAGAGCATATGTTGACTGCGAGGTATATTATGCAAGACAGGGATTTTGAATGGTTTATAGAAAATTATAGTGTATTATATGATAAACACGGATATTGTTTTCTTGCGATAAAAAATGAAAAAGTAATTGGTGTTTATAGCAGTTTTGATGAAGCTGTGGATACTACGTTGTTGACCGAAGAAATCGGCACTTTCATAGTACAAGAATGCAATGGTAACGAGTCGGCATATACCATACAAATTGCATCAATGTTTATATAGAGGTTAGTTAGCTATGTCTGCAAATGCATTTATCAAAAGTTATACAGGTATTTCCCGTAAACTTGATACCGAAGCTGTTATTGAATATAACGGGAGTTCCAAAAGAGTTGATGCAATATGGGATACAGGAGCAACAGCTACTTGCATATCAATGAACGTTGTTTCTCAGTTGAACTTAAAACCGCTTGGTAAACAACGTATATTTACGCCAGCCGGAGAAAAAATAGTAAGTATATACAGGGTGAACGTAGTGCTGCCAAATAATGTGACAGCAAAGAACATTGTCGTGTGTGACTCTGATATTGACGGATTAAAAGTAGGTGCATTGATAGGTATGGATATAATGAGCCACGGTGATTTTGCTGTCAGTAATTTCAACGGGAAAACTGCATTCACCTTTCGCACGCCGTCACAGAAGAAAACCGATTATGTTGCAGAACTAAAATTGAAAGATGCAATCGGGCAACCCCACGGTAAAGGTAAACGGAAACGTAAATAGCGTGCAAATAGCTTGACAAAACACGAGTAGGGGTAAAGAATTTTGACATACATACATACATACATACATACATACATACATACATACATACATACATACATACATACATACATACATACATTGACCTCGTTGTAGGGACGAACTGTGTTCGTCCGCATATCCACAGCTAAAAAAACGTCTGTTTTGCATCAGCAAAGCGGACGTTTTCGTGCATTAATTAACAAAACCAAGGAGTATAAAAGATGATAAAAATACTATTGCTTAATCTTATACTATTTACGACCCTTTCGCTTGTCAACTGTGGCGGCTCAGCAGGAGCACCAACCGAACCGCCAAGCGGCAATCCGTCACAAAACCAAACAGACCCAAACCAACCGGGTGATAACAGCAACCCCGGTTCATCACTAAGTGACAATGATAATGTAAGTGCTCCAACCCCACATTCTTTTGATGAAACATTATTAAACGAAGGCACTTACGATGGCGAAATAGATGCTAATGGTAAATTTACAGGTTGGGGTGTGTGGGTCTACCATAATATTCGTTATGAGGGGTACTTTGAAAATGGTGTTCCGAACGGAGAGGGAGCATTATATGTTAATATTCCACTCCCTGTACCGTTTGACCCGCATAATCAATCAGGTGACTCGTATCTTGAAGTACGTGGCACATTTGTAAACGGCAGTGCACATGGTTTGATAACTTACATCGTTATGTTTCACGAGGGTTCATTAGCAACAGAGGGGAGCGGTCCTTTTAAGTTGCATTTTGATGTAGATATGGGAGTTCCTGTCGCAGTTCGTGATGCATCTCAATCCTCTGATGTGATATTTACAAGTGACTGCGGAGGTTTGACATCTCACATATCTTATGTTGGAGGAGTACCGCCATTTGCTTTTAGTAACCTTATATTTGAGTAATAACTCATTAATTTCCCAATTAATAGAAAAGAGGAACATATAATGAAAAAATTATTAACACTGACACTTACAATGTTCATGACGCTGACACTTATAGCGTGTGCCGCTGAAACAAAAATGACAGACCCGCCAAGCGGCAATCCGTTACAAAATCAAACCGACCCGACCCAACAAGGAGATAACGGCAACCCCGGTTCATCAACAGATGTTAATGGTGAACCTGTTAAACTCGCAGTCGAGGTAGGTGATATTATTCAGTTTGGCAGTTACGACTGGCTTGTTCTTGATATCCAAGATGATAAAGCATTAATTATAAGCGAGAAAGTAATTGATAGCAGAGCATATCATCACAGTGCATATCCGATAGAATGGGAATACTGCGAGTTGCGTTCTTATCTCAACAATGATTTTTTATATAGTTTTAATGAAAGTGATAGAGAGCGAATAATAGAAACACGAATAGAAAACAAGGATAATCAGTGGTATGGTACATATGCAGGAAACGATACAGTTGACAGGATTTTTCTGCTTAGTTTAGAGGAGGTAGTAAGATACTTTGGTGACAGCGGAAAACTGACTAACAGACCAAATGATAACGACAGTATGGACGGTATTCTAAATGATGAATATAACGAGAAAAGAATTGCGAACCATGTAGGAGGCACATACGAAGGCTGTTATTACGATGAAAATCAAGAAAGATATATTCTTGACGGGTCAACAGTCACCATTACTAGTGGGGACTATAGTTTGTGGTGGCTACGCTCTCCGGGTGATGATAACTACTATGCTGTTTGTGTAGATGACGGATTGGATGATAGCTATGCATCTGCTTTGGCAGGCAGCATTTTTGTCCTTGGCTATGATGTTGATTTCTGTAATGGCGGTGTCCGCCCTGCATTATGGTTAGACTTGAATTTATCGCCAAATAAACCACCTTCATCAAATAATGGTGGTGATACAAACGCATCTTTCGGCTCGGCAACAATATCTCTCTTTAGAACAACAATCGCTCCGCAAGGTACATTAGGGGTCACTGTTGAAGGAGCAACACAAGATATGATTAGTGCAGGAGCTTTTGTTGGAATGTACGACATAGGAGCAGCGCATGATTTAGATAATATGTATCATAGGGTTGTAACAGGCGAAACAGATGCTTTTGAAGTTTGGGGTCCGTCAACCGCAGGAATATATGAATTGCGGCTTTACGGTTCATCTAATCCCTCTGCCGATACATTTGTCACAAGTGTAGAATTTACGGTTAACTAATACAACGCCCTTATATATTTCATCCAGAAGCGGCTGATGTCGTTTTTATTGCCGTACACTTCAAAAGAGAGCATTTTTGCATACCTGACCATCGAAGAGCGCTCCTGTTCAGTCAATCGGTGCTGACTAAAGCGGGCTTTGAGTGCCAGTTCCTCGATAGCAGCATGAGGTGCGTCCTCACGGCTGCTTATCTTTTTGATGTAACGCCATATACACAAGGCTGCGGTGTTTGTGCTTTTTTGTGCAAAACGCTTTGTCCGCATGTCTAACGCTATTTTCCTGCGGATAACAAGCACAATGATAAATATGACCGTGCATATTATCACAACCCCGACATCAAATAACCATAAAATGAAAGGCGGAGTGCTCCGCTCACCGTTTCCGCTGCCCGAACCCGGCGACCCGGCGGGCGGTGTGCCCGTCGGCGTGGGTGTCGGAGTAGGAGTAGGTGTGGGGTTTGTGTCGGGCGTGTTATCTGCGGGTGGGGGTGTTTGGGGTGCAGAAGGAGTAGCACCCGGGGTGTGAGGTCTGTGCTCGGGAGCAACAGAACTGCCGCCGGACGGAGTTGCCTCAAGATACAGCCAGCCCGCATCTTCATAAAACACCTCGACCCACGCATGGGCGTGCCTGTCGGTAAGAACAACGGTTTCGCCGACATCGGCATATGTGGTGCGTGCAACATAGCCGCTTGTGAACCTCGCGGGAATATCAAGTGCCCGAAGCATTAAAACCGCTACAGTGGCATAATGAATACAATACCCCTCTTTGACATTTTCGAGAAAATATATCGCGAAGTCTTCATCGGCAGGTATCGAAACATCAATATCTAACCTGTATCTTCCCGATGATTTTACAAAGTTTGCTACGGCATCGGCAATCTCGGCACGTTCGGCATTAATATCTATGCCTGCATCAATGGCGATTTGCCGCAGCCCTTCTTTTGTGGTGCTGCTTATTTCCGTGTATCTGGTGTGAATAAGAAAAGACCGTATGTCGCTTAAATCCACCGAAAGTCCCCGATTTTCAAGTACCTGCAATAGAGAGAAAATGTTACCGCTTATGTGATAAAACTCCCCGTCACCGTCAAAACCCAAACTATAATACGGTGTATAAGTTACGCCTGCAGTTATATCACCCGTCCTGTTGATTTCCATTTCAACCTTTGAGGGTGAGGCAGACTGTGGATTATCACGGGAGTACAGCTCCGCAATTTGCGCGGGAACAACTCTGGCAGCCAAATCATCGGGCAGCATAATCATATCATCATTGTCGCGCCATGATCGCCCGTTGAAACGTTGCATTGAGTATCCTCTGATGTAAAACGTTCCGGGTCTGTCTGCGGTTATTTCAAGAAGACTTTGGTCGATAACATTTCGCTTGCCTGCATCTGCAATATTTACAGTGCTCGTGCTGAAAAACCAAGTGTTGTCATCACGGAAAAACAGCCAGTTATTCATGCGTGAGGGTCCCTCAAACTGCTCGGTATACTGAACGAGCGAAAGAGCAAGCTCCTTTATGCGTGTGCTGAAAGCAATAACAGGCGACTCGGGAAAATGGCTGCTCAGTGGTGCAAACAAATATGTGATTGCCATAATTACCGCAGCTGCGCCAAATGAGGGCAGGAAAAGCTGCTCTCTTTTTGGGATATCGCCGGAGGAAAGAGCACTGCTGATGAGCAATGTGAGATATACGGCAATTAATCCGAATATGTATATCAAATCCGGTTGTAATCTCATTATTACGAAAGTCAGAAAAACTATCGGTGCGGTTGAAAACAGCGTAAGCAGCAAGCTGCGGCGAAGACAGATTGCCTCGCCCAATACAAGAGTAACCGCAACGCCTGCTGCGGCGATAAAAACCGTCGGGTCGTCGGTTACTCCCTTTATGTCAGGGAAAAGCACCGGCACCGCAGTCCAGTTGTTGTACTGGCTTGTAATTTCATTAATTACCAACATTGCCCCGTCTATTATTTCGCGAAACATCCAAACAAACAGCAAAAGGGAAAAGCCTACAAGCATCAGTAAGCCCTTGCCTTTGAAGCGTGTGATAAAAACAATCATAACGATGCCGCTTATTGCCCATATCCAAAACAACTCACTCATAACCACAGGCAGAGTAAACGAAGAAATCAGAGCGCCAAATGTGCAGCTGACGGCGATTATAACAAGCAGGCAGCTCCCTGCGGGCAATAAAACATGTTTTTTCATAGGCTGCCGCCCCCCGCGTCTACGCGAAACACCCATGAAAACCGTGTGGGCAGTCCGTCGGGCTTTTTGACTACTTCTGCCGTGCCGCCTAAAACATTAAACAGAAAATCCACGATATCCGACTCATGTGTTATTTCGGCAATCGCAGGCACATCACCAAAGCGCAGGTAAAACGGCATATTCCATTTGAGCAGATGCTCCGCAACCCATCGCAGGTTTCCCAATATCAAGTCACATTCATTGGAATTTTTCCACGGCATGATGTGCACAAGCCTGCTGTGGGGAGGCAGCTCAAGCGGCTCGCGGATATACAGTGAGTCATGCTTTGCCGAAATCTTCCAATGTATGCTTCTGACAGGGTCGCCGTGCCGGTATTCCCGCATGTCGTGCTCCTCGGAAAACCCGCCGCCGGGCTTTGGACGTAAATGCGTTCCTTTTTGCAAAGCCATTGTATTAGCAGGCTTTGCAGCCGGAGGCAAAACAAGTGACAGCTGTCTGCTGTAGAGGTTTTTCACAGGCACGGAGAATAAGCCTAAGAGGCTGACTACTGAAATACGTTTGAGCGAAAAAACCGTTACACCACTGTGCGATGTGTCGATACTTACGGTTTTAACGCTGCCCCTGCCCGCCCCGCAGATATATTTTCGCCCGACAGAAAAACCGTCCCCTGATATTTGCAGCTTAACTACAATACATCTGACGGGAAACGGCTTATTTGATAAAGTTGTCAGGGTAAGGTGTGCGTTATCATTAACCTCAAGCACGGGCGGCACGGACATGTATATGCTTTTGGTCAGCATACCCGGGAGGCTGAGAAAAAAATCGAGCGGTAAAAGCAGTGCTATGAGCACAAACAGATACCATGACAGCCACGGGGGATAAAAAATGAAAAAGAAAAACGATGCAACAAGTGCAACGATATAGATAAATCGATAAAATATCATACGTTCAGCGGTTTGACGGAGTTCAAAATCCCGTAGAGAATTCTTTCCGCCGTAATATTCTCGTTTTCGGCTCCCGGACGCAGCACCAAACGGTGTGCGAGCGTATCTGCAAAAAGCGGTGTAATATCATTAGGAATGACATAATCTCTGCCCTGCAGGTAAGCTGCGGCTTTGGAAATACTTGTAAGTGCGAGTGAAGCTCGCGGGCTTGCGCCCAAAACGATGTCGGGATGATTTCGTGTTCTGTTTATGAGGGTAACAATATAATTCAAAATATCGGGGTCAACATGTACGCTGTCTGCTTGTGCACACATATGCTCAAGCTCGATGTGAGTGACAACAGGGGTTACAAGGTCGAGAAGTGCCTTGCCTTGTTTTCGTTTAAGAAGTGACAGCTCATCTTCATGTCCCGGATATCCGAGCGAAAGGCGGAGCATAAAACGGTCCATTTGTGAGTCGGGCAAAAGCTGTGTACCCGCTGCACCTACAGGGTTTTGGGTGGCAATGACAATAAACGGTTCGGGGATTTTGTGGGAAGTGCCGTCTACAGTGACCTGCCCCTCTTCCATAGCTTCAAGCAGAGCGGATTGAGTGCGGCTTGTGGCACGGTTGAGCTCGTCTGCCAAGAAAAGATTGCAGAGCACCGCCCCGGGGGTGTAATCCATACTGCCCGTGTCCTTGTTGAATATAGAAAATCCCGTAACATCAGAGGGAAGCACGTCGGGCGTAAACTGCACGCGGTTGTATTCCAAGTTGAGTGCCTTTGAAAATGCAATAGCAAGCGTTGTTTTGCCGACGCCGGGGATATCTTCAATGAGAATGTGCCCCCTTGCAAGAATTGCAAGCAGGACACGAAGCACCACTTGCTCCTTGCCGACGATGGCATTCATAACACTTTTTAAGATGAGGCGCCCTACAGTATTACCCTTTGTTGTTGCACTCATTTACAGCTCCACTGTTCACAGTTGTTGTTTTTTGTAATCGAATTGTAACAATATCACAATGCAGGCAAGATTGCAACCAATAAATACATGGTTGGTGCAGTAAATATCATGCTGTCAAAGCGGTCAAGAACGCCGCCGTGCCCCGGCATAATGCTGCCGTAGTCCTTTACACCGCATTTTCTCTTTATCAGCGAGAAAACAAGGTCGCCCGCTTCGGTGACAACAGCACCGACGAGCCCGTATATTATAAGTATCGGGTAGCTGACCGTATGCAGCGTAGCTATGTCGATGATAAACCCGTAAATTAACATTCCTGCAATACCTGTGACAAGCCCACCAATGCAGCCCTCTATGGTTTTGTTCGGGCTGATTGTCGGAAATGCCTTATGCTTCCCAATGGCAACACCTGTGAAGTACGCGCCGGAGTCCGTGAGAAATGCTACAATAATAGGCAATAGAACAAGTAAATGACCTGCCGTCATCATTCGCAGTCCGATGAGAGTAGATAGCATATACGGAATAACCATTGCGGCGACAGGGATAACAAGCAGCTGCCGCCATTTTATCCGTCTTTCCGATTTCATGGATAAAAAGAAATCAATAATCAGTAAACTGAGTAGAATAAAGAACAAAGTCAGCATTGATGTGACCTGCATTAATGCTGCTGCCGACATGACTAAATTGCTGAAATACACAGCAATCGGAACGAGTACGGCGATTATAATCACATAAACAACAGGACGCATGGGTGCCTGAATAACGTTATTTGACGCCCTCATCAGCTCAAATGAACCGATAGCTGCAAGAAGTGATACCGCGGCGGCAAGAATGTATGGCGGGAAGAAAAACAAAATGGCAAAAAAGAGCGGAAGCGGAACGAGTGCAACTATTATTCGTTTTTTCATTTTGTCGTACCCCCTTTTCCTTTACCGCCGATGTTTCCATAGCGGCGTTCTCTTTTTTGATATTCTATTATTGCTTTATCAAGCTCTCTTTCGCTAAAATCCGGCCAGAGAGTATCTGTGAAATAATACTCCGAATATGCAGACTGCCAAAGCAAAAAGTTTGACACACGAAACTCGCCGCTCGGGCGGATTATGAGGTCGGGGTCGGGGATATCGGCGGTGTACAGGTACTTTGAGAAAGCCTCCTCGGTGAGCGGCTGTCCTGCTCTAACATACTGCTCGACAGCCCGCAGTATCTCTGCTCTGCTGCCGTAATTTACGCACACGTTCACTTGAACCCCTTCGAACTTTTTAGAAAGCACCTCGGTTTCGGCTATAAGCTCCTGCAGCCCCGGTGACAAAACAGAAATATCGCCGAGAAACTTCATCTTTACCCTGTCGCGCTCCATTTTTAAGAGAGCTTCGCGCAGATATTTATCGAGAAGCTCCATGATTGTTTCTATTTCATCGGGAGGGCGGCTCCAGTTTTCGGTCGAAAAAGCATAAACGGTGAGATACTCAATACCAATATCCTTGCAATAGGTCGCAACACGGCGAAATGTTTCAGCACCCGCCGCATGACCCGCCGTGCGTGGCAGGGCACGTTTCGACGCCCAGCGCCCGTTGCCGTCCATTACAATGGCGATATGCTTCGGAAGTCTGTCCGCGTCCCAACTGTCCGAAGCTTCACCGTCCGTGAAGTTCATTATTTTATCAAAAAACTTCTTTATCATTGTATCCTACGGTAAGTTAAATTTCTTTAATCTCGGCTTCCTTTTTTGCTGCGACCTTGCCGATTTCTTCGATGTATTTATCGGTGAGCTTTTGGAGGTCTTTTTCTGTCACCTCGAGGTCGTCCTCGGTGATTTCGCCTGTCTTTTTCTGGGATTTGAACTTTTCGACGGCATCACGCCTGATGTTGCGGATTGAAACCTTGGAGTCCTCAGCCTGCTTGTGAATTTGCTTGATAAGCTCCTTGCGGCGCTCCTCTGTAGGCTGCGGGAACTGCAAACGAATGACACGCCCGTCATTTGCCGGATTGATACCAAGGTCGGAGGTCATGATTGCTTTTTCAATAAGCTTCAAACTGCTTGCGTCCCAAGGTGTTATCATTAGTGTGCGGGGGTCGGGTGTCGAAATACCCGCAATTTGATTGATTGGTGTCGGCGTGTCGTAATAATCGACCTTAATCTGGTCGAGGACGGCAGCATTTGCACGACCCGCACGAACAGTTGTGTAACTTGCCTGCAAAACCTCAATGGTTTTTTTCATCTTGCCTTCATATTCATCGTACATAACTAAAATCCTCCGTTAATATTTATTGTTAGCCTACTCTAGTGCCGATTTTTTCGCCCATTACTGCGCGTACTATATTTGACGGGTCTTCCAAGGCAAACAAAATGACCGGAATTTCATTATCCATTGATAACGAGGTTGCGGTCAAATCCATGACCTTCAGCTGCTTTGCGAGCATATCATCATAAGAAATAGCTTCGATTTTCATAGCAGTGGGGTCAAGCTTCGGGTCTGCAGTGTAGACACCGTCTATGTTTTTCGCTAAAAGAATGACATCTGCGTTAATTTCGGCAGCACGCAAAACCGCCGCCGTATCGGTCGAAAAGTACGGATGCCCCGTACCGCAGCCGAATATTACGACGCGACCCTTGCGAAGATGCCTGTCGGCGCGAAGTCTGATATATGACTCTGCGACAGCCGATATCGACAGTGCAGTTTGCACACGGACGGGAACATCAAGCTGCTCGAGCATGTCTGCAACTGCAAGGCAGTTCATAACAGTAGCCATCATACCCATATGGTCGGCACGTGTCCGCTCGATTTTGCCCTCGCCGTCTTTGACGCCGCGCCAGAAGTTACCGCCGCCGACAACGATACCGATTTCAACACCAAGCTTTACGCACTCTTTGATTGCCTTGCAGACATTTCTGATAACGTCGAAGTCCAAGCCTGTTTTTTTATCGCCTGCCAAAGCCTCGCCGCTTATTTTCAGAAGCACCCGCCTGTACATTGGGTTATGTTTTGACATCTGTTTAATTTCCTTTCATCAGCATCGCTTAATAGATTACCACAAAAATGTATACGCTGTAAAGAAATCAATTCATTTTGTCTATGTTCGTATCAAATAATTGAATTATCTTCTCTTTTAGCTTCCTGTTTGCAGGTAAAGAAAGAGCGGGGTCGGTTTCAAGGAGCTTTTCCCTGCCGTCATTGCGAGACATGATAGTGGCGCGGAAATCCAGAAATATAATCTCAAAATCATGATAAAACTCTTGATTTATCATGTATACATGTATTATAATCACAACGGGAAACGAAAGTGCCTCGCCGGATTTCCGGCGGCAGGCGAGAAGTGTTAGTAGCACTCCCCGCCCTGCATATGTGCGCAACCACATACACAAAGGTATATGATGTAAAGGGTGTTTTCAAATGCTCCTTCGGGGAGCGTTTTTTTATACCTACTACATTATGTGCAACCGTTCTGTCTGCGGAACATTCAGGCGTTTGCGGT
>Ga0123356_10005678_pt1 | contig 12668 bp, 8 predicted proteins | sample TergutEmb28metaG_2_FD_92546 | JGI IMG/M metagenome (GOLD analysis project Ga0123356, IMG submission 92546) | Embiratermes neotenicus P3 segment gut microbial communities from Petit-Saut dam, French Guiana - Emb289 P3 | ecosystem: Host-associated > Arthropoda: Insects > Digestive system > Gut ... | reverse complement strand
GTAGATAAAAAGCTTTTTGAAAACTCTGATGCATATGTTATCGGAGATGCCTCAAAGGGACCGGGCACTGTCGCCGAAGCAATTGCAGATGCAGCAAAATGTGCCGCCACAATAACCGGCATAGAGTTTGACAAATATGCGAATTTAAATAAAAATCAAGACGAAGCCACTGTAATTAATAAAAAAGGCATATTATATTGCGATAAAAAAGAAGCAAGCGAATCAACGCGTTGCCTGGAATGCAAGAGTGTCTGCAGCTTATGTGTTGATGTATGCCCGAACAGGGCAAATATCGTTATAAAGATAAACGGACGCCCGCAGATAGTGCATATTGACTTTATGTGCAACGAGTGCGGTAACTGCACGGTTTTCTGCCCGTATACATCGGCACCTTATCTTGATAAGTTCACTTACTTCATTTATGAAGAAGACTTTATTAATAGTACTAATGCCGGCTTTTATACAATGGATGACGGCATGGTTACAGTCAGAATAAACAGCGAGGTTTCACAGCACACAGACGGCTCAAAGCTGCCTGCCGACATTTGGCAACTCATCGAAGAGTCCATCAACAAACTAAGCAAATGGCTCGCATAACTATCATATACGTCCAAGCAATGTAAGTTTCATTTCGCAGTGGAGCATGGATGCGGAACGGCGGCAACCGAACGCATGGATGGCGTTCATTGCCGGAAGAAATGAGTTTACATTGCTTGGACGTATATATTACCGTTTGCCTTTGTCATAGATTTCGCCGAGAGCGCGGGGAGCTTTGTTGCTTTTTGAGAAGAAAATTAGCAGGAGTAAAGTGACAACATAGGGAAGCATCATCAATAGGTTTGCAAAGCTTGCCGGCAACTCAAGCATAAGTGCGAGCCTGTTGCCACCGGAGCGTGCAAATCCGAAAAGAAGACACGCGCCGACTGTCGGTAAAATACGCCAGTTTCCAAAAATGAGAGCAGCAATAGCAAGAAAGCCTGCGCCCATATAAATACTCGGAGAGAAGGTTGCGGTAATGGAGTAGGCATACGACATGCCTCCGAGCCCTGCCAAAGCACCTGATATCATAACAGCAATAAAACGTGTCCTTGCAACGCTGATTCCCGCACCGTCAACAGCATGGGGATTGTCGCCGCAAGCGCGTATTCTCATGCCAAAACGTGTCTTATAAAGAAAATACCACGAGAAGATTACAACTGCAATGATGATAATTTGAAACGGATAAACACGTTGGAAAGCAGGTCCTATATAAGGAATGTCGGACAAAAACGGAATATCAAAACGTGGAGACACACCGAGATTAATTTTGTCGGAAGGCTGATTAAAAACCTGCGAATTCAGCTGACGTGTGAAAAACCCTGTCAGCGCAATGGCAAGTATATTTAGAACAACACAGGATATAACTTGGTTGGCGCGAAACTTAACGCACAAAAGACCATGGAGCATAGCAAATAATGCACCTCCAACCATTGCAAAGAAAAATGCAAAGTACATAGGCATAGAGGAATGCTGCGTAAACATCCCGCCAAAAAACGCAACAAATAAAGCACCGGTAAACGCACCAACACCGAGCAGACCTTCAAGGGCTAAGTTAATGATGCCTGAGCGCTCGCTGTATATCCCGCCGATTGCAATACAAAGCAGCGGTATAGCATAAGACAAGCCGTCTATCAGTACAATATCCACGTCAATCCTCCTGTTTATCAGTATCGCCGGAGTTAATAAGCTGCTTGATAAAAGCACCACAGGCAGAAAACAGTAATATAAATCCTGTCATAACCTGCGCAATTTCGCGTTGGATATCTAAAATGCTGCTCATGTATATTGTTCCGCGCGAAATTGTAGTAATAAGCACCGACGCAAATAGGGTGCCAATCGGGGAAACATTACCAAGCAGTGCCACAGCTATTGCGTCAAATCCTGTGCTCACAAGCTCGTTGGGTTGGATAGCACCGTTAAAACCAAGGTAGTGTGTAACACCTGCAAGCCCTGCTAAAGCGCCTGAAATAATCATTGCCGCCATAATGTTCAGCTTAGGTTTGATGCCAAGGTAGAGCGCTGCGCGTGAATTTAAACCAACAGCGCGTAAATCAAAGCCCGCCCGTGTCCGGTTTAGAAAGAATTTAAGCGCAAATGCTGCTGCCACGGCAAGAATAATAAGAAAAGGTATTACAGTACGATATGGACCAATTTGAACGTTTTGAATAACGAGCCTTGCGTTGCTGTTTACCTCAACAGATTGCCTTGTTATCGGATCAACAAAGCTTGTGAGAATAAAGTAGGAAACACTTATCATAATAATATAGTTTAGCATGATGCTTGAAACAACTTCATTTATATTAAATTTTGCCTTTAGCAAACCAATTAAGCCGCCGATTAGAGCTCCGCTTACTATACCGACCAGTAGAACTAAAGGCATAGCAATATAGCTTGGCAAATCCGAGTATCCTATTAAAATAGTTGAGAAAAACCCTGCAAAAAGCATTTGGCCGGAAATACCTATGTTAAAAAGCCCGCCCTTAAACGCAACAGTAACAGCAAGAGATGCAAATATCATAGGAGTAAGCGCAGCCAATGTCGTCATGATATCTGTAAAAATACCTCTGGAAGCTGCGTAATTTGGTTTTGGTAATATACCGGCGCCTGCCAGAATAGACTGGAAAGCAACGAGCGGGTTTCTGCCCGTAAAAAGCAGCAGTATCGCAGAGACAACTAATGAGCAAAAAATAGCAAGCAGCGGGATTGAATATGACTGCCGCTTTTCATCGCCGACAATTAATCTGAAAAAACGTTTTACCTTCAACTAAATATCCCTCGTCTTTACTCCCATCATATATTCGCCGATTTCATCTGTTGTAAGCTCGCTTGCCGGCGCTATACGGTTTATATGCCCTTCATACATAACCCCAATCGTGTCGGCAAGTACATTAATCTCGTCAAGCTCCATGGAAATGAGAAAAACTGCATGACCTTGTGCACGTACATTTAAAATATGTTCATGGATGGCACGAATAGCGCCGATATCAAGTCCGCGTGTGGGTTGAACAAACATCATAAGCTTTGAGCCTTTATCTATTTCCCTGGCAACTATAGCTTTTTGCTGATTGCCACCGGACATAGAACGTGTAACGGTATGCCCGCCTTGCCCGCACCGGATATCATATTTTTCAATAAGTCCGCTTGAGTAATCTTCAAACACTTGCTCATTTAAAACACCGTGAGTAGAGAAAGGTTTTTGGTAATAGCGCCTGAGAGCAAGGTTTTGCTGCAGGGAAAAATCAAGTATCAACCCGGTTCCGTGCCTGTCCTCCGGAACATAAGACATGCCGGCTTCTACCCTCTGACGTGTTGAGGCATGCGTGATATCATGTCCTAAGAGACTGATTTCTCCTTCGGTTACATCAAGTAAGCCCGATATGGTGTCAGCGAGCTCTATCTGACCGTTTCCGTCAACACCGGCAACAGCAAAAATTTCCCCGGCACGGATAGAAAATGACACATTATTTACATATGTGACTCCGCGACTCGTTACTGTAAGGTTTTTTACACCCAGTACCTCCTGTCCGAAATCATGCTTTTGCGGAGGTGTCTCGTCTTCAAGCTCGCGCCCGACCATATAAGCCGCCATTTTCTCAACAGAAGTATCTGCAACGTTATAAACACCAACCAGTTTACCTCTGTTTAAAATACCGCAGCGGTCAGAAATCTGCTTAACTTCGTTTAATTTATGTGTAATGAGAATGATAGTTTTACCACGGTCGCGAAGGTTTTTAATTATTTGCAGAAGATATTCGATTTCCTGAGGTGCAAGCATTGCTGTCGGCTCGTCAAATATTAGAATCTCCGCTTCGCGATAGAGCATTTTAAGTATTTCAACCCTCTGACGTACAGAAACACTTGCATCGACAACCTTCATATCGGGGTCGACATCCAGTCCGTAGCTTTTTGAAAGCTCAGTAATTTTTTTACCTGCTGTTTTCATATCAACATATGGAAGTAAACCAAGAAAATGCTTTTGTGTTTCAACACCAAGCACTATATTCTCGGCAATCGTAAAATCCTCAACCAGACGAAAATGCTGATGCACCATACCGATTGATAAGGACGAAGCAAAAGAGGGTGATGAAATGACCACAGGGGCTCCGCGCAGATAAATTTCGCCGCTATCAGGTGTGTAAAGACCAAAAAGCAGATTCATAAGTGTGCTTTTCCCTGCACCGTTTTCTCCGAGCAGAGCATATATCTCACCACTGCGGATTTCCAGGGATATATTGTTATTAGCAATTATACCCGGAAAAGACTTCGTTATATTTTTTACTTCAATAATATTTTCCATAAAAGCATCTCACAAAGTAAGGCACGGATAAGATTTACCCGTGCCTTACAAAGTTTTACAGATTAGCCTAAGTTACCGGCAAAAAATGCTCCCGGAGGCTGAATCTCACCCGACTGGAGACGGGCAAAAGCATCATTCATAGCGGTCACTGTAGCAGGCGACAGACTGTGTCTTCCTTGTGCAGATACAAAGCCTGTTGAGTCTGTGTCTGCTCCAAGCAGATAATTGCCACCCTTAAATGAGCCGTCTTTTATTGCTGTGAGCTGGCGGAAAACGTTAATACGCATGTTTTTAAGTGCCGAGGTGAGAACAACATTACCACCTGCATACACTCCTTGTCCAAACTGGTCAACGTCACAACCGATAACCATTACTCCGTCACTTTCCATAGCAGCATTAAAAGCTCCGAGTCCTGAGCCGCCGGCGGCTACAAATAGTCTGTCTACACCTTCGTTAATAAGTGCTTCTGCAACCTGCTTACCTCTTACAGGATCGCCAAAGGCTCCGACATAGTTGCCTCTAACATTTTCAACTATTCCCAAATCGTCAAAGAAGGGGGTGAGTTCAATAATTTCTGTGCTTGTGCCGAGATTAGCATCTGCCCAGCGTACACCTGCATAAAAACCAAACTGATAGTTAATAACCGACGGGTAAGCCATGCCGCCGATGAATGCTACCTTGTTTGTGTCAGACTCCATAGCTGCTGCAATACCTGCAAGAAAGCCGCTTTCCTGCTCTTTAAATGTCATTGCATAAATGTTGTCAAAAACCTCCTGACCCTCTATCGGAGTCGGATTAGTATCGACAAGAATGAAGTATTTCTCAGGATTATCAATAGCGAGCTTTGATATATCGGCAAATTGAAAACCGGGGACAACAATGATATCATAGTCTGCAAAAACAGCCTCAACGTCTCTCCAAGAGTCTGAAATTGCATCGGAAGTAACAGCTGTTACCTTCGCTCCGGAACCGGCAGCTATGAAATCCTGTATACCCTCATAGTTGTCCTGGTTAAACGAGCCGTCATCAACGCTTGAGCCGGATGTTACAATAACTATTTTTAAGTTATCATAATCAACCTTACTGCCGCCACCGCAAGCTGCAAGCATAACAAGCAGCATAGAGGCGAGCATAAGTGCGAGTGTCAAAACTTTAAACTTTCTCATCATAAACCTCCAAAAAATCTCTTAAAAAATCTGATTTCTTAAAATCATTGATAGTGTAATATTACAGTATTCATGTTTTGCTGTCAAGTAGAAAAGGTAGTGCAAAATCTACATTTATATTGTATAATTACTTTTATGGATGTCATTTTAAAAGGTAACATTTTATACAGTAAAACACCACAGGAGCTGTCTGTCACAAAAAGCGGATATCTTGTATGCCGGGCAGGTGTTTCAAGAGGTGTTTTTGACCACATACCGGAGAGGTATAGTGGTTTTGACGTTATAGATTACGGTAATAACCTGATAATCCCCGGGCTTTGTGACCTGCATACACACGCACCCCAATTTGCGCTGCGTGGTTTAGGTCTGGATTTGGAGCTGCTTGAGTGGCTGGAGAGATACACATTTCCCGAGGAAATAAAATACAGCGATTTGGAATATGCAACAAAAGCATATGGGATGTTTGTATCTCACTTGCAAAATAGTGCTACAACACGTGCTTGTATATTTGCAACTGTACATGTCCATGCAACCGCGCTGCTTATGGAAATGCTTGAAAAAAGCGGGATTTTCTCTTATGTGGGTGTCGTCGGTATGGACCGAAACTGCCCGGCATCGCTGCAGAGGGATAATCCCGGAGACACTTTTGAGAGCACAAAAGCTTGGATACAGAGCACTTATGAGAGATTTTATAATACCAAGCCGATAATCACACCGCGTTTTATTCCCGTTTGCTCAGATGAGCTAATGTATAAATTAAAAAAATTGCAGACAATGTATAAGCTGCCGGTCCAATCTCATTTATCAGAAAACACCTCAGAGGTAGAGCTTGTTTTAAAGCTTCATAATGATGTAAAATCATATGCAGGTGCTTATGACAAATTTGAGCTTTTCGGAAACGGTGGTGTGCCGACTGTTATGGCACATTGTGTCTGGTGCAGTGATGAAGATAAAAGACTTTTAAAAGATAACGGTGTTTATGTTGCGCACTGTCCTCAGTCAAACACAAATCTAACCTCAGGCATAGCACCGGCACGTGAATTTTTGAATAAAGGCATAAAGATAGGGCTCGGAAGCGACGTCTCGGGCGGCTGTCATACATCAATTTTAAGGACTATGAGCGACGCAGTGCAGGTATCAAAGTTGTATACACGTCTTGTAGATCCCACGGCCGGGCCGCTATCTGTAAATGAGGCATTTTATCTCGGGACAGCCGGCGGCGGCAGCTTCTTTGGCAAGGTCGGAAGCTTTGACGACGGTTATGAATTTGATGCCGTTGTTTTAGATGACAGTGCTGTTGCTTCTGCAAATCAGCTTAATATTGAGGAGCGGCTGGCGCGGGCGGTTTACCTGTCGGAGGAAATTAAAATTATCGGGAAGTATGTAAAAGGCAAAAGTGTGCAGTTATCTTAAAAGGGGCATTAAATGAAAAAAATCGACCATCATGATAAGATTACGGGCAGTGCAAAATACGTCTGCGACTATCAGGCAGACGATATGCTCCATGGATGTTTTTTGCGCTCAGGTATTGCATATGGAATCGTCACAGATGTAAAACTGCCAAAGCTGCCTAACGGTTATTTCTATGTTGACAAAAGCGATGTTCAGGGAGCTAACGAGATTCATATCGTCGGGGACGACATGCCTGTCTTTACACATCATGTAAAATTTATAGGCGACCCGATAGGTATGCTTGTAGGACCTGATGAGCACACACTAAAAAAACTGCTGGGAAAAATAAAGGTCGAATATAAAGAGCTTGAGCCGATATTTGATGCAAGGCAGTCCGGAGTTGTCTTTTTTGATTTTAACATTGACAAGGGCGAAACAGAAAAAGCATTTACAGATGCCGATCATATTTTTAATGGTGAGTTTGAAACAGGCCTGCAAGAGCACATGTACCTTGAAACCAACGGTATAATAGCCGAGTACAAGGACGGTAAAATGTATGTACAAGGCTCAATACAGTGCCCGTATTATGTGCATGGCGCTGTTACTCACGCATTGGGTCTAAAACCCAATAACGTAATTATAAAGCAGGATGTGACAGGCGGAGGTTTTGGCGGAAAAGAGGATTATCCGTCTATTTTGGCATGTCAGGTTGCTGTTGCAGCTTTTAGAGCAGCAAAAGAGTGTAACAGCAGTAAAAAAGTCCGGGTGGTTTTCAGCCGTGAGGAGGATGTAATAGCAACAAGTAAACGCCATCCTTCCTTTTGCAAATATAAGGTCGCGGTTCAAAACGATAAGGTTACAGCCATTATCTCAGATGTGCTGCTCGATGCAGGAGCTTATACAACACTGTCAATGGTTGTGCTGCAACGCTCATTTATTGCCGCCTGCGGAGTATATGACATACCAAACTTAAAAATCCACGGACATGCAAGGCAAACCAATACGGTACCAAACGGTGCTTTTCGGGGGTTTGGTGCTCCTCAGACGTTTTTTGCGATTGAAATGATGATGTCTCAAATTGCTAAGCAGCTTCAGATAGACAGTGCTCAGTTTAAATCCGCTCATTTTGTAAAGCAAGGTGACAAAACAGCAACCGAAGGCAAATATCATTTCCCCGTGCCACTGCCTGAGATGACAATGGATGTTCTCACGCAGAGCGATTACTATAATAAAAAGGTTAAATATAAAACGCAAACCGGCAGATATCGTAGGGGGCTGGGTTATTCTGCCGTGTTTCACGGAGTGGGCTTTACAGGCAATGGTGAACGTGACAAAATCAAAGCTGTTGCGAGCCTGCATAAATCAAAAGACGGGATAGTAGAAATACTCTCGTCAAGTGCCGATATGGGTCAGGGAGTTTTTACGACATTTATAAAAATAGTAGCAGGGGCTCTTGAAATTTCTCCCGATCGTGTCACTATAACACTTCCGGATACGTCAAGGGTGCCGGATTCAGGGCCGACTGTGGCTTCAAGGTCGATTATGATAGTTGGTGAGCTTCTGAGGCGCGCGGCTGTACGTCTGAAAAAAGAGTGGACAGACGGCAAAGCGCAGACAGTCACAGAGCACTACGAGCACCCGGATTTTATGATACCGTTTGATGCGGTAGCTTTCAAAGGAGATGCATACCCGACATACTCATGGTCGGCAACGGTAGCTGAAGTGGAGATAGACACACTGACGGGAGCTATTTCTATCCCCGGAATCTGGGCATCGTTTGATATAGGCACAATAATCGACGAGAACATAGTTATCGGTCAGATGGAAGGCGGCTTGGTTCAAAGCCTCGGATATGCCGTTATGGAAAAAAACACAATCAGAAACGGCGAAATTTCCAATAAAAAACTGTGCGATTATATTGTTCCGACAGCTCTCGATTTTCCGGATGTTAAGGTTAGTTTTCGTATAGATGAGTATCCTAACGGGCCTTTTGGTGCTAAAGGAGCAGGTGAGCTTCCTCATGTTGGCGGAGCACCTGCGGTTATAGAGGCTATACAAAACGCACTTGGAGTGAACATCTGCAAGGTGCCGTTTATGCCCGAGGATGTAATTAGTGCACTGGGCAAGAAAAAGGAGATTGCATTATGAAAAATAAATCAATTTCCTTCTTCTTAAACGGAAAAAGTACCACATATAAAGGTAAAAAGTCAGCGAGGCTGCTTGATTATCTGCGGGATGAAATGAAGATGACCGGTACAAAATGCGGCTGCAAGGAAGGTGAGTGCGGTGCTTGCAGTGTGATAATAGACAATAAACTTATAAACTCCTGTCTTGTTTCGATGGGTAGCATTGAAGGCTCAAGCATTGTCACTATAGAAGGATATAGCAAAACAGAGCAGTTTACTGCCCTTGACAATGCATTTGCATCTGTCTCAGCTGTGCAGTGCGGTTTTTGTATACCCGGCATGATACTTGCCGCCGGCTGTCTTTTATCAAATAATCCAAAACCAAATGAAGAGGAAATACGTGAGGGGATTTCGGGAAATCTGTGCAGATGTACGGGATATAATGCCATCGTAAAAGCTGTCGGAATTGCTTCGGAGAATGACTTTGGCGATACGTCTGTAACAAACAACGTTCCGGTAAATGCAAAACCTGCCATATCACTTGAGGAAGCTTTAATATCGCTTAAAAATGAAAATCTGATACCATATACAGGTGGGACAGACTTGATGGTGCCGGAGAATTCACATGATAAAGAGTATTTATATTTAAAGAATATTCCGGAGTTGAAGCAAATCACAGAAGATGATGACTATATACGTTTTGGAGCAGCATCTACATTTACTGAGGTTATAAATCATAGGCTCACACCGGGGATTTTAAAAGATGCGTGCAAGCAAATTGCAGCACCGGCTATTCGTAATGCCGGCAGTATAGGCGGGAACATTTGTAACGGCTCGGCAAAAGCAGACTCAGCGCTGATATTTATGGTAACAGATTCAAAGCTGCGCTTCAAAAGCAGCGGAGGGGAGCGCACTATCCCCATAAGAGACTTTTATCTCGGCGGTGGGAAGCTCGACATAAAAGCCGATGAGCTTTTAGTGGAAATTCAAATGCCAAAGCCGGGTATTGATAACTACTATTACAAAAAGGTCGGTGCAAGAAATGCTCTTTCTATTGCAAGAACATCGTTTGCCGGCATAATGGAATTGTCAGAAGGCATTATAAAAAACTGCGCAGTAGCTTTTGGCGCGGTCACTGATACTATAATCCGATATGACCATATAGATAAAATCCTTATCGGTAAAACAATTAAAGAAGCAAAGGCATTAAAAGCAGAGTATTTGGCGCTTTATGAAAAGGAGATTGTACCAAGGCGCGGAAGAGTCAGCATTGAGTATCGCAAGAATGTTTGTATGAATCTTTTGAAAGATTTTTTAGAAAAAAATGGAATATTTTAAGTCAGCTGCGGTAATTATCACAGCTGAATTAAATATGAAAAACGAGGTGTAAAAATGATTGATCTTACAATTAACAAAAAAATACTGGCGCAGAACATCAAAAAAGCAAAGGAGAACAATATTATTCTGCCGACCTATAAGCAAATGCGGCAGCCTGATGAAAATGTGCCCGATGAAATAAAGGCTAAACTAAAAAACATAGGATTATGGGATATAAACCCACTTAATCTATATCGTATTACCTGGAAAAACGAGCAGAAAATGAACGGCGGCATGTATGGCAAGCCAAATTATATTGAGTTGCCGTCAAAGCTCACCGGAGTGGATGCAAAAATTATTTGTATGGTTGGTAAGTTTTTCCCGACAGGATGTCACAAGGTTGGAGCATCATTTGGTTGTCTTGTCCCAAGGCTTGTAACAGGGCAGTTTGATTCAACTAATCAAAAAGCTGTCTGGCCTTCAACAGGGAACTATTGCCGTGGTGGTGCTTTTAATTCAAAGCTTCTTGCATGTGACTCGGTAGCGATACTCCCCGAAGGTATGAGCCGTGAGCGTTTTGAGTGGCTATATGCCATTGCAGGTGAGGTCATCGCTACAGAAGGAACAGAAAGTAATGTAAAGGAGATTTTTGATAAAACACATGAGCTTAGAAAAACCCGTAAGGACGTAATGATATTTAATCAATTTGAAGAAATGGGTAACTATCTGTGGCATTATGAGGTTACAGGCAGTGCTGTAAGTGAAGCATTTGAATATTTCAGACAGGAAAATTCTAATGATGACGGTGATTGCAGGCTCTCAGGTATATGCCTTATGTCAGGCTCGGGAGGTTCACTTGCAGCAGGGGATTATCTAAAGGAGATTTACACGGATTGCAAAATTGCCGTTGGTGAAGCCCTGCAATGTCCGACAATCCTAAATAACGGCTTTGGCGACCATAGAATCGAAGGAGTTGGAGACAAGCACATTCCTTGGATTCATAATGTTAAAAATACCGACATGGCAATAGCAATCGACGATAATGATGCAATGGCTATTTTACGTTTGTTTAACGAGCCGGCAGGTAAGTTGTATCTTACAAAAGAGATAGGCTTAAGCAAAGAGCAGGTAGAAGACCTTGCGTTTATGGGAATATCCGGTATAGCAAATATGCTCTGTGCCATAAAGTTTGCAAAATACTACGAGCTGACAGAAAAGGATGTTGTAGCGACTGTTCTGACTGACTCAGTCGAGATGTACAAATCGAGACTGGAAGAACTGCACGAAGCGCAGGGAAAGTATATGGACTCAAACGCAGCATTTGATTATGCAAAGAGCATATATGGAGCAACAACAGATAATCTGCTTGAGCTTACTGAGTTTGACCGTAAGCGTATACATAATCTCAAATATTATACATGGGTCGAGCAGCAGGGAAGGACCGCAGATGAGTTAAACGACCAGTGGTATAATCAGGAGAAAACCTTTGAATTTGTCAGAGGACAGGCAGATGATATTGATGAGCTTATTGAGGAGTTTAACAAAGCAGTAATGAAATAAGCCTATTGCGGAGGTAAAAAGGGAGCAAAATCAGTGGTTAACATTGTTGAAAACAAGTTAAAAAAAGAAAGTGCAGGTCAAAACAAAAACATGGCACTTATGGAGCTTGCAACAATCGAAAAGATTCAAAAGTTCCACATGAGCTTTCCGCAGTATTTTGAAACTCCTCTTGTGCCGCTTGATACTCTTGCAAAGGAGCTTTCCGTTGCCGGGATTTATGTCAAAGACGAATCTCACAGATTTGGGCTCGGCTCTTTTAAAGCACTTGGCTGCACATTTGCAATAGCCTCATATATAGCAAAAAGGCTCGGTAAGTCAATATGGGATTTAACATATGAAACACTACCGGAAGCAGCAAAAAAGCTTGGTGAGTTTACGTTTTATGCTGCGACAGACGGAAATCACGGAAGAGCAGTCGCCTGGGCTGCAAATAAACTCGGGCAAAAAGCTGTAATCTACATGAACAAAGGCTGCCCTCAGGTCAGGCTCGAGCATATAAAAAGAGAAAAAGCCGAGGCATCAATATCGGAGCTTAATTATGACGATACTATAAGATATGTCAAAGCACTCGCGGCAAAAAACCCGAACAGTGAGATAATTCAAGACACGGCATGGGAAGGTTATGAGGATATACCCGGCTGGATTATGCAAGGATATGCGGTTATGGCACTGGAAGCTTGCAGGCAGCTTGAAATGATGGATATAAAGCCGACGCATTTTATAATACAAGCAGGAGTAGGCGCTTTTGCAGGCTCGGCACAGGCACTTATT
>Ga0123356_10005677_pt1 | contig 12669 bp, 10 predicted proteins | sample TergutEmb28metaG_2_FD_92546 | JGI IMG/M metagenome (GOLD analysis project Ga0123356, IMG submission 92546) | Embiratermes neotenicus P3 segment gut microbial communities from Petit-Saut dam, French Guiana - Emb289 P3 | ecosystem: Host-associated > Arthropoda: Insects > Digestive system > Gut ... | reverse complement strand
GGTGTGCAAGAAGCCCAGACCGACCCGGGTTTCGGTGACTAGCTCACCGTCCAGTTCCAGGACCAACCGCAACACACCGTGGGTTGACGGGTGCTGCGGCCCCATGTTGACCACAATGCGCTCTTCCTGGCGCCGTGAAATCTCAGCGGCAATCTCGGCCCAGTCCGAACCCAGTGCCACAAAACCGCCCGCGCCGACTGTTTCGTCGGGCGGCGGGGCGGCGTACGAGGTAGTCATGAGTAGTTCCTCCTCTGGTCAGCCGGGGGCACCTTGGCACCTTTGAACTGCACGTCGACCCCACCCAGCGGGTAGTCCTTGCGCAGCGGGAAGCCCACCCAGTCGGTAGGCATTAGGATCCGGGCCAACGAGGGATGGCCTTCAAACTTGATGCCGTACATGTCGTAGGTTTCGCGTTCGTGCCAGTCCTGTGTGGGGTAGACCTTGACCAGCGAGGGCACGGTTGGGTCCTCTTCGGGGGTGGTGACCTCGAGCCGGATGATGCGCTGGTTGTGGGTGATAGACATCAGGTGATACACCGCATGCAGCTCGCGCCCTTTGTCTCCGGGGTAGTGCACTCCGCTCACCCCGAGTGACAGCTCGAAACGCAGATCTGGGTCATCACGCAGAATCTGGGCCACCGCCACCAGGTGCTTGCGGTCGATAAACAGCGTGATTTCGCCGCGGTCAACCACCACTTTCTCGAGGGCGTCGCTGATCGATTGGGCAGCCAGGCACTCTTGCAGCAAATCGACCACTTCGTCGAACCAGCCGCCGTAAGGCTTGGGGCTGGGTCCAGGAATCACCATGGTGCGCTTGAGTCCACCGAAACCGGAGGTGTCGCCGGCATCGTGGGCTCCGAAGGCGCCCTGCCTCACCCAGACCGTCTCGCCAGCTTGTTGCGCGGAGTTTTCGGCGTTCATACCAGCAGCCCCTTCATCTCGCTGACCGGCACTGCTGCCAGGGCGGCTTCCTCAACCGCCTTGGCTATCTTGGCCCGGTCCTTACCCAAAGGTTCTTTCTTGATCTGTTCGTGCAGCTCAAGGATGGCGTGGATCAACATCTCCGGCCGTGGCGGGCAACCGGGGATGTATACATCGATCGGCACCACGTGGTCTACGCCCTGGACAATGGCGTAGTTGTTGAAGATCCCGCCGGAAGAGGCGCACGAACCCATGGAGATGGCCCACTTCGGGTCAGCCATTTGGTCATAGACCTGCCTGACCACCGTGGCCATCTTGTGGGCCATGCGCCCGTTGACCAGCATCAGGTCGGCCTGGCGAGGTGAGGCACGGAATACCTCCATGCCGAACCGCGAAATGTCAAACCGCCCGGTCCCCGCTGCCATCATCTCGATGGAACAACAAGCCAGACCCATGGTGACCGGCCAGGTTGAGCCGGCCCTCATCAGGCCAATCACTCGGGAGATTGAGGTCAGGGCAATACCTTGGGGAAGCTTGCCTTCAATGCCGTCAGCCACGTTGCGTCTCCTTACTTCCAGTCCAGCCCGCCGCGGCGCCACTCATAAACCAATGGCACCGTGATGAGCCCAAAGAAGCCCATCATGGCGATGGCCGCCCATGGGCCAAGCATGTTGAAGTTGGCCGCCCAGGGATACAGGAAGACCACTTCGATGTCGAAGATGATGAAGCTCATGGCCACCAAGTAGAAGTGCACCGGGAACCGGCCGCCGGACTGAGGATGCGGGCTGGGCGAAATGCCGCACTCGTACTCATCCAACTTGGCCTTGTTAAAGCGGTGCGGGCCAATCACCCAGCTTGCACCCAGGCCACCGACGGCTAGTACCCCCGCCGCAGCCAACATGGCCAGGATTGGCACATACGGATTATTCATGTTTATCTACCTCCACCTTGGTGGGACTGTCCAGTAATCATGCCGCCGGCGCCAATCGAGCGGCTGTGGCGATCAACCGGTCCATCCAGTCGCCGCCACGCGGTTCGTACATATCACTGATCAACTTGTTGACCAGCCGCATCAGCGTTGGTCGCGGCAGGCCATAGGTGGTGCACAAGTGCATCACTCTGGGGTGTTCAATCAAGTAGACGAAGACCCGACCCAGGGAGAAGTAACCCCCTAGGTCTTGCTTCATCCGGGCGGGATAAACCCGCAAAGCCCTCTCACGCGTGTTAGGGGTGGGGCGGGTAATGGCCTCAGCAATGGCCTCGGCGGCAAAGCGGGCTGACTGCATGGCGTACGCCACGCCTTCGCCGTCAAACGGGGAAACCATGCCCGCGGCATCGCCCAACAAAACCAAACCACCGGCATACATTGGCTGGCGGCTAAACGCCATGGGCAGGGCGGCCCCGATGGGACGCTCCACCACGTCTTGCTGGCTGAACCCCCAGCACTGCTCCAATGTGGCTAGCCAGCGGCCTAGCAATTCACGCCCGTTGCCCTGCTTGGTGCGTGCAGACCGGCTGACAGCGCCAACCCCCACGTTCAGCTGGTTGCCGGCCACGGGAAAAACCCAGCCGTAGCCCGGCATCAGGCCGCGTGAATCGCGCAATTCCAGGTGAGACTCCAGCCACTCGAGGCGATCCGGTCCTGGTGCAGCCGGCAGCTTGACGCGGACCCGCACGGCTGTGCCGAGGGGGCGGGTCGGCTGGGCGGTCCGGCCCACCGAGGTGGCCACTCTGGCGGCCACCCCTCCAGCGTCGACCACCACGGCGGCGCGGTAGTGGCGTTCACCCTGCTTAGTCCGGGCTTTGACGCCAACCACCCGGCCGGTGCCGGGATGCCGCAGGGCGGCGGTTACGGTCACGCCTTCTTCCAGACGGGCGCCCTTGGCCTTGGCATGCCGTGCCAGGCGGTGATCCAGGTCCTCCCGGGGCAATGTCAAACCGTAGTTAGGAAAAGAGTCAAGCTCGGGCCAAGGCAGTTCCAAGGCATGGCCACCGCCGAACACTCGAAGGCCCTTAACTTTGATCCAACCTTCGGAGGCCGGTGTGCGCACACCAAGTAGGGCCAACTCCTTGACTGCCCTTGGGGTCAACCCGTCGCCACAGGCTTTGACCCGCGGAAACGTGGCTTTTTCCAACACGAGGGCATCGACTCCGGCGCCAGCCAAATGGGACGCCAAGCTCGTTCCGGCTGGCCCCGCCCCTACTATCAGGACATCGGCGTCCTGGGGAGTACTTTTCGGCAACCTTGTGCCTTCCATGATGTTGACCTGGCTTGAGGCGATTCTACAGAACCAAGGGCCAAGTTCTAGCGATCCTTGCTTACCTATTTTTGGCTATTTAGCTGGTCCCCTGGCCAGACCGACCCGGCCTTTACCAATTGTTGGTGAGCAGGCCAGTCCGCCTTGGTGAACTCGTCTGCCACCCGAGCTGAGTGAAGCGCCACGACGCCTCCGGTTAGGTCCCGCCAGTGGACATTGGACCAGCCGGATTGCTCAATCAGATCGGCCAGATCAGCCTGGCTCAACCACGTTTTGATCGAATCCGCCAGGTACCGGTAAGGCGCCCGGTTGGAGGTGGTGGCTCTGACTATCAGGGGTAGCACCCGGTCCAAATAGAACAGATACGCCCACCGCAACCACCTAGCTGGTGGCTGAGTGAACTCGAGCACCAACAACTGCCCGCCTGGTTTGGTGACGCGGCGCATCTCTGCCAACGCGGCCGGCACGTCTACCACATTGCGCAAACCAAACGAGATAGTCACCGCGTCGAACACGCCATCGGCAAACGGCAACCTGGTGGCGTCGCCTCCGACAAAAGCCACCCCGGTGCCACTCAAACGGTCCCGGCCGCGCTGCAGCATGCCTTGGGAGAAGTCACAGGCCACCACCCGGTCGACTGTCCTGGCAATGGCGGCTGAAGAGGTGCCGGTGCCTGCAGCTAGATCGAGCACTCGCCGGCTGCGGCCAGGTCCTAACCAGCGCCGAACTTGCCGGCGCCAATGGCGTTCTAGGCCAAAGGTCAGTAATGAATCGGTCAAGTCATAGCGTTCGGCTACCTCATCAAACATGGCAGCCATCACTTGGGGGTGTTTATCAAGACCGGCACAAGTCACGGGTCAGCATTGTTGCATGAACTGACCTCTGCCGTCACCTATTTGTTACATCGTGTCTGGCCAACGAGCCGTCGGAAGATGTCAAAGGGCTGGCAGGGGCGCTGCGAATAAAAACGATGAGAATTGGTTCTACTTGGTTGGCGAGGGGCAGGTTGGGCCGAGTTGCCTGACTGTGTCGCCTTTGGGCCCGGGACCTAATACCCGCTTTTGGCCGGCCTGTTGGTGCCCGCCAATTTGCCCTCAGTTGGGGACTGACGCGCCATGCTAAGCCCCCTAGACTAGGTGGGCCATGCCTGATTGCCTCGACATTGCCGTCACCCCCATCGACCCCAACCAGCCTCTGGAGCTGACGGCCGAACCCACCGAACCCCTGGTCTGGTGGCGGCGCGGCCAGGGTCTGATTGCTTGGGGTCAGGCCGCGCGGGCCGAATTCACCGGACCGGATCGTTTTGACCAGGCCGAAGTCTGGTGGCGGGCTCTGGTGGCGGGTAGCCGGGTGACGGGTGAGGCTATGGACTGGGCCGTGGCCCCGATCTGCCTGGGCAGTTTCGCCTTCGCCGCGGCTTCCCCCCTCACCTCGGTACTGGTGGTGCCCACGATGGCGGTGTATCAGCAAGCCGGGCACCGCTGGCTCATCACTGCCACGCCTGCCGGTCAGGGTCCAGCCCAAGGTGCGGTTACCACCACAACGAGCCAACCAACGTCGGTGAGTGGCATTGTCGAAGCGCCTGGCCACCACGCCGCCGCCGCCTGGCCGGGCGTGATTGAACAAGCGCTGGCCGCCATCAACCGTGGCGAAGTGGACAAGGTGGTCCTGGCGCGCGACGTGCTGGTTGAGGCCACCCAACCGATTGACCTGCGCCAAGTGGCGGCGGCCTTGATGCGGGACTACCCCGACTGCTGGACCTACTCCGTGGATGGATTGGTGGGAGCCACACCGGAGCTACTAGTCCGTCTGCGCGGTGGGCTGGTCACCAGCCGGGTTCTGGCGGGCACCATCAGGCGAACTGGTGACGATGTGGCCGACCTAGCCCGCGCCGGCGCGCTAGCCCGCTCCTCGAAGGACCTAGAAGAACACCAATTTGCGGTCGAATCGGTCATTGCGGCCCTGGAGGGTGTTGTTGAAACCCTGAGCTGGCCAGAAGTGCCATCGGTTCTGCACCTGCCCAACGTTATGCACCTGGCCACCGACGTGGTGGGTGATCTGCCAAGTCGCGGCCCAAGAGCGGCCCCCTGGTCGCTGGCTCTGGCCAAGGCCTTGCACCCCACCGCCGCCGTTTGCGGCACCCCACGGCCAGCCGCCGAACGGCTGATAACTCAATTGGAAGGCGTGGATCGTGGCCGGTATGCCGGCCCGGTGGGTTGGATGGACGCCACTGGCCAAGGCGAGTGGGGCATTGCGCTGCGCTGCGGTCAGGCCAATTCAGCGCGGACCTCGGTCCAGTTGTGGGCTGGCGGCGGCATAGTTGCGGCCTCAGTGCCCAGCGAAGAGTTGGCCGAGACCGAGGCCAAGCTGCAACCCATGCGACGGGCGTTAGGCATCAAAGATGCCTAACGCCCCAGGACCATGCTTTCTTGGCGCGTTTGCGCTGGCGACCGCACACCGGCCGCCGCGTGCAATACGCGAAGGCATCGAAGATACCTAACGCCTAAGAACAACGCTTTCCGGCCGCGTTTGCGCTGGCGACCGCACACCGGCCGCCGCGTGCAACACGCGAAGGCATTGAAGGGGCCTAGAGGCCCCATCAATGTCTAACACCCCAGAACAACGCTTTCCGGCCGCGTTTGCGCTGGCGACCGCACACCGGCCGCCGCGTGCAACACGCGAAGGAATGGAAGATACCTAGGCACCTAGAAGCTAGTCTTCCCGGGTGGTCAAGGTGGCGGTGATCTCCAGGCGCTCGCCATCGCGCGAGACCAGCAGCTTGACCGTGGCGCCCGGCTGGTAGCTGCGGATGGTGGCTGTCAGCGAAATCTCGTCAGTGATGGGCACGCCATCCACCGCGTAGATCAAATCACCCGCTCTTAGACCCGCCTGATCGGCCGGCGAACCGGGTGTCACCATTTCGATGGCGGCTCCCGCTCTCAATTGGCCGTCAACCTCGCCCACCGACCCGTCGGTGGTCACCCCCAACAAGGGGTGGACCGCCTGGCCGTTTTCAATCAACTGGGTGGCAATGTGGCCCACCAGGTTGACCGGAATGGCAAAGCCAAGCCCAATCGAACCGGCCTGGTCGCCATCGGCCGACAGCGTGGCAATGGCGGAATTGATACCAATCACCTGCCCGGCCCGGTCAAACAACGGACCGCCCGAGTTGCCAGGGTTTATGGCCGCGTCCACCTGGATGGCGTTGGTCAGCACCTCGTCGCCCGGATTGACTGTCGAACCGGCCTGGCTAGTCCTAACAGGACGGTTCAGGGCCGAGACAATGCCCACAGTCACCGTGTTGTCCAAGCCAAGCGGGTTGCCCACCGCCATGACTGGGTCACCCACCTGCACCTTGGTCGAATCGCCAAAAGTGGCCTCTTGCAGGTCATCTGGCGGGTTGTCTAGCGCAATGACGGCCAGGTCGGTGGAGGGGTCGGTGCCCAGCATGGTGGCCTCGAACAGCCGGCCGTCAACCATTATGACCTGGATCAGTTCGGCGTCTGCCACCACGTGGTTGTTGGTCACTATGTAGCCCTGCTGTGAATTGACTATCACACCCGAGCCTTGCGATGTACCAGACTGATCCACCCGGGCCTGAATGGCCACCACCGTTGGCCTGACCCGTTGAGCCACGGTGGTCCAATCGGGCGCCGTGCCCGGTGCTGAGGTGGGCACCATCGGAGTGTTTTGGCCAGACTGGAGTTGTTCGTAGTCAGCGCCAACACCACCCGTGACTGAGGTGGTTGGGGTGGAATCGTGTAGCCAGTACCAGGTGCCACCGGCGGCCCCGGCAGCCGCGAACACGGCACAGATCACAGCCACCAGCCAGACCTTGCCCAACGTCACACCCCTGGCCTTGCCCCTGCCCTGGGGCACTGGTTTGGCCTGCGGGGGTGACATCCGGGGGCGGGCGGGCGGCGCCGGAGCCGCTCCCCAGGGTGGTGGGCCGCCGGGGGCCTGGCCACGCACTTCGCGGTGAGCGGGCACATGGTGGCGCGGCACTGGTCCCTGACCGTCTGGTCTGGAGCCTCCGTAGACAGGGGCGGGCTGGCCCGGGCTGGGCCGCGGCGGTGAGCCAGGTGTCTGGGGGGCTGAGCCGGCCGGCTGGCTTGGGGGCCTAGCCACCGGTCCTGGCAGTGTCACCGACGGTGGTCCGGTTGGCTGCGGCCTGGTGGGTTTGGCACCTGGGGGTTCGGACCGTGCCGCAGGCGCGCTTGGCCCCACGAACGGCCTTGGCGGGCTAGCCGGTGGTGGTGGGGCTGGTTGGCTAGACCTAGTAGGCGGGGCTGGTTGCCCTGCCAGTGGCGGGGTTGGCTGGCTGGAGCTCAGTCCACCCGCCGGGCCAACCGGCGGGGCAGGCGGCCTGGCCACCGGTCCTTCGAATTGGGCGGGCGGCTCAGCCGGTTGGGAGCCGGTGAGTTTGGGACCTGGGCCCGGTTCCGGCGATGCCGGAGGCACGCTTGGCCTTGCGAACGGCCTTGGCGGGCTGACCGGCGGTGGCGGGGTTAGCGGGCTAGCTGGCGGTGGCGGGGTTGGTTGGTTGCCCCTTAGTTCGCTCGGCTGCCCCGGGGAGGGTTCGCCTGTCAGGTTGGGCGGCTGGCCGTCTGGTTGGTCAGTTGGCCCTTGACCTGGCCCTGCTTGAGGTGGCTGAGGGTCGGTCGGCTGACCAGGCACCTGTGGCCGCCATGGCGCAGGGAATTGCGACCCGGTGAGGTTTTGGTCAGTCATGAGTTGTCCTTTCCTGGCCGGACCCAGATGGGCGCGGTTGGACGCCGGCTATTGGTTGCCGTCAAAGTCAATTGGACAGCATCTAGCTGTAAGAATCCTGCCGCAAAACTGAAGGCTGGCTGACAAACCATGGGAGTTGGTTGGCCCAGCCCGGTGCCGCCGGCTAGCACATCTGATCCTGGACTAGGGCCATCAGTTCTGCCTCAAGGCCCGCCCTGACCGCCCGGTCTAGACCAACCTCGATCAACAGGCGACCTTGCCACGGCCCGGCCAGGGCCTCGCTCAAAGCCGCCAAGCCATCAATAGCCCGGTGCTCCAAGCCGAAGGCCTGCGCCAGCGCCGCCAGGTTGACCGCCTGTGGAGCGGCAAAGTAACGCTCGAAAGCCGGCCGCAGGTGGGCTTGGCCAACCTCCAGGCCCTCAAAAATCCCGCCACCCTGGTCGTTCAACACCACCACCCTGAGGTTTGCGCCAGGTTCGTGGACTCCGCTAGCCAGGCCACCGGCATCGTGCAACAGAGCCAAATCACCCAACAAAACGGTGACGGGCTGGCCTAGACCCAAGGCTAAGCCGGTGGCCAACGAAACCGTGCCGTCAATCCCAGCCAGACCCCGTGCCGCGTAAACCGGACCACCGGTGGCGGGCGTCAGGTCCAGATCGCGTAGCGCGTTGGAGGCTCCAACCACCAGGGGTTGACCGGCGCAGGCACGGCCCACAGCCGCCGCCACCGTAGGACCGGTCAAGCCCCGCCCACTCAGATGCGCCACCATGGCCTGCCAAGCCACCTGGCCCGCCGCCTGCCAGGTCTCTAGCCAAGCCGCCTCCGCCAGGGTTGGCTCCGAGCTGACGCTAACGGCGCTGGCCAGGCGCTGGGCGGCGTGCCCCTGGTCAAACCACTGGCCGCCGGTGGCATGCACCCCCACCACCAGCAGGTCTGGGCGCTGCACCAGTGTGGTTATGGGCCTGGTCAGCACCGGGCGGCCATAGACCACCACCCGCTCAATCCGGTTGGCCAGTGCCGGCTGGCTCACCAACAGGCGGCCAGCCGTCACCGCATTGGCCCCGCCCCATGAACCCGACTCGGGTTCGGCCAACAATGGCCAGCCGGCGGCTTCGGCTAAGGCGCGGGCGGCTGGACCGCTGCCTGCCCCTGCCACCACCAATGTGTTGGGGCCGCGGTCAAGCTCCACTGGGCGCAGCTGACAGGTGCCCTGATGTGGCCCAGGGGAACGCTCAGCACCTTCCTGCCCGGTCAAACCGCTGGCCGGCTCCGGCGCCAGGCTGCTCAGCGTGCCACTCGATTGGGCGTTGGGCACCAAGGGAGCTCGCAGCGCGGCGTTGACGTGGACGGGGCCTGGCTGGAGTGAGAGCCATCCCCGGGCCGCCTTAGTGGCCTGGTTAGCGGCCTGGCGCCACTGCGCCGCGGGCTGGTCGGCTTGAAGCTGCCAACTTGCCGCCACCGCCCGGGCGTACAGACCGGCTTGATCGGTGGTCTGGTTGGCCCCGACGCGTTGTAGTTCGGCCGGTCGGTCGGCTGTGATCACCACTAGGGGCAAGCGCGAGTGGGCTGCTTCCAGCACCGCGGGGTGATAGTTGGCCGCCGCGGTGCCGCTGGTGCACACCAAGGCCACCGGCCCCGCCCCGGCCATGGCCAGCCCAACCGCCCCGAAACCGGCGGTGCGCTCATCCACACGCACCCAGGTCTTGATCAAGCCGTCCCGCTCAGCCCCAGCGGCGGCCAGGACCAGTGGCGCGTCGCGTGAGCCAGGCGAACACACCAACCACTTGACGCCAGCCTCTACCAGGCCCTCGATCAAGCCCAAGGCCTGGTCAACCGCCTGATTCACCGCGCCGCCTCCGCTTCTGCCTGGGCCACCGCCGCCAGCCGTTCCTGCCACCAGACGCGGTGGTGGCCGCTGGCTTGGGCCGTGGTCAGCTTAGCTGGGTCCACGGCGGCTTTGGTCAGCTCGATCTGCCCTGCCACCACCGGGTGGGCGCCGTCCGCCAAGTCCTGTGCCAGCAGCTGCCCGGTGGCCAGGCCACAAGCTAATTCCAAGTTGGGTAAGGCGGCTGCCAGGGCTAACCCCATGGCCGTGCCCACCACGGTCTCTACCGCCGAGGACACCACCACCGGCAGGTCCAACTGAGCTGCCAGGTCAAGGCAGGCTTGCACCCCACCCAACGGCTGGACCTTTAGCACCACCACGTCAGCTGCCCCCAAACGCTTGACCGCCAGCGGGTCTTCGGCCCGGCGAATCGATTCATCGGCCGCCAACGGCACCTTGACCAGCCGACGTAATTTTGCCAACTCCGGGGCAGTTCGGCACGGTTGTTCGGCGTATTCCAAGCCACCGGCGGCCTGGTCCAGCTTGGCTAAGTAGGCGGCTGCCTGGTCAACCGCCCAAGCCCCGTTGGCGTCCACTCTGATATTGCCCCTGGGTCCCAGCGTGGCTCGGACCGCTGCCACCCGGGCCAAGTCTTGTGCCAAGTCTTGGCCTGGTTCACCCACTTTGATCTTGACCGTGGTGCAGCCGCCCGACCCGGCCACAATCCGCTGTGCCTGAGTTGGACCCACCGCCGGGACGGTGGCATTGACCGGCACCCACCGGCGCACCACCGGGGGGAAGCCACGCTGGGCGGCTTCGACCGCGGCGCGGTACCACGGCCGGCACTGCTCTACCGAATACTCCTCGAACGGCGAGAACTCCGCCCAGCCGGCCGGCCCGGACCACACCATGCCGCGCCGCCGCTCAATCCCCCGGAACCGCACTCGCAGTGGCAGGTCATAGACCACGGGTTCCATGGCAGTCCACTCTAGAGCCTTTGACCCACCGGTCAGGGACACTAGCCTGGGGGCATGACCAGCAGTGTTTCGGACGGGTTTGATCCGGCCCGGTGGCAGACGGTTCCAGGCTTCGAGGAGCTGACGGACCTGACCTACCACCGAGGCTTGGTGGATGGCCAGCCAGCCCCGTGGTTGCGCATTGCCTTTGACAGGCCCGAAGTGCGCAACGCTTTCCGTCCGCACACCGTCGATGAGTTGATCTCTACCCTGCGCCACGCCTCCCTCCAACCTGATGTGGTGGCCGTGCTGCTGGCCGGCAATGGCCCCAGCCCTAAAGACGGCGGCTATGCATTTTGCTCGGGTGGCGACCAGCGTTACCGGGGTACCCACGGCTACCAGGTGGATCGCACTGACCAAGCCTTGACGGACGAAGGCGCCGACCAAGCGCCCCCTGCCCGGCTGCATGTCATTGAAGCCCAGCATCTGATCAGAACCATGGCCAAGGTGGTAATTGCCGTGGTTGACGGATGGGCGGCTGGCGGTGGCCATTCCCTAGCCGTGGTGGCCGACCTGACGTTGGCTTGCCGCCAACACGGGCGCTTCAAGCAGACCGATGCCACGGTAGGCAGTTTCGATGCCGGTTACGGCGCCGCCCTGCTTGGCCGGCAGGTGGGGCAAAAACGGGCTAGGCAGATTTTCTTCCTGGCCGACACCTACACGGCCGAACAAGCTGAGGCTTGGGGAGCCATCAACCAGGCCGTGGACCATGCCCAACTGGAGGCTCAGGCCATCGCTTGGGCTGGGCGGGTGGCCGATCAATCACCCCAGGCCATTCGCCTGCTCAAATTTGCTTTCAACCTGGCAGACGACGGCTTGGCCGGCCAGCAGATGTTTGCCGCCGAGGCTACCCGTCTGGCCTACACCACCGCCGAGGCGCAAGAGGGTCGCGACGCCTTCTTGCAGGGCCGCGCCCCTAACTGGGAGCCACATCGCCGCCAGATCCTCTGAAGTGCACGCCCGCAGGCGTTACCAACCGACCTAGCTGGCGCACCAAACGGAGGCCAACGGTGGTTTGGCCTGCTTCGAGCGAGTAGGTGGCTCGAAATCCACGGGCTTGAGAGCCTTTTCCCGGTACTGGCACCACCAGAGATGACCATTCCCCGGGACCAGGAGACCGCCTCCAGCCATTTCCCGGTACCAGTTGGTTCATCGGTTCCGGCAAATGGCGGTGTGGGGAAGGTTGGTCCCTGGAGATGGTCGCGGAATGAACCACTGGTACCGACAAGTGGCTCTAGATCGGCTGGCTAAAGAGCCATTCCCCGGTACCGGCACCATCAGAGACGACCATTCCCCGGGACCAGGAGACCGCCTCCAGCCATCTCCCGGTACCAGTTGGTTCATCGGTCCCGGCAAATGGCGGTGTGGGGAAGGCTGGACTCTAGAGATGGTCGCGGAATGAACCACTGGTACCGACAAGTGGCTCGAAATCCACCTTTTGCACCCGCCGGTCTCGAGAAGGCACAGAAGGCCTAATCAAGGCCCGTTGAGCATGGTCGTTAGGGCCGCAACGTCTTCTTGCAGGACCGCGCCACCAACCCGGGCGGGCGCCTCACGGCCCGCCTCCTAAGTGACTCGGGCTAGCCCAGCGTCCAGTGGCCGTCTGACACCGGCATCAGCTCTACCCAAGTGTTGCCCGGCGCCAGGGTGACTGGCTCGCCCTCGGCATCGGTCAACACCACCGGCTCGGTGGGTGAGGCCTTTGCCCAGTTGACCTCGATGGCTTTGCCACCCGCCGCCACCAAGGCAGTGCCCGAACCCACCATGATCATCTCGGGGATTGAGCTCCCCGCCGCGTCGTGACCGCCGGCCCAGCGCACCTCGACCTTGAGGGACACCAGGTTTACGGCAGACAGCCGTTCGCCACTGTCCGCCATGGCTTCAACGCTGCCCTCTGACCTGAGCCAGGTCTCGGTGTC
>Ga0123356_10005676_pt1 | contig 12669 bp, 11 predicted proteins | sample TergutEmb28metaG_2_FD_92546 | JGI IMG/M metagenome (GOLD analysis project Ga0123356, IMG submission 92546) | Embiratermes neotenicus P3 segment gut microbial communities from Petit-Saut dam, French Guiana - Emb289 P3 | ecosystem: Host-associated > Arthropoda: Insects > Digestive system > Gut ... | reverse complement strand
GCGGCGGCGATGGCTTCGCTGTATGTCGTGGTCGCCGCGAAGCAGGCGACCACCGTCGCGAATGCCGCGACGACGACCAACTCTTCGCGCTGCACGCGTGAGCCGTGACCCGGCCACGTCCGCCGCTCTACCGCCTTGGCGAGGATCGCGCGAAGAGCACGCATGCCATTGCCCCCTTTGGAGTTCGATACGATCGAATGCCTCGGTTGAACGTCGGATGAAGCGAGAATCGGGGCGATACGCCGCGGCTGGGCCGAGGCCTTTCGCCCGAGAGGCCCTTTTCGGAAGAATTGATCCGGAGCCGGCGTCAGGCGCGGTGCAAGACCCAGACGATCCGGCGCGGTTTCAGCCGGTCGAGCCTGCGTCCCGAAAGAGCGATGCGCGCGACGGCAGGGCCGCGCCGCGGGCGGAAGCGAACCACCACCCGATCGAGCGCCTTGCCGCAGCCGACGCACTCGACCGCCGCACGGAAAATGTTGCAGTCGCCTCGCGCTACGAAGTGGACGAGTGGCTTGTTGACCAGACAAGCGCTCGCGACGTTGAGGAGCTGGGCGGCGTCTTCGTTCGTTTGCTGGACGACCCCGCTGAGCGACGTTTCGATGCACGCGACCGGAAATGCGAACAGATAATTGTAATGAGATATTGGACCATGCGCGGGGACCCGCGGCGCGGAGTCGCAGGCCACGTCGATCACCGGAGTGACCTTCGCCCGGAAATCTCCCGGGTCGACATGAGAGATCCAACCGATCTCGGCATCGTGGGCGAAAGAACCGCCGTCGTCGTGCGAAGCCGACGAGGCCGACGAGGCTGACGAGACAAAAGCTCTGGACACGATCCCCCTCCCGTTGGGCCCGCGGACCGGGCCGCCTCTCCGTGCCGCAACGTGCATCCCCCCGGAGGCGACGCCGTCGCACCCTTAGCTCCCTCGCGCTAAATTGCGTGGATCACGCTCGTATGCGAATGGCTACCTCCTCGAACTTCAAGGATCAACCGAAATTGACGCGTCGCGGCGGCTCCGAAAAGTGTGGCCCGGGCCCTCATCGCACGATCCCTTCGCTCGCCAGGCGCGGGCAGCCGGTGCGGCCAGCATTGCCGGAAAACGAGTCCGGCCCACGAAGCGGCCTGAATCCGTTCGATTTCGCGATTCGATCGCCAAAAGCTCGCCGAAGCGAGCCCGCCGAGTCGCATATCAGCTACCTCGCGGTGGGGCAATCGCCGGCTGGTTGGCAATGACTGCCGCCGGTGATTAGCATGCGCCGTTGTCAGGCACGTCGTGCGGCCTCTGGGCACGCCGCGCGCGCCGGCGCGCCTCGACGCTCGAGTGTACGGAGAATCGATGCTTCCGATGCTCAAGCGCTATGAAGTCCAAGTCCTCCGGAGAGCCGGTCATAGCCAATCGGAAGTCGCCCATCTGACCGGTGTTTCGATACGCGCGATCCGGCGCATCGAACGCGAAGGCCCCGCCGAGCGCGCGCCCAGCGCGCTGGCCGAGCGCCGCCATCGGCTCGGTAGGCCTTCGCGGGTAGAGGCTTTCCGGAGCAGCGTCGTCGAGCAGCTCGCCGAAGACCCCTTTCGCCCGTCGCTCGAGATCTTGAGGCGCGTTCAGACCGTCGGGTATTCGGGAAGCCGCAGTCCGATGTACGCGCTCATCGCGGAGCTCCGAGCCTCGCACGGGCGCAAGCTCGGAGCGGAACGGGTGCCTGGGGTCGCGTCGGAGCACGACTTCGGCGAAGCCGAAGTTCAGTTCGCGAACGGGGCCACGCGCACGGTTTGTTTTCTCGTGTCGCAGCTCGTCTTTTCATCCTCGATTCGCGTGTCGATGGTGGAAAACTTGGGGGTCGAGGCGATTCTCCGCGGTCTCGTCGCGCACTTCGCGTCGCTGGGGGGCGTGCCGCTCGTCGCGATCCTGCGCCGCAGCAAGCCCCTTCTCGGCGCCCGCGCCGGGCAGACGGTGTGGGACTGGGCGGTGGCGCAGCTCGCGCTCGAGCTAGGAAGCGCGATTACGTTCAAGCCGTCGCGCGGGGGCTCCCGCGCCTTGGAGCGGCCCGGGCCGCGTGTTCGCGCCCGGTTGCTCGAGCGGCGCGTCTTCGCCGGCATGGACGATCTCGCGACGGCGGTCGCCCGCTGGGAAGCGGTGTGTAACGCGAGCGTGGGAGCGACGACGCGAGAAGACGACCGGCGTCGCCTGCGCCCTCTTCCCTGGCCCCCGGCGGACTTCGCGCTGCGGATCCCCGCCGGCGTTCGGCCCGATGCCACGGTTGCTTTTGCCGGGGTGTCGTACTCCGTGCCTCGCGACGCGATCGGCAAGCTGGCGACGCTCCACGTCTACGGAGACCGGGTGCGGGTCAGCGTGGGGCGGCACGTGATCGAGTACCAGCGCGCGGAAACGACCCGTCCGCACGACCTTCGCGACTGAAGACGCGGGGAAGCGACGTGCCGGAAACCGGGAACGACGCGCGACGAGCACGCAGCGGCGTGCCCGTCGTCGGACAGCGTGATCCCTGCCCATCATGCCGTGATCCCCTCCGTCAGCGCAATTGCAGCGATGCCGCTCTCCCCGAACCCCTCCAGTAACGCGCGGGGCGCAAGGACCCGCTCCCGCTCCACCTCCCGCTCCCGCTCCACCTCGCGCGAGGCACTCGACACGTCGCGCGAGGCACTCGGCACGTCGCGCGAGGCACTCGGCACGTCGCGCGAGGCACTCGGCACGTCGCGCGAGGCACTCGGCACGTTGCGCGAGGCACCCGGCACGACGTGTTAGGCATCCGGCACCACGCGCCGGGCATCCGGCACGACGCGCCAGGCATCCGGCACCACGCGCCGGGCATCCGGCACGACGCGCCAGGCATCGGGCACCACGCGCCGGGCATCCGGCACGACGCGCCAGGCATCCGGCACCACGCGCCGGGCATCCGGCACGACGCGCGAGTCGGGCCACGCGCCACCGCCCGCTCCCGCGCATAAACGTTGACCTTCGAAACCCCGCAGGGCGCGCTGACAGCCATCGCGGCTGTGTGAGCCCCCACCCGCTCGTCGGCGCGTGAGCCCAACGTTCCCTCCCCCGCCGGTGCGGGGGGAGGGCCGAGAACAACGAAGCGGCCCGAAAGGGCCGTCCCTACTCGGACAGCGGGAGCGCGGGCGGCCGGGCTCCGCTTTGTGACGAATCTTCAGGCGCTATTGCCCTTCCGGGGCGCGGCCTGGTAGGCCGTGGGGCGATGGAACAGCAGCTCCCGGCCACCGAGATCACCGCACTCCTCGGCCGCGGCACCGAGTTCGAGGGCAAGCTCCACTTCGAGGGCCGGGTCCGGATCGACGGTGGGTTCAAGGGCGAGATTCGGAGCGACGACACGCTCGTCATCGGAGAGGGCGCCGACGTGCACGCCGAGATCGACGTCGCCACGGTGATCATCCGCGGCGGGATGGTGCACGGAAACATTCGCGCGAAGACCGCGATCGAGATTCACGCTCCGGGCAAGATGGTGGGCAACCTGCATTCGCCGTCGCTCTTCATCGATCGCGGCGTCGAATTCCAGGGCAGCTGCCGGATGGATCCGCTCGACGACGAGGTGCGCGCGCCGGCGCCGTCAGCTCGACCCGCGACGGCCGCTCCGCGCCGGTGACGGTCCGTCGTCGCCGGCGGGGCGCGGGCACCGCCCGATGGTGCTCTTTGGTGGTTTCGAGACCGACGCGCTCGAGGCGTCGAGATAGCGCCAGTGGCGGTCGGCCCACGACCCCGCGTACGCCACGCCGACGCGCGGCGTGACGTCGATCCGCGCCGGGCGTTTGGTACGCGGGCAGACGTAGAGCGGCGGCCGGGTCAGATCGTAGCCGTCGTGGGCGCGGCTGATGCTCATCGCCCGCGCGAGCCTGCCCGGCCCATCGAGGCGAGCGCCCGGTGCAAAGCCCGAGACCGCCTCGGCCGCACGAACGAGCACCGCGTGCCCGGAGCCCGCACCGCGACAAGTGACGTTGAAGCAGTCGTGCATCCCGTACACGAAAAAAACGTAGGCGTGGCCCTCGGGGCCGAAGAGCGATCTCGTGCGCTTGGTCAAGCCGGCGCGAGCGTGGCACGCGAGGTCGCGCGGTCCGCAATACGCTTCGGTCTCGACAATGCGCGCGACGAACCGGAATGAGCCGGGAACTTCGTGGACGAGCAGCGCCCCAACGAGGGCTCGCGCAAGCGCGGGCGCCTCGCGCGCAAACCACTCTTTCGTTGCCGGGCGGAGCTGACCTACCGTCGCGCGGGCCGCGCCGTCGGACACGAAAGCGTCATCCGTCGGGCGTAGAGCAACCTCGGTGGGCACGGCGACAGGTTGCGATAGCGCGTACCGGCAAGGGCGGCGACGTCCGAGCCGCACCGAGCGGAATCGATCAACCTGACGCGAGCGCGGTCCGCCGCTCGTCCGCCCGTAGCGCGCTTCGCGCCACAAGAGCGAAGAGATGCCGGACGATTCATACCTCTCGCTACCTCCGTGTTCCTCGTCAGAGAGCGCCCCCCGGATCGCCTCTGCTATGGAACTGCGCCCCGTCCGGCGCTATGGCCTTGAGCGGCGCTCGACCGCGGTGTCTTGCTGCTTGCCCACGCGGGGAGCCCGGAAGCGCCACTCATCGGAGACACATGTTCGACGAATTCGGCATCAACGCAGGGTACGTCGAGGACCTGCACACCCGCTGGCTGCAGAGCCCCCAATCGGTCGAGGAAACCTGGCGGATCTTTTTCGAGGAGCGTGACCCGCAGAGCGACGCCGGAAGGGCTGCTGGCCCCTCCGCGCGGAACGGCCGACCCGCTGCCGCGCCCACCCCCTATACGAACGGCAACGGGGCGAATCATGCAGCGGCGGCCGTCAACGGCAACGGCCATGCGGCTGGCAACGGTTCCACGCCTGCGGCTCTCGCGCGGAGCGCCGCGCTCGCGCTACCCGAGGGCGTTTATCACGAAGCGGTCCGTGACTCCGTCATCGCCGCCACCGAGCTGCAGAGCCGGGTCGCTCACCTGGTGAACGCATTTCGGGTTCGCGGGCATCTCTTTGCCGACCTCGATCCGCTCGGAAATTTGCCGACGGCCGCTCCCGAGCTCGAGCTCTCGCACTTCGGCCTCGCCGAGTCCGACCTCGACAAGACGTTCTCGACCGCGGGCATGAGCGGGCTGCCCGAGCGGGCGACGCTCCGGCAGATCGTCGCGCATCTGAGAGAGACGTACTGCTCGTCGATCGGCGTCGAGTTCACGCACGTCGAAGAGCCCGAGCCGCGCTTGTGGCTCCAGCAGCAGATGGAGTCGACGCGCAACCACGCGTCGCTCGACCGTACGGAGCTCGTTCGGATCCTCACGAAGCTGACCGAGGCCGAGATCTTCGAGCAGTTCATCCACAAGAACTACGTCGGGGCGAAGCGCTTCTCGCTCGAGGGCGCCGAGAGCATGATCCCGATGATCGACCTGCTCATCGAGGCGGCCGGCCAGCACGGCATCGAGGAGCTGGTCATTGGAATGGCACACCGCGGGCGGCTCAACGTCCTCGCAAACGTGATGGGAAAGAACGTGCGCGAGATCTTCGCGGCGTTCGACGATCGAAAGCCCGAGCGCTTCCTCGGCGCGGGCGACGTGAAGTACCACCTCGGGTACTCGAGCGAGGTCGTCACCCAGGCGGGGCGGCCCGTTCACCTGTCGATCGCCTTCAACCCGAGCCACCTCGAGTTCGTCGACCCAGTCGTCGCGGGCCGGGTTCGCGCCAAGATCGACCGGCGCAAGCGCAAGAGCACGATGCCGCTCTTGGTCCACGGCGACGCGTCGTTCATGGGCCAAGGCGTCGTCGCCGAAACGCTCAATCTGTCGCAGCTCGAGGGGTACTCGACCGGCGGTACGATCCATCTCATCGTCAACAACCAGATCGGGTTCACGACGTTGCCGCGCGATTCGCGGTCGACGCGCTACAGCAGCGACGTCGCGCGCATGCTGCGCGTGCCGGTCTTCCACGTGAACGGCGAAGATCCCGAAGCGGTCATCCAGGTGACACGGCTGGCGATCGAGTTCCGCCAGCGCTTCAAGCAAGACGTCGTCATCGACATGTACTGCTACCGGAAGTACGGCCACAACGAGAGCGACGAGCCGCGGTTCACGCAGCCGCAGATGTACACGCTCATCGACAAGAAGCCGACGGTGCGCGAGGTCTACGTGACGCGCCTCGTGTCGGCCGGGCACCTCTCGCGCGAGGAGGCCGACGCCATCGCCCAGGAGCGCCGCGCCACGCTCGAACGCGCGCTCGAAGAAGCGCGCAAAGGCGATTTCCACCAGATGCCGGAGGCCATGGGCGGCGTGTGGACGCCATACCGCGGCGGGCCCGACGCCGGAGTCCCCGACGTGTCGACGTCGGTTGCGAAAGAGACGCTTCTTCGCGCGCTCGAACAGCTGACGGCGATCCCCGAGGGCTTCCACCCGAACGCGAAGGCGCTCAAAGTCCTTCAGCAGCGGCGCGACCGCGCGCTCGCCGGCCACGCCCTCGACTGGGGTGCGGCCGAGCACCTGGCGTTCGCGTCGATTCTGCTCGAAGGGCACGGCATTCGGATCAGCGGCCAAGACACGCGGCGCGGGACGTTCTCGCACCGCCACGCCGTCCTCTTCGACGTCAACACCGGCGAGCCTTACACGCCGCTCGCACACCTTGGCGAAGGCAGGGAGCAGCCGGTCGGGCGCTTCGAGATCTACGACTCGCCGCTCAGCGAGGCCGGCGTGCTCGGCTTCGAATACGGGTACTCGCTGGATCGGCCGGACAAGCTCGTCGTGTGGGAAGCGCAGTTCGGCGACTTCGTCAACGCGGCGCAGGTCATCGTCGACCAGTTCATCGTGTCGGCCGAAGACAAGTGGTCGCGTCTCTCCGGGCTCGTCATCCTTTTGCCCCACGGGTTCGAGGGGCAAGGGCCGGAGCACTCGAGCGCGCGCATCGAGCGTTTCTTGCAGCTCGCGGCAGAAGACAACATCCAGGTCTGCAACCTGACGACCCCGGCGCAGTTCTTCCACGTGCTGCGCCGGCAGGTGATCCGCCCGTGGCGCAAGCCGCTCGTCGTTTTCACCCCCAAGTCGCTCCTGCGGCACGCAGACGCCGTCAGCACCATCGACCAGATTGCCGAGGGCTCGTTCCAGCGGGTCATTCCAGACGAATCGGTCGATCCGTCGAGAGTGAGCCGCATTCTGCTCTGCAGCGGCAAGGTGTATTACGATCTCGCGGCGGAGCGCCAGCGCCGTTCGCGCAACGACGTGGCCATCGTCCGCCTCGAGCAGTACTACCCGCTGAGCGACGCGCTGACGCAGGCGCTCGCACCGTACCGCGAGGGAACGCCGGTCGTGTGGGTCCAAGAAGAGCCGCGCAACATGGGGGCGTGGTATTTCCTCAACGCTCGGCAACGCGAGATCTTCGGCGGGCGGCACCCGCTGTCGCTCGCGTCGCGCGCCGAGAGCGCGAGCCCCGCGACCGGGAGCAAAGCGGCGCACGACCTCGAGCAGAAAATGTTGATCGACGAGGCCTTCGCGAGCTGATTCACCCGCGAGGGGCGGGCGGCTCGTCGCCGTCTTTGCCTTCTCGATCGCGCGGGGCGGCGGGTCCCCGCGCGGGCGGGCGGGGCGCGTTCGGCGGCGCGGCCGGCTTCTCCGCGCTGACGACGACGCGGACGACCCACGCGGCGAGCCCGATGGTCACGACACCGAGGACGACGTAGAGAAGCTGCGGAGCGGCCATCGCACGAGGCTCAGTCGATGCTCACGAGCTCGACGTCGAAGCTCAGACCCGCGTTCGGCGGAATCGTCGGCGGGCTCCCCTCGTCGCCGTAACCAAGGTCAGGGGGGATGCGGAGCTTGCGTTTGCCGCCGACTCTCATCCCGACGACACCCTCGTCCCAACCCTTGATCACCTCGCCCTTGCCCAGCGTGAACGTGAACGGCTCGTCGCCGTGGTCGGCGGTGCTGTCGAACTTCACGCCGTTCAGCAGCGTGCCCGTGTACCGCATGTGGACCGTGTCTCCGGTTTGCGCTTGGCGGCCCGTGCCGACCGCCGTGTCGGTCATCTCGAGCCGAGTCGGTGGCGGAGGCAGCGGCGTGCCCTGCGCCGGCTTGAAGGTGCTCGTCGGCTCGTCGACGGGCTTCGAGCAACCGGCCGCCAGCGCGAGCGCGGTCAAAAGGACGACGTGAGGTCGAAAGAGGAGCATCGCGGCCCAAAACCTAGCGAAGACGCGACGGCGCGCCAGATGGGGTTTCGCCGCTCGTGCCGTCGTCGCCGACACCGATCAGGTCACCCGCGAGCGCCACGAGATTCGAGATCTGGTCGAGCGACGCGGTGAGGTGCGCCTCGACCCGCTTGCCCTCGGTGGTGACCTCGACGTGGGCGAGGATGCCGTGGGTGAGCAGCGACGTGATGGGGTCGTCGTGCCGGCGTATGAAGTGCGCGACGTCTTTCGCCGCGGCCGCCGCCGCGCTTTCGTCTTTCGTGTCTCCCTCGGCGTAAACGTCGGCGCTGCCGTCGGGGCGCGGGACCACCCGCAGGCGCATCTCGATGATCGACTCGGGCAAGTCGGAGAGCATTCGATGAGGCCCCACGAACTTCCAGAAGAGCGCCTCACCCGGGCGAAGCGGCGGCGAGATGCGGCGCCCCGCGAGCTGTCTCGCGATGGGCGACGCCATTCGCGGCGGGACGATCGCCAAGACGTGCGACCCCGGCTGAAGAAGAACGCGCTCGGAGCGGTCGGCATACGTCACGTTCGCCCGCACGCCGGGCACCCCGGCGTCGAGCGCACCGCCGCGCCCGTACCTCTGGGCCACGATCCGCACCGCCTGATCGACCTTCGCGTCCGGTGCCGAGTAGTGGAGCACGACCGAATCGTTCTCCGTGTGCATGAGCGAGTTGCCGCTGATGAGAATCCAGTCGACGTCCTTCACGGGGTCGATCGGCGTCCCGTGCATGAACTCTTCCCACTGCGGGATGCCTCGCAAGAGGTACCCCATCTTCGCGCCGACCGGGTGCTTGCGGATCACCTCGGCGTCGATCGCGATCTCGATCGCGGCCGGCCCGCCCTGGACGGCGTTTCCCACGGCTTGTGGATCGAGAAGCGGCGCGGCGTCTGCCTGGGCCCCGCCGTCGCCCGGTGCGTCGGCATCGGCGGCTGCATCGCTCGGGGCCCCGGCGTCGACCGGCTTGGCCTCGGGGTTCGGTCCCGCGTCGGCGTGCGCCGCCGGGCGCTCCTCGCCGGGTGCCGGCGATGACGGGGGCTCCGAGACGGCTTGGGGCTTGGCGGGCGGCGGCTCGACCTGATCGAGGATGTCGAAAGGGAGAACCGCGTCGCCGTCGATGTCGTGAACGTCGAGCCTGGACGGAATCGCCGCGGCGATGAACGGCCCGCCATGCGCCGCTGCCGACAGGCCCAGCGCGATGATCCCCGCGGTGCGCGTGTTTCTGTGGCCCCAGAACCCCTCGGGCCCCGTGCGCCGGCGCTCCCCCGGAGCGCGCGGCGTGGCGTGCGGCGCCGTGGGCGCGCCTTGCGCTGCGCCGTAGCCCAATGCCCTCTGGCCGGATTCCGCTGCGGTCACCCGAATGCCTTTCGCTTTCGCTGGGGAATCGCTCGCGGTGCCCGGGGCGTTTTCATCCGCTGAGAAGTGGTTCGACAGACATTCGACGCGTTAGTAAATCCCCTACTGTCGCTCATGCTTTGCCCTCGCCGCGCGCTCGCCGCCGCTTTCGCGGTCCTCGCCACCGCAAGCGTGGGGTGCCAGCATCGGCACGCGCCCCAGCCGATCGCCGAATCACCCCCGCCACCGCCGGCCTCGTCCGTCGAGGCGGTGGCTCCCCCACCCGCACCCGCACCCTCCGAGGCGCCGGTCGACGCGGGACCATACGAAGGACCGTGGCTCGGTGCGATCGTGCTCCAGGCTCCCATCTGGAACGAGACGGATTGGCCCGAGCGGTCGGACATGAAGAAGGGCGCGAACAAGACGTACCGCCTCGGGTATTTACGATACGGCGAACGGGTTCCCGTCATTCCCGAGCCGCACGTCAAGCCCAACTGTCCCGAAGGGTGGTACGAGCTTCGGTCGGGCGGCTTCGTGTGTGGAAAGTACGCGACGCTCGACCTCGATCATCCGAAATTCAAGCTCGCGAAGGCACCCGACCTCGAGGCGTCGCTCCCGTATGCGTACGGCCTCAATATGGTGAACGGTACGCCTCTTTATCGCACGTTGCCGTCGCAAGCCCAACGAAGGCGATACGAGCCCTGGCTCTTCAAGCCGAAGAAGCCCAAGCCCTCCGAAGAAGCCCCGGTCGCGTCGGTCTCGATGGTGGTGGGCTCGGGCGACGGCGACGGCGGGACGGTCGCGACGGATCCGAGCGCGGTCCCGGGCACGACCGCGAGCGAAGAATCCGATATTCCGTGGTGGGAGCGCGAAACGCCCGACGGCGGCCCGCCGCAGGTGACGCTCGACGACCTGAACGAAACGGGTGGCCCTGTCGCGCGGCGCATGGTCAAAGGCTTTTACCTTTCGCTCGACCGGGAGTTTGACGCATCGGGCATCAAGTGGTGGAAGACCGTCTCCGGCCTGTCGGCGCCGGCCTATCGCATCATGATCGCCAAGCCGATCACCGAATTCCACGGCGTGTGGCTCGGCAAAGACGACGCGACATTCGCGACCAAGAACGCGCCCGCGCGGCGCATCGACAAGCTTCCGGTCGCATTCGTCACATCGTACAACGCGAAGCGCTGGTCGCTCGATGACGCGCGCACGCGCGCGACCGTGGCCGAGGGAGGGCTCGATCGCTTCGACGCCTTTGGCCTGACGGGCACGAAAGCGCGCGTCAACGGCTACGACTTCTGGGAGACGAACGACGGCTTCTGGCTTCGCTCGGTCGACACGACGAGAACCGAGCCGGGCCCCGCTCCGGACCATGTCCACGAGCACGACAAGTGGATCGACGTCAATCTGCGTCGCCAGACGCTCGTCGCCTTCGAGGGCCCGACGCCGGTGTTCGCGACGCTCGTCTCGAGCGGCCGCAACGAGCACGAGACACCGCCCGGCAGCTTCCGGATTCGCGAGAAGCACATCTCGGCGACGATGGACGCCGACACCGCGGCCGACGGGCCTTATTCGATCGAAGACGTCCCGTACATCGAGTATTTCAACGCGGGCTACGCCCTCCACGGCGCCTTCTGGCACGCGCAGTTCGGCTCGGTGAAGAGCCACGGGTGCGTCAACCTTTCTCCCGCGGATGCGAAAGCCGTTTTCGGGTGGACCGACCCGATTCTCCCCGAGGGGTGGCACTCGGTTTACGCGACGAAGGACCACCCCGGGACGCGAGTCGTCCTTCACGAGCGGGGCCCGGGGACGTGCGAAAGTGCCGACGCCGGGCCGCCCGAGTGCCCCGACCTGCCCAACCGCTGAGCCAAAACGAGATTGCCCGAGCGAAACTTTCGCCGAGCGGCACTCGTCGTTCACCCCCGAGCCACACATCGTCGGGACGAACGACCCCGGGCGGTTCGGCGAATTGCGCGCGGCCTTGACGGACCGAGCGTCGTCCGGCACACCAATGCGCTCGCGCGCCTGCCTGCCCCGCTTGCCATCGCCATGGAAGACCAACTCACGGCACATCTCGACCGCGGTTGGGACCTCGCCCAAAAAGGTGACGCATCAGGCGCGATCGCCTGCGCGAAGCGTGCGCTCGAAATCGATCCGCAATCGCCCGAGGTGCACAATCTGTTCGGCTTTGCCTCCGCGCTCGAGGGCGAGGCCGAAGAGGCGCTCGAGCACTACCGTCTCGCGATTGCGCTCGACGAGACGTACTTCGAGGCCATGCTCAACGCCTCCGAGCTGATGATTGCGCCGCTCGGTGACTTCGACGGGGCCATCGCTCAGATCGAAGATGCTCTCGACTACGCCGAGACCGACGAAGAGGTGGCCGACTGCATCTTGCTCAAAGTGGATGCACTGACGGCCAAGGGAGACTACGAGGAAGCGAAGCGCGCGATGAAGATGCTGCCCGACGGTCCCTTCAACGCCCCGAGCTACCTGTTTCTCATCGGCCGAGCGTGGTACGAGCTCGGGCAGGTCGACAAGGCGGCGCCGTTCATCGAGCAAGCCGCCAAGGCCGACCCGCAGAGCGCAGACGCTCATTACTATTTGGGTTTGGTGCGCGACGAGCAGGGCGACCCCCGCGGCGCGACCGAGGCCCTCCTCCGCTCGCGGGCGCTCGACGCGATGCGCACCCCGCCCGGCTGGTCGCCTACGCCAGAGGCGTTCGCGTCGGTCGTCAAAGTCTCGATCGAGAAGCTCGACTTGCTCCTCGCTCGCTACGTGCGCGAGGCCGAGGTGTTCGTCGTCGACCTGCCGGGGGCCGAGCTCGTTGTCGACGGGGTCGACCCGCGCGCGCTCATCGTTCTCGATCGGCCGCCGACCGAAGACGGCGCCGCGCCGCACGTGCGCCTCTTCGTCTACCAGCGCAACGTCGAGCGCGCGGCCGGTTCGCTCGAGGCGATGAACACCGAGCTTGCCGCGGCCCTCGAACGCGAGATCACCGCCGTCTTTTTCGAAGGGCAAAGGCCCGAAAAGACCGAGCTGAACTGAACCATTCGCCCCGATGAGCGTGCAGAATTACCGGATCCGGCTCGACGGCGTCCGTTTCCGGAGCAAGCACGGGGCCTCGG
>Ga0123356_10005675_pt1 | contig 12672 bp, 15 predicted proteins | sample TergutEmb28metaG_2_FD_92546 | JGI IMG/M metagenome (GOLD analysis project Ga0123356, IMG submission 92546) | Embiratermes neotenicus P3 segment gut microbial communities from Petit-Saut dam, French Guiana - Emb289 P3 | ecosystem: Host-associated > Arthropoda: Insects > Digestive system > Gut ... | reverse complement strand
TGAAAAGGTCAAGGCGCAGGAATCAAACGGTATTATTACCTTAACACCGATTAAAGATAAAAAAGAATCAGGAAACCGTTTGTTTGGTATGTTTTCAGACGGCAAGCTTTCTGTAGGCAAATTTATGGAGCAAAAACGTGCGGACAAGGAGCTTGAGGAATGAATGAAGTTTACATCTTGGACGCCTGTGCTTTAATTACGGCATTAACTAATGAAGAAGGTGCAGATGTCGTAAGGGACATATTCAAAAAAGCAATAAACGACGAGTCGACATTTATATGAACAAAACTAATCTGTTAGAGGTTTATTACGGAGTCTACCGCGAATACGGCAAAAAATCGGCTGACGATTTGTTTGACGAAATAAAAATTTCTCCCGTTGTTATTAAGTCGAATTTGACTGACGATGTATTTTCGGAAGCAGGACGGTTTAAAGCAAGTTATAAGATTTCGCTTGCGGATTCAATAGCATTAGCCGAAGCTTCAATTTCTGGAGGCGCATTGATGACTTCAGACCATCACGAGTTTGATATTATTGAACAGTCAGATGCTGAAAATGTTAAGTTTCTTTGGATACGATAGGATAAAGATTTGATTTGAGCAAACTAATATGACAGAACAAAAACGAGCGGTTGTCCGCTCGTTTTAATTTTTATCCATTTTCCTAAAAAACTTAATCACCCGTCCGCACTCTTTCTTCGTCAACTGCTTCTCCGACTTCATTTTATTAATGAAATTTATCAGCTCCGCTCTCTCGGAAAACACTCTGCTGTTTCTCCCGAGGTTAAGCCGCAGTTTTGCACTCGGATTAGAAAAGTACAGCAGATTTTCCACCCACACGTCCAAGCCCTGTTCGCGGAGCAGGCTTTTTATAATCCCGCGCTGTCTTCGCAGTTGAATCAGCGGGTTGAGCATTTTCTTCTCCGCGCTTTTGCCGCCGGAAAATTTCTTGCGCTGGAGCCAAAAATCATCACTGCTGTTGCCTATGATTATACCGGAATGATTCTTAACTTCTATAATAATAATTCCCCGCTCCCCGACGAGAAGCATGTCGATTTCGGAGCGGTTTTTCTTGCAGATAACCGGCAGGTTCGTGAAAACGGCGTAATAGCCGTCGTGGCGTATATGCCTGATAATTTTAAAAAGCGCCCGCTCGCCGTTATGACCCGACAGCAGAATCCTGTAATGCCGTGATAATCCCGCATAGGCAATGACCATGCCGAGAATTGTCACAGCGAAGCCGGCGGTTTCGATGTAGTTTTCCGAGCCTATACGCCGCAGTAAAAAAACCAATACAAAAACCGGCAGCACAACAAGCGCGATTCGTGCCGCCGTTATAAACCTAAGCTTGCGGGAAAGCGGGTTTTTGTTTTTGTAAATATGCATTTTACCACCGTTTTGATGGGCGGCGAACGCTATTCGCCCCTAAGTTTTATTAAATCTGAATAAAATCACATCGCCGTCTTTTATGACGTAGTCCCGCCCCTCAAGGCGGAGCAGACCTTTTTCCTTTGCGGCGGCTGTGCTTCCGAGCGCGTCGAAGTCGGCGAAAGCCGTGACCTCAGCTTTGATGAAGCCTTTTTCTATGTCGGTGTGGATTTTGCCAGCCGCCTGCTTGGCTTTTAAGCCGTTGCGGATTGTCCACGCCCTCACTTCCTGCGGGCCCGCCGTCAGGAATGAAATCAAGCCGAGCAGAGAATAGCTTTGTTGTATAATCCTGTTCAGCCCGGGCTCGCTCATGCCGAGCTCGTCAAGGAAAAGTTTTCTGTCTTCTTCATCGAGAGTGGCTATGTCGGCTTCGGTTTTGGCACAGACCGGCAGAACCGCGCAGTTCTCGCTTTCGGCGGCTTGTTTGGTATATTGATAGTGCGGGTTGCTTTCAAAACCGTCGGGGAAGTCGCTCTCGTTCAGGTTTGCGGCGTATATGACCGGTTTCGCGGAGAGCAGCGGCACGTCTTTAATTATACCCAGTTCGTATTCACCGAAGTCGTAGCTTCGTGCGGTATTTCCCTCGCTCATGTATTCAATCAGCTTTTCAAGAAAATCGGCTTCTTTTTGAAATTCCTTGCCGCCTTTAAGTAGTTTTTTAGTCCGCTCAAGCTTGCGTTCAAGGATTTCAAGGTCGGCGAAGACTAATTCTAAATTCACTGTTTCTATATCGCGCTTGGCGCTGATTGCGCCGTCGGGGTGAACGACAAGCTCGTCCTCAAAACAGCGTACAACGTGAATAATCGCGTCTACTTCCCGAATCGAAGCAAGGAATTTATTTCCCAGCCCCTCGCCCTTTGACGCGCCCTTGACAAGCCCCGCGATGTCCACGAATTCGAGTGTGGCGGGGGTGAATTTTTCGGGCTTATAAATTTCAGCTAACCTGTTGAGGCGGCTGTCGGGCACATTGACCCTGCCGGAATTAGCCTCCACCGTGCTGAAGGCGTAATTACTTGCCGCCGCTTCTGCGCCGGTCAGTGCGTTGAATAATGTACTTTTGCCCGTGTTGGGCAGACCTACCATGCCTAATTTCATTTTCTTATTCTCCCTTGAATTCTTTTTTACGTTCCCGCACTTCATGTATAGTCCGCAGAAAGACATTAACCTCCGCGCCGAAAAACAATATATTCATGCAAAAATACAACCACAGCATTAATAATACGATTGCTGTCAAACTGCCGTAAAGATACGAATAATTTGCAAAGTTGTTAACGTAAAACGAATACAGTGCCGAGAAGCCGAGCCAACCGAGCGCGCATATAAAAGCGCCGGGGAACTCTTTTATGGAGCGGGTTTTTCGCCCGGGGGCGAATGAATACAAAGCCCAGAAAAACAGCACTAAAAGACAGAAGCCGACCAACCACCGCGTCCAAGTGAAAAATATTGAGCCGTCCTCAAAGAAAGGGAAAGTTTCTGTCAGCCAGCCTGCGATTACTCCGCCGAAAACAAGCACAACAAGGGTTATAATCAGCGTCAGCATAAAGGCGAGCATGTAAAGCATTGTGACAAGGCGCATTTTTATAAACCCGCGTTTTTCCTCAACACCGTAAATTGAATTTAAGCCTTTTATAATCGCCAGCAACCCGCGTGACGCCGACCAGAGCGCGGTTATTGTGGCGGTTGAAATTACGGCGCCGGTTGTTTTCTCGTGGATTTCATTTAGCAGATTTTCCACAAAGCCGGAAACCTGCGGTGAAAGGAAGTCCACCGAAAAGCCCTGAATCTGCTCGTCTGTGAAAGGCAGATAGTTTATAAGCGTCAGAAAAAGCATCGCCGTCGGAAGTGACGCGATTATGATAAAAAACGCCGCCTCCGCCGAATGAATCGGGACATTATTTTTACTCATGGCGTTTTTGAGCATTATGGCGAAATTCTTTGAGAAAATAAATATTCTCGCTTTCTTTTTCATGTTTTTCCCCGCTGTTTCAGTTCACCAGTATATTTTACCAGTTATTTTATCTTTTGTCAAATTGCATAATAATATCATGGTAGTACTGAAAATTTTATGGCTGTCGCTTTTTTCGCTCGCGGTGCTTTTCTGCATTGCAAAGCTCATGGGGAACAAGCAGATTTCACAGCTTAGCGTCTTTGATTATATTATAGGCATAACTATAGGAAATATTGCCGCGGAAATGGCGACCAGCATAACCGACAGCTGGGTTGAGCCCTTCACCGCTATATTAGTCTACGGTTTTGTGGCATTTTTTATTTCGATTATTTCCATGAAGTCGCTGAAAGCGCGAAAATTCATGCTCGGAAGACCGCTGATTATTTATCAGGACGGTAAATTATACGAGAAAAATCTGCTCAAAGCCAAGCTTGACATTACCGGTTTTCAGATGATGTGCCGCAACAGCGGGTATTTTAATTTAGCCGATATAGGGACAGCGATTTTAGAGCATAACGGGCAGTTTTCTTTTATTCCAGTGGCGGCGAGAAGACCCGCAACACCGGAGGATTTAAGCCTGTTCCCGAAGCAGGACGGAATTACCGTAAATATAATTCTTGACGGGAAAATCCTTGAGCCGAATCTTTTATATCTCGGTAAAAACTCTATTTGGTTGAACGACCAATTAAACGCGCAGGGCTTTGACGGCGCGGAGAATATTTCATTAGCGACTTGCGACAGTAGCGGCGACATCAGCATTTATAAAAAAATCCCAAAGAACAAAACTAAAACTCCGCTGTAGGGGCGGATTCCATATCCGCCAGATTTTCCGGTTGACAAAAAGCGCAGAATCATGTAAAATGTAAACAAAGCTGACATTTTGGAAAGGACACAAGCATGAATGATTTGCCGGATTGGGTTTATATCACGTTTATAATTACTTTTTCTCTTTTAGTGATTGGCGGGTTTATTGCCTTTGCAGTTGTATCCGCAAAAAAGCAGAAAAAGAAAGAGCAGGAAACAAATACAACGCTTGAAAAAATGCAGGAGAGTAAAAATAAGGAGAACAAGAGGGTCATTATATTTGTTCTGTGTATAATTGCGCTTTTAGGTTTTGTTTTATTTTTTGTGCGGGGGGAGGATACACCCGGAGCTGAAGATACGTGGAATAATTGGGTGATGCTGTTGCTTTTGGGCTTGTCAACAGGCGGATTTATTATATTCGGAGGCAAGTGGAATAAAAAAATAAATGAAAAAGGAAAAGCCGAGCCGTTGCCGCCTATTGAGGAGCGCACAGTGCTTACATCGCTCTGTAAAGTTAATATCACAATTGTACCTTCAACTGCCGCAACAGGCGTATACAAGGTGTTTCTGAACGGAAACAGAGCGGCAGATTTAAAGAAAAATCAGTTTGTTACAGCTGAAACCGCATATGCCGAAAATCAGGCAGTAATTGTACTTAGCAACGATATACTTCAGCGCGAGTTTAATTTTACCGCCGATTCGGGCGGCAATGTAAGCATTAATTTCTACACAAATACTCTGACTTTTGAGGTGACAGCATGAAATACGCAATTGTTATTAACCGTGAATACGGCTCGGGCGGGCGGCTCATCGGCAAAAAGCTTGCCGACAGGCTCGGGATTCCTTTTTACGACAACGAGCTGATTCGGCTGACCGCCGACAAAAGCGGCTTCTCCGAAGAATACGTCCGCGAAACCGCCGAAAAGAAAACCATAAGCTTGCTCTACAGCCTTTATATGACCAGTCTGCCCATATCCGACCGGCTATTTTTGGCGCAGTCGCAGGTTATACGCGACTTGGCGGCGAAAGAGCCCTGCGTAATCGTAGGCGGGTGCGCCGATTATGTACTAAAGGACATGAAAGGGCTTATAAAAGTGTTTATTCACGCGCCTTTTGAAGACAGAGTCAGGCGCGTTCAAGAGGAATACGGGGAAATTATAAATAGCGAAGACAATAAAAATTATGTAACGCGAATGGATAAAAAACGCGTTACATATTATCGGTATTTCACCCAGTACAAGTGGGGGCGGGCGCATGATTATAACATCGCGCTTGACAGCAGGGGCGGGATTGAAATCTGCGCTGACGTAATAGAAGCCTATGTCAAGGCGTTTTTAAAATTTTCATAAAGTCTTCTCTGCTCATATTCCCGACGATTCTGTCGGTAACTACGCTGTTTTTTATAAGCACCGTCGTCGGCAAAAAGCGTACATTATATTTTTCAGCAAGCCCGGCGTTAGTTTCAAAAACAACGCCGGTTTTTATTTCACCGCCGATTTCATCGGCGGTTTGCTTTAAAAGAAGTGAGGAAACATCGGTATTGCTTAAAAAGCTGAGCAGTACCGGCTTTTTACAGCGCTCGATTTCTTTTTTGTAGTTTTTCTCGTTAATAATAATAGCTGACATGCTGTTATTATTGCCGGATTTTTTAATGTACAATCCGCACTTGCAATAATTAATTGCAAGTGCCGTGGCAGTGACTTTCTATTTTTCCGACAATCGGCTCGGGGTCGATTCCCTGTCTTCTGTAATAGTCAGCGATGGCGGTTTTGACCGCTTCTTCCGCTAAAACCGAGCAGTGAACTTTGGCGGGGGGAAGTCCCTCAAGCGCCTCTACAACTGCTTTATTTGACAGCTTCAGCGCTTCTTCAATAGTCTTGCCTTTTATCATATCTGTCGCAATGGACGATGTCGCAATTGCCGCGCCGCAACCAAAAGTTTTAAACTTTACGTCCTCGATAATTCCGGCGTTTATTTTCAGATACATCTTCATTATATCGCCGCATTTTTCATTGCCGACTTCGCCTACGCCGTCGGCGTTTTCTATTTCGCCGACGTTGTGCGGTGCGGCGAAATGCTCCATTACTTTTTCTGAATATAACATTTAATTAACCTCCCGGTAAATGTCTTATAATTATATTTTCTCTGTTATTTTCTTCAGGGAAAATGAAGATGAAAATTAATTGTTCATATACGTTTTTATACAATCCATAATCCGCTTTAGCCCCGATTTCCCCGCACTCTATGTAAAACACTCTGGTGTTTGAACGGTCATTGCCGTACACTTTCCGCGTTACATCTAAGGAGTAAGCCTCATATTTGTTTTCCTTGATTGCAGAAAGAATTTCCTGAGATATTTCGTAATACTCTTTTCTCGCCTTTTTGCTTTTGCCGAAGAGTGTCAATATGCAATTAAATAAAAGATAAACTGTCAAAGGCACTAATACAACAGCTTCTATCCAGTTTTTACTGTTAATAGTTGCTATGGACGCATAAATGTACAAAACACACGCAACGTATATGAAATACTTTGTAAATCTCACATCGTTCTTGAAACTTTTTATTAATTTTTCCTGCTGATTGTCGTTGAGTAAAATCTTTTCACCCTGCTCGGAAGCAAGGAGCAAAGTATTGTAACAGTCATCATCAGAGTTGTTTCGGCGCGATTCTATATATTCTGTAAATTCTTTACGTTTCAGCTTTTCGCCCATGCTATTTTTCATTGATTCGCTCCCATAAAGGCGACATCGCCCGTAATTTTTCAACCACATTCGGCAGAACTTCAAGAAGTCTGTCGATTTCCGCTTCCGTCGTATACTGCGACATGGAAATCCGCAGTGAGCCGTGCGCGACCTCATGCGGCAAGCCGAGCGCCAAAAGCACATGCGACGGGTCAAGCGAGCCCGAGGTACACGCCGAGCCGCTTGAACAACAAATCCCCGCCATATCAAGCATGAGCAGAAGCGATTCCCCCTCAATCCCCTCAAACGAAAAATTAAGACTGCACGGCACCCGCTTTTCATAATCGCCGTTGAGATGAACCTTTTCGAGTTTCATAATCTCACGATATAATTTTTCGCGAAGCGGCGTGAGCTTAGCGTTTTTGACTTCCATGCCGTTTACAGCGTCCTGCACGGCTTTAGCGAAGCCGATGATTCCCGCGATATTTTCCGTTCCTGCGCGAAGTCCGCTTTCCTGTGCGCCGCCCTCGATGAAGGGCGAAAGGCGGATTTTTTTATTTACATAAAGCAGACCGACGCCTTTCATGGCGTGGACTTTATGCCCCGAAAGCGACAAGAAATCCACGTTCAGCTTTTCAATGTCAAGCTCAACGCTTCCGAGCGCCTGAACCGCGTCGGTGTGAAAGTAAATCCCATGCGCTCGGCAAATTGCACCTATTTCCGAAACAGGTTGAATCGTGCCGATTTCATTGTTGACATGCATAATCGTACAAAATCCTGTATCGGGGCGAATGGCTTTTTCAAGGTCAGACACCCGCACAATACCGTTCTCGTAAACGGGCAGATAGGTCACTTCATAGCCGAAATTCTCCAAGCCTTGCAAGACATGCAGAACCGCGTGATGCTCGAACTGCGATGAAATTATATGGCGTTTATTCTGCTTTGCGGCAAGTGCCGCCGCGCCCTTAATAGCCCAGTTGTTGCTTTCACTGCCGCCGCTCGTAAAGTAAATCTCACGCGGGTCGCAATTTAAGGCTTCCGCTATGTCCTTGCGAGCTTGAAGAAGCGCCTTTGCGCTTTCGCGCCCGAGCGAATAAAGCGACGAGGCGTTGCCGTAAAGGTCGCAGAAATACGGCTTCATGGCTTTACGGACGCGCTCGCTTAAACGCGTTGTCGCGGCGTTGTCTAAGTATATTATTTCTTTCAAATTTTCACAGCCTTTTTATACGAATTTAGTCTACTTTCCTATTGTACACCATTTTAGTATAAATATCAAGAGGTTTGTGAAAAATTATTTAAAGCGAAGCGACACATCGAACGCTGTGACGCAGTGCGTAAGGCTTCCCATACTGATTATATCAACGCCTGTCAGCGCGACCTCACGGACGTTTTCGAGCGTGATGTTTCCGCTTGCCTCGAGCAGAGCGCGTCCGGCGGTGGTTCTCACGGCTTCTGTCATGTCGGAAATGTTCATATTATCAAGCAGAATTATTTCCACACCGGCGTCAAGGGCTTCGTTCAGCTCGGCGAAATCCCGCACCTCTACTTCTATATTCGCCATATGTCCGAGCTTGGCTCGCAGGGCTTTTACGGCTTCGGGAATCCCGCCGTAAGCGTCAATGTGATTATTTTTAATCAGCGCGGCATCCGAAAGGTTAAACCGATGATTGAAGCCGCCGCCGCAGGTGACTGCATACTTTTGCAATGCGCGCAGTCCGGGTAAAGTTTTCCGCGTGTCGGTGATTTTTGCGTTTGTGCCGTTAATCGCTTCGACACATTTCGCGGTATACGTAGCAATCCCGCTCATGTGCTGAAGCAGATTTAAAGCCGTCCGCTCGGCTTTCAGCAGTGCGGTTGTTTTCCCGCGCAGCTCGGCGATTTTATCGCCGGCTTTAAGTTTATCGCCGTCCTTGAAGTGCTTAATAATCCCGACTTCATAGTCCATAAGCTCGAAAACGCGGCAAGCCACGTCCAAACCCGCCAAAACGCCGTCAGCTTTAGAAAGAAAAAAAGCGTCGGAAACGCTGTTTTCATCAATCAGCAAATCTGTAGTCAGGTCGATGTAGTTAATGTCCTCTTTGAGGGCGGTTTTGATTAGGTCGTCGATGTAGAATTGAGGTAAATTCATGTCAGCTCCTTTAAAATTAACATGGCGATTGTGGCTAATGCCTTGGTTTCCACGAACTCCGGTGTAAGCTCAAATTCGCCGTTTTCAAGGGTTGTTATAATCTCATTTATCCGCGCCAGTCCCGCTTTAACAGCTTCATAGTCCGGCGTGACGAAATAGGCTTTTTGCATAATCCCGCGTATTTCGCGGCGAAGACCCTCGGGCTTGGGTGCTTGTCCGCTCGGTGCGGGGAAATCAAGAATTTCAAAAGTTTCAACGAGATTAATTTCACTTGTAGCGTTGATTTTTTCAGCTACACGCCGCGAGAAAACAAGCGCTTCCAAAAGCGAATTGCTCGCTAATCTATTATTCCCGTGGACGCCGGTATGACTGCACTCGCCCGCCGCGTACAATCCCTCAACCGAAGTCTGCCCGAAGTCATTAACCTCAATCCCGCCCATAAGATAATGCTGACAGGGATAAATCGGCACGGGTTCTTTCGTAATGTCGAAACCGAATTCTTTAATCCGCGAATAAATAAGCGGGAAACGCTCCTTTATATACTCGCCGTCAGCCTGCGAAACATCAAGATAAAACTCGTCACTGCCCGTCTTTTCCTGCTCGGCTAAAATGCATTTTGATACAACGTCACGGGGGCTGAGCTCCAAACGCTCAGGCTCGTAATTCTGCATGAAGCGCTCTTTTTTATGATTGAGAAGCACCGCGCCCTCGCCCCGCACAACCTCGGAAATAAGAAAGCACTCGCGGCTTTTTCTGTCCGAGAAAGCAGTAGGGTGAAACTGAATATAGCTCAAATCCCGAATTTTTGCCCCCATTTTATACGCGAAATAAATGCCGTCGCCCGTGGAAGTAAGCCCGTTAGTTGTAAATTCGTAAACCCGCCCGATTCCGCCTGTTGCTAAGATTACGGTCTTGGCGGTGTAATATTCATGCTCGCTGTTTCTGTGAACATGAGCGAGGAACCTCTCGTTTTCTTTTGTAAGATTCAGCAGATGGGCGTTTTCAAGAAGAGTGACATTAGACAATGTGCGGACATAATCAAGCAGTGCTGTCACTATTTGCTCGCCCGTGCTGTCGCGGTAATGCGCCACGCGGTTGGCAGAGTGTCCGCCCTCCAGCGCTAATGAAAGACTGCCGTCCGGCTTCCTGTCGAAGTTTACGCCAAGCTCAAGCAATTTCTCAATATCACGCGGCCCCTGCTCGACAAGCACCCGCAGATTTTCACGGTTGTTCTCGTTTCCGCCCGCCGTCAGCGTGTCCTCGATATGTCGCTCAAAGCTGTCGCTGCCGTCCATTACCGCCGCAACGCCACCCTGCGCCATAGCGGAATTACAAGTCATCAGCTCCCGCTTAGACAGCATGAGAATACGAAAACGAGGCTCAAGGCTGAGCGCGGCGTACAGCCCCGCAACCCCCGAACCGGCTATTATTACATCGTAGGTTTTGAAGTTCATGTTTACAGTATCCTAAATGTTTTCATTATTTTGCAGTAGACTTTACGATAATTTTGTGTTATTATGGAAAAGAGAAGCGAGGAGGTTGAAATGAGCGAAGAAAACATTAAAAAATTCGTAAAAATCGTTATGACATGTTTTCTGTGTTTCATAACTGTATTTATACTTGCGGGTATTATACTCTCTATACCGGTTTTTATTGCTATGCATAAAATACGCAACAGTATTCCTTCCGATAATACAAAACCTATTGATTACAGTCTGTATCTCAATAAAATATGGGTTGCGGATGACTGGGATTACGAGAGTTATCGCTATGCTCCCTCGTTTTACATAACAAAAATGGAAGACGGTCAAGTAGAAGGTAAATTTACAACAGGTTTATATATCCGCCCGCCTTGTTTTATGTACTCATTTAATCATGTAACATATAACAGTTACTTAGACATAAGCGGTTTTTATAACGAAATATGTAAAATAAACAATGGTACAATTGAGTTTGCATTTTTGGAAAAAGACAGAATAGAAGCGACAATTACTTATGATGAACGCGATTTTGATAACCGCGAATTTCCAAGCGGTACATATTCATTTCGACCGTATAATTTAGACCGTATAAGCGAGTTTATGATTAACACATCGTCGTTTGCTGTAGATTTAAACTACTGGGGAGAGGTTAATTTTGTAACCACCGTTATTGACGGAAACAAGCCGTATCCTATTGCTTATTTAACCAATGAATATAATGATGTTTTATATGAATTCGGTGCATTTACAAACGGATTTGAGATTACTGATGTTTTGATTGAGGATATAAACGGAGATGGTCTGAATGATGTGGTTATTATTGTCGAAGCCGATATTTATAAATCTACGTGGACTTTTATTCAAATGGAAAACGGGTTGTTTTATAGTAGCCATTTAGATGAAACCTCGATTATCACAATAGGCGAAAGGGCGTTTACAATCGAAGAAATTAATGCCGGAATCAAGGAAACGTTTATTAGCAATATGTATTATTGGAACTGGGATTATCGCGACGATGAAGATGAAGACAGAAATTTTATTTTATACAATCTGCTTATCAACAGACCTCTTTTCCTTAATAGAGATGTAGAGTATGAGGTATATTTTCAACCTAATGTTACACGATTTACCGGTGTGCCTAAACCCATAATTCAAGTATTAATAACTAATTTACAGGGATTTTTCGAGTGTGCCAAAACCTCGCAAATCCAGTGTTTATCGGTATTTAGATTTACTCGAATTTATTAAAAATTATGTTAATTGCGTAATTACTTGCGTAATTGAAAGAAAATATGTTACAAACATTTTAATACTCTAAAAAGCTTTTTTGATGATTATATCATGGGTGTTTATGGATGTCAATGCTTTTTAATTGAGGAAAATGAGTAACATATTATGAATAACACAGTAAAAACTAATCTAACCCGCGTCTATTCTAAAAATAGGCGCGGGTTTATTATACTTATATCGTCCCGTGATACGGCTCCCATTCCGGTTCTTCTTCATCGGGTTCTTCTTCCTCCTCGTCATCTTCTTTTCTCTTGCCTTCCTCCGGCAACAAAGCGTACTCATCTTCTTTAGGCGGGGCGAGCGGTTCATCGTGTCCGAAAGGCAGGCTCGAATTAAATTCCAAATCAAATTCTAACAGCGCAGACGAACCCGAAATCCCGCTAAACGCCCGCAAGAGCGGCAGTCTGCCGTCTGCTAAATCCCAAATAGTGTTATTCCAAGCACCGCCGCTCCAGTTTACGGCTGTAGTCCAGAACGAGGAAGTGTTGATTTGTGCCGTGGTTATACTAAAACCATGAATACCGGCTAAATTACTCGCGGGTGTAACGACACCCGGCACAGGCATATCGCTACGCCCGTAATTATTCGTAAGTGTGCCTGTGTTATTCCCTGTAACCCGCCCGAAGGAAGTAAAAGTTCCTGTTCGCGTAAGCGATGAATTAAGTGCCGCACAATTGGTTGTACTTCCGCCATTTAAGCCCGCTATACCGCCGACTTGTTGTGAGCCGTTGATTATTCCGGTGGCGTAGCAATATCTGATTATGCCGACTGTATTATTCCACGCTGCAATCCCGCCGATAGTGTTTAACCCGGAAACATTAGCAGTAGAATAACTGTTTTCAATTATACCCCTGTTATCCCCGACTAAACCGCCAATAATCGAACCGCTGCTACTAACACTGCCTGTAATGTA
>Ga0123356_10005674_pt1 | contig 12676 bp, 10 predicted proteins | sample TergutEmb28metaG_2_FD_92546 | JGI IMG/M metagenome (GOLD analysis project Ga0123356, IMG submission 92546) | Embiratermes neotenicus P3 segment gut microbial communities from Petit-Saut dam, French Guiana - Emb289 P3 | ecosystem: Host-associated > Arthropoda: Insects > Digestive system > Gut ... | reverse complement strand
CTGCCGTCCTGTGCCGTTGGACAAATTTGCTGAGCCGGTACAGCCATGTGGGTTTTCTGGCGAGAATCGGTCTGTTTTCAAGGGAGCGAAATAGATCTTCATCCAGGTGCTGCGCCGACAAGTATCGTCGCGACGGAACCTTGTCCATCGCCATCAAAACGATACGGTCAAGGTCTCCGGCGATTTCTTTTCGAGTCCGCGCAGCGAGCTTTGGGAAGGTGCTCGGTCTGCGATTCTCCTCTTCGCAAACGAGTCTCTCTGCAGCTGCGGGCGACAGACCACGTAGCGTATAGGGACAAGAATCGGTCAGGAGTTCAAAAAGTAGAACCCCCAACGAATAGACATCGGTTGCCGTGGTAAGCTCGCGGCCCTGTATTTGCTCTGGACTCGCGTAATCCGGAGTCATGAAACGTTGCCACGTTTCCGTTTTGGGGAGTTCGGCTGGAATCAACTCCGGAGCCAACGGTTTTGAAACCCCGAAGTCGATCAGTTTGACGATTCCTTCCGGCGTCACCAGCACGTTGCTGGGCTTGATGTCGCGGTGGATAACCAGCTTCTGATGGGCGTAATGAACCGCTGAACATAATGATCGAAAAAGCTCAAGGCGCTGCTTGACTGAGAGGCCTTGATTCTGCGCGGCAATTGTAATCGGCAGGCCCTCGACATATTCCATCACAATATAAGGACGGCCGTCTTCGGTGTCACCCCCGTCGAGGATCGCGCCAATATTGGGATGTGTGAGAGTTGCGAGAATCTGTCGTTCCGCGCGAAAACGTTGAACTAGGGCGGGCGACGCCAGCCCTTTACGGATCGTTTTAATCGCTACAACCTGAAAATAGTGGTCGTCGGACCGAACAGCTAGATGAACGACTCCCATTCCGCCGCTATCGAGTTCGCGCACTAAACGATAAGGACCGATCTGCAGACCGCTTTCTGAGTAAGTGGATGCTCGGGCCAGATCCTTAAGGTCGTTGGCGACGAGCGAATCAAGTGTATTGTCACCATTAGCGTCTTTTGCGAGCAGCGACTCTATCTCCGATCGAAGCGCTTCGTCACTACCGCAAACGTTTGCGACGTAGGTGTCTCGTTCGGGCAGGGGGCGTTCGAGCGCGGCGTGAAAAATCTCTTCAATTCGATTCCAGCGCTCACTCGACATCTCAACCCCTATGCCGACTCCCGGGACAATTCGCGGCGCAGCCAGGCTTGTCCAAGACGAAGTTCGCGCCCAACTGTGGCCACCGAGATGCCTAGAACCGAGCCGATTTCTTCCGTCGTCATGCCGCCAAAGTATTTCAGCTCAATCGCTCGGCTCTTCCGCTCGTCGATCCGCGTGAGTTTTGTCAGCGCTTCGTCGAGCGATACACAGTCCGGTGCCCGTTCTTGGGCGAGGTCCATTCCAGTCTGTAAGGTGATGCGAAGACCACCACCACGTTTTTCCGCGTTTCGCTTCCTCGCATAGTCGATCAAGGCGCGTCGCATGGTGTTGGCGGCTATCGCGTAGAAGTGGGCGCGGTTCTGCCACTGAAGCTTTGTCTCGTCAGCAAGACGCAGATAGGCCTCATGGACCAGTGCGGTTGGCTGAAGTGTGCACTCCCGGTTCTCTCGGCTCAGGCGAGCTCGGGCGAGCCGCAACAATTCGTCGTAGATCACCGGAACCAGACGTTCCAGCGCAGATTGGTCCCCCTTGCCCCAATCTAGAAGGAGGCTGGTGACATTGCCTGGATCTTTGGGGACGCGGTCGACGGGTGCTGGGCCAGACATGAGTTCGTTTCTCCTTCAACGCCGCCGTGGAACGGATTATATCAACATCCCGTCGGTGCTGAAGGCGCGCCTCGCACTGACTGCTTGACTCCTCGCCTATACTCGCCCGGGCTTTCGACTGGAACGGCTGCAGCCACAGTGCCTGCAGCAAAGATGTAACCGTTCGCCCCTTTGGGCTACCGCCTTGCGGAGTTTCCCCAGGAACAAGTTCGTCATGTCTAGTGTGATGAGGGCGTCGCCACGTCTGTCTCGCGCGGCGGGGAGAGAGTTATCCAAGCCCCGGGTCGCGACCGGAGTCGAGCGTGGGTGTTCTGTCCCACCGTCGTTTGAGTGTAGCGGTTTGGCTCCGCGGACACTGACGTTGTTAGATAAGCGCTAGAAAGCGGGAACAGCGCTCTGCACAAGGATGTTGTTTCTGCGACTGAATATCATTTTGTCTCCTCCTTACATTTTGTGTGTAGTGTGTTGAGGGCGAAACCTCGGCTTGACCTCGTCAGCCAATGCGCAGAACGCACCGGAATTCGATCATTAGGTAATTGACGACGGCGTCCCTGCCGGTAAGCCAGAATTCCCAAGAGTCCACCAGGAATCTCGCAAGGTTGAGCGAAATGGCGGCCGCATTGCGCCTTAGCAGATGAGTGGGCAAGCGGTAGGGCGGAACCACTCTCCGCTTATTTCGAAACGTTGAGGAGGCAGGCTGTGAGACTCAGAAGATTGGTAGGTGGGGAGCACACTACTGACCAGAGACGCCAACTGAAAATGAGGTGGACTGTGGTCATTGAACGTGGCAAGCGGCAACTCCGCATGGACTGGACGAAGATTTCGAGAACTGCTCATCCCGAGCCTGTGGTGCGCGTGGCCTGGGCGGTCCTTCAGGACGTTGACTTATGTTTTCGTTCAAAGGAAGACGAATTCGGACCTCGGAATATCGCCCCAGTCACAGCACACGCGACGCGGGAGGAAAGAACTGAAAGCGACGAATGAAGGAAGAAACGAAAATGTGGAAAATACCTGAATTCATACCGAGGAGTTCACAAAGAAGCCACGCATCATTTCGTCTGATACTAGCCTCGGTCTTTCAGACTTCGACTCGATACTCGCAAGACGGCCTACCGTTGGTCGTCGACCAGCACATCGTCACGTTGGTGGATCTCCGCCTTCCAGAATGTTGAACACGATCGAAGCTGTAGACAAATGACTTCGACGTCTCTTGCACCAGCCTGCAGGCACTCAAAGAGGTGGGGGGGCAGCGAGCGATCAATCGATGCCATGCCATGGTTGGGGTCAAACTCAGAAAGTCTGTCTAAGCCTGATCGATTTCGGCGAAGGCCTTCGCCTTTATGAGTGAGGGCAAATTGATCGGTTGCTCTAACACACAACTCACTCGAAAAGGATTCTCTGAAATGACTCGATTTTTGAATACACTCTCCACCTGGGCGGCAATCATGATTTTTGCTTGCCTGTCCACCTTTGGCCAAAACCTGCAATCCAACGATGCAGACAATGCTGTCCACTGTCGGCAACTCGAGGGCATTCCCGTGTCCCTCGAGGCGGGACAGGCTTCCAAATACGCTGTTAGCGGAGAACTCTGCGCGACTAAAGACGAACTGGCTGACGGAACCACTATACAATTGCTCATCCATGGTGCTACTTACAACCAGGACTACTGGGACTTCGGCCGGATCGATGGAAACAACTATTCCTATGCCCGATATGTTGCTGCCCACGGGTTCCCTACGTTCGCCCTGAACCAGCTCGGAGCGGCAGGCAGTTCACATCCGGCGAGTGCAGATCTGACGATCCAAACCATGGCCAGCGTCGCGCATCAGATCGTGCAAGGACTGCGCAACGGATCAATCGCCGACATTCAATTCGGCAAAATAATCATTGTCGGGCACTCTCTGGGATCGGTTGTCGCTTGGGAGGAAGCCATCAAATACGCTGATGTCGACGGAGTGATCATAACGGGCGCAGCCCATTCCATCACGACCCGTTTCCTCAAAGCTAACCTCTTCTATCCCGCTATTGATGATCCCAAGTTCAAGCACAGTGGACTGGATACCGGGTACCTAACCACCATCCCTGACAGCCGCGCCATGGCGTTTTACAGCTTCCCCGACGCTGACCCCGCCGTCATCACCAAGGATGAGCAGGGCAAAGACGTAGTGTCGGTGACCGAACTCACGACTGGGCTTCCGATCGTGACCTCCAACGACTCACTGGCCATCCAGGTTCCAGTTTTGACCATCCTCGGCGGACACGACTTCACGACCTGCGGACCCAATCCGCAGGGCGGCAACTTTGACTGCTCGTCCGGAACGGCAGTGGCCATGCAGGAGGCGCCTTTCTATTCACCGCAGGCGAAGATTCATGGGTGCGTGATCCCTGACTCAGGCCACAGCGTCAACCTTGCGGTCAACCACCGGCTTGCAGCGGCGGACACAGTTGTATGGTCATTCGCTTTTGTGGGTCAGCAGGGTCTCTTCAGCAAGCAAGACTTGGATACAGGCAATCGCGGGCTGCCGTGGAATGACGGACTCCCCTCGAATTGCGGCTCGGCTTCAGCAAACTGACGGAAAGAAGCACAGTTGAGAATTGGCTCGATGAGTTCATTGCGGAAGAGCAAATAATGGGCAAGCCGGGGACAGCTCGGTTTTCTTCCGAGCTGTCCTGATTTGACTCGAGGAAAATCCCCTGTCTTGTTTTCAGAGCGAGGCGCGACCCATCGCCGCAGGGCTAGTGGTCAGGTGGCAAGCCGAGCAAAGTGACGCGATGCTTTTGGCGAAGGGCAAACCGACGGCGCGAGCTCTTTCAACGAAGTTGGAATGAATTCATCATCCGGTCGAAGACCGGCGCCATGATGGTCAGGTCCGGCTCGGGTGATACGAAGACAAAATAAATCACAAGCCCGGATTTCCCCTGCACGGCCACGAGTTGAACGCGCTCTTTGATGGGTTGACCGGAGGAGCGGATGGCAGAGTCACCGCTCCAGTCGGCCTTCTTTGCGGCGAGGCCATTCAGCGTAAATGCATTTGGGCTGTTGTAGGATTGCAACTCGGGATTGCTTTGTTTTAAATCGTTTTCCAGTTCCGCAAACGCCACGCCCAAGTCGCTACCCTTGGTTCGCGGCTGAAAGCCGCTCACGATCACGCCGTAGGCAATGACGCCAGCGGCCGTTCCGCCCCGCGGAGAGAACGTCACACTGGAAGTTGCATCGCCCGTTGGTTGCCATTCCGAGGGGTAGCTCAGCGTGTAGGCCGCATGCTGAAACATCTTCCAGTCTTTGTCGCCGATTTGTTTTGCAACGAGACGTTTGAGGTTGGTTGCGGCAGTGGCCGCTGCGGCGGGGGCCGGGCTGAGATTTGAGAGAGATTGCTTGGCCGCGAGGAACTCCGGACTGTCGGCTGCTTTGTACTGCTTGGAGGGAAAGCGCGATAGTATCTTCTGCACGTTTTGCGCGCGATTGCCGGGATCAGGGTGAGACGCCAGGAATGACGGGCCACGGCTTGAGCCGCCCTGCTGCTTGAGCTTTAAAAAGAAAGTGACGTACGCTTCAGGATTGTAGCCGGTGTCGTATATAACCTGGGCTCCAACCATGTCGGCTTCGATCTCCGCATCGCGCGAGTACTTCATGAAGACGGAACCAGCGGTGAAGGACATTCCCATCTGAGCCAGAGAAGCAGCCATCCCACCGACACCGGCGCCGAGAACGCCTCCCAGGATTGCGAGAGGAACCTGAGCTTTCATTTGGCGGGTGGCTTGGCGAGCGGAATGACGCATGACCACATGCGCAATCTCGTGGCCCAAAACGCCGGCTAATTCGGCCTCGTTGGCGGCGGCAATCAAACCAGTGTGCACGTAAATCGGTCCGCCGGGTAGAGCGAACGCATTGACGGATTTTTCGTCCACCACTTTGAAGGTGTACGGAAAGGCGTATCCGGGGGCTTTGGCTGCAATCTGCAAGCCAAGATTGCTGACGTATTTCGAGAGAGGATGGTCCGGAGGCAACAACTTTAGCTTGCGCTGGATTTCTGTCTTACCTTTGAGTCCGAGTTGGATTTCCTGATTGATAGTGAATCTTCCCGCCGAGGGGTTTTCGGTTACGCGACCTTTCTTGGGATCGCTATTCGCGGCAGAGAAAACAGGTGTCAGGCAGAGCAACAGCAGCGCGAAACAAAATGATCTGCGGCTACGCCCGTTCATGGAGACCTCGCCAAGAGTTTAACGCGGGGAGGGGGCTGATGGGTTACGGCGAGGGTCCAAAGTCTGCAACCGGGATCCTGACGCAAAAGAGATTTCCCTGGCTCATTTGAGCTAAGGCTGATTTCACTCTTTCTCCTTGCACTGGAGAGGTTTTCCCCGTTCTTTCATGAGCGCAGTCTTCTGACTTCGCGGCGATTCTTCACGCGTCCAAGGGAGGCTTGTTTACTTTGAATTTCGTCCTGCAAATCGGCAAAAGAGGTTGTCCAAATTGCGGGTGCGGACGCTCAAGGCTTCATCGGGCGTAGCTTCCTGCTCACTGTTCTGACCTTTGTGTTGCACAAAAACCCTTAACGAACGTTATCCGATTCCCCCAATCCTGCGCGACTCAAGGCTGATCTTCAGCCATCCACATGAGAAGGTGGAATCCTGTCGATACGTACAGTTGACGAAAGGCTGTGTGTGTCTATGATGGGTTCGTCATTTTCAAAACTTACCACCAAGGAGTAGCACCATGTCGACGCGGACATCCGCAACCCTGCCGGCTGCGACGGAAACTGAAAAAACCAAATATTATGAGGACCTTCAGGAACGAGTCCGTCGTCGCGCCTACGATCTATATGAACGGCGAGGAAGAGAGGAGGGACACGACGTGGAAGATTGGCTGCAAGCTGAAGCCGAGATAGTGCCGGCAGGACTCAAATTGAAGCCAGTCGCGCCAGGCATCTGGGTAGGAGCTGCATAAAACCAAAGCCCCGCCATGGGGGCCCGCTGTGAGTTTCGCTCACGATTCGTTCGCCCGGTCGATGGAGTGGTTGACTCTGTTTTCGACAGCTGCGGTCTTTGTGGGTGAGACTTTTGCCCTTAGTTACTTCACGGCTTCCGTGAACCCGCCGTATATTCGGGGTTTGGAGGCGTTGTCGTGGAAGAAAAGCCCTGGCCACGTATCCGGCTTTACTTCCGCTTTGACTCGCCTCCGTTCTCCCGGTTTCAAGTTGTTTCTCTTTGCCTCACGCAGACTGGGACACTGATCGCGAATGCTCGGTCGCGACCTCTCGGGGCGCATAGCTCAGCACCCGCATTACTTGCGCATCTAGCAGCGAGTCGATGACCGTCGATCTGCTTCTAGTTTTGGGATAAATCCTTCTCTGCTTCTGCGGTATTGTTGACACAGGGCAGCAGGCCTGTGGCAGCGCCGATCATGGAGGTCGCCCGAGGGCCGCGATGCACAGCCATGCCGATACCCTCGTAATTCCCTGAAAACCAATGGGTTGGACTTTGAGCGACTGTGGAGGATCCGCTCTAAACAGAGTAGTGCCCGGCACGGCGTGATTCGGCATTAACCATTCAAACTACTAACAAAGGCCACTTTCTCCTAAGGAGGGGAAGAAAGCGGCCTTGCAAGATGGCCAGATGTTTACGAGCGTGACTAGCCTCTCACGCCCAACAGCTGCGGCGAACTGTCAACATTGCCAGGGAATAACTAGTACGGAAAGTACCAATTTCAATGGAGCGTACTAGCTCGAGATAGTACGAAAAGTACTAAGCGGAAGCGGTCTGGGCTCGCTTGAGCACCTGAGGCTTCGGGTTTCGTTTCATCTCAGCGAGTTTTGCGAGCAGTCTCTCGATCTTGCGTTGCTCGTGCGGCTGGGGAAAGTTTGTTCGGATCATGTCTCTAGTGTGTCATACGACTCGGGCGCAAAGTCTCTCACAGGCTCAGCGACTTGTCATTAAAGCTCCGTGAATTTTGCTTGGCCTTTGGGCGGAAACTGTGGAAAAGGCGGTCGAATCCTTTTGGGTCCGGCCCTTCATTGCTGATCGAGCCCTTCTCTCTAACCGCTGGTGTACGACATACTCCCTCGATGGCTAGTTCCTATTGCGACCTTTCCTGAGTGAATGCGAGACCTTGCGCTCGGGCCAAGCTAAGAGACAGCACCGGAATTTCTCGACGGGAGGAATCTAGCAAGAGCAATACCGGGTGCCTCAGAAGCCGGGACGTGATCTGATCCGCCGCTTGCGGGTGGTGCGGCGGCTGCACGGAAAAAAGGTGTTCACCTCCACGCAGAACCTCGCAGCCATCGTTGGCGACGAAATCATCCAATGCGATTGCTGGAATCTCGATCGCGGGCGAGACGAGCAGCAGAGCAAATCACCGTCGCCCAAGCGACTACGCTAAACCCTGGTCGACTGCCCATCTACCCACAACTTCTCGATTCTAGGAGGACGCAGCAATGTTTGCATCACGACGCAATACTGCTCGGTTTTTTGCTGGAGAGCGGCCAACTGCTCCGGCGTTGCATGGGGTGCGCGGACATCGAATTTGATTCTTATAGTCTCAAATCCGACCGCCGTTGTTTTTGACATTCCCAGTGTTCCTTGCAAATCCAGATCCCCCTCAACCGTCACCTCGATACCGTCGGTAGGTATTCCCATCGCGGCGCCTACCATCTGGCAAGTGATCTGTGCGCAAGCGGCTAATGCCCCGAGTAGCAGATCCCCGGAGCAGGCGCCAGTACCGGCTCCTCCAACCCCTTTGTGCGCCTGGGCGTCATAGATCGCTCGCCCCAGGTCCACGGAGCAAGAAATTGGCGCGTCGGTTTGTCGGCCGTGCGCCACCAAAGTGATCCGGGAACTCCCCGGCTCATGCCGATAGGCCTCCTTCAAAGGTCTTTGTAACATTCTTATATCCATAATTCTCTCTAGGTCGCGTCATTATATATGAAACATCCGCATGGACGGTGCAGCACGCCTGTCGCGCCATCGCGCTCGATGGCGTATCTGCACCTGGTCTTTCCGCCTCTGTGTTTGGCAATTTTTCAAAATGAACATCCGGCGATCGACCCCCCTTTTCGAAAGCGCGAATCGCCGCTTCTCTCAGGCCGGCAAATCAGCGCGTTTCGAGGGCCAGACCAACACAGCTGTCCCCTTTTACGTGATGAGGGCCGGCGTTCCTGGTGGCTGTTGATCCCACTGCACGCCGAAATGTCCGTATGCGCCTGTGAAGTAGCGATCAAGAAGTGGCTCATCATCGCCGGGACCGTAGCCAACACTTGGATGCATGAAATTCTCATACATGGTTTCGTGGGATTCTCCTTTTTTCCCACCTTCGGATCACTAGGCACGGGAGACGCACGACGCGAGCCGAGGTCTCCCGAGAGGTCTACTCATGTGCGCAACTCACGTGGTTATTCCAGTCCACGAACGAGCCCTGCGGGTTGTCCCGCCAGGCCCAGACGTGAAGTTCAAAGAAAGCCGGGATGTTGAACCGATTTGGGCTGTCGACCAAGAGGAATACTTGACCCTCCAAGACGGGAGGGCCGGAGTTGTTCTTGAGCCAGGTCGCCGCATCCGCAATGAACTCGACTCCGACAAGCTTCATTTGACCGTTCGACGGTTCGTAAATCAGGGCCTGCGGGTGTGTGGCATCAACGGTTCCGTTGAGCAAATTGGGATTGACATAGTGGATCCCCATGGCCCCGTGGTCGGAGCCACTCACGCAACCAAGGAAGGGGCCATAGCCGGCGGCGACGGCATTGTTGATATCGAGGTACTGTTTGGTTGCATCGCGTACAATCTGAACCAGCTTGCTTTCATCTCCTCGCCCGGCCGACTGCGTCGGGTGTTGAGCCAAGGCTAGACCGGAAAGTACCAGGCAGGTTACGAACAACCCGGGAACGTGCGAAGCGTTTGACACTGCTTTTTTCATGCTTGAGTCTCCTCATCTTTAGCTTTAATCTGTATCTTCCCCCCCAAGAAAATGCCGGAAACGCCGGACGGCTTCCTATCCCGCATCCCTCTGTTTAGTAAGGCGGGAATGGATGGAAAGAAACCGCAGTCCGGGAATAAAAAACTGAAGGCGAAATCAAGGTCGGGCATAGGCGAGGCTAGGTTTTTTACAGTTTCGTTGTAATTTGTCGAAACCTCAGAGGCTTACATGGATACACCCACCACCCACGAGGTCACCCAGCTACTCAAAGCCTGGAGTGTCGGAGACGGAGAAGCTCTGGAGAAGCTGACACCCATGGTGTATCGGCAATTGCACCAGATCGCGCAACGCTATATGGCGGGAGAACGCTCGGGCCACACTTTGCAAACCACGGCACTGGTCCACGAAGCCTATGTGCGGTTAGTAGACTGCGGAAAGGTGAACTGGCAGGATCGGGCGCATTTCTTTGCTGTATCAGCGCAGTTGATGCGCCGCATTCTCATCGATTTTGCCCGCTCGCGCGATTATTTGAAACGCGGCGGTGCCGTTCCTCACATTTCTCTAGATGAGGCGCCGTTGGTGTGCAATGAACTCGACGTGAATCTGGTGGCCCTGGACGATGCTTTGAAGGCATTGTCTGTGATGGATGAACGAAAGAGCAAAGTTGTAGAGCTGAAGTTCTTTGGCGGGTTGAGTGTCGAAGAAACCGCAGAGGTACTACGAGTTTCAAGCGATACCGTCATTCGAGACTGGCGACTGGCCAAAATCTGGCTTTTGCGCGAGTTGAACAGGGGAAAGGTGAGTCAATGAAGCCAGAGTTTTGGCATCGAGTTGAAAACCTTTGTCAGCGGGCTTTGGAACTGGACGAAAGCCGCCGCACCGAGTTTCTCCAGTCCGTTTGTGGCGGCGACGACGAGTTACGCCGTGAAGTGGAGTCACTGCTGGCTCATGAGAAAAAAGCCGAGGAGTTCATGGAATCTCCCGCACTCGAGATGGCGGGCAAAATGCTTGCCAACCAAAGCCCCAAAAAGACTGGGAAAAGCCTGATTGGCAGCACGATTTCACATTACCGGGTGATTGAAAAGCTGGGCGGCGGGGGAATGGGTGTGGTCTACAAGGCGGAGGATACCGACCTCGGCCGCTTTGTCGCTCTTAAGTTCTTGCCCGACGATGTCGCTCACGACTCGCAGGCTCTGTGCCGCTTCCAACGTGAAGCTAAGGCTGCCTCAGCGCTGAACCATCCGAACATCGTAACCATTTACGAACTCGGGCATGTGAACGGCACGCACTATATCGCAATGGAGATGATTTGCGGTGAGACCCTGCGGGCTCTGATTACTTCCGGGCCACTGCCGTTTCGTCGGGCGATTACCATCGCAACCCAAATAGCCGACGCTCTGGCCAAGGCGCATGAGATTGGGCTCGTTCATCGTGATCTGAAACCGGAGAACCTGATGGTTGGTCATGATGGCGACGCCAAGATTCTCGATTTTGGTCTGGCGAAGACCCGTGATCCTGATTTCGATCACGATTCGGGAGCTCCCACTCTAGTGAGTTCGCTCACCGAACCGGGAACTCTGATGGGAACTGTCGGGTATATGTCGCCGGAGCAGGCGAGCGGGGGAATCGTCGATTTTCGCTCCGATCAGTTTTCTTTTGGGGCGGTTCTGTTCGAGATGATCAATGGACACGCCGCATTTCAAGGAAAAGGAAAAGCGGAGATCATGGCCGCCATTCTTCGCGACCAGCCGGTGCGCCTCGACTCCGCGAAGCTCGAGACGCCGGCACCTTTCTTCTGGATACTGGAGCGGTGCCTGGCCAAAGACCCGAATCAGCGTTACGCATCAAGCCGCGATCTGGCTCGCGATCTCGCCACAGTTCGTGACCTGCGGGTTGTTCCCAGTGGCCCCATTACGGTCCCCCGCCCCGGTAATCTGCCCGTACAGCGCACGGTCTTCATCGGGCGTGAACGCGAGCTGGCGAATCTTCGTCAACTTCTGAATCGCAAGGAGGTGCGGCTGGTCACACTGACCGGGCCTGGTGGTATTGGTAAGACCCGGCTCGCCCTGCAGGTGATTGGTGAGTTGTCGGACGAAATTGCCAGTGGTGTTTGTTTCGTTTCCCTTTCGACCGTTGTTGGAAACGAGGAGATGACTACGGCAATTGCTCGGGCGATTGGACTGCGGGAACTACCCGGTGAATCGTCGCGCGAGACATTGAGAGGGTATGTGCGCGCACTGGCTCAGCCGCTCCTTCTGTTGCTCGACAACTTTGAGCACCTTATTTCCGCCGGGGCCGACATTGCTGAGCTGCTCAATCTAAATCCCAACTTGACGGTGGTTGTGACCAGCCAGGCATTGCTCCACGTCTATGGCGAACATGAGTTTCCCGTCCCGCCTCTGGCAGCGCCCGACGGGAGATCCATTCCCGCGGCACCGGATGCGCTTTCGCGTTTCCCGGCAGTCGCACTTTTCCGGGAACGCGCGAAAGCTGTGAAGAATGACTTCACACTCACAAAAGAAAATGCCGCAGCCGTGGCTGCCATCTGCGCCCGGCTAGACGGACTGCCTCTGGCAATTGAGCTTGCGGCATCGCGCATCAAGCTCCTTTCGCCAGCGACAATGCTGACACGCCTGGAATCGTCGTTGAACCTGCTGACGAGTGGTGCCCGGGACCTGCCACTACGGCAGCAAACGCTTCGCGGCACCGTGAACTGGAGTTATAGCCTACTTAACGCCACGGAGCAGAGCCTGTTTCGGCGGCTTTCTGTGTTTACTGGGGGTTGCACATTGGAAGCAGTGGAAGCGATATGCAACACCAAAGGCGATCTTGGCCTAGATGCGCTAGATGGCATGGCCTCCCTGGCAGATAAAAGCCTGATCCAGCCATTGGAGGAGGCCAGCGCTGAGAGGCGTTTCCTCATGCTGTCAACGATCCGGGAGTACGCTCTGGAGCGTCTCATGGAGAGTGGCGAAGAGTTTCGAACTCGCCGCGCCCATGCCGCCTATT
>Ga0123356_10005673_pt1 | contig 12676 bp, 10 predicted proteins | sample TergutEmb28metaG_2_FD_92546 | JGI IMG/M metagenome (GOLD analysis project Ga0123356, IMG submission 92546) | Embiratermes neotenicus P3 segment gut microbial communities from Petit-Saut dam, French Guiana - Emb289 P3 | ecosystem: Host-associated > Arthropoda: Insects > Digestive system > Gut ... | reverse complement strand
CGATCCAACGTACCGACGGAGTATAGTGGATATTTTTGTGAACTCTATTTTCCTTTACGACGACAAACTGATTATCACGTTTAATTGGAAAGACGGCACAAAAACGGTGTCACTGGCGGAATTGAAGAGTGCTGCCGATATTGACGATAGCGATTGTGATGGTGAAAAAACCAAAAAAGTCCTGCAACTGAGCGACTTCAAGTGTTCGCATTTAGACGATAATGCTCCGCCAAGATAGGTTGACAAACCTGGAAGCCGAAAAAACGGCTTAGAATCAGGGTTTGTCAGCCTTTTTTCATTTCAATGAAGTTGCTATTTTCATCAATGGTATCATAGCAAGGTAATATCCACGCACGAATAATAGACAACACGGTGGTCGCTTAAACAGACTATCGTGTTTTTCTTTTAGTACAAATAAATTAAAGAAAGAGAGTAATTATTATGGCAACTCAAAAAGAACTGATAATCAAAGATGGCATTCGTGAGGGATTTCGGAGTGGAACCTCTAGGCTTGCCGAGCGCGCCTGCTATGGGTACATCAAATCCAAGGAGAACGAGCTTGTTGTGATTAAAGCAGAAGCTGATATAGTCCGCTGGATCTTTGAATGCTACCTTGCTGGCAACAGCTTGGGCAAGATTGCTAACAGATTGGCAGCACAAGGAATTCCTTCTCCAACCGGTAATGTCAAATGGAACCGTCAAGCAATTTACAAGCTGCTCTCCAATGAAAAATATGCAGGTTGTGCTCTACTTCAAAAAACATTTACTGAAGATGGTCGACAGATTCGTAATAACGGGCAGGAAAAACGATATCTATACCACAATAATAATCCTGCCATTATTTCTTTGGAGACATTCAAGGCTGTACAAAATGAAAAATCTCGCCGATCCAAAAATCTAGAGCAAGCGACAAGTAAAGAATGGATCATGTCATTATAAACCAACAAAGTCTATCAAAAAAACTGTTTTTAAGATATAATTTTTCCAAAGGTTGTGTGGCTGTGAAAGCTTATAAAAGAAAAACATCAAACCGGATAACACCATCTACAGCTTCTGTAAAACTGAGGGTTGCAGCTTATTGCCGCGTGAGTACCGATACAGATGAACAGGATGGCAGTCTTGAATCGCAAGAAGGCTATTATATTAATCTGATCAGTGAACGATCCGACTGGATATGTGCAGGTATATTTTCAGACAAGGGCAGCGGGTGTAATATTAAACACCGTCCTGCGTTTGTTGAACTCATGCAATCATGCCAAAAGAAAAAGATTGACCTGATACTGACAAAATCGATCAGTCGTTTAGGAAGGAACACACTTGAAATCATAAAAACAATGAGGATATTACAAGCACTAGATATTGATGTCTGGTTTGATATTGAGGGGATGCGATTACTGGATAGAAGAAATCAAGAAACACTGGAAATACTTGGCGCCGTTGCACAAGCGGAGAGCAAATCAAAAAGCATAGATATACGATGGGGAATACAGAGAAGCTTCCAGAACATCGACAGTAAAATCAGCCATTTCACATGCTATGGATACAAACATGACGCAAACGGGCATCTATTTATCAACGAAGCGGAAGCAAAGGTTGTACTTCTTATTTTCAACTTACGAGCTGAACGATACTCCCTCAGAAAAATATCTGCAGAGCTGATGCAACGAAAAATACCATCTCCGACTGGGAATACGCGATGGAGCGCAGCTACATTGGATAAGCTGCTCTCCAATGAAAAGTATATTGGCGATGTTATGTTGCAAAAGACATTTGTTGAGGATTTCTTATCTGGAGTACAGGTTAAGAACACCGGCCAGCGAAGCAAGTTCTTGATATCAAATCACCATGAAGCGATTGTAGATAAAGAAATTTGGGATGTTGTGCAAGCGAGCAAATGGAATCAGAGCAAAGCGGCACAGATGTCTGTGGAAATTGAAACTTTGAGTGGAAATTCTTGTGGAAGTGTGTTACATTAATGATGGAAAGTAAAGGTGATCTCCTAAAATGAATAACAAAGCATTTATACCGGTCAAAAGCGATGTTGTCTTCCGCTTGTTTTATGCTGACGAGCGCAATGAGGAATTTCTTGTCAGCCTGTTAAAATCTATGTTAAAGCTGCCAGAGGATGATTATCACCGTATAGAAATTGCCGATCCTCATCTATTGCGAGAGTTCCCAACTGACAAGTTGGCTATTATTGATGTAAAGCTCTATACAAAAAGCCGCAAGATTATTCATATAGAGATCCAAATAAAGGTCACAGCAGAGCTAAAAAAACGAATAATTCTATATGAATCGAAGCTTATAACAGAACAGATTGGCAGTGGTGACGATTATGATGCTATTAAGAAGGTTATAAGCATTATAATCACAGATGAGAATCTAATTGAGTTAAGCCCGAAGTATCATCACCGCTTCACGTTTTTCGACTCAGAAAATGGTATTGAGTTCTCCGACATTATTGAAATCCACACGTTAGAGTTAGGGAAATTACCGGATGGTGAGGATGGAACTAAACTGTATGATTGGGCAAAATTCATCGGCGCTGAATCAGATGAGGAATTGGATAAGGTTGCTGAAAGAAATCCGGAGGTGAAAAGAGCTGTGGTAAAGTACCGTGAATTATCAGCAGAGGAACGTACCCGCGACATGTATGAACGCCGCGAAAAAGCAAGAAGGGATGCAGTTTCACAACAAAAATGGGCGATCAAACAAAGTATGATGGATGTTGCCCGAAAACTTTTAGGCGCCGGCGATTCGATTGATAAGATTATCACTGTAACAGGCTTAACCCGCGAGGAAGTAGAAGCCTTGAGCGATTCAAACTAATTGTACTTGAGTACTACCAAATGCTACGCTCCCAAGTGACAGCAAATGTTCAGGAGTATTTTAAAAGGTCTCGTAATTTTAATCAAATCCACACAAAATCACCTATTAACCCAAATATGCGCTCCCTGCGGTCGCGCAATGAACAATGAACAATGAACATTGAACAATAGTAGCAGTGAACAGTAAAACTTGCCTTTAGTAAGCGCATATTTGTACTGTTCATTGAGCGCCACAGGCGCGAGGTTCATTGTTCATTTTTCATTATTCACTGAAAAAAGCCTCCTGATGTAGTAATGCCAACAAACAGAAAACACACAAAATCACCTATTAACCCAAAAAGCCAGCATTTGCAACGAATTTGCCGGCTTTTTCTTTTTCTGCTGAAATCGTCCTGGCGCAAATGCTAAGAACCTGTCCAGTCAAGGTTTTTAGAACAACGTACCTCTTGTCGTGAAATCACGGACATGATGTCATTGCTTTATGCATTTTCGTCCCATATAATGTAGTCGCTGGCGCAAGCGGAATCTTTCGGTAGGACGTGATGACAATTAGCACTACTGTACATCCAATCAGGCATGATTACCTATCAGGCATGAGCTTTTCTGCTATTGGTGAGAAATACTTGATTGACCCCAGAACCGCAAAAAGATATGCCCTGAATAATCTGCCGCTGGAACATTTGGATAGTAGGCCTTTCTCTTCAGTCTTAGATCCGTACAAGAGCCTGGTTGACAATTGGTTGGCCAATGGCCGCATTTTTGCCACAATAATACACGACCGACTCATAGAGCGTGGTTGTATGTGTAGTTACACAACTGTGAATGATTATGTCCGTAAAAAAATTGACGAATACGAAAAGACAGGGGTATATGGGCCACACATTCACATCAAGAAATCCAGGACGCCACTAAAAAACAGAAGTTCAATCGAAAAACAAAAAATGAAGGGAAAATGAAAATGATTTGTGTTGAAAAGGCTAATGATACGAACGGCGTAGTTCTAAAAGGCGACTTCTTCGACCTTGACAGATTATACTTTGCGATATTCAAGTTTACCGGTTATCATGGAATGGATGACCAATGCGTTTTTCCCGGCTGTGCAGCAATTTGTGAAAGCTTGCTTGGGTTATGTTATGAATTACGTCACGCATGGCAAGGGGATAGAGATCTTGAGCAAGTCTACAACGGGATACAAAATGAATGGTTTGATGATTATCGGGAAATGGATGAAAGCTTTGATGATGACGAACTTGATTTCGATGATGACGATGGTGATGGTGATGGTGAGGAAGATGACTATTCTCATGAATACTGCTTTCGATTCTCCCGTGCTGAGTTTCCTGAAGTCAACGAGAAAAATACCTACTTCTCGATCCATCTGTCTTTCCCTGAAGTAGTCTATTATGCATTGATTCTTTCAGATCTTCTGGGCAAGAAAGACCTGTTCTTTCAAGCCAGAAAGTCGGTAATGGAACAGTCAGGGCCACAACAGGAACTTAACAAGGAGTATTTCCACTTTAAGGCAGAGGTTGATGTCGCCCGTATAACCATTTTTGTGAAACAAACGCTTCAAGCTTTATATCAATTCATCGGTGAAAACAAATACTTGGTGTTTATGAACAAATTCAAAAAAATCAATGAGTTTTCCGTCAACTGCAATATGGACGCTATGAACCAAGCCATGGAAGACTACGCATTGAAAGAGTTCAAACAAGATGACCCTGATACCTTGATGCGCACTTTGGCTATCTATCTCAAATGATTCTTCCATTATTGTGCTGAGGTATCTGAAAATGAACAAAACTCTACTCGTATTTTGCGAAGCAGAGTTTTGTTCGTAATATTGATTTCTAAAATGTGCATTGCTAGGTTATATCCATTTTCTTATGGTTGAACATAACCACCCAAATCATTGCGGCACAGAGTGTTAGACAGCTATGGAGTTTTGTTCACTTGCTGACCCTTATTGTGTAGAAAGGCTTTTCAGAAACAAACCTACGATATATAAAAAACTTCTATGTTTTTTATAGCAAAAAATCCCCACAACTTGTGGGGAAAACGAAAAGCGCAAATCTCCCACAAGTTGTGGGCGAATTGAGTGTTGGAGAAATCAGTCTGCAGGTAGTGGACGAATTATGCACCGTTGCGTGGGGACACCACTTAGTGAAAGCAGCACATATAAAGATGTCAAGGATGATGACGGGAATAGCACTAGACAGACCAGTGTCAACAACTTAACAAGCATTCGTCATTGCGGGCTTGATCCGCAATCCCATACAGAAAGCGCTATTCAGGGGATTCCGGGTCGAGCCCGGAATGACGCAAGAGGGAAGAGATTGCTTAAGTTGTTGACATTGCTAGACAGACTACATGCCCACAGTGCAACACGAAACATGATATCGACTGTCCTGTGTATCTGCATTGTGGGCATCGTTATGGTTAGTTGTATATGCGACAGTCAGCGATTATAGCGCCTCATTAGAGATGTCAACCTTAATAACATCGTATTTGTCATCTGGTTTCAGTACCAGGTTCGTTGACAGATAGTTTTCGATACTGAAAGCGTTTTTTGGGTTCGCGTCAGATAGGTAGCAGTAATTCTTATGCTGCGTTATGTCGTATTTACGGGATAAAAACGGGCGCTCACCACGCAGTTGCAGGATACAGCGCCCTCCGTCCATAACAGCAATTTCGTCGACGCTCATCAGGGACATACGACAACACAATCATAGCATATAAAAATAGAATTTACATTTTGGCTTTAGCTCTTATCCAATAAATACCTGTAAAAGAGAAGTGATAGATTCATGAATACTCCAAAGCAGCACAAGGATGATGTCACCAAAAAACAAAGATCATTGCACGCGATGGAGAGGTTATTCCTTATCCTTTGGATTGTATTCGCGGCAGCAGCCTGTTGTTTGAACAAGGAACCGGTAATGGCCTTTATCGCATTTTTGGGCACAATTATATGTTTATTTATTTAGTGGGCAATCTTAGAAAAGAAGAATACACTTATTGGCAACAATGTAACCCGCAAAGCCCTGGAAAAAAGCTTTAAGCTGCTGGACTACACTTATAACGCGCATATCGCACCGGAGATGCTAAATAGAGCACAATCGAATCATAGTTATTCTGGCAAGCACGATTGGAACAGTGTCCGTGGAAAAGATTATATCAAATGTAATAGATGTGCTTGTTAGTAATGAAGCGCTGTTCAATCTCAGTTAATAATGCATTAGCAGTACACACTGTACTTATTTCGGTAAAAATGAGGAGCGGTGCCAATTCATCTATACAAAGACCGATATCGTACTACAATATTATCATATACGGATTGATAAAATCAGCTGCCAATTCCATGGAATGGCGCGAATTCATGTTCCAAATCATCAAAGGGCATTAAGTCTATCGGTAAATGTGAGCTCGCTGATACTCGCAAACGAAATGATTCATTTTATAAACGTCTTTACAAATCGTCCTTTTTAATATAAAATTAAAATTAGCATAGAGGGAACTGTGGTTTTTCCCAGTTTTCTCATGTGTTTTTTGCGTTATACATTGCAATGTTTGTCGCTCACGGTCGAAGAAAGTTCGGATCTCGCCGGGGGGGTGGGCGAAAAGCGGCAATGGATAAACATTAATTTGGGGGGGTATTTCTAGTGAAAAGTAAACAAAAACCAAGATTAATAAGAATGCTCGTTTTTTTAATGAGCGCAATGTTTGTTATAACAGCCGGCCCGGGCATACCGCTCGTCTCCGCCGCACCCGTAACCGAGTTCTTCGCATCATTTGAAACCAGCGAAACGCCTGCGGCGCTTTCGAACAACGTTGTCGCCTCGCAAAATATGTCGCCGGCGATGGCGACCGCGCCGGCTAACGGGCCGAACTCAACGGCTGACAAGGTTTACGGCAGGGCTTGGGACGGTACGAGGGTAATGCGGGTTACGGGTACTCAACCAGCTGGCGGGAACGCGTATTCGACGAACCTGATCTATGACGACCTGGAGATTGAGGTTCTGCCGAACACGCAGCTCTCATACGTTATACTGCCCGATTACAGCAGCGACGCGACCGTCGATTACTCGGTAGCCAACTGGGACTGGGATTTCACCAGCCAGTACATATCGCTTGACCTTGAGTTTACCGACGGCACGCGCCTTTCAACCGAAGGGGGCGTCGATCAGTACGGTCACCCAATGACCGGTCGTGCTCAGGGCGGTTACGGGCATCTTTATATGAAGCAGTGGAACCTGGTTAAATGCAACGTCGGCGAAGTCGCGAACGGCAAGGTTATCAAAAAGATCTTCGTCTGCTTCGACAAGCCGACCAACAAAACAGCCGCCGCGCACACGTTTGGCGCTTACATTGATTATCTTCGCATAAGGCCCGCCGATATTTCACCTAAGGCGACCCTTGTTGAATATGCCAATATATTTGTCGGCAATAACGACAGGCGGGGTTTTTCCAGGGGAAATCAGTGGCCCTGCATCATGACGCCAAACGGCTTTAATGTCTGGGCCCCGTCGAACTACCCACACACCAATTTCCTCGCGGGTACTGTCAACGAGAAGTACTGGGCGCCGATACCGGCGGCTGGTATCACGCACATAACCACCACCCACCAGGCCAGTACGTTCCTCAGCGATTTCGGCACGTTCCAGTTTATGCCTAACACAAACCAGGCATCTACGGCGACAACGCTGCTCGCCGCCGCAAACAGGCGCTCGCTCTACGACGAAGACACAATGATCCATAACCCCAGTTATTTTTCGGTACAGTTCAAAGACGGGCAGCCGGCGAGCGGCGTTAAGCTTGAGCTGACTCCGACAGAACACGCCGCGTACGCCAGAATGACTTTCCCGTCCGACGCGGCTAACGTCCACGTAATCTTCGATACCTGGCGTGCGACAACCGGCGGAAGCATCAGTTTCAGCGGCAATACATTCAGTGCCGTAACCGCCCATAACAACAGTGAAGGCCGTACATCCAACATGTATATATACGGCGAGTTTGATAAAACGCCTTCGGCTACCAGGGCCTACGGCACATCAATACTTAGCCGAAACGCTACCAGCCGCGTAACCTTCCCGGCGGGGACAACAGAAGTCAATATGAAAATAGCCACGTCGTTTATCAGCGACGCCCAAGCCCAAAAGAACCTCAGCCTGGAAATCGCTGCGGACGCGACTTTTGACGACGTCAAAAACGCCACGGCAGGCGTCTGGAACGACCTGTTGGGCGCGGCGGCGATCGAGACGACGAACGAGGAGCTAAAGGTAGCCTATTACTCAGCCGTGATGCGCACCTATGCCGATCCCCTCACGCTGTCGGAGAACACCGGCACGAATGAGGATCCCGTCTGGACGTATCAAAGTCCTTACAAAACATCGAACAGACCTACGTCCGGTTATAAGCTCTATTATAACAACGGCTTCTGGGATACGTTCAGGGGCGCCTGGGGAACATACCAGCTGATTACGCCTGTAAAAGCGGGCGAGATGCTAAACGGCCTTGTGCAGCACTATGTGGATTCCAACTGGATCGCGCGCTGGCTCGCGCCCGGCGGTCGCAACTCGATGGTCGGCACGAGCTCGGATATCGTCCTGGGCGACGCCGTCGCAAAGGGCTTATCGACGTTTGATTTCCAGAACGCTTACATGGCCAGCCTTAAAAACGCTTCCACATTTTCATCAACCTCGGCAAGCTCAGGCACAACAAATGGGTATGCAGGAAGAGCGGGCATGGTGACCGCCCCGTATGTAGGCTTTACGCCAAATGATACGGCGAACGGCGGTAATACTAAAGGGCTGGCGTGGTCTATAGACAACTATCTGAATGATCTGGGTGTTTCACTGCTGGCCGAAAAACTCGGGAATACTGACGAAACGATTTATTTCAGGAATACTTCGCAGAATTTCGTAAACCTATGGAACTATTCCGGGGGCGGATGGTTTATTGGTAAAAGCTATGCAGGCGCGTGGCAATACCCGGACGGCCTGACCTTTGCGACCAGCGGGAACGACAGCGCGTACCGCAAAGCGGAACCGTACGAGGAAACCAACGGCTTCACGTCGGCGTTCAGCGGGTTTGCGGATTTCCGCGGCCTGGCGAACCTCTACGGCGGCAGGGATAAACTGGCGGCGAGGCTTGACCGGTTCTTCACCGATGAAACCATGTATGTAACCGCCGGCACTAATTATGAGTTTGCTGATGTCTACGACGCAAAGATGGGCAATTTTGGTTTTGGCAACCAGCCGGACTTCCATATCCCGTACGTCTACACATACGCAGGGCAGCCGTATAAGACGCAGAAATACACAAGGGACGTCTGCGAAAGGTTATTCTCCGGCGCTTCGTTCGACCAGCTCTTCCCCGGCGACCAGGATAACGGCTCGATGTCCGGATGGTATGTTATGTCATCGCTTGGGTTTTTCCCGTTCTCCAACGGTTTGGACGGCTATATCATAACATCGCCTCTGTTTGACAAAATAACGTATAACCTTCCGACCGGCAAGATTGAGGTTATCTGCAACAACAACAGCCATGACAACGTTTATATACAGAGTATGACGGTTGACGGCGTGCCTTATAACAGCTGCTTCATAACGACGAAAGACCTGCTCGCGGCGAAAAAGATCGTGTTCGAGATGGGCCCGGATCCGTCAAACTGGGCCTGCGACAGCGAACCGCCGTCGATCACGCCTGCCGAAAGCGACGAAGTACCGAACCCGCTGAAGGACTTAACCACTTCGGGCGTTACTGTTTCGACAACAACTATGCCGGAGAACAACCATACGACCGAAGCAGCTTACTGCCCGGGCTGGACAAACGGGGCGAACCTGTTCAATAACTCGAACGCCGCCGACGCTACATGCAGCTCTAACAGCGCGTCGATATACTATTACTTCCCGAACGCTAAAAAGGTCGAGATGGTCACCGTCACATCGGCAATCGCCGCGCCGCTCGTGGCAGGTACGGCTCCCGACAACGTAGCGCTTTACGGCTCGGCTGACGGGACGAATTGGGTTCAAATCGACGCGATGAAAACCGGCTTTACTTTTATCTGGCCAAGGCAGTTGAAGCCGTTCGCGTTCACAAACGACACCGCTTATAATTATTACAGGCTTGACCTTAGATCGAGCGGCAGCGCTATCGCCGTTTCCGAAGTTGAGCTGTTAGGCCATCCGGTTAATATTGTAAGCGTACCGAAAGTACTCGCGACAGGGCAGACCAGTTTCCAGGTCGTCACCGAGAATAACGTAAGCAGCCTGTGGTTACGCGACGCCGATTTTAACCACCTTACTGCCGATGTTACGGTATCGGACGCCACGGTGAACACTGCCGACGGCACAAAGACGTTTACCGTCACGCTGAACGGTACGGCTGCGGCTCAGAAGATGTTCTATATAACAGCCGCAGACGCAAGAAGTAATGAAATCACGTCATCCCGCAAAACTATCAGCCTTGGCGGAGGATTGTCGATTTACAAGAACCTTGGCAAGGTGTACGCCAAATTCGAGAACGGGACCGGAAGCGCGGTTCCCCAAGCGGGCCTGATTATCGCCGCGTATGACGCGAAAGGCAAAATGACCGGCGTATTCTCCGACGCTTTCAAATCAGTCGCCGCCGGGGATTCGATTGAGTTTAGTATCAATTCTGCCGCTTTCGCCGGCTGTACGTTTAAGGCATTCGCGTGGGACGACAGCTTTATACCGATATGCCCGTCCGTATCGCTTTAGTAATCCAATACGGCTGACGTTATCAATAAATGTCCCCGGATAGAGAACTGGTTTCAGAAATTTAGTTGAGATAATCTTCATGAAAACCCATATTTATTGGGTTTTCATGTTATAATGTGATAACTCACATCGTTACGAGTTTACATTGAAAGGTTTGATAATTATATGAAAATCATCGGAATAAACGGAAGTCCGCGAAAAGAATGGAATACACATATCCTACTTGAAAAGTGCTTAAGCGGAGCGGCGGAAACAGGCGCCGACACTGAACTGATTAATCTTTATAGTATGAACTTCAGAGGCTGTTCAAGCTGCTTTATGTGTAAGAGAAAAGGGATTGTTGCGACTAAGTGCGCAATGAAAGATGACCTCGAGCCAGTTTTAGCGAAAATCTGCGAGTGTGACGCAATCGTATTGGGCTCGCCAATTTATTTTTCATCGATTACAGGCGAGATGAGGTCGTTTTGGGAACGCCTGCTGTATCCCTACAGTTCGTATGAAGGTAAACCGTCGTCATTTCCGAAAGCAATAAAAACAGCATTTATCTACACAATGAACGCTCCGGCTTTCGCTTTACCGCTCATTGGTTACAGCAAGTTGTTTAAGGACAACAAAAAACTAATGATAAGAACCTTTGGTAATGCCGAATCACTAGTCGTCACATCAACCTATCAATTCAGTGATTACAGTAAATATGCCATAACACTTTTTAGCGGTGAAAAACGGCTGAAGCGGCGTGAAACCGTTTTTGTGGAAGACTGCAAAAAAGCTTTTGAGCTTGGTAAGAAACTGTGCAGATAGACCCGGTAAGTAGAAATACACAGGCATTTATCCAAATGAGGATGGCAGAATGGATAGAAGTAAACAACTGATTCTGAATAAAGGTACCTAATCTATAACATCAATCAATTCGCGCAACTCACCGAGATCGCCGCCGATGTCACTTATTTCGCTGAGCGGGAGCAAACCGCCAAAACTATATGGAATCATCATAAAACTCGCCAGAGATCCCCCCAACTGATTGATGTACCATTTACCGCTATAATCAATCGCATCCAGACAAAGCAGATATGTATAACCATCAAGCTCAAAAACAGTAATACATCCAACGAGGTCATCCGCGCCTAAGGCGTTGGCTCTCTGATTGAATAGATCGCGTGCGCTATCAGCAAAATAACTGTCAGGAAGCTCCACGCCACCGAGGAATGATGAAAAATCGGCGAGTTTTTCGAGTGGTATATATCCGAGGACATTTAAAGTGCTGAGCTTGGGCAAATTGAGCAGTTCCAGAGCTTGGGAGACCTTTGCTTCTGCGTCCGCCTCGCTGTATATTGCCAGGGCCTCAGGGGAACTCTGTTCGAATTGCAGCAGACATAGTGCGGTGTACTGGCTAAGCATTGACGATATTACTTCCAGCTTGTAACGCTCGATGTTCATAGAAATAACAAAGTTATTGGCGTTTGGAAAACCCAGTGAAGGGTCGTAAACAGACAGATTATTATAATATTTTTCGAAATCGAAATTTCTAATTCGACTTTCAATTGCGAATGCGCTTAACATTTTGCCAACATTTTCGTCACGGAGCCCTTGAAGATATACCTTTGCGGCGGATGCCGGCGAATCGTAACCGGCGCCTTCATAAACAGCAGGAGTGTTGACGCTCGAAACTGTTGTTTTTGCTGTGGGATTATCAACTCTTTTCATAGCCGCAAAGACTTCATCTCTGAGAGTCTTAACCATGTTATTGTCAACTCCGGTATACATATCTACCCAAAAGAGCGGCAATAACCCATTTGTGTCTTGTTCTAATTGCAAGGCGTTGGTTATCACCCTGCCGAAAGACCCTGTATGTTGGGCAATATACCATCTATCGCCATACTGGTAGGTTTCAAAGCATTGGATATAGGGATTACTGTCTATTTCAAAAACGGCTATACAACTGGCCATACCATTAGCGCCGGCTTTTCTAGCTACTTCATCCAGCCCATCTTCTGTTATTTCAGTGAAGTATCTTTCGTTAAAATTCGTAATTCCAAGTATCTGCGCAAGCTGTGGCAGATTTTCCGGCGGTACGAATCCGAGGACTTTGAGCTTGTTGAGCTTGGG
>Ga0123356_10005672_pt1 | contig 12678 bp, 9 predicted proteins | sample TergutEmb28metaG_2_FD_92546 | JGI IMG/M metagenome (GOLD analysis project Ga0123356, IMG submission 92546) | Embiratermes neotenicus P3 segment gut microbial communities from Petit-Saut dam, French Guiana - Emb289 P3 | ecosystem: Host-associated > Arthropoda: Insects > Digestive system > Gut ... | reverse complement strand
TTGAATCGGCAACCGCACCTCCCAATTTTGCAATTATCCCCAACCCCAACACCGGTACATTTCAGTTGGAAACCAACTTCCCATTGTCAAACATCGGCAACCTCAAGGTTACTAACTTTTTGGGCGTTACTATTTACGAAACGCAAAATGTTGCGGAACATACCATTCAATTGCAAAACACCGCATCGGGTATGTTTTTTGTGGTAATGATTCTTAAAGATGGCTCGGTGCTTACGCAAAAGATGATGGTGCAAAGGTAAAGAAGCAGAAAGCAGAAAGCAGAAGGAGTTCAAGACAAAATTTTATCGAAAATTCGCTTTGTTTGCTTTGATTTTTTATCGATTTTTTTGTTTGTTTGCTTTGATTTTTCTCTATTTTTGCCAATCAAAATAAAAATATTATGAAGAAAAATTACATTAAAATGAGCTGTTTGCCATGTTTGGAGTTCCTATTGTGCCGGAGAAAACGTTACTTTTCCTTGATGAAGTGCAAACTTGTATTCCGGTAATTTCATCATTGCGCTTTTTTTACGAAGAGATGCCTGATTTACATGTGATTGCAGCAGGTTCATTATTGGAATTTGCTTTGGAAGAGATCCCATCACTTGGAGTTGGGCGAATCAGATCATTGTTTATGTATCCACTATTGGGAATATATTTACCAATCACTAAAAAACACTAATTTCGCCCCCTAATTCAAAAAATAATTTTTAAAACATTATCAATATGAAAAAATTTATCCTTTCTCCTATTATTTTAGCAACCCTTATTCCTTGCACCTTAACTCTTTCACCCGTTTTGGCGCAACAAACCGGCATCGTGTATATGGTTTCCAATGCGCATTTCGATTCGCAGTGGAACTGGGATGTGCGTCTTTCGATTGACGCCTTTTTAAAAAACACATTAACCCAAAATTTGTGGCTGTTAGAGCGTTACCCCGATTATGTTTTCAATTTTGAGGGCGGAGTTAAATACGCCTGGATGAAAGAGTATTATCCTGCAGAATATGAGAAGATAAAGCCTTATATTAAAAACGGGCGGTGGCATATTTCCGGCGCTTCCTGGGATGCTACCGATCCCAACATGCCGGCGCCGGAGTCCTTTTTTAGAAGCGTGTTGCTGGCGCAAAGGTTTTATCAGGAAGAGTTTGGCGTAAAATCCACCGATATTTTTCTTCCCGATTGTTTCGGATTTGGCTGGCAATTGCCCACATTGGCTGCTCATTGCGGATTAATTGGATTCTCTACCCAAAAGCTGCAGTGGCGTGCCAAACCGTTTCACGGAGATGCAAAAATGCCCTTTAAAATTGGGTTGTGGCAAGGAATTGACGGCTCGAAAATTATTGCCGCTTTAGACGGAAGAAACTACACCACCCGATACGATGGAAGCGATATTTCTGCTAACGAAGAACTTCTAAAATTAGCAGCAGAATCGCCTAACAACAAGGCTTTTCGTTATTATGGCACCGGCGACATCGGCGGCTCGCCTACTGTGCGCTCGGTGGTTTCCATTGAAAAAAGTATCCATAACGGGCAGGGTCCTTTGAAGATTATAAGCGCCACTTCCGACCAGCTTTTTAAGGAGTATTTGCCTTTTGACAAACATCCCGAACTGCCGGAATACAACGGAGAACTTACGATGGATTTGCATGCTACCGGATGCTATACTTCCCAAGCCGCGATGAAACAGTACAACAGAAGAAATGAGCAGTTGGCGGTTGCCGCAGAAACCACCGCCGCCATCGCAGACCAAATGGGCGGACTACCCTACCCTACCGAGAAGTTGGCAGAAAACTGGAAACGTTTTATCTGGCATCAATTTCATGACGACCTTACCGGAACCAGCATTCCTGAAGCATACACGTACTCTTGGAATGACGAAATTCTATGTATGAGCCAGTTTAGCGATATGATTACCGCTTCTACACAAAATATTGCACAACAACTGAATACAAAAGTAAAAGGTACGCCGGTGATTGTGTATAATTCGTTGGTGCAACAAAGAAAAGAGATCGTTTTTGCCACTGTTCCAATGCAGGATAAAATTTCAGGAGTTGCAGTTTATGCGCCCAATGGCGAAAAAGTGAAAGCGCAACTCATTGATTACAAGGATGGAAAAGCCATCGTTGCTTTTGCTGCAAACGTGGTGCCAATGAGCTTCTCTGTATATGATGTTCGTCAAGGAACTGCCGGCAGATCTGCCCATTTGAAAGTAACCGACAACGGCATTGAAAACAGTTGTTATGTAATAAAGTTGAATGAAAACGGCGACATCGCTTCCATTTTTGACAAAAAAGCACAAAAAGAATTGGTGGATGCAAAAAATCCGATTCGTTTGGCACTTTTCACCCAAAATGAATCTTTTTCATGGCCCGCATGGGAGATTCTTAAAGAAACGATTGACCGAACTCCGATCTCTATCACTGAAAATGTGAAAATTACAAAAGGAATGACGGGTGAGGCTTTCGCCACTTTAATCGTTGAAAAAACGTATGGTGATTCTAAATTTAAGCAAACAATCCGTTTAACCGACGGCGCTACCGATGATCGGATTGACATCATCAATGATATTGACTGGAGTACCAAAAATGCGCTGCTAAAAGCGGAGTTCCCGCTTGCAGTATCTAATCCCAATGCACGTTACGATATTGGAATCGGTTCAATGGAGCGGGGAAACAATACCGATATTTCCTACGAAGTGTTTGCGCAACAATGGGCAGATTTGACCGATGCCTCCAATAAATATGGCGTTACGATTATGAATAACAGCAAGTACGGTTGGGACAAACCCAACGACAACACCTTGCGATTAACGTTGTTGCATACGCCAAAAACAGATAAAAGGTATGTTTATCAAGACGAACAGGATTTGGGCAAACACCACTTTACTTTTTCAATTATGGGACATCAGGGCGATTTTGCAACTGCCCAAGCTCCCCGTAAAGCCGACGCCATGAATAATCCCTTGTTTGCATTTAATACGGATGCCCATTCCGGAAAAACAAAAACTTTCTCTTTTGTAAAACACGATGTTCCCAACATGGAAATCAAAGCGTTTAAAAAAGCGGAAGATGGAAACGGTTATATCGTTCGCATTTATGAAACCGCCGGTAAATCTATTGAAAATGGTGAAATCGTTTTTAACCAACCCATTAAAAAAGCAGTAGAAACAAACGGAATAGAAGAAGAAACAGGTGTCGCCACTTTTTCAGGGAACAAATTGATGGTAAACACCACCGCTTTCAAGCCCAAAACCTATCGTGTGTGGTTTGAAGAACCCGCAACAAAATTAACTGCCCCAAAATCGTTGATTGTGGAACTACCCTTTAATGCGGAAGGTTACACCATTGATGATTTTTTGCGCACCGGAAATATTGACGGTAACGAACATACGTATGCTTACGAGCTACTTCCCGAAACGTTGATGAGCGAAGGAACACCCTTTAAGTTCGGTCAGTTTGGCTGGAATAACGTTATTCTTTGTGATAGTAATGTGATCACGCTACCTGCCGAAGCTAAGAATTACAAGACCTTGTATTTGCTGGTAGCTTCTGCCGAAGAGGAGGGCAGTGTGGCGCCTTTGATTGTAAATGAGGAGATGCCAGCCTATCATATATATCAGAATTCCATGACCAAAGAAATTTCTGTATATCCGAAAACATTAACCTACCACATTCCTTATTTTTCAGGCTTTTATGGGCAGTGGCATACCGCAAAGAAACCTGCTTATCAACACGATGCCAATGTGGCATACGTGGGCACGCACCGCCACGACCGAACCACCGGAAATGAATCGTACATTTTTACTTATATGTATAAGATTGCCATTCCAATTACACCGGTTACTACGCAAATTGTTTTACCCAAAGACAAAAAAGTAATTATTTTTTCAGCAACACTTTCGGATGAAGTGAGCGGAAAAGTTACGTCGGCGAGTTCGTTTTATGAGTTGTAGAAAGCTAAAAAAACTATCTTTGCGCCTTTAAAAAAAAATACGTATGAATAAAGAATTATTAAAAAAGTTGTTCCCTTATATAGCAGCTGTCGTTGTCTTCATCCTGTTTGCTATAATTTACTGTTCGCCTGCATTAGATGGAAAAACTGTGCGTGGCACCGATGCCATTAGTGGAAAAGGGATGAATGAGGAAGCAAGATTACACAATGAAAAAACAGGGGGCAGTGGTACCTTTTGGAGCGGCTCCATGTTTTCCGGAATGCCCACTTACCAAATGGGAGGGGGAAAAATACATTCCGAAACGTATCTTAGACTTATGGACAAAATTATTTCTTTTGGATTTAAAGATATTTTGAAGTTAGTGATATGGTATCTTCTCGGTTTCTTTATTTTACTCAAATCTTTCAAAGTCAATACTTGGCTCAGTATTATTGGCGCCATGGCGATTACACTCTCTTCCTATTTTTTTATTATTATTGAAGCCGGCCATATAAATAAAGTGCTGGGTATTGCGCTAATGATGCCTGTTGTTGCCGGGTTTTTACTTATTTTTAATAAAAAATACCTCTTGGGTGTCATCTTTACAATGGTTTATTGTATGATGGGAGTTACAAAACACCCTCAAATGTCTTACTACTATTTTCTCCTTATTGGATGTCTTTTCCTTGCAGAACTCTTTATTCATATTAAAGAGAAGAGAATTAAGGAGCTTTTGATAGCTACACTTCTTTTTGCCGCAGCTGTGGGAATAGGTATGGGAACTCGTTTTACTTCAGTGAGATTAAATCAGGAGTATGTGAAAGAGACCATGAGAGGTGGGCATTCTGAATTGGAAAAAGAGAGCGACACTCAAAATAAAACTGCCGGATTAGACCTGGATTATGCTACACAATGGAGCTATGGCATTGATGAAACAATGACTTTGTTGATACCCAATTTCATGGGCGCTTCTACCCACTATGATGCTGGTACAAACTCTATTGTTTATAAAGAATTAATTAATAATGGCATCTCAAAAAAGAATGCTGCGGATTTTTGTAAAAACGTACCTCTGTATTGGGGCAACCAACCTTTTACCTCCGGTCCGGTTTATATAGGCGCCATTGTTTGCTTCTTATTTGTTTTAGGATTGTGTATCGTGAAAGGTCCTTACAAATGGGCTTTGTTGGCAGCAACTATTTTTTCCATCCTGCTCTCTTGGGGCAAAAATTTTATGCCACTCACTGAGTTGTTTTTCAATTACTTTCCGATGTACAACAAGTTTCGAGCGGTTTCTTCTATTTTGGTAGTGGCGGAAGTAACGATGCCCTTGCTCGGCTTTTTGGCAATTAAAGCTATTATGGATAAACAAATTACAAAAGAAAAACTGATTAAGAATATTTATATCTCTGCCGGAATAACTGCCGGACTTTGTCTTTTTGTTGGCTTGTTTGGAGGTTTGTTCTACGACTTTACTTCCCAAAGCGATTCTCAATTTCCCGAATGGCTGGGTAGTGCTATTATTGCAGAAAGAGCATCTATGTTCCGCAGCGACGCATTCCGTTCTTTTGCCTTTATTCTGCTGGGAGCCGGAACATTATGGATGTTTGTCAATGAAAAATTAAAACTCCCTTATTTTATCGGAATTTTAGGAATATTGATTTTGGCAGATATGTGGACTGTGAGCAAACGTTTCTTGAATGATGACCATTTTGTTTCTCCAAAATCGGATGCAGGTTACTTTAAAAAAATGCCTTATGAAGAGTATATTTTGCAGGATAAGGATCCGCATTTCAGGGTTTTTAATCTCACAACCAATTCTTTTAATGAATCACGAACTTCTTACTATTTGAAATCAATTGGCGGGTACCATGCTGCCAAATTACGCAGGTATCAGGATTTGATATCCGAACATATAGCAAAAGAAGCAAAATTGAACATGGAGGTGCTAAACATGCTCAATACCAAATATTTTATTGTTAAAGGGCAAAATGATCAACCCACACCGCAATACAATCCCTTTGCGATGGGCAATGCGTGGTATATTGATTCTGTATTTGTTGTGAACACCCCAAATGAAGAGAGTGATGCCTTAAATGAAATTGATCTGAAAACGACAGCTGTTGTAGGCGCCGATTTTGCTGCTTTTGTGAAAGATTTTTCTTCGGATAAAGATCCTGAGGCACAAGTAAGTCTTCTTTCATACGCCTCTAACGCCCTTGAATATCAAGCACAATCGAACAAAGATGGAATTATTGTCTTTTCCGAAATTTATTATCCCTACGGATGGAAGGCTTATATTGACGGCAAATTTGTTGAACACTTCAGAGTTAATTATACATTAAGAGCGCTGAATGTGCCCGCGGGAGCGCACCATATTCGATTTGAAATGAAACCGGATACTCTGAAAAAATCTGAGCCCATATCCATATCGTGCATCATTATTATGTATGGAACGATCATTGGAGGAATTGCGTATTATTTTGTAAGAGGCAGGAAAAAAGATTATCGCAAAATCTCATAACCACCGTTTCTTCTTAAAAAACATTGTAATCAAAACTGATAACAAGAGCGATGCCACAATAACCAAATAAAATCCCGGATTATAAATAGTGGTACCTACTTCAAGGTTCATGCCGTAGAAGCTGGCTATCAAAGTGGGCAACATCAGAATGATGGAGAATGAGGTTAGCCGTTTCATGATAACGTTTACATTATTAGAAATTACTGCGGCAAAGGCGTCCATCATACCTGCCAAAATTTCGCTATATACATTGGCGGTGGTACGTGCCTGCTGCATTTCAATCTCAACATCTTCAAACAGGTCGGAGTCGTATTTCATGTGACGTTGTTTTAAGATGCTCCTAAATTTCTGCAACAAAATTTCATTGCCACGAATAGAGGTTACAAAATAGGTTAATGTTCTTTCCAAGCGCATCAACTCCAACAGTTCCTCATTTCTAATGGATGTTTGCAGTTGTTCTTCAGCGTCTTTGATTTCAGAATTTATCATTTTCAGATATTTCATATACCAAACGGCGGCAGATAATTGCAGATGCAGGATGAGGTCGGAGGCATGTTTTTCTTCAAAGTTTTTCCGGCGGGTATATTTTATGAAATCGCCCAGCATCTCTACTTCGCTGTGGCAAACGGTGATAAACTTTTCGCCGGAAGATAAAATGCCGAGGGGTACTGTAGTGTAGAGATTTTCCTGTTCTAACGATTTATAAGGCAACCGGATAATGATCATACGCCACCCGTCTTCGTATTCAACGCGGGGGCGCTCTTCATTATCTTCAATATCTTTCAAAAAAGGTTCGGGCACCCCAAACTCATCTATCAAAAAGGTTTGTTCCTCAGGAGTTGGGCACATCACATTTACCCATGCTTTCGAAGAATATTTTTCAACTCCATAAAAGCCTTTTTTACATACTAAATAATTGATCATCGCTTCTTTTTTTTAAATGGTTCAACATTCGTCGAAGCGACAGAAAAAACGAATCAATATCGCTGCGACAGGGTTTTCTTTACTTTTCTACTAGGCCATCCGTCGTCCATGACATGTTTGTTTTTAAGTGAATAAATTACTTGTTTTGTTTGCGGTCGCGAAAATATAAAAAAACTAATATTATTGAAAAAAGATCCGATAATTTCAAGGGCAAAATCGTTAAAACGTATTTGTCCCGATTATTGGGACGAACACCAAATCCCGAGAAATGGTGAAATGACCAATTTTACCCCAAATGATTCTCCCTAAAACACCTCAACCGTTCCTCCAGCACCGGCAGTTGCTCCATCTTAATAAGCGACACGCAGGCGCGAAGCCCTTCGGTGCGCTCGCTGCCTGTAATGGCAAGCGAAATGGCACTGATGCCATAATAGAGAAATTCTTTCAGCAATTCCTCGCCGCTGAGTCCGGGATAGCATACCGTAAAATAAAAACCATCGGCAAGCGGTTTCTCTTCATCTTTATCATACACCAATTGGAAACCGTTTTCTAAAAACATCCGTTTCATAATGTGTGCTTTTTCGGCATAGACTTTTACCTCATCTAAAAAGTTGTAAGTACCCTCGTTGCAGGCTTTTAAAATGGCAGCCAAACCATATTGTGCCGAATGAGAGGTACCCGAACTGATGGCATACACCGTTCCGTAAATGATAGCACGACCTAATTTAGACATTCCGAAATAAGGAATTAAATCGGGAAACTCTCTGTGGTATAAATGGTCGGAAAGTACTAATAAGCCTATTCTTTCTCCTGCATAGCTAAATGATTTTGAGCTTGAAATCAGCAAGGCGTAATTATCGGTATATTTTCCTACAGTGGGCTGGAAGGGCGGTTCTCCCGGACGCGAAATGTCTTTGCGAAAATCCATACCAAAATATGCTAAGTCTTCAAAAACGCACACATCATATTGTGTAGCCAATTCGCCGATAATCTTTAATTCTTTCTCAGTAAAGCAGATCCATGACGGATTGTTGGGGTTGGAATAAATGATGGAGTGAATATTTCCTTTCTCCAAATAACCGATCAGTTTATCGCGCAATTTGTCTCCGCGGAAATTATAAACATCGAAAGTTTCATATTTCAGCCCTAACACTCTGTGTTGTTGTTTTTGTACGGGGAATCCGGGATCAATAAACAGCGTGGTATCTCTTTCTTTGCGTGCCCGAACGAAAGTCATAAATCCTGCCATTCCGCCCATCATAGAGCCTACGGTGGGAATACATCCTTCGGGAGAAACGTCCAAATTTAAAAAGTTTTTCACATAGAGCGACATCTCTTTTTTTAGTTCCGGGGTGCCGTCAATATCGGGATAGATGGCGGCGCAACCATTTTTCAGCGCTTCAATCTGCGCATTTACGCCAATTTGACAGGCAGGCAATCCGGGAATCCCCATCTCCATACGAATAAACTTCGTATCGCTCGCATCCTCAATGTCGTTAATCAGTTTCTTAATCTCCCTGATAGAAGCTCTTCCTACCTGAGTTATGCCACTTTCGGCAACAATTTTATCTACTATCGGTTTTGGAATAGGTGTATTTTTTTCAGTCATAAAAATTGGGTTTTATTTATTTTTTTTAGAGCACAAAACTATTTAACCACCAGCTTTCCTCTTTGCACTTCGCCCTCTTTCAGCCTTGCTTGCACAATATAAATGCCATGTGGTAAAACGCCGGTGTTGAAAGTATATTGCTTACCTGACAATTTTCGGTTTTTCGCCAATCTGTCGGCAATATAGTTTGTTTTTTGGTAAAAACCCATGTGCTTTCTTATAAAATAAAAACTATTTTTCATCTCTGTGCTTAACAAAAGTAAAGATCCCCATCAACACAGCCGCCCCTACCGCCATTGCCGCACCAAAGTAAAACGGAGCGCTCGAATTTACCTTGTCGTACAACAGCCCCGCAATCAAACTTGCGGGCAGCAGCGTAACTCCAAGCACAGCGTGATATATCCCGAAACCGGTTCCGCGCAAATCTTTGCTTACAATATCGGAGATCATCGCCTTTTGACTGCCGTCCACCAACGCGCTATATAGCCCATACATGGCAAAAAGCCCAATGAAAATAGAGATGCTGTTGAACTTTCCAAACATAAAATATGTGATGGCATAAATTAGAAATCCGGGAATAATCAATCGCTCACGACCAATTTTATCAGACAGTTTGCCAATGGGTATGGCTAAAAACACCGATACCGAATTAAAAATCATGTAAATAAACGGAATGTACGTTTTATTAACGCCCGTCTCGACTGTTTTTACCAACAGCAAAGCATCGGCAGAATTGCCCAGCGTGAATACGAAAACAATACATAGAAAAAAGTAAAACTTCTTTGGCAATCGTTTCAGCGATATTGGAACTGAAGTGGCCGTTTTTACCGCTTTTGCTTCCTTAATAAAAACAGCGATGGTGATAACGCCCAATAGAGCCGGAATCGTGGCAATGAGAAAAATGAGAGAGTATTTCTGCGGAAAAAAATAAAGCAATAAGAAAGCGCACAAGGGACCGATAATTGCCCCGCTGTTATCCATCGCTTTGTGAAATCCAAAATTCTTGCCGGCATCCTTTTGAGTTACAGAGCCACTGATCAAACTGTCGCGCGGCGCCGCCCGCAGTCCTTTTCCAATGCGCTCGAAAAAACGATAAAACAAAACCTGCACAGGTAGCCGCACCAAAGCATACAACGGGGTTACCAAAGCTGTGAGACCATAGCCAATCAGCATAAACGGCTTGTTTTTTTTGATTCTATCGCTCCAATAGCCCGACAGAACTTTAACTAACGATGCCGTACTTTCAGCAATCCCTTCAATCAACGAAATAGTGGTTTTAGATGCCCCTATGGATAACAGAAACAAAGGCATCACGCTATAAACCATCTTGGTAGATGTATCTGTAAAGAAACTGGTCAACCCCGTGAAGAAGACGTTGCGCTTTAAACCGAGTATGTTATTTTGTTTCAATATTAATTTTTTTTGTTTCTTCAAATTTCGATAAAACAACTATAATTTGAGTGCTGTTTTGCCTGTACCATACATTGCATTTCTATTTGATTATAAGGCGTTAAACCGCATTTTTAACGCCAATTATACCACTTTTATTGTGTTGTGAGAATTTTCACGGCACCGGATCATAGCCGCTTCCACCCCAAGGGTTGCAGCGCAAAATTCTTTTTATTGCAAGCCAGCTGCCTTTCAGTGCGCCGTGTTTTTCTATGGCTTCAATGCTATATTGCGAGCAGGTAGGTATAAAACGACACTGCCTTCCCAAAAACGGCGACAATGTAAATTGATACACCTTTATCAATCCAATAAAAAACCATGAAAAAATTTTATTAATTACTGAAGACAGAAAGTAGAAAGCAGAAAGCAGAAAGCCATTTGAACCTTGCACTTTAAACATTAAACTTTAAACTTTAAATTATTAAATCTTTAAATCCTAATACGCTCTTGCAAACACCACTCTTTGTACAGAAGGTTTTCCCGTTAAGATACATTTTCCTTCCTCTTTTTTATTATCAAAAGGAATAACGCGAATGGTAGCCTTTGTTTTCTCTTTAATCGCCTCTTCTGTTTCGGAGGAGCCGTCCCAGTGGGCAAGCACTAAACCGCCTTTATTGTCCTAAGTATCCACAAACTCCTCCCATGTATCGGCAACATGCGTGTTTTCTTCTCTGAATTTCAACGCTTTATTATAGATATTTTGTTGAATATCTTCCAGCAATGTTTCAATATGTTCTGCCAAATTATCGAAAGAAGCGGTGTGCTTTTCGAGCGTATCGCGGCGGGCAATCTCCACCTGATTGTTTTCCAAATCGCGCGGTCCGATAGCTATTCTGACAGGAACTCCTTTTAATTCATATTCATTGAACTTCCAACCGGAGCGTTTAGAGTCATCATTATCAAACTTTACTGAAATATTTTTAGATTTTAAGGCTGTGCATAAAATAGATACTTTTTCTGTAATAACTTGTAGTTGTTCTTCTGTTTTATAAATAGGAATGATAACCACTTGCAAAGGCGCTAATTTTGGAGGAAGCACCAATCCGTTGTTGTCGGAGTGCGACATGATGAGCGCACCCACCAAGCGTGTGGAAACGCCCCATGAAGTTGCCCAAACATAGTCTAATTGATTTTCTTTGTTTAAGAATTTCACATCGAATGCTTTGGCGAAATTTTGCCCTAAGAAATGTGATGTTCCTGCCTGCAACGCTTTTCCATCCTGCATCAGCGCTTCAATACAATAGGTATCTTCCGCTCCGGCAAAACGTTCGTTGGGAGATTTAACACCTTTTAACACCGGCATTGCCATAAATTTTTCGGCAAATTCAGCATATACATGCAACATTTTTTCTGTTTCTATAATGGCTTCTTCGCGGGTGGCGTGCGCGGTGTGTCCTTCCTGCCATAAAAACTCGGCAGTACGCAGAAACAGTCGGGTGCGCATCTCCCAGCGTACTACGTTTGCCCACTGGTTGCACAAAATGGGTAAATCGCGATACGACTGTATCCAGTTTCTATACGTATCCCAAATGATGGTTTCTGAGGTGGGGCGCACAATGAGTTCCTCTTCCAGCTTTGCCTCAGGGTCCACCATTACGCCGCCATTCGGATCGTTCTTCAGGCGGTAGTGTGTAATTACGGCACACTCTTTCGCAAAACCTTCCACGTGATTGGCTTCTCTGCAAAAAAACGATTTGGGGATAAACAACGGAAAGTACGCATTTACGTGTCCGGTGTCTTTAAACATTTTATCTAATGCATCTTGCATTTTTTCCCATATCGCATAGCCGTAGGGTTTGATCACCATGCAGCCTCGCACGGCGGAATTTTCTGCCAGATCAGCTTTCTTAACGATGTCGTTATACCATTTCGAGTAATCTTCTTCCTGGGTGGTAAAGTCTTTTGCCATAACAAATTTGATTTAAAGATTTAAAGATTTAAAGATTTAAAGATCAGAGTTTAAATTCTTAAAATTTTTAAATTGTTTTTTCGGCGGCAAAGTAACATGAATTTTCAAGAAATTCAAGCGCATGAAATGCAAATGTTATTTGTATAGAAAAATTTTATCTTTGCCGTGTCATTTATACTTTAATATTTAAAAAAATGAAAATAAAACCTTTACTTTTTTTACTACTATTTTTCTTGACCATATTCCCGCCGGCGTATGCTCAAAACACAAAGTTCGATGCTACAGCAAACGAACTCAACAGAATAAGTCTTTACAAAAAAACAAAGTCGCT
>Ga0123356_10005671_pt1 | contig 12678 bp, 12 predicted proteins | sample TergutEmb28metaG_2_FD_92546 | JGI IMG/M metagenome (GOLD analysis project Ga0123356, IMG submission 92546) | Embiratermes neotenicus P3 segment gut microbial communities from Petit-Saut dam, French Guiana - Emb289 P3 | ecosystem: Host-associated > Arthropoda: Insects > Digestive system > Gut ... | reverse complement strand
TCAACTACACGCTAAGCCGCACAGAAGGCGAAGATGTTGGTAGCTATGAGATCGTTGTAAACTTGGGAGATAACCCCAACTATGAGGTAGTCGCAACTGGTGCCACCTTTACCATCACGCCGCGTCCAATAGTCATTACAGTAAGCAGCGCCTCAAAGGTTGCAGGAGCTGCTGACCCTGCTTTCACTGGCTCGATAACAAGCGGAAATCTGATAAATTCGAGTGATTTAGGCACCATCAGCTACTCCCGCACTAGCACTGCTGAAGGAGTTGGAACGTACACTGGTGTACTGACCGCCGACTATACTGCAAATGCGAACTATGCTGTAACAGTTATACCGGGAACCTTTACCATTACGGCTGCTCCTGCAGGCCCAGTGGATCCGGTTGACCCAGTAGATCCGGTTGATCCAGTAGACCCTGTAGACCCAGTGGATCCGGTTGACCCACCAACACCACCAACTCCACCAGTGATTCCTCCAACTCCACCGATCAGCCCATTGGCACCAGTTGCTCCCCTCGTAGCTGCACCGTTGCTGCCGATCTTGGCACCTACACCTGAGCCAGAAGCTGAGCCAGAGGCTGAGCCAACGCCACAAACGCAGACTATTACCCCAACGCCTACACCGGTAACTCCGCCTCCCACCATTACCATTGAGGAGAAGGAAGTTCCGCTGGCAACGCCAACAGTGGCATCGTGGGCCTTGATGAACTTGTTGCTGACAATCGCTGGAATACTCATGGTGCTCATGTTGATTATCGCTCTGGTAAGCAGGCGCAAGACTAACAACGAAGGTAACGAAAGAAAGAAGAGCAAGGGCGGCGTGGGCTTCCTGGCCGTAAACATCCTTGTGGCAGTAGTTGCTGCAATACTTTTCATAGTTACTCAAAACATCTTTACTCCGATGATAATTACCGACAACTGGACCATCGTACACGCCATCCTCTTTGTGGTACAACTTGCCATAGTTGTGTTGGCGATGCGTTCTGGTAAAGAAGAAAAAGAAGCCTACGCAAATGCGAAATAGGTCTTTATTGCAAGGCAGATTCAAGTAAGGCTCAGAGGCTCGGTTGGCAAACACCAACCGAGCCTCTGACTGTGTTGAGCTCTGCACCCTTTTTGATGACGCTTACAATTATCTCCAGCACCTTACGGGATAATTACTTCGTGCTATGTGCCAAGTAGGGCAAGCGGCGCAACCAGTATGTTGTCGGGGCGTTTGTAGGCATGAGTGCCGGTATTAATGATAATTTTGGTAAAACGCCTGGTTTCACTGATCTGGCTCTCAAGCCAGTTAAGCTCGTGACCATCCTCGGGGCTTACCTCAGGGCTCAGCTTTACCTCAATGCCCAGCAGGTCGTTGCCCCGCTCCACAATGAAGTCTACCTCATGGCGAGAGTCCGTAGTTCTAAAGTGATAGAGCTCTGCGCCTGCGCACCGGGCATACACCTTGAGTGATATTGCTACCAGGTTCTCAAAAAGTCTGCCAAAAAGTGAGTTGTCCCTGCTTTTGCCAACAGCCATATCCTCTGCGCCGATGAACAGGTCCCTTTTTGAGAGCTTCAACAGACTGAGGGCAAGCGCAGGGTCAGCTAAAAAGTGTTTTTGGCTACGTCCAAGAGCCGCAATGGGATTAGTGCTTGGTAGCCATGGATCAACACGCTCTGTAAGATAAAGACGATCCAGGGTGTCTCGGTATACCAAGGTAGTATCTTTACTAGGCATTTTATCTTCACCTTGCGTTGACGCTCGAAGAATCTTTGCGTAAGAGGTCGTTGTGCCCGTGGCAGCCGCATAGGCAGTGAGCCAGGCTTTGAGAACATGGGGCTTGCGTACCACTACTCCCAGTTCCTCAAAGTCTCTTTCGACTATAGCGGCAAGATAGCCCTGCAAAAGCGCCTTAATGCCCCTGTCGCTATGGTTTCTGATACCTGGAAAGCCAGAGGCAAAAATCTCATGTGCGTAATCTTCAAGGCACATCAAAGACTGTTCATATGCCCCATCGTAGCTTTTGCCATCGAGTAGTTCTGAAATTGAGATTACTTGCTCGCAGAGCCCTCTTTCTGCGATTGACATCGTATGCATGTTGAGTTGAACGATTCTTCCCGCTCCACTATGAAGATTGAGGCCAGTGCCAGAAGTGCTTCCGGTAAGGATGAAACGATTTAAGCCAGGTTCGTCATCAATAATACGGCGGACATTGTTCCAACTTGAAGCTGCTTTTGGCCACTCGTCAATCAGCACTGGCCACCTTGCGACCTTTGCCAGGTTTTCCATACTGCTCGCAAGCGCCTTGGCTGGTGCACTGACATCAACGCGTAGCACAGTAGAAGCCAGTCTCTTAGCAGTCTCAGTCTTACCTACACCCTTGGCTCCAACGATAGAAACAGCAGGAACCTCTTGTAGGAGCTCAGCTAGCTCTCTGTCGATTATGCGATCAAAATACTGCATGTACTTATTATGGTGTCTACCAGCGCTTTTGTCAAAAAACCGTCGATTTCTGCACAACTTAACCGTCGATTTCTGCACGCTTTGTCCGGCAACTTCTGCCAGGTTGTCAACGGAAGTTGCAGCTGGGCACTGTCACAGTCAGTATTACCGAGTTACTCCATGCTCTTGAAGCAGCTCAGTTAGCTCTCTGTCGATGATGCGGCAACTGGATTTGGCTTACCGCTTACAAGCCTTGAGCAGCAAAAGTGTTACCAGACGCCAATCGTCAGCTTTCGGTGGTAAAATGAAATCTCGCTAATAGAGAGTGACACTCATGGATATTGTCAGCACTACCGATTGTAGTTTACAGATAGCGCATTCAAGCATGATGTCTCCAGTGAAGACATTTTGAACGTTATCATCAATCCTATCTATTCCAAGCAGCATCCAGAGCACCCGGTAGCGCTTTTAGTTGGTTTTGATAGAAGTGGTAGGACAATAGAGGTGGCATATGACACTCAAACCAGAACTGTGTTTCATGCAATGCCAGCTTCTGGTACGAAGAAGAGGAAAAAAGATGAATTACGATAAAATTAGCAGCTGCTTAGAAAGCGGTGTGGAGTGGCAGACCTGGGAGGATATGCCCAGCAGAGAGGTCTTGATTAATAAACTGATTGCGACCCGTCAACTTGAGGCTATGTACCAACGCGAGGCAAAGCGATTGCACAGAGAGCAGCAGCAGCTATGTGAATTTCTTGCTACCATGGAGGCGTAGTGTCATGCATGCTGCACTCTTCTTGGGGCAACTTGGCATAGTTGCTCATGTAATAAGTTCTAGCAAGAACAAGAAGCAAGGCACCAGTTTCATGAGCGTGCTGGCAAAGCAGGAACAGAGGTCTACGCAAAAAGAGTCATCTATAGAAAGTGCGCAATACTTATTCTCACGAGCTCCTGCACATTCTTGAGGCTAAGCGGGATCCTTAAGCTGTTAGGCTGGTGATGGGCAACACATAAACTCCTTCATGAGATTTTCAAGAATAGAGGATAATGACTTTCAAAAATAGAGGCTATTGTCAAAAAAGCCATGCCTGCCTGCAAGCCGCTGTAGCAGTCAAGCTCAGTTACCGCCGCCTTTCTTACACTATGATATTCCCTGTGAGCTCTCGGAGGCAATTATGAGATAATTACTTGGTGGTAAGTGTAGATAATTATTTCACTAGGCAGGAAAACATATGAGAAAGAAACAACTGACACATTGGCTTTGTCTATCGGGCGTTATCGGCTTGCTGTTTTATCTATTACACGACACTATTGGGGCAATGCATTATCCAGATTACAACTGGATGAGTCAGGCTGTCAGCGACTTGACGGCAGTTAATGCGCCGTCTTTTGCCATAGCAAGTGGACTATCTTCTCTCTATCATCTGTTTAGCTGCCTGTGCTGCGTCCTGGTTTGCATTGTTGTGCAAGGCAAAGCCAATAGGATTCTCCGCTTAGGTGTGTATTTGTTTACTGCCATGAGTTTTGTTTCGGCCATCGGATACTCGCTTTTTCCTTTATCAGAGAGCGGGTTTGCCGGAAGCTTCCAAGACATAATGCATCTATACGTTGTAACAACACTGGTGGTTGTTCTCTCAATAGCTTCGCTCGTTCTGATTACTGTTGGTGGCTTGAGAAAGCAGACTAACAAGTCTCTGGCAATCATCTCGCTTTTAGCATTACTCGTGATGTTCATAGGAACCATAGGTGCTGGCGCAATGCCGCTGGATTACTTCGGGATTGCCGAAAGGTTTTCTGTATATAGCGCAGTCATTTTTACCGCCATCTTAGGCATCTACGGGTTCATGGGTTTTGAGGGTAGTAAGTAACCATAAGTAACCGTATGCTCATGCTTGATACGTTCCCCTTTGATGTAGTCGCATATTATACTGCGGGCGCGTAGTAGTTGTGGCGATTACTTGGAGCTGCGGATATGGAAAAATACAAGCGCTAGCGGACGACGAAATAGGACTTCCCTATGGACGAGCACTTAGAATAGCTACTTGCGACTGTGCAGGGGGTCTACAATCGGCGCGTAACCCTCACTTGGCAGTGATTGAGCATATTTTGCCAGAAATTTGCGGTTCGGGGTTGTTATTGGTAACTTTTTAGGGCTCATTGCGGCAGAATAGCAGTTTTTCTTCCACATTTCTGAGTATTTGTTGAAGGTATCGACCCCTAAACGCAATTTTCTGGCAAAAACTTGATACATCATGCCAAGGCATAAGGCTTGCTTGTGTACATGTGATCAAGCAGAATAATACGAGGCTGTTCATGTTTGTGGTTCAATCTGTAGGGCAATCACTTATCTGGTGTATTACCAGTTTACACACCTGCTGCCCTTAGCGCTTTGCGTATCGATGTTGCAGAGCGACAGGAGTGCGAACACTAATGCTGACTCTATAAATAAAAAACCTCCGCCTGTTGGGGCGGAGGTTTTGTTGCTGCAAGCACGGGGGGTTGCCTTGATATCAAGGCGGGGGTAGTTCTTAGTTATAGGCTACGTAGGTGTCGCCAGAAGCAGCGCAAATCTTGCACTCATCGGGACGCTCGGTTTGGATGTCGCCACAATCAACGCAACGGAAGATCTCGGCAAAGAAACTATCGAGATGCTCAATGTCGTCAATCTTGGAGAGTGCGTAGGTAAAGGTAGCGGCGTGAACAGCCTCGCCAGCGGATACGAGAGTAAAGAGTTGAGCAACCTCGTCGAGGCCCTCTGCCTGTGCAATTGCAATGAAGGCAGGGTACATTACGGTGTACTCATAGGTCTCGCCATCAATGGCAGCTTGCAGATTCTCTTCAATGGTTCCCACCTCAGGTGTGTCTGCGACTGGTCTCTCAGTAGCACCAAGCTCTAGAGCCAGTGCCCACTCGTCCTCAGCATGCTTTGCTTCAGCATCAGCGGTAGCTTGGAAAAGACGGGCGATGCCCTCGTAGCCCTCCTCCTTGGCTGCAGCGGCAAAAGCCTCGTAGGCAGCAGATGCACTGCTCTCACCTTGAACAGCAGCCAACAGAGCCTCAAGGGTGTCTGCAGGCTCATCTGAAGCCTCTTCGCCCTCTTCGGCTTCTTCGATGTCTTGCTCTAGCTCAGGAGCCTCATTTGGCTCTGCAGGCGAATCGCCGCAGGCCACGAGACCAACGGTAGCCAGTGCAAAAGAGATGACCAATACAAATAATAGTTGTAACTTCTTCTTCATGTAATTCTCCTTCTCAAAATTATATGATACTGTGCTTGTAGCATATAGCGGGATACGATTATACACGAATTGACCCAAGTCAATAACCGCGTTGGCAAATTGTAAAGAAACCTGAATAAGCCTGAACAGCTTGTCTTGCTGCCTGCCTGTGCCTCTAGAGCTCCCTGCGCTCACAGTTTTATTTTGGTTTTGGTGCGGTTTAGATTAGCCGCTCAGTTTTGCGAGCGTTATGCCCTGGTAGGGCAAAAATTAATACTGGGATGCTAACATAGGTAAGCGCAGTCAAAGAAAGGTGAAGGCAGATGAAAAGGGAAGAAATTGAAAATCGCAAACTGATCTTAGACGATCTTGCCAGCATTGATGAGGCAAGTGGAGTCGAGTTTTGGATGGCACGCGATCTTATGGAGATACTGGGATACTCAAAATGGCAGAACTTCGAGATAGCAATGAGAAGGGCGATAACTTCTCTTGAAGCCACAGGAACTGTTGGTGAGCACCATTTTACTGAGGCCAGTAAAATGGTATCAATAGGCAGTGGCTCAGAGCGCAAAGTCAAAGATTATATGCTCACTCGCTATGCCTGCTACTTGATTGCTCAAAATGGCGACCCTCGCAAAGAGGAAATAGCTTTTGCTCAGAGTTACTTTGCACTGCAAACCCGCTAGCAGGAACTCATTGAGGAGCGCATGCTAGTTATTGCGCGCATAGAATCCCGCGCTGCTCTTACCGAAGCAGAAAAACAGTTATCAGCCAACATTTTTCAGCGTGGGGTGGACAGTAAGGGGTTTGGGCGTATATCAAGAAACTCGAAAGAAAGCTAAAAGCAGATCAAAAAAGGCTGACGGAAGAGACCGGAAACTTTAAGAGTCAATAGGGCATATAGGGGTCACTCAGTCGTCAAGTCAAAGTCTTTTGCGAGATTCTTCCAAAAACTAATTGTAAATATCATGAAAATATCTTAATCTATATGGAGACATTGTGTAGCCCCTGAAGAACTCCAGGCATAATGGTCGCGTGGGCACACAAAGGTAGCAGTTAGCAGAAATGGGCAGATGGAAAAGAACTGAAAAGCAAAGAGCAATAGTGGTTTTTGTGCCAGCAAGTAGTTTTGCTGGGTTGGATTTAGTTATGCCGGATTAAGATTATCTGGCGGTGGGAGGTACGACATGATACAGATGAAATTCGATGGCGCGAGTGCGGGGAGTTTAGCCAAGGGAAATTCTGCTACTAAAGCAGTTTCCCTTGTGCTTACAGTAATGTTGGTTGTTAGCCTGATTCCCATTGGTGCGTTTGTGTTTCCGAGCGTTGCCTTTGGGGAGGAAGGTACAGATGAGCAGACAGCTCAAGCAGAGCAAGCGCAAGAAGCAGTAGATGCGCAAGAGACCTGGTATGAGGAGGCCTGGGAACCCGAGGTGTTTGAGGTGCCCGAAGTGCCTGAGGCACCAGAGGCAGTTGAGACTTCTGAAGAGCTTGAAGCTTTTGACGAGCTAGGGGAGGCACAAGAAGTTGAAGCCTCAGACGCACTTGAAGCAGCTGAAGCAGCTGAGGAGTTAATAGCAACAGAAGATCCTCAAGAGGTAGTCTTTTCCGTTAATTTCATTGCGCCTTCCGATTTATTGGATCCAGCTTTGAGCTCGCAAGAAGTTGCTAAGGACGAGCTGGCTCAGTGCCCCTGGACACTGCAAGTACAACCAGCAAATTTCCTCGGTTGGAAGACCTATGAGCAGCCTCTTCAGAGCCTCGACGAGAGCAGCTACACAAGCGATTACTTCTTCCTTGCGGGCACTCCCATAGTCTCAGACACAAACCTCTTTGGCTGGTTCATCCCCGGGCAGTTTGAGCTACCCGTTGCCATGGAAGGCGAGATAGTGCCACTTGGTGTTGAAACGCACACAGTAACGTTTAACCCTGGTGTTGGCAGCAATGACGCGCCAGTGACTTACACCATCGACAATGATGGCACTTTGGGAGACTTGCTCGCCATAGCAGAGGGATTCTCATCAATTCCTGTGTTTACCGCAAAGCCAGGGGAGAGCTGGGAGCTAACTGGCTCATGGGAGCCAGCGTTGGATTTGGGCATGTGGATAGACGAGGATATTGCAGAAGAGCTTGTCTTTACTGCTCAGTGGCTTCCTGTGACGAATACCAGCTTGGTTGTGCAGGGAGACGATAGAACGTTGTATATCTACTATGGGAATATGGAAATTATTGTAACCACTTCAGGGCAGGGAAGCGGACTAGATTTTCATTACACTGTGCTTATTGATGGAGTTATTGCTGGCAGTGGTGTGAAGCTGGTTGATAACCCCGGTACTGGGTTAACTGAAGTAACTATTGATATTGATGATTACAACATCGAGCTTACCCTTACAATTCAGGGTAACAGAATTCAAGATAATGCTGGAGTCACAGACATAAACACCTTTACCGTTGAGTTTCGCCAAGGTTCTCATGGCACCTTTGGCAACTTCCTACATGCAGGATTGGCGAGTGGTGCCAATATGCCAGCAGCACCAATACCAACGGGTGAAGAAGGCTGGGAATTTGCAGGCTGGAAAGAGCTTCCCAGTGGCCCTACCTACCAAACAAGTTTTGATCTTCCAGGCACTGTCACTAAGAGCGTAGTCTATGAAGCACAGTGGACTCGTATTCCTGTGTATAACGTCTACTATGATTCCAATGGAGCCACAGGAGGCTTTATTCCGAGTGACGAGAACGATTATCGAGCTAACGCTCTTGTTGAGGTGCTAGGAGACATAACCGACCTGCCGACCAAAGAAGGCTTCACCTTTGTTGGCTGGAAATGGAACGAGACGATTTACGACATAGGTGGCACAATTGCGATGCCTGCTTCAGATGTCACTTTTGTTGCCGAGTGGGAAGCAAATGACTATCGGGTTACCTATGTATGCGAATACTTCACAGGGGGCATGTTGCCGATAGACCTCCTTAACCCCTATAACATGGATGACGAAGTGACTGTTCTTTCTGATGAGCCAGAGCGTGAGGGTTATGACTTTGTTGGTTGGCTTTGGGGCAACTCAACCTACTATAGTGGTGATACTTTTACCATGCCTGCTGACGATGTAGTACTTATTGCCCAATGGGCTATCAGAACCTTGGTAGTTACCTTTGTCGATTTTGATGACACCGAGCTTAAAGAAGAGACTGTTGAGTATGGCGCTGCCGCAACTGCTCCTGAAGATCCAAGCCGCGTGGGCTGGACTTTTGTGGGTTGGGATGTAGGCTTCAGCTACATTGTTGATAACCTTACGGTTACCGCGCTTTACACCATTAATACTTTCACTGTTACCTTTGTGGACTTTGATGGCACTGTGCTCAAGTCTGAAACTGTTAATTTCGGTGGTGCTGCAACTGCCCCCACAGCCCCAACTCGCGCCGGGTTTACCTTTGCGGGCTGGGATGTTGCATTTAGTGTTGTAACGGAAAATATTAGGGTTACTGCACTGTACACTCCAATTTCCACCTCTGACCCGGGTGACTCCGGCGATCCGGGTGACTCGGGAGACCCTGGTGACTCCGGCGATCCGGGTGACTCAGGAGGCCCAGGTGACTCTGGTGATCCGGGAACTGGGTCTGGAGGTGGGTCTATACCACCTACACCTGATCCTGGAACAGGTGGTGGCTCGCCATCAGGTGGTGGCTCTGCACCAACGACTACGCCAACTCCTACCACGCCTACGCCGGCGGCGGTTGCTCCGCTCGTTGCTGCTCCGTTGGCAGCGCTACTGGCACCTACGCCAGAGCCTGAGGAAGAGCCTACGCAGACCATTACCCGTCCGCCCACACCTGCTACTCCACCTGCCACTATTACCGTCCCCGAGCAAGAAGTTCCGCTGGCAACGCCGGTGGTAGCAACCTGGGCCTTACTGAACCTGCTTTTGGCCATGGCTGGAATTCTCATGGCACTTATCTTGCTCGTTGCTCTGGTGAGCAGACGCAGGGATGAAAGCGACGGCAACAAAAGACAAAACAGCAAGGGAGGCATGGGCTTCCTTGTGGTTAGCATCGTCATTGCAGCTGTTGCAACCGTGCTGTTCTTCTTGACGCAAAACTTGTTTACTACGATGGTTATTATCGACAAATGGACCATCGTACATGCCATACTCTTTATGGTACAGATTGCCGTAGTTGTGTTAGCGATGCGTGTAGGAAAGGCAGGAACAGAAGCCTACGCAAATACACGATAAGTTTACTACGGCAACGTTAGAGTTTGCCCTTACCCAAAGAGGCTCGGTCGGCAGGGGGACCGACCGAGCCTCCTGCCGCAAGCTGAACCTCTCACTAAAACCCCACCACTAAAACTCCCCAGGCTTAGGTCGCAACAGTTGTGTTACAATACGCAGGCTGTCTTTTCAGGGCAGCAAAGCGGGAGGTAAGCTCCCCACCTATATGGCGCTGAGGTTGCTGTTGGGTTGCATAAGAACAGATTGCAGGCGAGACTTGCCTGCTCATCACTTCTTATCGTAGACCCGTCTGCCTCTGCCGACGGGTTTTTTGTTTTGAAGCACCAAATGATAAGAGAGGTGATGACCATAGCTACATCTGAGCCAAGGCTCAACGAGGACATTCAAGCTAGAGAGTGTCGCTTGATTGGTGTCGATGGAGCGCAGCTCGGTATCTTTGATATCGCTGGTGCGCAAAAGATTGCTGATGACCAAGGTTTTGATCTGGTTGAGATTGCACCCGATGCATCCCCGCCGGTATGCCGTGTTATGGATTACAGCAAGTATAAGTACGAACAGGCACAAAAGGCTAAGGCAGCGCGCAAGAATCAGACCCGTATCGATATCAAGGAGATGAAGTTTCGTCCCAAGATTGATACTGGTGATTACGAAACCAAGAAGCGTCACATCATACGTTTTCTTGAGGCGGGTGCCAAGGTAAAGGTGACCATAATGTTTCGTGGTCGGGAGATGGCTCACCCGGATCTAGGACTCAATATCCTGGAGAAACTGGCCGAGGATCTGAGGGAATCTGCTTCTATAGAGGTTCAGCCAAAGCTTGAAGGGCGCAATATGTTCATGCTTTTAGCACCACTCAAGAAAAGGGTGGCAAAGGCAGAAGAAATTGCCCAGATAGAAGAAGACGCAGATCTTTAGGATTAAAGAATTACGAATGTGCAGTGAAAACTTGTACACCGATTGTTGCATGCTGTGCGCTGCACAGCGGCTTGCATGCGATGCAATAGATTTGCTCACTCATACGCCCGTCAAGCTGGCGTAGGCAAATAGCAGAGTAGTGTATGTGTTGATTTACTTGCCAATCACGTTAGTGATGGCAATTGATAGAGTCGAAAGGAAGAAGTTATGCCAAAGATGAAGACGCACCGTGGAGCAGCCAAGCGCTTCAAGGTTACGGGAAACGGTAAAATTATGCGTTCGAAAGCGTATCGCAACCACATCCTCGAAAAGAAGAGTCCCAAGCGCAAGCGCAGCTACCGCCAAGATGGCGAAATAGCCACATCCGATAAAAAAGTCGTTGCCCGTCAGCTGGGCCTTCGTTAATCATAGAGGGAGTTGAAGAACCATGTCTCGTGTAAAAAGATCAATATCTGCCCGTAAAAAGCGCCGCGTCGTTTTGGCGCGTGCCAAAGGTTACTATGGTGCAAAGTCGCGCTCGTATCGCGCGGCAAAAGAGCAAGTGCAGCACTCTTTGCAGTATGCCTACCGTGATCGTCGCAATAAAAAGCGTGTTATTCGCCGCCTATGGATTACGCGAATCAACGCAGCTGCTCGCAAGAACGGCCTGAGCTATTCGGTATTCATGCATGGACTCAAGGTTGCTGGTGTGCAGCTTGATCGCAAAGTGCTCGCCGACCTTGCCGTCAACGATGCCACTGCGTTTTCGGCTCTAACCGATGTGGCTAAGAAGGCGGTTGCAGCTTAAGTCAAAAGAGTTATCACTTTTGAGAGCCTGCGCAAAGAGATGCAATATCTCTGCGTAGGCTCTTTGCATCCTCCTGGAACCGCAGGAGACCGGCGCTTGAGACTGTGTCAATCAAGCACCGGCTACAAAGCTCTCCCTTTGTCCCCCTGGTCATTACCCCGCCAATATTCCCACTGGTTAGTCCTTCTCCACCCTGTCAAGATTGACTGGGTAATTACCCCGCATCCCCGCACGTTGCGTTTGTTTAAATGGTGGCCCTCCTCCATTTCTTACTTGCTACTATGCAGTATAGAGAGCGTATGTGTGGATAGTATGGAGGTGATGTGAGGGTTTTATGTCAATTTATGCTTCACGAGGCTTTTTTAAACGCAGGAGTGAGAAGATTAAAATGGTAACCGTAGCGGCCAAAATCAGGAATAAGACCACCGCATCCAGGCCAATCGAAACAAGAATGGGGAGCTCAAGAAGGCCGAATACCTTTACCTTGAGACCCGGGTTTGCTTCCAGGCTGCCAAGTATGCCAAAAGTGGAAATCACAAAGATTAAGAATCTGACGAACACCAATCCGCTTGTGGCCACAGAGACGATGGCTGTAGGAAACGCTACTTTGGGTGTTATGGCAAAGACAATGGCAAGGGCTCCCGTTGTTACCATGAAAAGGTTAACGACAAGAGCAAAAATAGCGCTCGGCCAAGGGTAAATATCCATGGTGACGTAAGAGGATGAGCTGCCCGTGGCATAGCTGAGAAAATGATCTATGCCCCGTATGGTCTCGATAGCCGTGTAGACTCCGAGAAAAATGAGCAGTACTCCTGCGGCGATAATCAGGGGGGCAGCCTTAGCTATCGGTTGGTGTGCGTTGCGAGTCATAACAAGATTCCTCTCCTAGCCTCTGTAGTATCGAGTTTGTGCCATATTCAGTAAACAATTGTAGCATTCCCTGCTCTCGCTACACCAGACTGTGTGAAAACTCGCTGTGGCCAGCTGAGGACATAGGTGACAGGGGGACGGCAGGTGACAGGGGGACACAGGTGACAAGGGGACACAGGTGACAGGGGGATGCAGGTGACAGGGAAGGTGACAAAAGGTGACAAGGGGACG
>Ga0123356_10005669_pt1 | contig 12679 bp, 9 predicted proteins | sample TergutEmb28metaG_2_FD_92546 | JGI IMG/M metagenome (GOLD analysis project Ga0123356, IMG submission 92546) | Embiratermes neotenicus P3 segment gut microbial communities from Petit-Saut dam, French Guiana - Emb289 P3 | ecosystem: Host-associated > Arthropoda: Insects > Digestive system > Gut ... | reverse complement strand
GAAATCACCGAATATGCTCCCGAGTTGGAAGGCTACAGACTTATCGGTCAATCTCTGAGAGCTGTTTTGGTATCGGCAGACCCAACGAGAAATGTTATCAGATTCACATATGAATATATTGAACCCGAACCGGAACCGGAACCCGAGCCCGAACCCGAACCTCCCGTTGATCCGCCTACCGATCCTCCGCCCGGTCCGCCCGATCCGGATGAAGATGAAGATGAAACCGGCGACGGATAAAAAAAGCAGTCATTGCGGATAAGGTCCGCAATGACTGTGTTTTTTTGGGATTTAATTAATACTGAAGAATGTATCGATTCCGGGATAATATGCAGCGGAACCCAATTCTTCTTCTATCCTCAGAAGTTGGTTATATTTTGCTACTCTGTCACTTCTGGACGGAGCACCGGTTTTAATTTGACCCGCATTGACTGCTACAGATATATCAGCTATCGTTGTGTCTTCGGTTTCACCCGAACGGTGTGACACGATGGCTGTATATTTTGCTCTGTGAGCCATACGGATGGCATCAAGGGTTTCTGTCAATGTTCCTATTTGATTTACTTTTATCAATATGGAATTTGTTACGCCCATATCAATGCCTTTTTTCAATCTTTCGGTGTTTGTCACAAACAAGTCATCTCCGACGATTTGGATTTTATCACCCAAAGCATCGGTCATCATTTTCCAACCTTCCCAATCTTCTTCAGCCATTCCGTCTTCTATTGAAATGATCGGATATTTCCCGACAAAATTGACCCACATATCAACCATATCTTGTCTGGTCATAATTGTTTTTCTTTTGGGAAGATGATAACATTCGTCTTCTTCATTAAACCAATCAGTCACAGCGGGATCCATTGCGATCCTGATATCATCATACGGTTTATACCCGGCTTTTTCTATTGCCTTCATCAATGCGATAAGCGCGTCTTCGTCGGCAGCAAGATTCGGTGCGTAACCGCCTTCATCTCCTACACCCGATGACGGGACAACCGATTTCAATGCGTGGAATATTTCCGCACTCATACGCAACGCTTCACGGAAGCTTGTTGCCGATACCGGCATTATCATGAATTCTTGGATATCTACACTGTTATCAGCATGAGCACCGCCGTTAAGCAGATTCATCATGGGGACCGGCAATGTATTTGCTGAAGCGCCTCCTATATATCTGTACAACGGGATTTTTAAGGCTTTAGATGCTGCGATCGCCGTAGCGAGAGATGCTCCGAGTATCGCATTTGCTCCGAGTTTTGATTTGTTCGGGGTTCCGTCAAGTTCGATAAGCGCTCTGTCGATCGCTACCTGATCCAATGCGTTGAGTCCGAGTAAGCAATCAGATATTTCGTTATTAACGTTTGATACGGCTTTGAGTACACCTTTTCCGAGATAACGCTCTTTATCTCCGTCACGTAATTCACATGCTTCAAATTTCCCTGTTGATGCTCCGGAAGGCACCATTGCGCGACCTACCGTAAACCCATCAGATCCGTCCATGATCCAAACTTCAGCTTCAACCGTCGGATTTCCTCTGGAATCAAGTACCTCACGCCCTGTAACATCAATGATTTCCAAATAATCTTTCATTCATCTTCTCCCTTTAGATTGATTATAGATAACAGAGTTTAGAAATTATATGTTTTCTAATCACTGATTTCTAACTATTAATGATTCGCCTGTAATGCTGTCCGGTTTTTTTAAGTCTAATAAATCGAGGATCGTCGGTGCGATGTCAGCCAATCGTCCGGGCTTTAATTCAATGTCGGCTCCGATTAAAATAAACGGAACGGGATTTGTACTGTGCGCGGTTTGCGGACCTATGCCGTCTTCGGCAAGCATTATCTCCGCGTTACCGTGATCGGATGTGACTATAAGATATCCGTCGGTTTTTATGACAGAGTCACGGATTTGACCGACACATTTATCAACGGTTTCAACCGCTTTGACCGCTGCATCATATACCCCTGTATGTCCCACCATGTCGCAATTGGCAAAGTTAACAATGATTATGTCATGTTTTTCACTCAGTATCTCATCACACGCCGCTTGCGCTACTTTAAAAGCTGACATTTCAGGTATAAGATCATATGTCGGAAATTCTTTTGATGACGGGATCAAAATTCGTTCTTCACCTTCAAAGGGTTGTTCGATCCCACCATTAAAGAAGAATGTTACATGTGCGTATTTTTCAGTTTCAGCGATCCTTATTTGCTTCAATCCCTGTTCACTGATGGTTTCACCAAAGGTATTTTCGGGAAAATGCGGCGGATATGCGATTTGCACACCCTTTATCGTTTCATCATATTGCGTCATGCAAACATAAGTTAACGGAAAACATCCGTTCTTTCTTATGAAACCCGGAAATTCTTCATCAACGAATGCTCTTGTTATTTCTCTGGCTCTGTCCGGACGGAAATTAAAGAATATTATCGAATCCTGCGGTTTTATCATTCCCGATTCATTGCATACCACCGGTTTAACAAATTCGTCAAATTCCTTGTTATCATAAGATTCCTGCATAGCTAATACCGGATCGGATTGTTTTTTTCCTTCACCGAACACCATTGCGTTATATGCCTGTTCAACACGTTCCCATCGGTTATCACGATCCATCGCATAAAAACGTCCCATAACAGTTGCGATTTTACCGACTCCGATTTCGTCGCATTTATCCTGTAACTCCGAAATATAGTCTTTTCCCGAATCCGGTGCTACGTCTCTTCCGTCCATAAAACAGTGTATGAATACATTTGTCAGACCGTTTCGTTTAGCGAGTTCCAAAAGTCCGTATATATGCGTGTTATGACTGTGGACTCCTCCCGGAGATACCAATCCTAAAAGATGTAATGCTTTGTCTTTGGTTTTACATGAATCGACTGCATTGAGAAGAGCTTTATTTGTAAAAAATGAACCTAACTGAATTTCTCGTGAAATCATCGGAAGGTCTTGGTATACAACACGACCCGCGCCGATATTAGTATGTCCGACTTCACTGTTTCCCATTTGACCGTCAGGTAATCCGACATCTTCACCCGATGCTGATAATTGCGTATTCGGATATGTTTTGAACAACTCATCAAGAACAGGTGTTGACGCATTAATCACCGCGTTACCGGGAGAAGGCGGAGCCAAGCCGTATCCATCCATGATAACTAAGGTTAGATTTTTTTTCATAAATAATTATTCCTTCCGGTTAAACCTATATTTACGCATAATGAAGGCAGTACAATTATACTGCCTTAACATCACATTATTCATGTCTTAATTGTTAATTTTATTCTTTAAAGCTCTGTACTTTGAAATCTTACGTCCGGATTTATTGATTTGCTGCGTTGATTATTACAGCAAAGGATTCGGGTTTTAATGATGCGCCGCCTATGAGACCGCCGTCTATGTCGGGTTGAGCTAACAGATCGCAAGCGTTTTTATCATTCATCGAGCCTCCGTAAAGGATCGATATCGCATCTGCCGCTTTTTCGCAATACAGCTTTGCCAAAACACCTCTTATCAATTTACAAACTTCTTGAGCGTCTTCGGGAGTTGCTGTTTTTCCGGTTCCTATTGCCCAAACGGGTTCGTAGGCGATCACTATTTGCCCGAGTTCATTGGTTCCGGGCACATTTGAAAGCGCGATTTCAACTTGCTTGGTGACAAGTGAATTTGTTATACCTTCTTCACGTTGTTCAAGGGTTTCACCGACACATACGATCGCTGTCATCGGTGTTTTTAGGACTGCCAATGTTTTTTCATTGACCGATTCATCTGTCTCACCGTAAAATTGACGTCTTTCACTATGTCCGATAATAACATATTGCGTTCCGATATCAGTAAGCTGTGCACCGGATACTTCACCGGTGTATGCTCCCGATTCATGTTGGCTCATATTTTGTGCACCGATTCCGATTCCCGTATCTTTAAAAACACAAAGCGCTGTCGGTAATAATACGAAAGGCGTACATACAACAGCATCACACCAATCTCTAAAACCCGGTACAAGCGGAATCAATTCATCGGCATAAGCCTTCACACCCGATGCCAACATATTCATCTTCCAATTTCCCGCAATAATAGTCTTTCTGAGATCTCTGTTCATAATCATCTCCTATCACTATGTCACCCTGAGGTATCGAAGGGTCTTATACGCAAGATTCTTCGCATACTCAGAATGACAAGTTTTTTCATAACTTTTTAAAGTAATTAAATATATTATTATTTTTGCATAATATCATTCAATTTTCAATTTTCAACTTTCAACTTGTAATTACGCATCCAACAAGCATGCAATGCCGGGAAGGATTTTTCCTTCCATGAATTCCAGAGATGCTCCGCCGCCGGTGGAGATGTGGGTTATTTTATCTTCAACGCCGAATTTTCTGACGGCTGCCGCTGAATCTCCGCCGCCGATTATTGAGATCGCGCCGGATTCGGCTACTGCGTTTGCCACTGCTCTTGTTCCCTGTGCGAAGTTTGAAAATTCAAAGACACCCATAGGACCGTTCCAAACAATGGTTCCGGCTTTGGCAATTTCACTTGTGAACTCCGCTACAGCTTGCGGACCTATATCCATTGCCATCATACCGTCCGGTATATCGTTGCTTTCATATGTTTTCGGTTCGACATCATTGGAAAATTCAGAACCGGCAATTGAATCAATGGGTAATAAAAGTTTTACACCGCGTGTTTTTGCTTCTTCCTTACATTTAAGGACTGATTCGAATTCGTTGTCTTCACATAAGGAGTTACCGATTTTTCCGCCTTCCGCTTTGAAGAATGTGTATGCCATACCGCCTCCGATTATTATAGAGTCGGAGATTTTCAGCAAATTCGATATCACGCCCAGTTTATCCGATACCTTAGCTCCGCCCAGTATTGCTACAAGCGGTCTTTTCGGATCGGATATCGCTCCGCCTATATGATCAAGTTCTGTTTTTAAAAGAAAACCGGATACGGCGGGTAAGTACTTTGACACACCTTCAGTCGATGCGTGAGCGCGATGTACACTTCCGAATGCGTCGGATACGAATATATCCGCCATGTCTGCCAGTTTTTTTGCAAATGCCGGATCGTTTTTTTCTTCTTCCGCATGGAAACGTGTATTTTCCAGCAACATTATTTCTCCGGGCTTAAGCTCAGCAGCAAGTTTTACGGCATCCTCACCGATTACATCCTTTGCCATGATTACCGGTTTGCCTAAATGTTTTGATAAACTTTCCGCGACAGGAGCCAGTGAAAATTCCGGGTTGAATTCACCTTTTGGTCTTCCGAAGTGAGAACATGCTATAACAGAAGCGTTATGATCAAGTAAATAGTTGATCGTGGGAAGGGCTGCAATGATACGTCCTTCATCTCTGATTTTTCCGGTTTCTTTATCGATCGGTACATTAAAATCGCATCGTAAAAGGATTTTTTTGCCTCCGACATCGATGTCGGTAACTGATTTCTTGTTGTAACCTGTTGTTCCCTCAGTACTCATAAATAAACTCCATTCTTATAAAATATAGTTTTATCCTTCAGGTTCACCGGTATTCGGATCACCACCGTTATTATCACCGGGATCGCCACCGGTATTGTCACCGGGAAATCCATCTCCGGGTCCCGGTCCGGGTGGCGGAGGCGGTGGAGGTGGCGGTGGCGGTCTTTCTTTCGTGCCGTGCAATATGATCCTGTTTTGGACGTTATAAGTGCTTGTTATTGATTGTTCATTTATCAATTCACCTTCAGCATTAAAATGTCGTCTGTTTGTTACGACTCTAACACCGTTTTGACCGGGTGTCCACACTTCCGTGTCACCGGTATACAGGTCTTCAGAGTCACGATCCTCTATAACGAACGGAGTGATTCGCGGTTCACCGTGTTCAATTTCAACATATGAACCGTCGCGATTTGTTCCGATCAATTTTACATTTATATCTCTGGTTCTTAAATCAACCTCTATTTCGATCCTTATCGGGAAATCAGTGTTGTTTTTGAACTTAAAATCCAAATTTCCGTAAGCGACTGTGGCGTCTTCACCGTACGGAAGATAGGAAACGGTAAGACCGTGTGCGCGTCTTTCCGTTACTTCAAGTTGTGTACGAAGGACTGCACTGTAGAGAGTGGATGTCACTTGGCATATACCGCCTCCGGTCACAGGCTCAAGCCTTCCCCCGATGATCCCGTTTGCTTCAAGGAATCCTCTTTCCTTTGTACGCCTGCCGACTACTTCATTAAATGAAAATACTTGTCCGGGATTTAATATCGTTCCGTTGATAAAACCGGATGCCAATTCGATGTTTCTCATTCTGTTGGCGACATTTGTCATTCGTGATGTGCCTTCAGCCAAAACATCGCGATATATCATTGCTTCGATCTCTTCTTGCGTATGATCGGGATAAAGCTTTACTATCGGTATGAAAATGGTTTGCCCGCTTGTCGCGTTTCTCAGTTGTGCTTCCGCTTCACTAAGATCGAATGTCCTTCCTTCGGAGCTTGCCGTTGCGCTTAATGTTTCTACATCCCATACAGAAGCTATCGGATCGATGTGGATCGTATCAAACAGTAATTGCAAATCGATACTTTCATCTGAAGTCGGCTCGGGTATATAATTGACGGTAAGGTCTTCATGTTCTTCAACCGCTCGTCTGAGTGTGTTTATAGCAAGATTGAAAACATCATTATCGTCGGCGGCGTTGAACTCAGTACCGAGTGAAATCGTTATGCCTTCATCTGTGCGTTCCATATTATTGTTTAGGAGTGTTCTGTTGAATTGCAATGAATATTCCGTTGAAAGCTCTCGTACTATACTGTCATCAAAATTGGCGGTACTCAAATCAGAAAGGTCGGTCCTGTTGAAGATCGATCTTATATATACTATTTCGTTATTAAAAAATGTATCTTGTCTGCCGAATGCATAAATGGTCCTTGCAGCTTCTGCAGCGTTTAATGATAATCCGACATCACCGCCGGTCACGGTAAAACTGCTGTTGTCGGGAAAAACCACTGTTGCCGCTATACCTTCCGCGTTTTGTTCATATCCCCGTTCAATAAGGAGTTGTTCGGTTTCTTCCAATGTAAGACCGGATACATTGATCCCGTCTGCCCATACATTCGGGAACACGGTATCCAATGAATCGACATAAAAACCGAGTGAAATGAATAAAGCACTGATGCAAAAAACAAAAATCAAGACTATGATCGCAACTGTTTTTACGTGTGATTTTTTCTTTTCGGGAGCTTTTGATATATTCTTTTTATCGTTTACGGGTATACCTTTTCCGCTTAAAACCGGATTATCGGTCGCTTGCGGTCTTCTTGCGGTTTTACCCGGCACCGAATTACTTCTGACGGCTCCGGGATTTCTGCCTGCAGAATTGATTCGTGATCTTCTTATATTGCCTTTACTGACCAGTTTCACAGAAAACTCTCCTAGTTATCAAATTACAGAAATTCGTTACGGCCTATCAATCTTCTTCCTCCGAAGAGACCTGCCGCTACGGGTCTTTTGTCAAATAATGTCATTTGCGCTTCTTCGCCGGCAGATTCAGACTGCCAGGGTTTGCTTATTTGTGTACGCTGTCTCGTTTGTGCATCCAGTAATTCGCCGATCAAAACGTTGGAAAGTAAAAAGCCCATCGGTGTGAATCTCCAGCGTCCGTCATTGAATTGCGCCCATCCGCTTTCTTCGTATTTATGCAGCAATTCCAATACGAAGTCCATTTTCAATCTGTAAATATTATGGTATTCTTCTTCTGATATGCCGTGAGTTGTTCTCAGTCTGAGCATCAGATATTCACCGGCATTTTCAAAATCAGACATTTGTTCATCATGTTCTACTATTTTATGACCCAATCCGACTTGTTCGATGTATTCTTCAACATCTTCCGTAAAACTGTATCTGCATTGTCCGACATATGAATGCGCTCCCGGTCCGAACCCGATGTATTCCTCACCGAGCCAATATTTCATGTTATGCTTTGATTCATATCCGCGTCGGGCAAAGTTTGATATTTCATATTGCTTATATCCGAATCGGGACAGCATTTCAACGGCATAAAGATACATAGCGGCTTGTACGTCGTCATCCGGAAGAAACGGTGAGTCTTTAAACATATAAAGCTCTGTTCCCTCTTCGATTTTTAAGCTGTAGCAAGATATATGCTCCGCTTTGAGTCCTGCTGCTCGTTGGAGTGTTTGTGCCCATGCGTCTCTGTCTTGAGACGGTAATCCGAAAATAATGTCCACACTCAGATTTCTGAAACCCGCTTGTCTGGCATCGTTGAATGTTTCTTCCGCGTCTTCGAATGTATGTGTTCTGCCCAGTGTTTTTAATGTTGTATTATCCGCGCACTGTACGCCGATCGATAATCTGTTGAAGCCTGCGCGTCTTAATCTGATCAATTCATCTCTTGTTATCGATCCGGGATTTACTTCCGCCGTTATTTCCGAATCCAATAATACATGACCGTTTTTTTTCAGAGCGCTGAGTATGTTAATTAAATTGCCGGTGCCGTAATAACTCGGAGTCCCGCCGCCGAAATAAACTGTGTCGATCAAATATCCGTCGAGTTGGGCTGAATATTCTTCAATATGCTTGATGACCGCGTTTTGATAATCGGAAATATATTTGTCTCCGCCTTTAAATGCGGATAAAGAATAAAAGTTGCAATATGCACACTTACTTTTGCAAAAAGGGATATGAACATATATGCCTACTTTTTTCTCCATACTTCTTCCTGTTGTAATGTTCTTTGTATAAAATATACTAAACGCATTGTGCAAAAAGCTTGATAAATTGCATGATAAAACATCGGCAATTGATTTCCTCAACTTCGTATTCTATCAAATTTCCTTATAAAATTCAATATATTTTTAATTCCGGAATAATGTTTTGTACTTTTTATACAATTCACAATAAATTCATTGATTTTTTGAACAATAAGCAAGTATAATTATTCCTGCAAAATCAAATTATTTTTACGGAGGATGGTTCATGAGCTTAAAAATAGGAATCACGGGGTTCGGCAGAATCGGCAGATTGGTTTTCAGAGCCGCTATCGAAAGAGGCATTGAAGTCGCGGCGATCAACGACGGCATGGAGCCGAAATACATGGCATACATGCTTAAATACGACACCTTGCACGGCAGATTCAATTATGATGTCTCGTATACGGAAAACAGTCTTATCGTTAACGGCAAGTCCATCGTTACATATTCGAGCTTTGACGCGGACACAGTGCCGTGGCCGCAATGGGGTGTTGAGTATCTCATTGATGCTACCGGCGTATTTACAAAAAAAGACAAAGCCGAACTGCATCTGAAAGCCGGTGTTAAAAAAGTCATCATCACATCACCGACAACAGATATCCCGATGTTTGTTATGGGAGTAAATGAAAACACATATGATAAATCCATGTCTTTGATCTCAAATGCTTCCTGTACTACAAACTGTCTTGCACCGCTCGCCAAAGTCATCAATGATAAATGGGGTATCGAATCAGGTCTTATGACAACGGTCCATGCAACAACAGCAACACAAAAAACAGTTGACAGTATCTCCAATAAAGATTGGCGCGGCGGCAGAGCAGCCTCCGGCAATATCATCCCGTCTTCAACAGGCGCGGCAAAAGCAGTCGGTGTAGTCATTCCCGAACTTAACGGAAAATTGACCGGAATGTCTATGCGTGTACCAACATTAAATGTTTCTGTGGTCGATCTTACGGTCAATCTCAAAAAACCGGCAAAATACGAAGAAATATGTGCCGAAATGAAACGCGCATCCGAAAACGAACTCAAGGGTATACTGGATTATACAGAAGAAGCCGTTGTTTCATCAGACTTCAACGGTGATCCTCACACCTCGATCTTCGACGCAACGGCAGGCATTCAATTAAATGATACATTCGTAAAAGTTCTTTCCTGGTATGATAACGAATGGGCATATTCCAACAAAGTCTTGGATTTGACACTGCATGCGTACAAAGTGGATAACGCATAAAATCATTTTATTCGTTTTTTCCTACTGAAATATTTATGCAGATTTTCAGCGTCTTCTTTTTCAAGCGAACGATCACCTGCGAGTGATTCTAAGTGATGCGTAAGTTCATGAGTCAGAACATCTCTCACGTGCTTACGCATTTTTTTAGGAGACGAGTTTCCGTATGCAGCACATAATGAACCGTAATAAATAACTATGTATCTTCCCATTTGGTCACGGCGGTACTCTCCGAGCGTATAAAGGTTACCCGACGGATCCTTATCGCTTCTTTTTGTTTCATCGAGCAGACTTACCCCGCCGTTCAATTCGCGAAATATCCCTTCCGGTAATTCCGCCGCTGCTTCATCAAGCATTTCATTAATTTCTTCAATAGTAAACAATTTTACTCAACCCTTCCCGGAAAACCGGTCCTGTATCTTAAACTCTGTATCCTAAATAACGAAAGGAAATATATTTTTATGAGAAAAACAAAAATCGTTGCTACATTGGGTCCGGCATCTGATGATCCCGAAATCATGCGAGCTTTGATAGCCAACGGGCTTGATGTAGCGCGCTTTAACTTTTCACACGGTGATTATGAAAGTCATAAAAAACGTATCGACACTTTCCGTAATGTTTGTAAAGAAGCAAACGCTACTGTCGCGTGTTTGGATGATACAAAAGGACCCGAAATCAGATTGGAAACATTTGAAGGTGACAGCGCACAGCTTGTACAAGGCAACCAATTTGTTTTAACGACTGAATCGGTAGTCGGTACTGAAAAACGTGCAAGTGTGACATATTCGGGGTTGACCGCTGAAGTAAGTCCGGGAGCGCGTATTTTGCTTGATGACGGTATGATCGAGCTTGTTGTAAAATCTGTTACCGGTAATAACATTACAACGGAAATCATGAACAGCGGAAAGATATCCAACAGAAAAAGTGTCAATGTGCCCGGAATAAGTCTTAAAATACCGTATATAAGTCCCAAAGATCGTGCTGATATCAAGTTTTTTGTTGAAAACGAATTTGATATAATAGCAGCTTCTTTTGTACGCTCTGCAAGTGATATCAAAGAGATCCGTGATGAACTGTATCGTCTTGATAATAATAACAAAATTAAAATCATAGCAAAAATCGAAAACTCGGAAGGTGTTGAAAATGTAGAATCGATACTTTCTGTTTGCGACGGACTTATGGTGGCACGCGGTGATTTGGGTGTAGAGCTTGAATACGAAGAACTTCCTATCATACAAAAGGATCTTATCAAAAGATCGGTAGCTCTGGGTAAGCCCGTAATAACGGCAACGCATATGCTTGAATCCATGATCCATAATCCGCGTCCGACTCGTGCCGAAGCGTCTGATGTTGCTAATGCGATTTATGACGGAACAAGTGCAATAATGTTATCGGGTGAAACCGCAAACGGAAAATATCCGGCAGAAGCACTTGCAGCTATGGCAAAAATCGCGGAACGTATTGAACGTGCTATTGATTATCGCAGTTATTTATTCAGAAGAAGAGGCGAAGGTGTATCCGAACTTTCAACAACAAATGCGATTTCACATGCAACGGTAACTACATCACACGATTTGAATGCGCCGGCGCTATTGACAGTATCATTATCCGGAAATACAGCATACAATGTATCAAAATTCCGTCCGATTTGTCCTATCATCGCATGTACTCCAAGTCCGATCACACAACGTCAACTGAAACTGGCTTGGGGTGTTTTACCGCTTCTGACCGGTGAAGAGAGTGATACAACAGCATTGTTCAATCATGCGGTAGACGCAGCAAGAGAAGCGGGATACATAAACGAAGGTGAACTTGTCGTATTGACAGCCGGTGTTCCGGTAGGTCACTCCGGTACTACAAACTTGATCAAAGTCCATGTTGTCGGTGAAAAAATATTTGTTTGATATTAGAGCTTAGAGATTTTATTCTTTATATTTATCGAAAACGACATAGAAGTTCATTCCGCCGCCTTTTCGTCTTTCGGCTTTGACCCTTCCGCCGAGATCGAGCACTGTGTCTTTTACTATGGCAAGACCCAGACCGCTTCCTCCGGCTTCTCGTGAACGTGCTTTGTCCACTCGATAAAATCTGTCAAATATATACGGTATATCTTCTTCCGGAACCCCTACTCCCCTGTCTTTGACAGTAAGGATCACCGTATCATCGACCGAATCCAGCCTGACGTATACACTTCCGTCAGGCTGATTGTATTTTATGGCATTTTCGATCAGATTGAATATAACATGGTGGACAGAATCATCCGTAGCACGAATATAACAGCCTTCGGAAAGCTCTGCTCTTAATATCAAGCCTTTGTTGGATGCTATCGGTCTGAGCATTCTCAAGGTAGATTCAACGGCTTCTTTCATATCGACACGAGTCAGCTCATAATGGATTTGGCTGTCAAGTCTTGTCAAAGACATCAATTTACCGGTCGTTCTTTCCAACCTGTCCGCTTCCATTCCGATATCTCCGATAAATTCAAGGACTGTTTCACGTTCGATGTCTTTATTTTGCAATATACTGTCGGTTAAAAGTCTGATCGATGCAAGGGGTGTTCTGAGTTCGTGTGAAGCATCGGCTACAAATCTGCGTCTTATTTCATCAGTTTCTCTTAATTTTCCGGTCAAACTGTCAAATTCATCACCGAGTTGCGCAAGCTCATCGCTGCCTTTCATTGCTATCAGGTAGCTGTATTCACCTTCG
>Ga0123356_10005668_pt1 | contig 12680 bp, 12 predicted proteins | sample TergutEmb28metaG_2_FD_92546 | JGI IMG/M metagenome (GOLD analysis project Ga0123356, IMG submission 92546) | Embiratermes neotenicus P3 segment gut microbial communities from Petit-Saut dam, French Guiana - Emb289 P3 | ecosystem: Host-associated > Arthropoda: Insects > Digestive system > Gut ... | reverse complement strand
GAGATGGTGTCGCCGGTGCGCAGGTTGAAGCGGCGGATCTGGCTGGGGCTGACGTAGATGTCATCGGGACCGGCCAGGTAGGAGCCATCTGCCGAGCGCAGGAAGCCGAAGCCATCCTGCAGGATCTCCAGCACGCCATCGCCGTAGATGTTCTCGCCATTCCTCGCATGCGCTTTGAGGATCGAGAAGATGATGTCTTGCTTGCGACTACGCGCCAGATTCTCGAGACCCATGGACTCAGCGAGCTTGACCAGCTCGTGGATGGGCTTCGATTTCAGCTCGGTGAGATTCATCGAGCTGCGCGACTGCGTGAGCTCCGCAGGACTGATGATCTCGGAGTCATCCGCGTCGAAGACCTCTGCATCGTGCATCAGGTCATCAGCGCGGGCTCCACTGCCATTGCCACCGCCGTTGCCACGGTTACCGTCGCGGTTACCGTGGCGCGGGCCCTTGGGCCGGTTACGACCCTGATTGCCGAGGTAACCTCTCACGCGCCTTGGCCTCCATCTGTGCGCATCGAGCGACTGAAATCGTTCAGGTTGTTGTCCAGAAATGCCGACAGTTTTGACTTCGAGAGCGCCCCGACCGTTTGCGCCTCGACGCTGCCATGCTTGAACAGCAGGAGTGTCGGGATGCCGCGGATACCGTACTTGCGCGGGGTCTGACTGTTCTGATCGATATTGAGCTTGGCGATCTTGAGTCGGTCCTGATACTCGCCGGCGATCTCATCAAGGATCGGGGCGATCATCTTGCAGGGACCGCACCATTCCGCCCAGAAGTCCAGGAGCACAGGCTTATCCGATTCAAGAACGTCCTGGGCAAAGGTAGCGTCCGTGGTATGCACGATGTGCGGGCTGCTCACGCGGGTCAACCTCCGTCGAATACAGAGAGTGAAAACAAGATTGTCTTGTTCGGTTTAAAGAGAACTCGAGACTTAGGCGGGCGGCGCGGCCACGAACGCCAGGCCAGAAGCAGCCGCCAAACGGTTACACTAACTCGTGAATGAGTATCGAGCTTGAGCCTATGGAAAAAGGAACCGGGAACTCGAGGTGGCAGGTGCGAGCATGAAGGCCCGCTGTCTGTTACGCTTTTTAGCGCTTCCGGGCCCCTTTTGCAAGGGCCAGTCCCCTTCTCGAACAACACGCTAGACCGATTTGATGACTGATCCACACTCTGGTTCCCCTACTTTTGCCTCCCTCGGGCTGGTCGGCCCGCTCATGGCGGGCATCCACGAGGCCGGCTTTACGCATTGCACGCCGATCCAGGCGCAGACGCTTCCGATTGCGCTCGCCGGGCGAGATGTTGCGGGCCAGGCACAGACTGGAACGGGCAAGACAGCGGCCTTCCTGGTCGCGCTCTACCAGCGGCTCCTGACGCATCCCGCACCTGCAAATCGCGGTCCCGCCTCCATCCGCGCACTGGCGCTGGCGCCAACTCGCGAGCTGGCCGTGCAGATCCACCACGATGCCGAGACCCTGGGCCGCCACACCGGGCTGCGCCATGCCGTGGTGTACGGCGGGATCGACTACGAGAAGCAGCGCCGGCAGCTCACCGAAGGCATCGATGTCCTGATCGGCACCCCCGGGCGCCTCATCGACTACTACAAGCAGCGGGTGTTCGACATGCGCCACACGCAGGTGCTGGTCCTCGATGAGGCGGATCGCATGTTCGATCTGGGCTTCATCGCGGATGTCCGCTATATCCTGCGGCGCCTGCCGCACCCGGAGCGGCGGCAATCCATGCTCTTCTCGGCGACCCTCTCATACCGGGTGCTCGAGCTCGCCTACGAGCATATGAACAACCCGGAGCTGGTACGCATCGAGCCCGACAAGATGACGGTCGACAGAGTGCGTCAGCTCATCTACTACCCCGCAATGGACGAGAAGGTACCGCTCCTCATCGGCCTTTTACGCCAGAGCGAGGCGCGCCGCACGATGGTCTTCGTGAACACCAAACGCATGGCCGAACGACTCGAGAGCGCTCTCAAGGCCAACGGCTTTCATGCTCAGGCGCTCTCGGGCGATGTGCCCCAGAACAAGCGCCTGCGCTTCCTGCGAGACTTCCACAACGGCGACCTCGCAGTGCTGATCGCCACCGACGTCGCCTCGCGCGGGTTGCACATTCCAGACGTGAGCCACGTCTTCAACTTCGACCTGCCGCAGGATGCGCCCGACTACGTGCACCGCATCGGCCGCACCGCACGGGCCGGAGCCGAGGGCGATGCAATCAGCTTCGCGTGCGAGGAGTTCGCGATGTCGCTACCGGAGATCGAGACCTACATCGGCCACAAGATTCCCTCGGCGGCAATCTCCCCGGAGCTCCTGGCCACCGCCCTGGCGGCACCGCAGCAGCAGCGCTCTGACGCGGCGCACCGTCCTCGTCATCGCCGTAACGGGCGTACCTCGCGGCACGGGCCGCGCAAGGGTCGTCATTCCAAGAACGCCGGGGCCTGAGGTGGCGGCGGCTGCGAGGCATCTGATGCCCGCCGCCCTGGCGGATAGCGACACTGCATGCGGCTCCCGAGGCGGCTTTTCAAGAGCGACCCCGCTGACAAGCGAGTATCATACGCACATTCTGGGAGCCTGGTGAGGCATACGGCGCTCACCGCGGTAGTCAGCTAAGCTTGAGCTTTAGCTTGCTCGATGGCCTTTGTCTGTAGGTCCGCAAGGACTGCCGCAAAGCTTCTGCCTTAAGGAACTGCGGGCCTCATGCGATGGGGGAAATCGAAGATAACGTCGACCGTGAGCTGTTCCGGAACGTGGAGAAGTTGCGTCAGCTGCGTATCGAGCACCGCGACCTGGACGAGGTCATCATGCGCCTTTCGACAGATATGCGTGCCGATGAGCTGCAGCTGAAGCGCCTGAAGAAGCGCAAGCTCATGCTCAAGGATCAGATCACGCGCCTGGAGAGCAAGCTGATCCCGGACCTCAATGCCTGACGGAGTCCTGCGCGCCCGTCCCGGTCGCCTGCCAGCAGCCTATCCAGCATGAACGGCGCCGACAGCGCCCTGCAGGGCGTCTTCCACAGGCTGACATCGCCTCAGATCCTGGCCGAAGTCCTCGCGATCGTGGTCGCGGGGCTCATCGCGCTCGCCGGCGCTCACCTGGTGCGCATCTGGCACCGCAATTATGTGGCCTCCAGCGCGACGTTCCCACAGGCGCTGTGGCAACGGCAGGTGCTCGAAGGATGCGTGATCGTGGCGCCCTACGTGGTCGCCCTGATCGTCCTGGTGCTGGTGCGTGGCGCACTGGCGATGGTCGGGACCCATACCGCGGTCGTGAACATCGCTTTGCAGCTCACCACAGCGCTGGTCCTGGTACGCCTCGCCGTATATCTGCTGCGGGTGATGCTCGGCCCCGAGTCGTGGGCCTACACGTGGGAGAACCGCATCACCTTCGTGCTGTGGCTGACGATGGCCTTCTCTCTCGTCGGCTGGCTCGATGAGGTGCAGGCGACCCTGGATCGCATCACGCTGATCCCGGGCCGAACGCAGTTCAGCCTCTGGGCGCTGCTGAAGGGCCTGGTGATCGTCACGGCCTTCGTCGGCGTGGCGAGCGTCATCGCACGCGCTTTCGAGCGCCGGGTCATGCGCCTCGAGCAGCTCGCGGTCTCGACCCGCATCGGTATCTCGAAGTTCACAACCATCCTGCTGATAGGCCTCGGGGTGATGCTGGGCATCAACGCCGCGGGCGTGGACGTGACCACGCTCAACGTGCTCACCGGTGCCATCGGCCTGGGCCTGGGCTTCGGCCTGCAGTCGATCGCCAGCAACTTCGTGAGCGGCTTCGTGCTACTCATGGACAAGTCCATCAAGCCCGGCGATGTGATCAGCTTCACCGGTCACACCGGCACCAGCACGGAGAACTTCGGCTGGGTGCAGGAGCTACGTGGCCGCTATGTCGTGGTCCGCGACCGCGACGGGGTGGAGACGCTGGTGCCTAACCAGAATCTCATCACCAACTCGGTCATCAACTGGAGCTACTCGGACCAGCGCGTGCGCCTGCGGCTACCCGTCATGGTGAGCTACGACGATGATCCGGAGCTCGCTCTGCGGCTGCTGTTCGAGGCCGTGCAGCATCACCCGCGGATCCTGCACGACCCGCCCCCGGTGACGCGCCTCATGAGCTTCGAGGACTACGGCATGCGGCTCGAGGTGCGGTTCTGGATCGCAGATCCGGTGAACGGCGTCAACAACGTGCGCTCGGATGTCAACCGGGCGATCTGGAAGATCTTCCGTCAGCACGGGGTCAAGATCCCGGTCGCGCAGCGCGAGCTGCGGATCGTGGAAGCGCCGCCACCGCCGGTCATCGGTCGCGATGGCGCGCGCGGGCTGCGCATGGGGTTGCCGGCCGAAGACGACGTGGACTGAAGCGCGTGCCTCTAGCCGTCTCGTCCCTGGTCATCCCGGACCGCGAGCTCTCGCTGTCCTTCGTTCGCTCGACCGGTCCCGGCGGGCAGAACGTCAACAAGGTCTCATCCGCGGTGCAGCTGCGCTTCGCGCTGGCTGCCAGCGCCGCGCTCAGCGAGCCGGTGAAGCGGCGCCTGCGAGCCCTCGCTGGGCGGCGGCTGACCGATGAGGGCGACATCCTCATCGTGGCGAGAAATCACCGCTCGCAGGAGCAGAACCGGCGCGAGGCGCTCACGCGCCTGGCAGCTCTCATCGAGCGCGCGCTCATCGCACCCAAGGTGCGCAAGCCAACCCGGCCCACGCGGGCGGGTCGCGAGCGGCGGCTCGAAGTCAAGGGCCAGCGCCAGCGCACCAAGCAGCGGCGCCAGCGGGTGCAGTGGGAGGACTGATCGGGTGCGGTGGGAGTCCACGCCCCCACGGCTGACGAACCTCCGCCCTCGCGCACCGGACAACTGCATTCTCGGAGGCTCGCACAGGCTCTATCAGGAGACTTGAGGAATGATCACGGCCTACCTGCCCGCCGCCATGGCGTTCTTGCACCACCTGGCTGCCTTCACCTTGGTCGCCTCCCTGGCCACCGAGGTAGCCCTCTTCAAGACCCCCCTCACTCTCTCCCAGGCACGCCGACTGCAGGCCACAGACCTCATCTTCGGCGCCGCAGCGGGTGTGCTGCTCGTCGTGGGGCTGCTGCGAGTGGTCTACTTCGAGAAGGGTCCAGCGTACTACTTCGCCGACGTCTTCTTCCTCGTGAAGCTCGCCGCATTCATCGCCGCGGGCCTCATCTCCATCTATCCAACGGTGCTCTATCTGTCCTGGGGCCGGGCGATCAGGGCAGGTACCGCGCCACAGCCCTCACCAGCGCAGGTACGCCGGGCGCGGATGTGTTTGATGCTCGAGCTCACCGCTATCCTGGTGATCCTCCTGTGCGCTGCCTTGATGGCGCGTGGGTTCGGCTACCTCGGACACAGCTGATACTGAGCGCAGGAGCCGTACGCGCTGCGGCTCCGCTGTGACAGGCTCGCAATTGACGATCGCGCCGCGAACAGGGCGTGTGTGGCGAGCTGTGCATTGATCTGCAGCAAATCAAGCCTCGGTGAGGATCGCCGACCGCCGGCAGCGCCTCGGGTGTCGTGGGCCGAAGACTGCCAATCAACTACCTCTCACATGCTCTCGCAGTAGCAACCTGTCATACGCTCTTCTGGGCGGCGCTCCAATCAGACACTGAACACCGCTCATCAATGACCCCGAGGAGATTCTCTGTATGCCACACGCGAAGTGCGTGCGTGCCGGTCGACCCGCTCCGCTCGCCAGGGCGCGCTGCGGGCCTGACACGATTGGGTCACCGGTGTGATTGCCCAAGACTGGTGCGCTGAACGCCAAGCTCGCCGCAGGGTCATGGACTTTGGTAGGTACCACAAGGTCCTGTGTTGTCACTGTATTGCCGATAGCACCGAGGGGTGATAGGTTCGCTGCGATGCGGGGAGCTGTGATCACATTGTTGATTGTCGCAGGGGCGTTGGCTCTCTTGCCGCCGTTATTCACGCACGGCACATGCACCGCGGAGTTCGACTCGGCGAGCGATGCGATGGAGGCTGCGCGCGCGCGGATGGTGACCCTGGCTGACGCACAGCAGTATCTTGCGTCGCGGGCGCTACCGTACACCGTCGTGCGCCCTGAGCGCTGCGAGTCCTTTCGGCCACGGTTTGTGGATGCCTGTCCGGGTGGCCCGGTGCTCCTTGTTGAGATTCCGGTGAAGAGCATGGTGTGCCGCTACTACCGAGCCGGCAGCACTCATGTTCAGCTCGGCTTCAACGCAAGGCTCCAGCTGACGCGGCTACAAACGGACATGAGCCCCTATCACATGCTGAAGCTGCCAATGTTCGACTTCGAGATCGACTGGGCAAAATAGCCGATCACGGGCAGTTTTTGAGCGGGCGTGACGGTCCTCCTCAACCTCGCAAGAGTGGGCACCTATCAGGGCCCGACACGAGGCCTGCCACAGCTTAAGGTGCGCTTGCCATCAGAACGGCACTCGGGTGCCAATCCCTTCGGTGGTTGCGTGCTGATAGATCACTTGTGCGGCGGCAATGTCCTGCGCGGCAATGCCCAGTGACTTGTAGACGGTGACATCCTTATCGGAGATCCTGCCAGGCACCTGCCCGGCAAGCACCGCACCGATCTCACCCCTGATGTGGTGTGTGGTGATCAGCCCGGCCTCGATGGCGTGATGCAGCTCCCCGGCCTCGGCGAGCGCCGAGACCTGCAGATCGACGAAGAACCGCGAGCGGGTGACCACCTCGTCGTCGGCCTCGCGGGCGGCACGCTGGCTGGCCCCTACGAGGTTGACATGGGTGCCGGGGGCAAGCCACTCGCCGCTCAGGATCGGCTCCTTCGCCGCTGTCAGGGTACACACCAGATCGGCCCCCTCCACCGCCGACCGCGCGCTCTGGCAGACCTCGATCCGAAACCCCAGGCGCGCATTCTCGCGCTCTGCGAATGCACAAGCTTTCTCTCTGGACCGTCCCCACACACGAACTGCCTTCAGGGGACGTACACGACCGAGCGCCTCCAGATGCGTGGATGCCTGCTCGCCGGTGCCGAGTATCGCCAGAATCGCGGCATCCGCACGCGCCAGAGCGCGGGTAGCCACAGCGCTGGCAGCTGCTGTGCGTATCGCGGTGATCTCGGCCGCGTCCATCACGGCCCTGGGCAAGCCGGTGTCGCAATCAAAGAGGGTGACCAGGCCTATGTGGGATGACAGTCCCGCTTGTGGATTCTCGGGATAGAGGGCGAGGATCTTCGCGCCGAGCCCCCGGGGATCACCGAGATATCCCGGCATCACGGCCAGCAGATTGTCGGTGGCGGGCACGGACAGCACCGTGCGCAAAGGCACCTTGCCGTCCCCCCGCGACACTGCGCGCATGGCTCGGTCGACCGCCTCTATGCAAGCCTGCATGGGCAAAGCACGACGGACCTGCTCCCCGTTGATGATCAGCAGATCGGGTCGTCGTGCGCTGTCAGCCATCGCCTGGCCCTTTCGTGAAAGCAGACCATCCTCGCACGGAATGACGGGAAACGCTCGCGTCGCCTGCACGAATGACCTGGCGGGGTGCTGGCGCGCGCCTGAACCTGCAAGCAATACGGGGTATTTCTAAGGACGCCCTCGCCACTTGAATCCGCGCGTGCTCATGGACCACGTGGGTGGGGCACCATCCTGGGCAACGACACCTATCGCCGCAAGGCGCCGGAGCACGTGCCGGGTCTCAAGCGTGTGTGACCTGCAGGATACTGTGGCGGATCTGCTCACTGAGCACGAACTGTGCGTCAGTGACGATACGCAGCAGCACCTCGTTGTCAAATTCCAGCTTGCCAGCAGGGTCGGCCCGGATCACTTCCCGGCTGCGCAGTAAATCGATGAAGTTCTCGAACAGCGTGCGATCGAAGAACTCCGGGGATCTCAAGCCGTGCAGCATCGCCATGCGCTGCGCGGTGAGCTGGCAGCGCTCCTCGAGGACAGACTGGCTGATCTTCCCGCTGCCTGCCTTCACCAGCAACGCGAGCGCCAGATAGTAACGTTCAATCGTCTGGATGGTCGCCTGGGCCAGCAGCGAGAGCTCCATGGCCTGCCGGGAAGTCGGCGCCGGTCGGCGCCACTCGCTGCGATCCTCGTTGCATTCGATGAGGCCGTAGAGCTCGAGGGACGACAGCACGCCGTCGATGACCGCGGCTAGCTCGTCCTCGTGCCACCTGAGAAACAACTCGGCGGCGATGTAGGGGTAGACACGCCAGGCGAGGCGCTGGATGTCCTGCGTCTGGGCCTGGGCATTGTTCACGAACACGCAGGCCACCAAGGAGGGCATCGCAAACAGATGCAGGATGTTGTTGCGGAAGTAGGTCGCGAGGATAGCGTTGTCCGGGCTCATGGAGACGATATCCCCAAGGGGATGACGCTCCCTTGCGATCATCTTCATCGAGTCGGCGTAGGCGACGACGTCTTCGCCCTGCAGCTCGGTGACCGTCACCCGGTCGCTGTAGGGATGGCCCCTGAGCAGCGCCTGGTACAGCTCGATCTGCTTGACCAGCTCGGCTTCGGGCAGGGCCTGTCGCGGGGTCGCCAGCAGGATGATTGCCAGCAGATTGATCGGCGTGACGGCCGCCGCGGCGTTGATGTTGCGCATGATGGTCACGGCAAGCTCATCGACCGCCTGGCCGATCCAGGGGATGCGCGTATCGTCAGCGACAGATCGCTCGCGCCAGCTCGCATCGTGCCGAGCGAGGATCGCATCGAGAGCCACCGGCTCGCCCAGGTTGACGTGTACACGGCCGAAGCGCTCGCGCAGCTTGGGTGTGGAGCGCAGCAACCCCAAGATGGTCTCCTTTTTCTTGGGCTTGCCCGAGAGCTCGCCGATGTAGGCGTTGCCCTCGAAGAGGCGCTCATAGCCAAAATACACCGGCACGAACACGACGGGTCGCTGCGGGTCGCGCAGGAAGCTGCGCACGGTCATCGAGAGCATGCCGGTCTTGGGCTGCAGCAGGCGTCCTGTGCGGCTGCGTCCCCCCTCGATGAAGTACTCGATCGAGTGGCCGCGCTCCATGATGGCCGCCAGGTACTTCATGAAGACCACGGTATACAGGGCGTTGCCGCGGAAGCTGCGGCGGATGAAGAACGCCCCGCCCATCCGCAGCAGCCGCCCGATGACTGGCAGCTTCAGGTTGATCCCCGCAGCGATGTGCGGGATGGGATAGCCGTGCACGTAGATCACATACGACAGCAGCAGGTAGTCCATGTGGCTGCGGTGGCACGGAACGTATACGATCTCGTTGCCGCGACTGGCGGCCTCGAGCGTCTCGGCGTGCCCGAAGGCGACCCCGTCGTAGAGACGGTTCCAGAGGCGGGTCAGGGCAAGGTCCATGAACCGGATGAAGGCGTGCGAGTAGTTGGCGGCCACTTCCTCGGCATAGCGCCGCGCCTGCAGCATGGCCTGGCGGCGCGGAATCTTCTTCTCGCGACTGAGCTGTGCTGCCGCAGCACGCACGGCCTGCGTGCGTAACACCTGCGCCACGATGGTCCGACGGTGCGACAGGTCCGGACCGATGCGCGCAGCGCGGTGCTCCGCATACAGGGTGCGCAGGGCTCTTGCCACCCGTCGGCCGCGCACTGCGGCACCGATCTGTGCCCCGAGCAAGCTACGCAGCGAGATCGCCTCATCGAACTCGACAATGGTATCGCGACCATTGACGAGCACCTGCAGGAACTTGCGGGCGCGGCTCGTGAACGCCCAGCTTTCCACCAGCATCAGGCGCAACCAGGACCGCTCCTCCTTGTGCGGCGCGCGGCCCCAGTAGACGGTGACTGGCACCAGGTCAATGTCCAGCTCTGGATGCTGGCCCAGCGCCTCGATCATCTGCTCCAGCTGCGGCGGGGGCCGGCGATCCAGCCTTTGGTCCCAGAAGCCGCGCGGCCGGCTCAGGTAGATGAAGGAACGTAGGTCGCGCATGCCCTTGAGCAGCGGCTTGCCCGGACGAACGAGCTTCAGGCGAACGCAGGCGTCTTGCAGCACCGCAAGGTCGGTGAGGCTGCTGCGTTCGAGCACGTAGCAGAAGGGGTGGCTGGGGCGGGCCTGCAGCCGCTCGAGCACGTCATCCGGGACAACCTTGAACCGCACCCACCAGGCCAGCAACCGCCGCATCAGCCAGTTCATTCAACCGTTATCATGAGCCGAAAGGCGAACCGGCAGGCAGTGTATTCTTGAATCCTCGCCAATGGTGACATTCGCGGGCAAGACCGTCCTCATTTCCGGTGCTTCCGCCGGGATCGGGCGTGCCCTCGCGCTCGAGCTCGCCAGCCGCCACGCCCACCTGGCCCTGAACGGCCGTGACGAGCAGCAGCTGCACGAGGCGGCCGAGGAGTGCCGCTCCAGGGGCGCACAGGTCCTCACGCTTGCGGCCGATATCTCCCGCGAGGCCGCGTGCCGCGATCTGGTGGCCAGCACGCTCGAGCGCTTCGGGCACCTGGATGCACTGGTCAACAACGCCGGCGTCACGATGTGGTCGCGGTTCGAGAGCGTGAGCGACTTCACGACCTACGAGCGGCTGATGGCCGTCAACTACCTGGGTAGCGTGTATCTGACCGCTGCCGCCTTGGGCGCCCTGAAGCGCTCCCACGGTCTGCTCGTGGCGGTCGCGAGCATCGCAGGCCTCACCGGTCTGCCCGAGCGGACCGCCTACGCCGCGAGCAAGCACGCGATGGTTGGCTTCTTCGAGTCCCTGCGGATCGAGCTGCAAGGGAGCGGCGTGAGCGTGACCATTGTGGCCCCCGATTTCGTCAGCACCGAGATGCACCGGCGCGCCTTGGGCCCCGACGGTCGTCCCATCGCAGTCGCACGGCCAGATAACCGCATCATGACTGCGCAGCAATGTGCGCGGCGGATCGTGCGTGCCATGGAGCGCCGGCAACGCCTGGTGGTCACATCGTTCCGAGGCCGGCTCGGACGCTGGGCCAGGCTCGTCGCGCCGGCCCTGGTGGACCGCATCGCGGCACGGGCGATCCGCACGCGGCGTTAAGCGCCCGCTGGCGGGCACCAAGCCCCTTCAAGACTGGAGCGCGAAGAGGAAGTGCTCAAACAGCCGCTGGATCAGCTGCATTTGATCGTGCAGCCTGTGATCACTCTGCAGCAGGTGCAGGCAGGCATGCTGGGCCTGCGCGAACCGAACGCTGTCCGAGAAAGGCACCACCTCATCCCCCCAGCCGTGGACGACGGTCACCTGGCAACCCAGCGGGCCTTCAGTCAGTGGCGGCAGCCCCCGCAGATACAGCGCTGGAGCCATCAGGAACAGCCCTCGCGGGCGCGCGAGGGCGGTGCAAGCGACCGAGACGTAGCCGCCCAAGCTCGAGCCGGCGAGCAGCAGCTCACCGGTCAGACCCTTGCAGAAATCCGCAAGTCTCGTGACCCGCTCAAGCGGGTCGCGGATGCCGCGGTAGTCCACGGAGTGCGCCTCGTGACCGGCGGAGCGAGCGACCTCGGCGAGCGCCGAGATCTTCAGACCCCAGGGACCGCTTTCCTGGCCATGGGAGAAGATGACGTGGCGCTGGATCACAGGCACCGATGCTGGTAGGCGTAGACAGTTTGCATGCGCGGGATGATGACGGTGGCGGGGATCACACGCCACCTGTCCGTGGCGGGAAACACAACGACGTCGGTGCTTGGGGGATTCTGGGCCGAGCACAGTGGCAGCCTGTCAGGTCCTGCTGACGAGCTGCTCGCGACTTCACCGACACACATTGCAAGCCCACCACTTTGCCCGCCGCGCACCTGCGCCGGGAAGGCGCCCTCGAGCCGCCCGCCGGCTCTCGTCACCCGCTGCGCTGCGCGAAGCGAGGCGCTGTAAGGTGCCTGCCCGCCGGGTGCTCGCCACATGTCGGGGAACGGCGAAGAAATCAGACCTCGCGGCTTGAGCCACTGCGGTTTGCAGTATGATGAAGGCCGCAGGGTACGGGGCGCGGATACAGACGTTTACAGTTGTGATGACCCACATGATGAGCTCTTGGCCAGTGCGGCTTCGTGAGTTGGCCGCACGCTCGACTCAGCGGTTGAAATCCCCGGCGCCCGTCCCTCACCGCCGCTCAGCGCGCGTAAGGCTGGGAGGAGGCGAGCCGGGCACCTTCGGCCGGGGCAGGGGGTACAGCTCACAGTGAGGCCAGCACACCTGATCGGGCCCACCCTGCGGGAGTGGCCGCAGCGCTCACAGTCGCCGTGGGGACGCTGGCTGTTCAGGCTGGCCGTTGGCCAGCGCCTGCCCTTCTTTCGCATCCTGGGACCCCGCGTCCTCGAGCTTGAGCCCGCGGTGTGCCGGCTGCTCATGCCCAAGCGCCGACGCCTGCAGCGGCTGTCAGGCGATGTGCAATCGAGCGCGCTTGCTAGCCTGTGCGAGCTCGCGGCGAGTCTGGTGGCAGAGGTGACCATGCCGCCTGTCATGCAATCGGCCCCGCGCGGCATGACCATCGAGTACCTGCGCAGGGTTGAATCCGCGGTCACGGCGACCGCCCGCCTGGACAAGAGGGAGTGGCGTGACGCGCAGACTGTCGCAGTGCCGGTGAGCGTCGTCGATGTCAACAGCACCGAGGTCGTGCGCGCGGTCGTGACGATGCACGTGCTCCCGCGCAGCGGTCGCTGAAGCGACCGGCGGCGAGCACGCTCGGTCTCGATCTCTTCAAGCGGCGACGGCCTTTGTAGATCCTTCGCCCGCGAAAAGCAGCCGCAGCCTTGCACCG
>Ga0123356_10005667_pt1 | contig 12683 bp, 13 predicted proteins | sample TergutEmb28metaG_2_FD_92546 | JGI IMG/M metagenome (GOLD analysis project Ga0123356, IMG submission 92546) | Embiratermes neotenicus P3 segment gut microbial communities from Petit-Saut dam, French Guiana - Emb289 P3 | ecosystem: Host-associated > Arthropoda: Insects > Digestive system > Gut ... | reverse complement strand
GCGCGCACCGGCGGCGTCAGTAGCAGTTCCCGGCAGGGCGGCGCCCAGAGCCCGTGCTCGGCATTGCCCGCCGAGCGCTGGTCGGCGACCTTGAAGACGCGGATTTCCTCGACCGTGTCGCCGAAGAACTCGATCCGCAGCGGATGCTCTTCGGTAGGCGGGAACACGTCGAGCAGCCCGCCGCGGACCGCGAGCTCACCTCGCTTGGACACCATCTCGACGCGGGCGTAGCCGATCTCGATAAGCCGGGCGATCACGTCCTCGGGATCGGCGTCATCGCCGACGGCCAGCTGGACGGGCACCAGGTCACCGAGCCCGGCGACGACCGGCTGCAGCACCGCCCGCACGGGTGCCACGACCACCCGGAGCGGCCCGTCGAAGCCCGTCTCCTCGGTACCGGGGTGGGCAAGTCGGCGGAGCACCGCGATCCGCTGCCCGACGGTGTCCGAGCGCGGCGAGAGCCGCTCGTGCGGCAGCGTCTCCCAGCCGGGGAAGGTGGCGACCGAGTGTGGCGGCAGGAAGGCGCGGAGCGCCGCTGTCAGGTCTTCGGCTTCCCGCGCTGTGGCGGTCATGGCAAGCACGAAACGGGCTGGCAGAGCTGGCAGACCTGGGGCCGTCACGCCCGCCGCGAGGCTGGCAACCAAGAACGGCCGCAACGCGGCCGGTGCGATGAGATCACGCTCACCGCCGGGTGTGTCAGGCTGGTCGAGCGCGGTGCGGAGCTGGGGATCTTCGGCTACGGCGGCGAGGAGTCCGGCGAGGCTCATACTGTCCCAACGTCAGAGTTGTCAGGCGTCGCTCAGGAAACGCCCCGTACGCGCCCGTCTACACAGAAAGTTTATGTCCCGCGCATGGGTCGCCGCTGCTTCGCGGGACCGCACCGGACGCGCTCCCGCACCAAGTGCAACACGAATAGTAGTCGTTCAATTACCATGCGTACTATGAACGGAGCAGACAGGGGCACCTCCAAGCGCGAACAGGCCGCGAGCAGGTTTTTTGCGGAGCCGATGCGCGACTACGTGCTGCAATCCCTCAGCCGCCCGGTCAGCGTGCTCCAGGCAGGCTGCAGCGCCCCACTGCAAGAGCTAGGCCTCGGCGAGCTGACCGGTGACGGCTACGAAATCTCGGTTACCGCGGTCGATGCCGACAACCCCCTCGCCCGGCGGGTGCTTCGGGACGCCGAAGCCGACTACGACAAAGTGATCACCGGCGACCTGCGCACCGTGCCGATCCCGCCGCGGGCCTACGACGTGGTCTACTGCGCCATGCTGCTTGAGCGCGTCAAGCACGTCGAGCTCGTTCTCGACCGCCTGACCAGCGCCCTCAAGCCGGGCGGGCTCCTATTGGTCCGCACCGGCGACCGGTACAGCGCCACCGCTCTGCTCGACCGGCTGATGCCCGGCCCGGCCCGGAGGGCAGTCTGGTCCCGGTTCCGGCCGGGAACGCCCGGCCCGTTCCGCCCCGTCTATGAGAAGACCGTGAGCGATGAGGGCATCGCCTCCTACGCGCTGATGCGCGGCCTGGTCATCGCCGCCCGCGGCAGCGACCGGACCCGACCGGAGGATCCGCCGGGGCTATCATCGTCTCTGCGGATCACCTGCGCCGCAATCTCCCGGATCACGCGAGGACGCTTCGATGACGGGCACGATGAGCTGCTTTACGTGATCCGCAAGCCACAGGACCGCTTCGCCCGAGTCGTTTGACGACCCGCCGTCGCGGACGCCGCAGATAGACCACCCTCCTAGTACGGAGCGCACGTGACGGCTGATACGTCGGGCTCGCCGGAGGCAGCGCAGCTGCCCGCAGAGCTGGCTTCGTGGCCTGCCTGGACCCCGGGCGAGGACCAGCTGGGCGAGCTTGAGCTGCTCATCTCCGGCGCGTTCGCCCCGCTCACCGGATACCTCACAAGCACCGACCTGGCCGCCGTCAGCGAGCGCGGTGAACTGGCCGGCGGCACGCCCTGGCCGCTCCCGGTCACGCTCACCGTCCCGGCGAGCGCGCTGCCGGTTAGCACCGGTCCTGGCGAGGCCAGCCACCTCGTGCTGCAAGACCCGGAAGGCTCGCCGCTGGCGGTCCTGGAAATCACCGAGCGAACTCCCGTCGGCAGCGCCGACGGCACCGCCTCGCTGCTGCGCCTCGCCGGGCCCGTCAACGCGCTGCGCCCGCCGGAGCACGGGCCGTTCCGCGCGCTGCGACGCCGGCCGGCGGACGTGCGCGCCCAGCTCGGCACCGCTCCGGTGCTCGCGCTGGTGACCAGGCGACCGCTCGGCGAACGCCAGCTCGGCCAGCTCCGGCACCTAGCCGACCAGTTGCGGGCGCGCATTCTGCTGCTCCCGCTGGTGGCCGGGCCAGCGGAGCTTGTCACCCGACCGGAGGCGCTGGTCCGCGCCGTCCGCGCCGCCGCCCGGCATCTCCCGGACGGGACGCTCGTCGTTCCCGTGCCGCTGCCGCCACGTCCTGACCCCGCCGCGGAACTGCGTGCCCGCGCCGTCGTCGCGGCCGCCTACGGGGCCACCCACCTGCTGACAGATGGCGGACCGGGGCGGGCGGGAGCACGGGACCGTTCGGGACAATCTGAGTTTGACCTATCGAAGCTCGGGATACAGATCCTCGCCGAAGGCGAATGGGCGTATGACCCGCTCGCCGAGGTCTGGCGACCGCTCGGGCTGATCGAGCCGGGGCTTGAGTACGACGAGCTGTCCGACGGTGAGCTCGGCGAGCTGCTCGACTCCGGCGCCCCGGTGCCGGCCTGGCTGATGCCGGCCGGCGTTGTCGCAGAGCTGCGCCGCGCCCGGCCGCCTCGGTCCGAACGCGGCGTCGTCATTTTCTGCACCGGGCTCTCCGGGTCGGGCAAGTCGACACTCGCCAGGGATCTGCGTGACGCCCTCCTCGAGCGGGGCGACCGGACCGTGTCGCTGCTGGACGGCGACCTGGTCCGGCGGCTGCTGTCGGCGGGGCTGAAGTTCTCGCGGGAGGACCGCGACCTTAACATCGCCCGCATCGGCTACGTGGCCACCGAGGTCGCACGGCACGGCGGCATCGCGATCTGCGCGCCGATCGCCCCGTACGCGGCGGCCAGGGCCGGGGTGCGGCAGATGGTCACAGAGGTCGGCGACTTCGTCCTGGTGCACGTGTCGACGCCGCTGGAGGTGTGCGAGGCGCGCGACCGGAAGGGCCTGTACGCGCAGGCGCGCGCGGGGGTGATCGGGTCGTTCACCGGGATATCCGACCCGTACGAAGAGCCGGATGACGCGGACCTAGTCATCGACACGTCGGCGGTCTCCCGGCACGACGCCGTTGCGGTGGTGCTCCGGCACCTGACCCGTGGCGGGTGGCTCGCCAAGCCGTTAGCCACTTCGCTTAACGGATACTCGCCTCGCCGTTAGCCGCTGCGAGGAGTGGACAGCGGCCGGCGCTACTTGCGGGCTGGCGCGTCCGCGTTCTCGGCGACCGGGTTCTCGGCGACCGCCTCGGCTGGAACGCCGTCCTCAACCACGTCGCCGTCGTCCTCGGACGCGGCGCCGTCTTCGAGGCGCTCCCGGAACTCGCTGGCCTTCGCGCCCACCCGGTTCAGCCGGGTGTTCAGCCGCTCCGCCAAGACCTGCCGCTGCTTGTTCAGCAGGATGTAGCTGGCAAGAGCGCTGATCAGGAGGCCGAGCCCGAGCAGCAGGATTCCGCGGGCCCCGGCCCAGTAGAGGATCATGACCGCGATCCCGAACATGAGGATGCGGGCCGCGGTGTACGGGATAAGCGTTCGCATGGTTCGCATGGCACTACCCAGTGTAGGACTAGGCGGGCGGCCTTCCGGCCAGCAGGGGTGCGGTCAGCCCTTCAGGCATATCCGGCGCCGCTCGTTCCCTCGCCCGGCTCCCGTTTTATCTGCCGCGCGATGCCCCGGTAACACGCTGTGCAGCAGTTTCTCGCGAGTCACCTAAAGTCACGGGAGAATCGCTGAGCTAATTTCCAGAAATCTAGGCAGAAAGCACTCGTTGTCGCCAAACTAGGGGCATACTCCGACCGAGTACGAGGAGATGGAACTTGGACGGCAACAATGAGCGGCTGCTCACCCCCGGAGAGGTAGCCGCCCTGTTCCGGGTGGATCCGAAGACGGTTACGCGCTGGGCCGCGTCCGGACGGATCACCAGCATCCGCACGCCCGGCGGGCACCGACGGTTCCGCGAATCCGAGGTGCGTGCTCTGCTGCGGGGAGACAGCGAGGCTGCATCCGACGGGCAATCGGCGGCATCCTAGCCGGACGCCTGATAACCGGACGCCCGCCACCCGGGCCGCCGGACAGTAACTGCCAACTGGGCGCGCCGTATCGCGGTGCGCCCAGTCGCATACGCAGTCCGCTTTGCCACTCGGCATGCCCCATCGCACCGGGCGTGGCGGGCGGCGCTAGTCGCTTTCGGGGTCCGTACCCGGCCAGAACTGGTCGCCGGCGAGCCTGGCGAACTCCTGGAACTCCTCGCGCAGCGCCGCGTCACCCGCACGCCACTGAAGCTTGCGCCGCTCGACCTCATCGGGGGTTAGTGCCTGCGCCGCCAGCCTCGCGTAATCGGCGTCTTGCGGACCGATCTCCACGTACACATCGCCGATGAGCCGGCCGTCCCCGGTGTGGACGGCGGTCTGCGGTACCTGAAGGTTCCCGTTTGGTAGTCGGATGACGAACATCGCAGCTCACCTAGATGCCATAGCGCTTGTTGAAGTACAGCATCACCCGTAGTGCCATCCGGGTGTTTCCGCTCAGCATGTCGACCAGCGCCGGCCGCTGGGACGACGCGATCGCGGCGAACGAGTCCGCGAAGAACTCCTTACGGCCGAGCCCGCCGCGCTGGCGGTGGAAGTCGCTCGCGATAGATGACTGGCACTGATCATAGATGAGCCTGAACTCAGCGGAGTCGGATTGCCACTTTCCTGGCGGGCTGTCCAGGTCGTCCAGTGCATGCCCGACCTCGTGGCACATCACGTCGGGAGTGGGCGATGGTCTCGTGCCGACCACGATTTTGCGGTCTCCGTAGGCGCCAGCGCATGCGTCCCACGTTGCCCGCCCCGAGGGCAGTGCGACACGGTGCAGGGCGCCCATGTGGTCAAGGTCCGGCACCCCGCCCGCACCTACGTAGATGCCCTGGAGCCCGGCGGCCAGTTTCTCCTGGAGTTTCCTCGGGAACTCAGCCAGCCGGTCGATGGCGGCGACGGCTTCCGGTGGGGGGATGGTCGCCGCGTCCCACTGCCGCCACAACACCGACTCGAGCGGCCCGCAGTGCCGCCGTCCGTCGGCCACCTGTGCCCGGTAGCCGCTTGGGTGCGGACCTGCGAACGGGATGGCCGCCTGACCGCCGTTCCCCGGCCGCGTGGCGGACGCGGCCTGCCGAGCCGCCGCCCCGGGGCGTCCCGGCCGCGACAGCGCCCGGGCATGGAGTGGCGAGTCGCCGACCACCTGGTACCACGGCTGGCGTGGCTCACCGCGTGCTTGCCCTTCGGCCTCCTGGGTGCGGGTGGCCGTCTCCGCGGGCGCGGTACCGACCGGTGAGTCTCTTAGCGCATTCCCGTGCACTTCCCTGATCCGCGCTCTCCCGGCACCAGCAGCGCTGCCGCGTACACCGCTAGCGCCGGCGTTCGGAGTGTAGTTCCGCGGCATGGGCGGCCGCGCCGGACCGCCGGTCCGCTGCTCGGCCGGCGGCCGCGTGGATGTCCACGGCTGAGACTGGACGGGCCAGGCGGGGACCGCGGGCTGTACGCTCCCGGAGCCTCTCCGGTGCCTGCCGCCGGCGTCACTGCCACCGGACCGGGGATCCTGCTGCCCGCCGCCGCCGTCACCGCCGCGCTGCGGCTCATGACGCAAGCCGAGGATCCGGCCTAGCCGGCTAAATAGGCGAAGCCGCATCCCCGAACCCCCTGTTGTCCCGCCCCCTGCATTCCCAAAGGGTATTGCGGAATGTCCGACACGTCACCCCGAGTGACAGAGCAGCACTAAACATGTAGGTGTTAAAAGATGTGCGTTCCAGATACGCCGTGGTAACCAGGAGGTTAAGCTTTCGGCATGCTGCTATCAGGAGTCCTTTTCGTCTTGTTTCTGGCGGGCTTCTGGTTGTATTGCCTGACCGACGCAGCCCTCACTCCCACGCGCCCTGGGTGGTCAAAACGAGCCTGGGTCGCGTTCATCGCGACCACGTTCATCATCGGCGCCATCGCCTGGCTGATCGCGCGCCGCCGTGGCCTGGGCAAGCGCTGGCCGTCGGCAGCGGCCGGATATCCGGCGTTCCCCGACACCGACTGGCCGCCGCCCAAGACGGCGGCAGCCGCGGCGGCCATCGCCCGGCACCCGGCCACCCGCTCGATGCAGGGCGAGAACCTAATCTGGGTCGCCCCCAAGGGACCCGATGATGACCCGGAATTCCTCAGCCACCTTGACCGGCTGATCCGGGGCGAGTAGTTCCCATACCCGGCCCCGGGAACGGCGCTCGGGCCTGCAGATAACCCCATACCAGGATAAATCGGGCAGCCGACTTTGCCGACCCTATAGACAATGAAAGATCGTCCGGGCTCTGATGTGCCGTGGACGATCTTTCACTATGTTCCCCGCGTGCTTAGCCGACGCCGGCGTAGGAGTGCATGCCGGTGATGAAGACCTGGACGACGAGCATGTTGAACACGAGGCTGGCGAAGCCGAGGAGCTGGATGTAGTGCGCGCGAGCGCCGCGCCAGCCTGCCGTGGCCCGTGCGTGCAGGTAGGCCGCGTAGATCACCCAGGTGATGAAGGCCCAGGTCTCGACCGGGTCCCAGCCCCAGTACCGGCCCCACGCCTGGTCTGCCCAGATCGCCCCGGCGATGACGCCGAACGTCCAGACCGGGAAGCCGAACATGACGGTGCGGTAGGTCAGCTTGTCCAGCTGCGACGCGGACGGGATGCGCTCGAGCAGGCCGTTGCCCGGCTCGGCCTTTCCGGCCGCGACGCGCCTCCGGTACCACTCGGAGACGAGGTACATGATCCCGAGCACCGCCGCGACGAAGAAGATCCCGGTTGACAGCGTCATCGCGGTCACGTGGATGGACAGCCAGTAGGACTGGAGCGCAGGCACCAGCGGCCCGGCCGGGGTGTAGATGACGGTCTCGGCGAGCCCGAGCGCGATGACGACCGCGCCCATCACGAACACGCCGAGCGCCCAGGCCCGGTACCTGATGACGACGTAGCCGAAGAACAGCGCTGCCACGCAGGTGAGGGCGGTCACGAACTCGTACATGTTGCCCCACGGCGCGCGGTGCACGGCGAACCCGCGGGTGACGACCGCGAGGACGTGGGCGAGCATGCCGACCGCGCTGAGCGTCACGGCGATGCGGATCCACGGACCCGCTTCCCAGACCGCGCGGAGCGAGCCCGTCGGGCGTGCCGGCAGCCCGGCACCGCCCGCCGCCCCGGCCGTAACCGGCGCGGCAGGGCCCTCCGAGCCGGTGGACGCACCGGCGCTGGCCCCGGCAGCCGTGGCGCCGTTCGCGCCGACGGCCGCCAGCGCTGCGGCAGGTTCTACCGCACGTGCCCCGGCCTTCACCGCGCGGCGCGGCCGCCCGAAGGCGTAGTCGCCCGCGAACGCGAGCACCGCCAGCGAGTAGATGAGCAGAGCCGCGATCATGAAGTCGCTGCTGGCGTGCGCCAGGCCAAGGTTGACGGGCACGAGCCTCACGCTCCCGTTTCTGACTGGTTGTTGGGCTCAGGGTTATCGTGGCCGGCCGGCACGGCCGCCGGCGCGGCGGCACCCGGCGGGGCTGTCCCAGGCGGGGCTGTCCCCGGCGGAGCCGGCGAAGGGGTCGTTCCCGGAGAGGCGGCAGTTTCGGCCGAAGCGATCTCGAAGGCCAGCGAGGCGAACTCCTCCTCGAACCCGCCGCTCGCGTCGGTCCTGGTCAGTCCCCCGATGGTGACGACCGACCCGGCGCCGGACGCGGCGGGCACGGCCCGGACGAAAATGCGGCGCCGCCGGACGAAGAAGGACAGCAGCAGGCCGGCCAGTGCCAGGATGCCGAAGATCAGCGCGGGCACCTGCCCCGGGTCATAGGTGATGGCGAGCGACACCCACTGCTGCACCCCGACGAAGGTGATCGACCCCTTGCCGTTCGGCAGGGTCCACGTCTGGCCGGGGAGCATCATGTGCGGTGAGCCGCTGACCTTGGTCATCCCTGTCGTGTCGAGCTGGTACACCGACTGCGGCACTCCGGAGTTCATGCCGAGGTTCCCCGCGTAGCCGATCAGCGACACGACCGGGAAGTTAGCGGCAGGGAAGACCGACTCAAGCGTCCCGTGGCTGTCGATCGCGGTCGGCACGAACACGCCCATGAACCCGAGCGAGGCGTTGGGTGCCTTCACCACGCCGTCGGAGAGCATGGTCCCGGTGTTGGCGGGGATGAACGGCGTCGCCTGCTCGTAAGCGAGCTTCCCGTCCGGTCCGGTCACCTTGAATACCGGCGCGTAGCCGTGCCCGATGAGGTACACCTTCACCGAGTCCACCGACAGCGGGTGGTTGACCTCGATCACGTCCTTGTGCGCCTGCCCGCCTGGTGTGTCCGAGTAGGTCACGTTGGCCTGGAAGGACGACGGCTGCCCCTCGTTCTGCCCGCTCGTGATGTAGCTGGCGGAGAAGCTGTTAAGGGTGAGCTGGAACGGTGCGAGGTCCGAGCCGGAGACGAGCCGCCCCGGGTGCCACTCATCAAGCGCCGAGACCGTGTCGGAGAACGCGTTGCCCTGGACGAGCAGCTTGTCGGCCTTGTAGCCGAACAGCCCGCCGAGCGCGATCGAGACCAGCACGCCGAGCAGCGACAGGTGGAAGAGCAGGTTGCCGGCCTCGCGCAGGTAGCCCTTTTCGGCCGACAGCCAGTGCCCGGAATCGCCTGCCTCCGGCCTGCGGAGCCGGAACCGCTGCCCGCCGAGGATGCCCGCGGCGCTGTCCACCGCGGCCTCCGGCGGCAGCGCGGAGTCGTAGGTGGTGGAGTGCGGCAGTCGCTTGAGGTTACGCGGCGCGCGCGGCGGCGGCGTGCGGGCCGAGCCGACGAGCCGGAACGTCCGGGGTACCACGCAGCCGACCAGGGAGGCGAACAGCAGCAGGTAGATCGCGGCGAACCATGGCTGGGCGAAGACGTTGAAGAGCCCGAGGCGGTTAAGCCAGGGCGCGAGCGCCGGGTGCGACGCGAAGTACTGCTGCACGGAGGCCGGGTCGGTGCCCTCCTGCGGCAGGATGGACCCGGGTATCGCGCCGAGGGCGAGCAGGAAGAGCAGGATCAGCGCGGTCCGCATTGAGGTGAGCTGCCGCCACCCCCAGCGAAGCCAGCCGGCGCTGGTCTCGGGTGGTACCGAGGTCCCGCCGCCGCGGCTGTCCGTCATCTCCGTTCCGTTTGGCCCGAACGGTTCCGTGGCTTCGGCTGTCCCCCCAGCCTTCTCCTGCCTGGGCGCGTCCGGCTTGGCCGCCGTTGACCGTGGTGCGCGCACGTTGGTCATCGGGTCGCCGCCGCGTCACTGAGCAATGTCACCATGGTTCCGTAGCTGACCTCCCCGAGCACCATGCCCGCGATGTGCCCCGTCCGGTCGATCACGACCGTTGTCGGGGTGTCGTTCAGCGGCACGACCTGGGAGAAATCCTGGACGACCGCGTAGCCGGGGTCGCTCACGCTCGGGTAGGTGATACCGACGCTGTGGGTGAACGCCAGCGCGTTGGCCGGAGTCTCCGCCAGGTCATCACCGAGGAAGGCGACGCCCTTGGAAGCGTACTGCTCGGAGAGCACGGCGAGGGTCGGCGCCTCGCTGCGGCACGGAGGACACCAGGAGCCCCAGAAGTTGAGCACGACGATCTTCCCCCGGTAGCTGGCCAGGCTGATCGGCGTCCCGGTCAGCGACTTGGCGGTGAAATCGGGCGCGAGCGGCCGGTCTCCGGCCGTGTACACCCGCTGGGCGGGATTCCCGTCGAGGTAGCTGACGCCCGCCTGGGCGCCGTTCCCCGTGGTGAGGGTCACCGCGAGGGCGCCCGCCAGCAGCACGACAGCAACGGCCGCCACAACGACGACCGTCCGGCGCTTGGCTTTGAACACCGGCGGTTCCTTACGTCTCCTACAGGGGGTAGTACTCGGTCTATTGTGCCCTATCCGCGTCAGCTACCTGGCGGCGGGGCGGCACGGCGTACGAAACCCCGGTGAGTTCGTCTCCGTCGAAGGTGAAGCTGGTCACCGAGCCGAGCGCGCACTGCCGGGTATTCGGGTTGTGCCATAGGCGCTTGTGCTCGGCGGCCAGCCTGGTGACCCAGATCGGCAGCTGGTGGCTGACGCAGACCGCTTCCCGGCCACGGGCGGTCTCCCGCGCCCGGTCGACAACCTCGCGGACCCGGGCGGCGACCTGGATGTACGGCTCACCCCATGATGGCCGGAACGGGTTCCACAGGTACTGCCAGTTCCGCGGGTCGGTCGCGAGACTTGCCAGGCTGACAGACTTGCCCTCGAGCACGTTCTCGGACTCGATGAGCCGCTGATCGGTGGTGATCGTGAGCTTGAGCCGCTCAGCGACGGGCTGCGCCGTCTCCTGTGCCCGCTCCAGCGGGGAAGCGAAGACGGCGGCGACCGGCCGCCCGTCGAAGAAGTCCGCCGCGGCGGCCGCCATCAGGCGCCCGTTGGCCGACAGGTGGTATCCGGGCAGCCGTCCGTACAGCACGTGGTGCGGATTGTGCACTTCGCCGTGCCGCAACAGGTGGACAACAGTGATCTCAGCCATGGCCTCGCCAGCCTACCGGCTCCCTGACCCCGCCCGTCAGTTGAGTGACGTTAGACGATGACCTCGACGTAGCGACGGCGGTCGGCGATCGCTTCGGTCAGCAGGCGCAGGTGCTGCTGTACGGCGGCCTGGTCGATCGCGGCGAGGTCAGCGGCGGCCGCCAGGGTGGCGGCGAGTTCGTCGGCCTCGCCGACGAGCGCCCAGTCGAACTGGAGCAGCTCGTCGAGGCCGGCGCGGCGGATCCGGTTCCAGACCTTGTCCTCCGGCAGCAATGGCAGCCCGCGGACCGCGGTCGACACGTTGTCGATGTCCTTCCCGAGCCGGTCGGACTGGCGCAGCGGTGCCATCGCCTCGGCGGGCGGGAACGGGTTCTCGCGGGTCGACGGCGGCACCCGGTCGGCGCGCCACTGGCTGGCCAGATCGCGTAGCCGCGCGGTCGCCTCGGACAGGCTGCGGCACACCCGCTCCCGGACAAGCAAGTCGTCGGCCCGCAGCCTGCCCTTGGTCGTGTAGACATCGGACGCGAGCAGGCTGCGGAGCCGGTCGGCAACGGTATCGGTCACCGGGTCACTGCCCGGGGAGGTAAGTCGGCGCGCCGCCGCCATTCGGAACGCCCGGCGTCCCGGGCAGGCCGACTGGCGGCAGACCGGTGAGCCCGATGTTGAACGGGGCGCCGACGGCCATGTTCGGGGCGGAGACCAGGCCGTGTTCCGCCATCTTCATCGCGACGTAGTAGCGCACCGCGTCCAGTTCGGACAGGCCGAAGGCGCGCAGCGAGATGAGCTCCCGCATCCGCTCGTCCTTCGGCCTGATGAGCACCTTCACGTCGTTGAGCATGATGCCGTAGATGGACAGGAAGTCCTGCAGGTGGCCGCGGACCAGCTCGGTGATGTCATGGATCCGCTCGTTGACCTGCTCCAGCGGGGTGACCTGAACGAGCTGGTTCACCGACTGCTCAACGACGGGTCCCGCGTAGGAGTTGAGCGCCTCCGTGGTCAGCAGGTGCCCCGAATACGGCATGTGGGTGACCAGCTTGACCGCGTCCTGGGCGCTGTCCACGTGGACGTAGTAGTCGACGTCATAGACGAGCTCGGCCAGCTCCCGCGACAGCGCGACCCCCTTCGCCTTGGCCACGCTCTTCGCGCGGGAGACGAACAGCACCTCGTACTGCCACGGCGACTGCCCGCCGTAGAAGGCCTGCTGCATGCTGCCGATCAGCGGCCGCTGCGGCGTGGACACCGGGTACTGGCCGGTCTCGTACACGTTGAGGATGGCGCCGCGTGACTTGAGCACGGCGAAGTGGTTGCTCTCGACGGTCAGCAGGCTGCCGCTCATGATGTCGTTGCCCGGGTAGTGGTACATCAGGACACCCGGCCCCATGACCTCCGTCCCGTCGGAGTTCAGCGTGCTGATAACGCTCCGGATCGCCATCGACCCACTCCTCCCGTACAGCCGGGCGCCGCCGCCCGCGGGCCCTGCAGTAATCCTTACACGGCCGGCGCTCCCGCGGGTGTAACGCTGACTGGCGACAGGCCGAGGGGCTGCGGGCCGGTGAGGCCGATGTTGAACGGGGCGCCGATCGCCAGGTCCGGCGCGGAGCCCAGGCCGCGCTCGGCCATCTTCAGCGCTACGTGGGCTAGCCCGCCAGGGCGGTGGCAGCGGCGCGGGCCGCCGCGGGCAGCGCGTCCGCGATCCGCGACAGCGCCTCGTCGCCGTGCGCGGCGGAGACGAACCACGCCTCGAACGCGGACGGCGGAAGGTAGACGCCACCGTCGAGCATCGCGTGGAAGAACGCCGAGTACGCCGCGGTCGACTGATCCTTGGCATCGGCGAAGTTGGTCACCGGGGCGGTGCGGCCGATGAACACCGTGAACAAGTTCCCGGCCATGGACAGGTAGTGCGGAACACCCGCCCCGGCGAGCTGTGCCGAGACCAGCTT
>Ga0123356_10005666_pt1 | contig 12685 bp, 15 predicted proteins | sample TergutEmb28metaG_2_FD_92546 | JGI IMG/M metagenome (GOLD analysis project Ga0123356, IMG submission 92546) | Embiratermes neotenicus P3 segment gut microbial communities from Petit-Saut dam, French Guiana - Emb289 P3 | ecosystem: Host-associated > Arthropoda: Insects > Digestive system > Gut ... | reverse complement strand
CTCGGGCTGGAGCTATGGAACGACAACCGCGAGCCCCCGCTGTGGACGATCCTGAACGATCGTGACCACATCGTCCGTTGGGCGTGGCGGACGCATGGCTCCACGGCCGCTCGCGTTCGTGCGTGTGTCGACCAACGGCCCGCGCTGAGCGCGATCGCGTTGCCGAGCAGGGCACGGGCGGCGTCCTGGCTCGCGGGACCGCTCGCGCGCAGCGCGGCTAGCAGCGCCCGGTGAGGTCGGCGCACCCGGCCGCGCTGCCAGATAGTCACCTCACGGGCAGCCTCGGCCTGACTGCCGCTCTGGGCAATCGAAGAGAGCGAGCGACAGTCCCGGGGCCAGCCCTCAGCGCCGTCGAGAGCGCCGAGTCTTCGTGAAGGCAGCGGCGCAGCCTGCGTGTGGCGGCGGTGACGGAAGTGGCGGGTTTGCGATAGTCGCCGACATGCTGTTGCTGATCACGGGCGCGAGCGGTGTTGGGAAGTCGACCGTGCGCGCGATTGTCGGCCCGGAGCTGTCGCCCCAGGTTGAGAGCGTCGAGTTGACCGATCTCGCGCCGCTGCCGATCGCGAGAACACGGGGGTGGAGGCAGCAGGCCGCGGAACTGGCCGTGCGCCGCGCTGTCGAGCTGCAGGCTTGCGGACGGCACTTGCTTCTCGCGGGTGACCCTGTCCCGGCGATCGAGGTGATCGCGGCGCCCTCCGCATCACAGCTCGACGCGGTCGCCGTTTGCTTGTTGGATGCGAGCGCTGAGGCGCAGGCGGCGCGGCTTGCGGCCCGGGGCGACGACTCGACGCTGTTGGTGCATCACCAGGCGTTTGCTGAGTGGATGCGTCGGCAGGCGAGCGATCCGCTGCACATGACCCACGTCGTCGCTGACCAAGGGTGGGAACAGATGCGCTGGGAGCGTCTCGCGGATCTGACCGATCGCTGGCAGATGCACACGATCGATACCTCGCACCTGAGCAGAAAAGAGGTCGCAGGCGAAGTCCTCGCATGGTGCCGACGCGCGCTCGCCGGCGAGGCCCCGGCGCTGCAAGTGAATAGCGCCTAGAGCGGAGAGTCGAGAGCCTCTGTGGTTCTCTCCTGCGCCGTCCGTATCGTTGCCGCTGATTACGGCGCACCGGCGTCCCGGAGGGCGCGTAGTTCGGGCAGAGCTTCGCGGTCTTTCGGCCGGTCTAACCGCCACGGGCCGGTGTGTCGCTGCTGTGCCGCGCCGGGGCCAGAGACCGGCGGAGTGTCCGGTCCTCGACATACCTTTGGCATATGGTCAAGAAGTACGTCGAAGAGGTGCGCTCCGTTTGAGTGCCCCGGACCTCGCGCCGCTGCCCGCCGCCCTCGGCCTGCGTCCTGGCAGCATCGTTGCCGTACCGTCCGACGGCGAGATTCTGTGGCGGATCACCGCCGGGGTGGAGCCGGTCAAGGCCGACTTCCTCTCGATGGCCGCCCTTGGCGACCCCAACCGAGGCCCGGCGATCCTCACGCTCGGCGTCTCGATGTTCTCGACACGCGAGCAGGCCGAACAGGTGCGCGACCGCTTCCGTCGCGGACAGCACGTGGTAGCCGTGCGGCTTCCCGGCGGACATGGTTTTTCGCTCGCTCGGACCGGACGCACTCCCGGGCACCACACCGTTTGGGGAACGCCCGATGACCTGCTCGCGGTCGCGCTTCCTCGCGCCGATACCCTTTGAGCATGATTTACGCGTTGGTTTACACAGACCACGGAGATGTGATCGAGGACTTCACCAGCCGGGAAGAGGCTCGCGCGGCGCTTCATACCTTCGTCACGGAGCATCCAGAAGTGGTCGATCGCGTCGGGCTTCTTCCGTTCGACACTGACGGAACTCCGGGCGAGTTCGAACCGGCCCGCGAGCTTCTCGCTGCGTAGCCGGCATCCGCGAGGGCCCCGCGGGCGTCGGACCCGCCCCCTCCCCTCCTTCGTTGCCGATCTGGCCCGGTTGGGGTGATTTACACGGCGAGTTGTCATTGGCTGGAACGTCGCCGCTGCTCCTTTGTCGCTCAGTGAGAGGCTGACATTCGATCGGTGTTGTCCGGCCGGTCGGTTTGTCTCTCGGCCGGTGGCGGGCTGACTCTCTTTGTCGCTGTCGACCAGTGGTCTGACCGACTTTGGCTGTGTCGCCCGTCACCGACCGAGGACCGCCGGCGTGACTTGAGAGGAGCGTGGCAGCGCCCCAACTGAGCGGTGTCCGCCGTAGATCCGCTTTCGTCGAGTTCAACGAAGGGACGTTGCACATGATCGTGATTGGGGCAGACACGCACAAGCGCAACCACACGCTGGTCGCGCTCGATGGGCAGACCGCCGCTGTCCGTGGGGAGCTTCAGATCGCCGCCAGCGACACGGGGGCGCTTGAGGCGCTGCGGTTCGCCTCACGGCTAGATGAGGAGCGGGTGTGGGCGATCGAGGACTGCCGGCATGTCTCCGCCCGCCTGGAAGCGGCGCTGCTGGCCGCTGGTGAGCGGGTGATCCGGGTGCCGGCCGGGATGACCGACCAGGCCCGCAAGGTCTCCAGGGTGGCGGGGAAGTCCGATCCGATCGACGCGCGCGCGGTCGCGCTGGTCGCAGTACGTGACGGAGTGGAGAGCTTCCCGCAGGCGTTCTGTGACGAGCAGGCGATGGAGATCCGGCTGCTGTGCGACTACCGCGATCAGCTCATCAATGAGCGCACCCGGATGATCTGCCGGCTGCGCTGGCACCTGGTCACGCTCGCCCCCGAGCTCGAAGCCGGGCTCGCGCAGGCGTCGCTCAAGGGCCCACGTGTCTGCGCGACGCTGACCCGTCGCCTCGCCCGGCTGCCCCGGTCTCCGAGACTGCGGGTCGCAAGAGCGCTGCTGAAGCGAATCACCGAGATCGGCCGCGAGGAACGCGAGCTGCTCGCCGAGCTCGCCAGCCTGATCGACACCCACGCCCCGCAGCTGGCCGCCCAGCCTGGCTGCGGAACCGTGACCGCCGCAATCATCATCGGCCACACCGCCGGCGCCCAACGATTCCCCACGGACGGGCACTTCGCCCGGCACGCCGGCACCGCCCCGATCCCCGCCAGCTCAGGCAACACCCAACGCCACCGGCTGCACCGAGGCGGCGACCGCCAACTCAACCGCGCGATCCACATCATCGCCATGTCCCGAGCCAGAACCGACCCCGCCACCCGCGCCTACCTACACCGCAAACACACCGAAGGCAAAACCAAACTCGAGGCCATCCGCTGCCTCAAACGCCACCTCGCCCGCCGCATCTACCACCTGCTCTACACCACCCAGACACCCACCACCCGCCCCGCACTGACCGACCACCCAAACCCGGAAATACCGACATTCACTTGACAGAGGAGCAGCCGAGGGGGCAGCCAGATTCTGAGCGCTGCTACCCGCGAGATCCAGCAGTCTGAGGGTTGAGCGCCAGCTGACCCGAACGCCGGTTCGCAGACCTCGAGGGACTGCCATCGGACCGACGCTCTACAACGGTGGCGCCCCAGGTCTAGGTCATTGCCGATAATCCGACGGCCCGCGCGGGGACGGGCCCACGCAACCGCACCGTGAAGCGACCCCAAGGAGGCAATCGCAATGCAGTACCGACAGCTCGGAACTTCCGGCCTGAGGATCTCGGCGCTGACGCTGGGGACGATGACCTTCGGTGGCGGTGGCCCGTTCGCGATGGTCGGCAGCACCGATGTCGCCGGCGCGCGGCGCCAACTCGACATGTGCCGTGACGCCGGCGTCAACCTGATCGACACGGCCGATGTCTACTCGGCCGGCCTTGCCGAGGAGATCCTCGGTGAGGCGCTCGAGAGCCGCCGCGACGATTTCCTGATCGCCACCAAGGTGCGGATGGGGATGGGCGACGGGCACAACATGGAGGGACTCTCCCGGCACCACATCATCGAGGGCTGCGAGGCGAGCCTGCGGCGCCTGCAGAGCGATCACATCGACCTGTACCAGGTCCATGAGTGGGACGGCTTGACACCGCTCGAGGAGACGCTCGCGGCGCTCGACCATCTGGTCAGCTCGGGCAAGGTGCGTTACATCGGGGTCAGCAACTACACCGGCTGGCAGCTGATGAAGGCGCTCGGAGTTTCGGAGCGCGCGCGGCTGCCGCGGTTCGTCAGCCAGCAGATCTACTACTCGCTGCAGGAGCGCTCAGCCGAGTACGAGCTGCTGCCGCTGGCCGTGGACCAAGGCCTCGGCACGCTCATCTGGAGCCCGCTCGCCGGCGGGCTGCTGTCGGGCAAATACCGGCGCGGCCGGCAGCCGCCAGCGGGCGGCCGACAGCTCACCGACTGGAACGAGCCGCCGGTCCATGACCCCGACGGTTTCTACGACACGGTTGAGGTGCTCGTCGAGGTCGCGGACGCGCACGGCGTCTCGGCCGCCCAGGCGGGGCTCGCGTGGCTGCTCACGCGCCCGACGGTGGCCTCGGCGATCATCGGCGCACGCACGGACGAGCAACTGGCCGACAACCTCAAGGCGGCCGATCTGACGCTCAGCGACGCGGCGGTCGCGCGGCTAGAGGAGGTCAGCCGGCCCCGGCTGATCTACCCGCACTGGCACCAGATGGCGACCGCGTCAGCCCGCTTCAGTGCGGCGGATCTGGCACTGCACGAACCATTTCTGGGGTCGTGGGCGCCTGGGTCGTGGGGATCCGAGTCGTAGTCGGCTCAGACGCCGCCCGAGTCGGGGGCTGCTCGGGCACCGTCGGTAGCGCGGGGGCATCGGGCGTCTCGGGCGGGGAACCACGCTCCGGCGCCGGCCCCCCGCCGCGCCGTCCGAGGTACTCGTGGATGACCGCCTGGTAGGGCGTCACCGGGATCACGCCACCAGAGAACGCCGACACCCCGACACCGGCGCTCCGCCCTCCGGCGGACTGGAGCTCGTCGCCGACTGCGAGCGGGCCGGCCGTGATCGCGAAGATCCAGATCTCCTTGCCGTGGCCGGCCTCCTTAGCGTGACCGGCCTCCGCTGTGCCCGCAAATGTGACATCCCCCCAGCTGTAGCTCCACTGCGCCAGAACCTTTGCGGCAGCCGCACGCAGCCGCTCGGGCACCGCGCCCAGCGGCACGATCGAGGTCAGTATCGGGACGGCAGTGTCGGCCACGGACCTCAGCTTAAAGCGTGTCCGGACGACTCGACAGCGCCCGTTAACGCTTGAGAGCGGGCGGCCTCACGGCCGCCCGCTCTCCCAAAACGCTGATTCCTCGCCGCGAGGCGAGTTCGCGCCAGGTCGTGAACTACTTGACCTCGACGCTCGCACCGGCCTCCTCAAGCTCAGCCTTGAGCTTGGTGGCCTCCTCGCGCTCGATGCCCTCCTTGACGGGCTTCGGCGCGTTATCGACGAGATCCTTGGCCTCCTTCAGGCCCAGGCCGGTGGCCGCGCGAACGACCTTGATGACCTGGATCTTCTTGTCGCCGGCGCCGGTCAGGATGACGTCGACGGTGCTGGACTCGTCCTCGCCAGCGGCCTCGCCGCCGGCGCCACCGGCGGCAGCAGCGGGGGCGGCTGCGGCCACGGCGGCCGCGGAGACGCCGAAGGCCTCCTCGAGCGCCTTGATGCGCTCAGACAGCTCGAGGACGGAAATCCCCTTCAGCTCGTCAATCCATTCTTCAGTGGTGGTAGCCATGTTCTTCTCCTGGTGTTTCTAGGTCTAGTGTCAGTTCTCGGAAGCCGCATCAGCAGCCGGTGCCTCTTCGGCTGACGACGAGTCAGTCTCAGTTGCACCGTCCGCCGTCGCGGCCTCGATCTCAGTCTCTTCCGCTGCTTCAGGAGCAGCAGTGGCCTCCGCCTCAGCTGCGGGCTCATCGCTCGCTGCCGGGTCGGCTGGCGCCTCGGCTTCCTCGGTGGCTGCGGGAGCAACCTCGGCCTCGGGAGCTTCAGTCGCCTCAGCGGCCCGAGCCTCCTCAGCGGCCGGAGCCTCCTCGGCGGCTGCAGGTGCTACTGAGGCGACCTCGTCGGTCGCCGAGGACGCATCTGCAGGTGCCGAGCTACCCGTCACCAGACCCTGATCCCGGATCTGGCCGAGCTGGACGGCCAGGCCGGAGATGAGGGCATTGAGCGTGCGGGCCAGGCCGGTGAGCGGGGCGGCGATGGTGCCGACCAGCTGGGCGTTGAGGACCTCACGCGAGGGCAGCTTGGCAATCGCTTCGACCTGAGCCGGGCTCAGGACGGCACCACTCATGAAACCGCCCTTGAACTCCAGCGGCCCGCGCAGTGCCTTGGCCGTGTCGCTCAGCACCTTTGCGGCCGCGGCCGCATCGCCCTTGACCAGCGCGAGCGCGGTAGGGCCGACCAGCAGCGGCTTGATGTCGGCAACGCCGGCCTGATCGGCAGCACGCTCCGACAGCGAGTTCTTGGCAACCCGCAGCTTTGTGTCACTGGTACGCAGCTTGTCGCGCAGCTCGGCGATCTGGGCGACCGTGATCCCACGGTAGTCCAGCGCGAAGATCGCGTCAGAGGCGCCGAGCTCGTCGGCGATCTGATCGATCACTGCTGCTTTTTCTTCTCGGTTCATAGTCTCGCTCTCTAACGATGAACGCCCGCTACACAGGCGGGCGTCGAGAGCAAGCGACCGAGCTGGGTCGCGCTGCTGTTCGAGGCTCCACCTGCTCTGGACTTACGCGCTGGGGCGGCCGGAGGTCTTGGGCGTCGTCTCTTGCAGCCCGGAAGTGTAGCGAAGCCCGCTCGGCCCGCTCCGGGTGAAGTCTCAGCCCTTGTGACGGGTGAACACGTCCGCGCCGAACGTGCTCCTGACGGTGGCTGCGTAGGCGAGGCGCTTGAGGCCGAGCAACTGCTCCCAGCTCGCCAGCGACGAGTAGTGGTTGTACGGCCTGCGGCTGACGGTTCCGGCCCTGATGTAGGGGGAGATCAGCAGCGCACCGACTCGTCCGCCGCCCGGACCGGCGATGCCCGGATTCGCAGCGCCGGGCCCGGCCGCCTCACCGCAGCAGGACGAGGTGTCGGAATCCGCGGCCTCGTCGAAGGTGATCTCGAGCAGGCCGCCCTGCTTGAACGCCGGCGAGCTCGTGATCTTCGGGACCCAAGTCCGCAGGAAGCCGTCGACGTCGGCCCCCACCGAGGCGCCGCTCTGCTGGTTGACGCACGGATAGTCGTGGCCGTCCTGGCAGAGATTGGGCGTGATGAAGGAGAAGGCGGGGGTCGTGGCGGCGCGCTTCAGATCGGTCGCTAGGCCGGTCTCCCCCGGCAGCGACGCCGACGGCATCGCCCCTGTCGGCGAGCCGAGCGCAACCACGTGAGCGTCGCAGTAGGACCGGTTGTCGATCACCGCGTGGAAGTAGACGAACGGATCGTGGCGCGTCGCGTAGCCGTCGCCTGGCGCAGCCGCCTCGGTGTGGTCCGGGGAGTTGATCGCCGGATGCCCGCAGGCAGCGGACTCCCGGCTCGGCTTGTTCCCCATGTCCTGCTCGTAGGCCTTCCAGGTGATCCCCTTGGCCGTGAGTTGGTTGCCGATCGTCTTGATCGCGGCTGGGTATACGCAGCCGATCCCGGTCTGGACGCCGTTGTGCAGCACCGAGTTGCTGACGAAGTTCGTGAAGCTCTGACAGTCGGCCTGGTTCGAGAGGTTCGGCGGCTGGCCCGAGACGAGCGAGACGTAGTTGTCGTTCGAGTCGTGGCCGGTGGCGTAGTAGTTGGGCAGCAACGCCCCGCGCTTGACGAGCGTCCCGGCCAGGTACGGGTAGCCGGCCGGATCGCCGAAGGTCGCCGAGTAGGACTCGTTCTCGAGCACGATCACGAAGATGTGCTTGACAGGCGGCAGCCCTGACGCAGCCCGAGCGTGGGTCAAGCCCCCGCCCAGAAGCCCGCCCAGGCTGAGCAGCGTGATGACCGCCACGGAGATCGCCAGCGACCGCATGGCCCGAGCCCAGCTCATGCTCGCCTCATCTCAAACCGGACCGGACGGCCCCGTGGATGACGGTCCGACGAGCTTCGGCGGATGCAGCAGCGGCGGCTGCTCGAGATCGAGGAAGTCCATCACCGTGGCGGCATTGGCATCGCGGTAGGTCAGCGCCGGCAGGTTCCACTTGGCCTCGATTGTCGCGAGCACGGAGGTGTGGTCGTGGACGACGTCGGTCGCGCCGCCGGGTATCGAGTACGGCGAGACGACGATCGCCGGAACCCGCGGACCGTAGATGTTGTAACCCCCGCGGACGTTGCCGGCGCCGAGCTTCGGCGGGATCGAATCCGGCGCGAGCGCGGCCGGTGGCGGGACATGGTCGTAATAGCCGCCGTGCTCGTCATAGGTGTAGATCAGCAGCGTCCGTGGCCAGGCGGGCGAGCTGAGCACGGACTTGAGAATCCCGTAGGCCCACTTCTCGCCGTAGTACATGTCCTGGGGGTCCTCCTCGTCGCCGCCGACACGGCCGAGCCTGGCGCTGATCCCCGCCAGGAAGGGCGTGCCCGCCAGCGCCGAGCCGACGTCACTGACGAGGCCGAACTCGGGGTCGACGAAGCTCACCGACGGCAGCTTTCCGCTTGCGCAATCACTGTGGAACCGCGAGATCGGCGCCAGGTGAGTGAAGTACTTCCCGATGATGCTGGGGATGATCACGGTCTGGGGAATGTCGCTGAAGTAGTTGCGCCAACTGATGCCGTGGGTCTGCAGGCGGTCGAAGATCGTGCCATTGGGCGGCGGTGCGTTGTAAAGGCTGGACGTGCTGCTGGCGATGTTGCCGTAGGCGGTTCCGGCCATCAGGAAGCGGCGGTTCGGGAAGGTCTGGCACGGAGCCGAGCTGAACCAGCGGTTGCCGATGGTGAACGTGAGTGCGAGCGAGTACGCGAACGGAAGGACCGTCTGCGGGTAGTACCCCATCGGCTGGGCCGAGCCGGTCGACCGCACGAAGCCGTCCATGCGGCCAGCGTCGATCTGCTTGTGGGTCGCGTTCCAGGTCTGAGAGACCGCGCGGCCCTGGGCCGTGGATGCGAACGGAAAGGCGCTGACGGTCGCGGCAGTTTTCGCGGTGCCCGGGTTCGAGTTGGTTGCGGCGCCGGTGGAGCCGAAGGTTAGTCCGTCCGCGGCGGTCGAGCCCGCCACTGCGAGCGCCCCGAGCACGTTGTCAAAGGAGTGGTTCTCCATCATGACCACGACGATGTGGTCAAACGGCATCGCCTTGTTGACGGTGCCCGCGCGAGCGCGTGGATTGGGCAGACTGCCCGGCCGGCGGAGTGTTGCGGCCGCCGCCGGGCGGATCGGACCGGCCAGCGCCGGCAGCGAGAGTGCCGCGCCGGCCAGCGCGCCCCGCCGGAGCAGCGTGCGGCGTGTGATCCCCGTCGCCGGCTCCCGTGCTCCGGGTTCGGGGGCTCCCGGTGCGGAGTCGGGACTCAGCGGAAGGTCGGCGTCCGGTGGAGGCATCGCATGGTTAATACCAGTACCGGAGGCCGGAGTTGCGGCTCAGGATTGATCGTCGATGGCTAAAGCTCAGCTGTGGTTCGCTTCCGGCACTGATCGATTGGGTGGTGAGGGTGCAGGGCTCCATGCGGCGCCCAGGCGGTTGGTGCAAGCAGCGTCACGCAGCAGGACCTCCGACGAAGAGGGCCTTCAACGAAGAGACGAGCGCGGCCGCTCAGCTACGCGGCGGCCGTCTCCTCGACGATGTCACGGGTCTGTGACGGGTCGACGCGGATGCCGGGGCCCATGGTCGACGCGAACGTCACCGAGCGCAGGTAGCGGCCCTTGGCGGCCGACGGCTTCGCGCGGACCAGTTCCTCGATCACGGCCTGGTAGTTCTCGAGCAGCGCGCGCTCCTCGAAGTCACGCTTGCCGATCACCAGGTGGACGATCGCGTTGCGGTCGGTGCGGTACTCGATCTTGCCGGCCTTCGACTCCTCGATCGCCTTTGCGAGGTCCATCGTCACGGTGCCGACCTTGGGGTTCGGCATCTTGCCCGACGGGCCGAGGATGCGGCCGAGCCGGCCGACGACCGGCATCAGGTCCGGCGTCGCGATCGCGACGTCAAAATCGTCAAATCCGTCCTGAATCCGCTGTGCGAGGTCGTCGGCGCCAACCACGTCGGCACCGGCCTCCTCGGCCTCGCGCGCCTTGTCGCCCTGCGCGAAGACCGCCACGCGGACCTCCTTGCCGAGCCCGTTGGGCAGCGCGATCGTGCCGCGCAGCTGCTCGTCCGCGTGACGGACGTTCAGACCGGTGCGGACGTGCACCTCGACGGACTCGTTGAACTTCACGCTCGAAAGCTGCTTGACGAGCGCGATCGCCTCGGCGGGCGTGTACTCGCGCTCACGGTCGAAGCGCTGACGCGCCTCCAGATATGCCTTCCCGTGCGATGCCATCTCAGACCACCTCCACGCCCATCGAACGTGCGGTGCCGGCGATGATCTTCTTCGCCGCCTCCAGGTCGTTCGCGTTCAGATCCTGCATCTTCTTCTCGGCGATCGCCGCGAGCTGCGCGTCGGTGATCTGCGCGACCTTGTCACGGTTCGGCTCCGACGAGCCCTTCTCGAGGTTCAGCGCCTGCTTGATCAGCACCGCAGCCGGGGGCTGCTTGGTGATGAACGTGAACGAGCGGTCCTCGTAGACCGTGATCACAACCGGGATCACCGTGCCGGCGTCGCCCTGCGTCTGGGCGTTGAACGCCTTGACGAACTCCATGATGTTGACGCCGTGCTGGCCGAGCGCGGGGCCGACCGGAGGCGCCGGGCTGGCCTGACCGCCAACGGCCTGCAACTTGATTTGTGTAAGAACCTTCTTTGCCATTTCTCTCTTCCTAGTTCATGCGAACTCCGGCCATCCCGGAGTCCTCCTAGTGCACTTACAACCAGCTGTCGGCAGCTGCCGACAGCTTCTTGACTACAAGCTTCTTGACTACAGCTTCTTGACCTGATCGAAGCCGACCTCAACCGGCGTCTCACGACCGAAGATCGAGACCAGGACCTTGAGCTTCTGCCCGTCCTCGTTGACCTCCGAGATCTCGCCCGAGAAGTCCGAGAGCGGACCGGCCACGACCTTGATCGCCTCCCCGATCGAAAACTGCGCGCGGCTGCGCGGACGCTCGGCCGTCTCCTGGTGTAGCAGGCGGTCGACCTCGCCCTGAGTCAGCGGCACAGGATCGTTGGAGGCACCGACAAAGCCGGTGACCCCGGGGGTGCCCTTGACCAGCTGCCAGGAATCGTCGGTGAGATCCATGTTGACCAGCACGTAGCCGGGCATCGTGCGACGCTCGACCGTGACCTTCTGGTTGTCCTTCATCTCGGACACCGACTCAGTCGGGACCACGATCTGGCGCACGGCACGCTGCTGGCCAAGCGAGACAACCCGGTGTTCCAGGTTGTGCTTGACCTTGTTCTCGTGCCCGGAGTATGTGTTGACTACGTACCAGCGGAACATTTCGTTATTGCCTACTTGAGGACGCCTACTTGAGGACCAGGTTCATCAGCTTCGAGGCGGCCAGGTCGGCGACACCCAGGAAAGCCCCCGCAACGATCACGAAGCCGAGGACGACTCCGGTGGCCTGCATCACCTGACGGCGGTCGGGCCACTGGACCCGCTGAAGCTCGCGCCAGCTTCCGCGCAGGAACCCGACGAGCCTAGCGGCCGCCGACTCGCGATGCACGACGACCTCACCGCCGGTCTCCTGACCGCGCGGCGCGTCGTACTCGCCTGGGTTGCTGAGCTCGTCAGCCACGTCCCGACTCCTGCGCTGCCTAGCGGGTCTCGCGGTGCGGCGTTACGCGCCGGCACCACTTGCAGTACTTGCGAAGCTGCAGCCGCTCAGGGTTGTTGCGCTTGCTCTTATTCGTTTGGTAGTTGCGGCGCTTGCAATCCTCGCACGCGAGGGTGGCAGCGATCCGAACGTCTCCACGGGCCATTGTTCTAGTCCCCGAAAGCTGTTGGAAAGGATTCTCGACCGGATGTCTGAGCGTGCTGGCGCACGCCACCCGGCGCCCGGCCGAGTGTAGCGGCTGCGAGCCGGTCTCACACCGGCGCCCCGATCACACGGATCGGCGCTACGCGATCACACGGATCGGCTCTCCGCGCAGATGGGCGGCGATGTCCTCGACCACCTGCCCGTACATCTCGCCGAGGCCCTCGGCGCTGACGTAACCGAGGTGCGGCGTCAGCACGACGTTATCCAGCCCTGGCAGCTCGCTGTCAGACGGCAGCGGTTCGACCGCGAACACGTCGAGCCCGGCGCCGGCGATCTCCCCGGAACGTAATGCCGCGACCAACGCCGACTCGTCGACGATCGGCCCGCGCGAGGTGTTGACCAGGAACGCCGTCGGCTTCATCAACGCGAGCTCCGCGGCGCCGATCAGCCCGCGCGTGCGCCCGCTCAGCACCAGGTGGATCGAGAGGACGTCAGAGGACTCGAGGAGCTCATCGCGCCCGACACACGTGGCTCCCGCCGCGGCCGCGCGCTCGGCCGTGAGGTTCTGGCTCCAGGCGATCACCTCCATCCCGAACGCCCGCGCCGGCCCCACCATCTGTGCCCCCAGCCGGCCGAGCCCCGCCAGCCCGAGGGTTGCGCCCGCCAGGTTCGAGGGCAACCCCTGCTGCCAGATCCCCTGACGGATCGCGCGATCCTCCCACGCGACCCGCTTGAACAGCGCCAGGATCAGCGCCCACGTCACCTCGATCGTGCTCGCCACACCGGTGGGCGCCTCCGGCCCGCCACCGCCCGGCCCGCCATCGCCCGGCCCGCCACCGCCCGG
>Ga0123356_10005665_pt1 | contig 12686 bp, 11 predicted proteins | sample TergutEmb28metaG_2_FD_92546 | JGI IMG/M metagenome (GOLD analysis project Ga0123356, IMG submission 92546) | Embiratermes neotenicus P3 segment gut microbial communities from Petit-Saut dam, French Guiana - Emb289 P3 | ecosystem: Host-associated > Arthropoda: Insects > Digestive system > Gut ... | reverse complement strand
CCGAGACCACATAATCTGCATTGAGCATACGGCCCAGGCGGGCAATGGCATCCGAGTCCGTGTAGCCGCTCAGTTGAAACTGCTGCTCGGCGACCAGTGCGTTAACGGCGCTGGTGCGGGGAACGACGGTAAATGCCTTTAAAATATCGGGCTGGAAAGAAAAGAGGGTGGCTATTGTTTCGCCGTCCCCGCCTGTGCCGCCTGTAAAGGGCAGGATTCCCAAGCGCGGTTTTGCTTGACCGAATATTGCAGGCGAAGCTGCCGTGCAAAAGGCTATCAATAATAAGGCAAAAAGGCATCCCTTTATCATTGAAGATCCGTTAAATAATGGTAATTTTTTGAACATTGTCATAATGTCCATGATATATTGTCATAATGTTGATAGTCAAGAAAGTATTGGCAATTAGTATATAAAATATGGGCTTAAAGCAGGTATTTATACTTAATTTAAGAAAATTTAGAAATTCCAGAGGATTTTCTCAAATGAAACTGGCAGAATTGTGCGATACATCATCAAATTATATAGCAGAAATTGAAATAGGGCGGCGGTTTCCGTCGTTAAAATTAATCGAAAAAATCGGGAAAGAGCTGAATGTGGAACCTTTCCGCTTTTTTATAGATGAAACCGAAGAGTATCAAAGCGATCTGGATGAAATAATAAGTTTAATTTCCAAATTGCCGGATCAACAGCGCCTGAATATAATTAACCGGATTAGCGTTATTTCTGTTAGCGCTCCTTGACGGTTTACTGATTGATTGCTTTAATGAACAGATGGAAGAACTAGACCTTCATTATATAAACGAAGACCTCGATTTGGGTATTGCGTCGGAAGGCACATTATTCAGGAATATGAACGAAATTATAAGCCGTATTTCCGAAGTAAAAAAAACGGTAAAAAGCATAAATTTGAATAACCAATATGCGTTAAAAGAAATCCCTGCAATTTTGGGCGAATGTAAACAGCTTGAAAAACTGAATATTTCGCACACGAGCATTCATGAAATTCCGGATTTTGTTTTTGACCTGCCGAATTTGCGGCACCTTTCCTGCTGCTGTACAGAACTTGCCAGCTTCCCCATGGGCATTTTCAGGCTGGAAGGGCTTGAGCAATTGCATATCCGAATTAATAAAGACTGGGTTATTCCCAAAGAAATTCCCCCTCTTTCCAAGCTTAAAATTCTTGCCCTGGATCTTTATTCCCCGGCTGCCTTGCCCCATAATTTGGGCATTCTGGAAAGCCTTGAACAATTATTGATTGCAACCAAATATGCCGAAGGCGATGCTCCGGCTCTGCCTTCTTCGCTGGAGAATCATTTCTCTTTAAAAGAGGTGAGCATTGTAGACCCCTTTTATAAACACCGGAAAGATTTCAATCTTGAAAATGCGGCGATGATATTGTCTTCGTGTTCCATGCTGGAATCCCTTAAACTTTCCGGTTTGGCGGTAGGAAAGGGGCATCAGGCTCTTTCCATGCTAACCGGCCTTAAGAGTTTGGAAATGCGGCATTTACTTGTGGAAGGAAATATTTTTGATTCTATATCAGCCCTAAGCAATCTTGAAATACTCGGCGTTTGGGGCAGCGAGTTCAGAATTACGGAAATACCGGACATATTCATGGATATGAAAGAATTGCAGGAATTTTCTTTTGCCGGCAACATGGTGATGGATCTTCCGCCGTCGATTTACGATCTTGCAAAATTAAAAGTTCTGGAAATTGGCAGCACTGGTATTTCTTCGTTAGACGATAGAATAGGCAGTTTGCAAAACCTGGAAAAAATTCATATTTATGATAATATTCTGGAAAAACTGCCTGATACGGTTTTTACGCTGCCCAGGCTTAAAGTTCTGAATATCGAAGAAAATATTTTTTCTGCGAACGAGATCGCAAAAATACAGGAAAAACTTAATGCCCTTGCGCGAAATATTCAAAAGGTGGAATTTATATACGACAGGCAGGGGCACCGGCAAATGGTAAAAAAGCTAAGGGTTCTTAAAGATACAGATTCAATGAATGCCGGGGTTTATGCCAAATATTGCCTGAATGCGGTAAACGAAAATCCGTATGCAATTAAATATGTTAATACTGCTAAATTGCAGGGCAGCAGGTATTATGCAGAACTTTGCATAGCGGCGATTCGGAAAACATATTTGGCTTTTGAAAATATAGACCCTAAAATTGTTGGCAATCCGTATTATTTCTATGTTTGCATGGAAGCGGCAAAATGCCAGGATGCAGGCGATGCCTTTAAATTTATCAGGGGCGATTTATTGACCGATAACGAATACATTCAGGTCTGCGTGGAAGCTGCGCTGCACAACAGGTTAGAGGATTTTATCGACAATTTTAACACGGAGGCGTTCCAGAAACGCTTTAACCGGGAGATTTATGAACATATCTGCTGGGTTGCTGTTTTGCATACTCCGCAGGCAGTTTCCAAAATGGTAAAGCCAACTGCGGAAATTAATAAACTTGTCCGGTAACTTCTGACTGCGCTAACCTGCAGCCGGCAGTTTTCTTGTTGGTATGCCGGAAACTGGGTAAGCCATAATATCATATCAGAGGCGTAGTGGTAGAATCTTTTCTTCATTTCCGTTATAGTAACCGCGATGGCACAAATTCAATTTATTCGTAATTTTTGTATAATCGCGCATATAGATCACGGCAAGTCTACCCTTGCGGACAGGCTTATTCAAAAAGCCAATCTTGTGGATGAACGTAATTTTAAAAACCAGATACTCGACAATATGGATATTGAGCGGGAGCGCGGCATTACAATTAAAAGCCAGGCTGTTACAATTCCCTATACAGCGGCAGACGGTAATGACTATACGCTTAATCTGGTTGATACTCCCGGTCATGTTGACTTTAGCTACGAAGTAAGCCGCGCAATTAATTCCTGCGAAGGGGCGCTGCTGCTTGTGGACGCAACGCAGGGTGTGCAGGCCCAGACTTTGTCAAACATGTTTCTTGCGCTTGAACACAATCTTGAAATAGTGCCGGTAATCAATAAGATCGACATGCCTGCCGCGGATATAAATAACGCAAAAAGGCAGATAGATAAAGATCTTGGCCTTGATGCGGATACAGCTCTTTTGGTTTCTGCGCGGCAGGGAATTGGCATTGACGAACTTTTCGAGGCGATTGTGCATCGTATTCCGCCGCCAAAGGGCGATCCTGCTTCTTCGTTACGCGCTCTTATTTTTGACTGCCACTATGATCCCTACCGCGGCGTAGTTGTGCACCTTCGCCTTTTTGACGGGAAGATTAAAAAAGGAATGAAGATTTCCTTTATGTCCAGCAATTCTGTTTACGAAGTTGAAACTGTCGGAGTTTTTAAACTTGCGCTTGTGGAAACAGGCGAACTTTCCGCGGGGGATGTCGGTTACATAATAGCCGGAATTAAAACAGTTAGCGATGTGCGCGTTGGCGACACTGTAACAGGCGCGGAGAATCCCTGTTCTTCGCCATTGCCCGGTTTCCGCGAAGTAAAGCCGGTAGTGTTTTCTTCTATCTATCCTGTTGATTCAAACGACTATGAAGAACTTCGTTCAAGCATGGACAAACTCAAACTGAACGACGCTTCCCTTGTCTTTGAAAAAGATTCGTCGGCTGCCCTTGGGTTTGGTTTCCGCTGCGGCTTTTTGGGGCTTTTGCACCTGGAGGTTATTCAGGAGCGGCTTGAACGTGAATTTGATCAATCGGTAATTTTTACAGCGCCGTCGGTAAAGTACAAGGTGCACATCAAAGGCGGCGAAGAAGTTTTCATTGACAATCCAATGGACTACCCCGAAGAAGGCCGGATAGACAGCGCGGAAGAACCGTACATACGCGCCTCGGTAATTACTCCAACCGATTATCTTGGAAACATTATGACTCTTTGCCTGGAAAAACGCGGCGTACAAACCAACATGACCTACCTTGACGAAAAACGTGTTGAGCTGATTTACGATATGCCCCTGTCCGAAGTATTGTTCGATTTTTATGATAAATTAAAAAGCATCAGCCGTGGTTATGCGTCATTTGATTATGATGTTTCCGCCTATAAGCCGACAGAACTTGCAAAACTGGACATTCTTCTTAACGGCAAGGCAGTGGATGCGCTTTCGCAGCTTGTGTTCAAGGGCAATGCCTATGACCGTGCGCGTAAAGTCTGCGAGCGGCTGCGCGATGAAATTCCAAGGCAGCAGTTTAAGATTCCAATTCAGGGGTCAATAGGCAGCCATGTTATTGCCCGCGAGACAGTCAACGCCCTTCGTAAAGACGTTCTTGCCAAGTGCTACGGCGGCGACATTACGCGCAAACGCAAACTTCTGGAAAAGCAGAAAGAAGGCAAAAAGCGCATGAAGATGGTCGGCGATGTTGAGCTTCCGCAAAGCGCGTTCCTTGCGGTGCTTAAAGCCAAAGACGAATAGGCTTGTAAGGTAACTTCGCCCTTTCGGTTCGGGTTAATTACCGCACAAATACTAATTTTTCATATTCAGAATCGCAGCGGCATTTTTACGGAGTATCAGCTCTCTTTCGTTGTCAGTAAGGCCAAGGCTCATGAATTCTGCAAGGCATTCGGCAGGATCCCACATGGGGTAATCGGAACCAAAAAGAAAACGTTCTGCTCCGTAAATGCGGATAAGTTCGACAGCGCGCCTGCTGCCCATAAATGAAAGAGAACTTGATACATCAAAATAACAATGGCGGCTGTGAAAATAATCGTAGGCAATTTCGTGCATCGACCAGCCTCCGAAATGAGCCGCAATTGCGCACAGTTTTGGAAAATTATCCAGAACTTTCGCAAGCCGCGAAGGGTGGGAAAAAGAGTAACGATAATCGCCAGTGTGAAAAACAACCGGCAGGCGGCCTTCCAGCATTGCGTATATGTTCATCATGCGGCCGTCGTCTATGTTAAACTGCTGCATGTCCGGGTGAAATTTAATGCCGCGAAGGCCCAGCCCGATTAGCCGCTCAATTTCGTCCTGGGGTTTTTCCATATCTGGATGAAGGGTGCCAAAGCCTGTAAATTCAGAATTTTCGCGGCATGCCGAAGCGATGTAATCGTTGATGGTTTGCACTTTTTCGGGAACAATGGCTGCCGAAAATACTACAAAATGCCCTATGCCGCCTTTCCGCCCGCTCTCGAGCAGATTTTTGACTGTGCCGTCCCTGTTCATGGGGACATTATAAAATTCGCCGATGCTGGCAGCGGCTTTTGCGGCTATTTTTTCCGGATAAATATGCGTATGAAAATCTACTATTAAACCTGATAAACCTGACATTGTGTTAGTTTACGAATATTTAAAAAAATGGTAAAGTGGCAATTATGCTTAAAGTTATAAGAAATTTTTTAAACGGTCTTGCATTTGGAATAACCGAAACTATCCCTGGCGTAAGCGGCGGGACAATTGCGATTATACTGGGGTTTTATTTCGAAATAATAGAAACAATTAATCATTTTGCCGAAAAGTTCAAAGAAAAACTAAATTTCATAATTCCGCTTGTGCTTGGCATTGTTACCGGAGTATTGGTATTTAGTTCGATAATGCATTTTCTTCTGACCTATTATTCATTTCCTGTTATGTTGTTTTTTATAGGGTTGATAGTTGGAATTATTCCGCATATTTTTTCAAAAGTCCGGGAGCCAGGTAAAAGATTCACTGTTAAGGAAATTCTGCTGGTTGTATTGCCGCTTGCGCTGCTGGTTGTAATATCTACGCTAAAAAGCGTAACTGTTACAGACCCGCAGGAAGTTGTAAATAATATAGATATTCCGTTTATGATTTTTATTTTTTTTGCGGGGATACTTGCTGCCGCAGCCCTTGTTGTTCCCGGCATAAGCGGTTCATTTGTCCTGCTGCTGCTGGGTATTTATCCATTGGTAATATTTTCGCTTTCTTCCATCAGAATCTTATTAACCGGTACCGGAAATATTGAACTTCTGCTGAATATTTGCAAAGTATTGGCGCCTCTTGCCGTTGGAATAATTATCGGCGGGCTTTCCATGGTCAGGTTAATAGAAAAACTATTAACTAATTATCATAAAATATTGTACCTGATTATTTTGGGGCTTTTGTTGGGCTCTGTCTGTGTCTTATTCAGGGATCCCATAGTCTATAAAAGCGGCATAACTGCAATTATTATTGTAATTGGCATTGTAACATTTTCTTTGGGCGTTACAGCGTCTTTTTTTCTTGGAAGGAAAAGGCTGTAATGGGGACTTGTACGGCTGACCGGGTTGCCTTACAAGCCCAGTAATTCAAGCGCAAAGTCAATTTCCGTGCGCAGGCGTTTAAGAAACGAAATTGCGGCAGGGCTGTTTGCCGTTATCTCTTCCAGAGCAGGGCGGCTGCCTGCTGCGCAATCGGGGAAATGCGCCCAAAGGTAATCACATTCATTAATTAAAACATTAAGCCGCTCATGAGCCGGAACGGCAGATGCTTCGCCTGTGAGTATATTTTTTAACTCTTCCAGCCTTTTGTTTTCGCTGCCGAGAAACGCAGCCAATTTTGATTCTTTCTCATGGAGGCATGATGGAAGGCTTGAGTTCATTTCTCTTTCTTCTTCCTTTGCGCCCTCTGCGCATTTGCGTCTTTGCGTAAAGAATTTCGAATCCATCGCCTCATCTATCGAAAGCGTTTTTAACCCCAGCGGAAGGCCGCTGCCTGATATATCAAACAAACGCGGGTCGGCGGCAAATTCCCTTTCAAAAAGCTCGCGGTAATTTTGCATAGACGGGTTGCTGCGGACAGGGATGCCGGATTTTGAAAGAGCTGCGAAAGAAGCGGGATCGAAGGCGGCAGTATTTAAAATTCCGCCAAGACGGGTTTGCGTGTTCAGTTTGCTGCGGTGCCCCGGCGTGGAGCGGGCATGGTACTTGTCTGCCGTAAAAGAAAAATCAAGACCAGCGCAGATTATTTTCCCCCGGCTGAGCCGCCGAGCTAACTCAACTGCGGTAAGGCCTACCGACCCAAGCGGCGGAATAACAGCGGGAAGAAGCCCTGCCTGTTTAAGCCGTTCAAAAATACGCAATGGCGTCCATGGAGTCATAAAAAGATACTTTTTGCCGCAAAGCAGTTCTCCCGATTGCGGCAAAGCGGAAAAATCCATTGCGAATGCAATTTCCATGCTGCGGCAGCCGATAAAGTCGCGCAGATTCCAGTGCTGGCTTTCCAGAATTACGACAAGGTCGGGAATAATGTTTCTGTCTTTCAATGCGCCAAGGCAGGTGTCTGCGCAAATAATTTTAAAAGGGCGGCTGGATGGGGAAGAGGGCAGTTCATTGCTGCGAAGCGTTTGCGGAAAATGTTTTTCCAGGCTGTCCAGGAATTCATCAAGCGAAGGGCCTGCGCCCAGTACCAGGACAGGCGCTTCGCCGAAGGAAAGGCCTGCAATTGAGGGAAAACGGCTTAGCAGGGGGAGGTTTCGCAAAGCGTTGCGCATGTACAGCCGCCCCAGCTTTGTTATGGTCATGGCATTGCTCCAGTTTGTTATAATCTCTTTTTGAATCGCTGCGTAAAGAGAGTCGTATAATTCCGGGTAAAGCTGCCAGCCGCCGGTGAACCTGATTGGCGCCAAACGCCTGAATTTGCAGCCCCAAGACCTGTCTATAAATGCGCAAAGGTTTTCTGCTTCGCAAATGTTGGTTATGCGCAGCATTTTATTTGCAGCAACGGAAAGCTCAATATTTTTTTTAGATAATTCGTACAACTCACCGTCGGCTTCAATGCAGAGTATTGCCGAGTTGGGCGCTTCTGCTTCAAGGCGCAAAAGCAGCCTTGCAAGACCGTAGCCATAAAGAGGGGAAGGGCAGAAGTAGAGGGTTTTGTCTTTTACAGGGACATTGTCCGCCAGGCGTTCGGCGCGGCGGACAGGTTCGATCCCGGACAGGAGGGTCTTTCCGTTACGGACGAAAGACCGCTCCTGCATAATTAATAATCCGAAGAACTAAATATACTGGAATATGTTTCTTCAAAACGATTAACCATTTTGGGGCTGTTAAGAAAATAAGCAGATAGAGATTGCTGTGTTCTATCGGTTACCCAATAGGAAGAATAGATCGATTCAATTCCTTCGATACTGGATTCTTCTGCGTTTATTTCTTCAGTGGGCAGGAAAACAAGAACATTACTCCCCTGAACCAATGGTTCCGAAATGGTATTAACTGGTGTTGAAAAAATTGTTTTCCAGAACTTTTCGTTAGATGAAGAATTGGACAGTTCCGGAATGGAAAATGACCTTAGCGTAGTAAAAAGATCAGTGTCTCCGTAGTTGATTGGGAGGGGCCCAAAACTATTTTTTGTTTTCTGAAGTTTTTCCAGCGCTGCGTCAAAATTTGTATTATTGGCATCGGTAATAAAATCCTTTGCCCGTGCAATAGACCAGTCTTCCATACGGCCTTTTTCGAAAATTCCTACGTATGAACGGACTCTTTCCATAACAGAATCTTCTTCAAAATTGGCAGTTTTTAAACTATCTTCAACCCTGAAAAAGACCCACAGGTCGCCAATGCGTATAATATCGCTTAATTCTCCCTTGTTAAGGCCAGTGATTTTTTCGCGTAATTCAGGCTCAATAATTTCCCGCTCAATTTCATAATTATTACGAATGCCCATGTCTCCGCCTTTTCGGCATAGCTGTCTTTAGATTGGGATCTTGCAGCGTCTTCGAATGTGGATATTCCGTCTTTAATTGACGCAAGTATCACCTTTGCTTCTTTTTCGCTGGGTACGCTGATTCTTGACAAGTGAATTGTGTTAAAAAGTTCAGGGTGTTCATTGGCAAAGAGAAGGTATTCTGAATTTGGATAATCACTGATATTAAATGATGCAACTTCAAATTTTCTCATAAGAGAGGTCATTCTTCCTATAAAGTTTGCTTCTTCTTTTGAAATTAATAAATCATTTAAATCGTTAATGTATGTTTCTTTTATTATATCGTCCTGCACTTGCCGCCAAAGAGTCAGCCGGCTGCTTTCCGGCATTTGCCTGTACAGCGCAGCGGAAAAATACCCGTTTTCCTGAAAGTGGGGAAGCTGGGCTACTTGCCTGTCAACGGTTTTTACCGGCACTACATATTTGGATCTTTTCATCTCTTGTAAAATGGCCACATGTACTGCCGCAGCTTCAAACGCCTGCTGCCATATTTGCGAGTTGAAATACCGCAAGTTATCCGACCCTACTGTCCTTTGATAATAACGCTGGACATTTTCCTGATACTGCGCAAAAACATTGCCAGGCACCCAGGAAATTGGAGCTTTGTCGTAGTGTCCAAATGTAAAGTCTTTGCTCCCCCTGCTGCTTTCCGGAACGATTGCCGGAACCAGTACGAAAGAGACAATTACAAGAACAAGGACAACGAAGGTGCCAATAAAAAGCGCTGGATTAGCTTTAAATCTGCGGATTAATTCGGAATCTGAAGAATCATTTTCAAATACCGGAGTCTTTTTTTCTTTTTTTGCCATAAAAATAACACCTCTAATACTGCTTTTTTTGAAGTTCTTTTATAGAGTAGCATTTTGAACATTCCTTGTCCATTGGCAGTATCGATTAAAATTGACTTATTTTTCCTGTAAACAGCTTGACAAAATATTCGATTTTTTATAAATTAAAGACACATTGGGGGCGTAGTGAAGCTGGTTTATCACGCTGGCCTGTCAAGCCGGAGATCGCGGGTTCAAGCCCCGTCGCTCCCGTAGAAAAGAAGCAAGGAACCGTCCGCATGGGCGGTTTTTTTGTGCTATTAAATTACCGTACAATTTTTGTTTTTTCCGTAAAAAACAGTACTAAAGACAAGAAATAAGTGTTATACTTATGGTAAGTATAATTTAAGGAGAGTTGCCGTGGAAACACGAGATCTACAAAAAGAAATAAACGACTTGGAGGAATCCAAGGATGTAAAGATACTCGGTATTGAAACATTGGACGGAATCCTCACCCGTCCTGTGGTCGAAGCGGCGATCGATTCATTAAAAGATACACTTGATCAAATAAATCTCGATGATATTGCAAACTCTGTTGATAAAGATATAAGGGAATTTGCGGGAAGTGTCTGAACGAACAACTGAATGGGCGTTTACTTTATTCAGGCCCATGTTAAAGCAACTCAAAGTTCAAAAGCTAAAAAGAGAGCCTTGTATTGTTAGGGCTTCAGAATACAAAAAACTCATAATTGCCGGAATGTCAAAATGGGTAATTATTGCCCGAAGGTCTTCTTTTCAAGATGGGACAAAAGGTTTTGCTGAGATTGTTTTCAGTAAAAGACATAATCTTTTTCTACTGATGATTTTTATTGATGAAAGCTTGTTTGTTGATGAAAATAACTGCAACCTAAGAACGCAGCGGAAAATGGTGGCTGTTCATGAATTTGTTCATGGCGCTGTACATATGTGCCTTGAATCATTCCTTAAATCGGAACGCTATATCGAACTCATGGATAAATCTATGGTCGCCAAAATGAATATGACCACATCGAATGAATTTAATGAAATGCTGTCAGCTATAGGAAAACTTGGAACCAAAGGTGGATCAAAGCACGAGGTATTTACAGATGATCATTTTAGATTACTTGGAAAAGGCTTAATGGACGGGTTTTCAGGAAACTATGCTGAGTTATATGCAGATCTTTTATTATCTTACCAGCTTATGTCTGAAACTATGGCAGCCTTGAAAATACAACAGAATGCAACAAGAATTGACATATCCAGGTTGTTAACACTAACATTTAATGAATTAGTGAATAAAAAAGCATTGGACAAGGAATTTGTTCTGGGAAGGATGAAGTTGTTTTTACCTATGCTGTATGCCGAGTTTTTATAGGTTATAATTAGAGAGTCGGGCAACCCGGATTTGGGGTTACGGTCGCTGACATCCTGTCAGCTCCCTCCACCCCCGCCTGCGCGCTCTCGGCGCATCCCTGCGCCGCATTTTCTGTTAAGGCTTACGCCTTGGCATTTTTCTCAGGAGCGCTTCGTTTCAAATCCAAATTAACTGTTGATGATAAATCTTTTCATGCTTATTTATGCAGTTTTTGCGGTGATTAAATTTCGGGCAACCCGGATTTGAACCGGGGACCTCTTGGTCCCGAACCAAGCGCGCTACCAACTGCGCTACTGCCCGTGTTATTGTATGGATTTTAGCAGAATAGAGGCATAGTGTCAACTCGGCTCGGAGCTTGCTCGCTCGCACGCTCCTCTTTTAGGGTTGAGGGATAATAGCCAAGAGATTGACGGTTTCTGGGGATAGAGTATTTGGATTGACAGAGCGTATTGATAGAGTTAACATAAAAATATGTTAGTCGATGCAAGTAATATTCCTTCATTGTCACGATTTCTTCTTTTCTAAAAAGAATGGACGGTTTATGTCAAAAAAAAGATGCCAGAAAAGAAGGAAGATAAAGTGAAAAATGAAAATTGGTACCAGCATCTGCTTAACCGAGACGAACTGAAGATTTTTATAAAAGAATCTCGCATTGGAAAAGATAATAAACAAGCGTTTATTGGGTTTGTTGATGAAGTTACAGCTAAAAAAATTGAAGAAATTTGCGGTGAAAAAGTAAAGAGAATAATGATTGACAGTGGAGCAATACGTCATTCTTATAGGAAAGAAAGCCATCACTTAAGCGATAATGATTTATTGAGTATTGAAAATGCAATAAATAATGCAACATACATCAAAGTATCTGAAACGAAACACCAAAACAACAAATGCCTTGAAATATGTAAAGATATTAACGGGGAAATAACATTTATCATGGAAGTTAGAATTCACCATGGAGGCTGGTTAGCCCTTGTAACATGCTACCGTAAAAACAGAGGCGGGGCGACGCTTTGATGCTGCCTTCCGGCTCCCCCAGCTTACGTCTGAAACGTCTTCGCCCGCTTTCCCTGATGACTTAAATATATTACATCAGGAGGGAAATTTCAAGCTCACGGCTCAAACTCTTAGGTATTCTGGTGCTGCTGTAAGTCTTTGATTCTTCCGGCAAAGGTTTTTTCAAACTGATTAAAATCGTTAATTATTTCATGATACAAATGTTCAACGGATTTGCTGTATTCGGGCAGGAAGGCAAAGTTTTGGGCGGCAAATAATTCGGGGGTATCAACATCAAGCGCTTCGGCAATCTTTTCGATCATGCGTACAGAGGGGAATTTCTTGGCTGTTTCTAACATTCCTATGTGAGTTGTTGAAGTGCCTGCCTTTTCGGCAAGTATTTCCTGAGAAAAACCTCGAATTTTCCGGATTTTTTTTATATTATGGGCCAATAATTCCCGTAAATTGGTCATTTTTATACCTATAATCTGATGGTTTATCTTTTTTATTATTTATTACTTAATAGATATAGACTATAATCTTATAGATTGTTATAATCTTATAGATAGTATATAATTATATTACCATGCTTAAGAAAATATAATGGAAAAGGAGTGCTGTAACGGATTATTTCCCCAAAGTACAATTATGAAAAATAATAGGCAAATTGCCATGTTAACAGCGCTGCCCCCTATCGGCGCGAAGCCGGTAATCTTGATTTCCCTGATATTTTTAACAATTGCGCCTTTTGCCGGGGCGCAGCCCAGCGGCGCAGCCGGGCAGCATTTTGGGCGGCGGATTGTGTGGCAAGGCGGCGAAAACGCCCTGCGTTACGCGGTGGAAATTAACAGGCTGGAGGGCGGGGCTTACCAGGACTATGTGCGCGAGT
>Ga0123356_10005664_pt1 | contig 12686 bp, 8 predicted proteins | sample TergutEmb28metaG_2_FD_92546 | JGI IMG/M metagenome (GOLD analysis project Ga0123356, IMG submission 92546) | Embiratermes neotenicus P3 segment gut microbial communities from Petit-Saut dam, French Guiana - Emb289 P3 | ecosystem: Host-associated > Arthropoda: Insects > Digestive system > Gut ... | reverse complement strand
GCTCATGTGGGCGACAGCCGCGCCTATCTTCTCAACAGCCGGGGCGTGACGCTTTTGAGCGAAGATCATTCCCTGCCCGCCCAATTGCTGCGCGAAGGCAGCATTTCCCCGCAAGCGGCCAAAACTCACCCGCAAAAAAACGTGCTCACCCGCTCTTTGGGCCAGAACCCGAGAATTGAGGTTTATGAAAACCAAACCGTTTTTGAAAGCGGCGACCACCTCTTGCTTTGCAGCGACGGCCTGTATAATATGGTCGAGGAGGATGAGCTTTTCGCCATCACCCTCACTTCCGCCAACCCTGAGAGCGCGCTCAGGACCATGCTGGAAAAATCCCTGCAAAGAGGGGGCTTCGACAATATCTCCGCCGTTTTGCTTTATCACGATTGATCGGGGAATGACGGCGCTGCCGCCCCGGTGTGTTTTGCGCCATGCGGCGTTAAAATTTTTTGAAACACAACAAGCATTTCTTCAAAAAGCTGCCTTGCCTGCCCGGGTTCTGAAAAGTTCAGATAATTTCAACAGGCTCTAATACGAATTGGTGAGGGAATATGAACGGAAGCCTGATCGGTAAAGTTTTTAACGAAAGATATGAGATCCTGCAGCAAATCGGCGCGGGCGGAATGGCCGTTGTCTATAAAGCGCAGGATCTCGTTTTGGACCGCACGGTGACGATCAAGATCCTGCGTGATGAATTCGCCAACGACGCCGACTTCGTGCGCCGCTTCAAGCGCGAGGCGCGGTCGGTGGCCGGTCTTTCCCATGAAAACATCGTGGGCTTCTATGACGTCGGCCTTGAAGATAATATGCAGTATATCGTCATGGAATATGTCGAGGGCACCACCCTCAAAGAATATATCGGCAAGTTCGCGCCGCTGCCCGTTGAAGAAGCCGTCTCCATCATGTGCCAGATCCTTGAAGGCATACAATACGCCCATGAATTTGGCATCATCCACCGCGACATCAAGTCGCAGAACATCCTCTTGTCCAGCGACGGCAGGGTCAAGGTGGCGGATTTCGGCATCGCCGTCGGCACCGGCGACGCGACGCACACCTTCGTCGGCCCTTCCCGCATCATGGGTTCAGTACACTACATCGCCCCGGAACAGGTGCAGGGGCTGTCTGTGAACGAAAGGACGGACATTTATGCCGCCGGCGTGATTTTCTTTGAAATGCTCACCGGTCGGCTGCCGTTCGCCGGCGATTCTCCCATCAGCATCGCCATGAAGCATGTGCAGGCCGAGGTGGAGCCGCCGCACCTGTTCAATGCCAGCGTGCCGCTCGGTCTTTCCCATGTCGTCCAGCGCTCCATGCGCAAAGCCCCGGAAATGCGCTATGGCTCAGCCGGGGAAATGGCGCAGAGCATCCGCAGCGTCATGGAGCCCAAACCTGATTCCGGGGAAGGGGAAAATAGCGCCCTCCCGCCGAAAACCAAAATAAACGCGCAAAAACCAAGGCGCCGCCGGGCTGTCAGATGGACAAGCGTCTTGAAACTGGCCGTTTTGCTGCTGATTTTGGGCGCGGTGGGCTATGGCGGCCAGCTTGCCTGGAATGCCTTCATGGGCGTTCTGAGGTCGCAGGAAGTCGCCATGCCCGATTTGCTGAACAAGACCGAGAGCGAGGCCACAGCCCTGATGGACGGAGCCGGGCTGAAATATGAAATCAAACGGCGCCATGACGTCGAAGTCCCCCTCAACATGGTCATTTCCCAAGGGTTGCCGGGCGGGACAATGGTGAAGAAAAACCGCGGCCCGGTGGAGATCTGGGTCAGCGACGGCCCGATGACGGTCTTGGTGCCCGGCGTGCTGGGCTGGTCGAAACGCCAGGCGGAGATCGAGATCGAAAACCGCGGCCTGCGCTGCGTGATTGAAGAAGAATATGACGACGAGGTCGAGGCAGGCATTGTCATCTCTCAAAGCCCGGCGGCAGGGACAAGCCAGCCCCCGGAAAGCACGGTGACGATCGTCGTCAGCCTTGGGCCTCAGTCTGTTCCCGCGCCGGATGTGACCGGCAAAACTTTGCAGGAAGCGGAGGCGCTCTTGCAGGCGGAAAACAATTTCAAAATCGGCCTAACGGAATTTGAACACAACGATGATGTACGGAAAGACCGCGTTATCCGGCAAAGACCGCGGGAAGGCGTCCCGGCTGCGCGCGGGTCGGAGGTCGATCTGGTCATCAGTTTGGGCCCCCAACCCGTTCCGCCGGAGGCTGACGGTTCCGGGATACCGGATTTCTTTCCTGACCTGAACTGTTGACAACCCTCCGTTGTCAACGCCTCCAAACCCATTCATTGCGCTCTGACGGCCCTTTTTCAGCCTTGTCCGTCTCGAAAAAAAGTCTTTTGCGGGTTTCAAGCGGCTTTGTCGCTGACATAACCGCCTGACCTGGCTCTTTCGAAGTCAGGCTTTAGCTTGCCTCATCCGGGGGATAAAATAACAGGTTTTCATGCGGCGTCCTTGCCAAAACGCCGTAAATATAATATGCAAGCAAGGAGAAAAGTTTGGTTCGGAACATAGAACAAAAAGAGAATGGTTCGGCCGCTCCCGCGCTGAACGAAGGCATTGTCGTCAAGGGCTACGGCGGGTTTTATTATGTGCTGCACGATGGCAAGGTGCTGCCCTGCAAGCAGCGCGGCAAGGTGCGCCAAAGCGACGAGGGCATCTATGCCGGCGACCGGGTGGTCTTTTCCTTCGTCAATCAGGATGAAGGCGTCATCGAGCGGGTGCTTGAACGCTCCAACCAGTTGCTCCGTCCCAAGGTGGCCAATGTCGGCGGCGCTTTGCTGGTGCTTTCCGCCCGCACCCCCGGGCCGGACTGGCTGCTGCTGGACAAAATGCTGGTTATGGCCGGTTTCCACGGCCTTGACGTCATGATCTGCCTCAACAAGATCGATCTGCCCTCCGCGGATGAGCTGACGGCTCTGCATCGGCAGGCGGAAGTATATCAGAAAATGGGCTTCGCCTTCCTCATGGTCAGCGCAAAAAACCATCAAGGCATCGAGGAGTTGAGAGCCGGTCTCTCCGCAGGCCTGTGGGTGCTGGCCGGCGCTTCCGGCACAGGCAAATCAAGCCTGCTCAATGCCCTCCTGCCCGGTGAGAAGCTGGCCACCGGCCAGGTCAGCGCCCGTCTGGGCCGCGGCAAACACACCACCCGCCATGTGGAGATCCTGCGTCTTTCTCAGGATGTTTTGGTGGCGGACACGCCGGGTTTTTCCCTGCTGGATCTGCCGGAGGATTTGCAGGAGCAGGATCTGGCCGCTCATTACCCGGATTTTGCCCAGGCGTCGCCCTGCCGCTTTGACGGCTGCCGCCACAACAAAGAGCCCCAATGCGGCGTCAAAAGCGCGGTGGAGGAGGGGCTTGTCAGCGCCGGCCGCTATGAAAGATATCTGATGCTTCTGCGTCAGCTTATGGAAAGAGAGGTAAGATATTGATGACAAAGATCGCTCCTTCGCTTTTATCCGCGGATTTCTGGCAGCTCTCACGGCAGATGGAGGCGCTGGAAGAAACCGCCGACTATCTGCACCTGGATATCATGGACGGCTGCTTCGTGCCTAATCTCTCCTTCGGGCCGGCTTTGGTGGCCGCCCTGCGTCCGCACAGCCGCCTCTTTTTTGACGTCCACCTGATGGTGCAGGACCCCGACCGGTTTCTTGAGAGCTTCCGGCTGGCGGGCGCCGATTCGCTGACCGTCCACGCCGAGGCTTGCTCCCACCTGCACCGCACCGTGCAGAAGATCAAGTCGCTGGGCGCGGCCGCGGGCGTGGCCGTCTGCCCCGCCACGCCGCTTTGCGCGCTCACGGAGATTTTGCCCGAGCTGGACATGGTGCTGCTGATGAGCGTCAACCCCGGTTTCGGCGGGCAGAAATTCATTCCCTCTTCGCTGGAAAAAGCCGCCAAGCTGCGGCAAATGATAGATGAGCGCGGCCTTTCCGTCAAGATCGAGATCGACGGCGGGATCACTTTGGAAAACGCCGCGAAAGCGGCGGCAAGCGGGGTCGACATCCTGGTTTCCGGGGCAGCCCTTTTCGGCGCTCCGGATCTGGCGGCGGCGGTGAGGGAGATGAGGGCATTAGCCTCGTCCGCAAAATAGCTTAGGAGCTAAACCACCCCAAAAGGCTGAAAAACGCCTTTCGGGGGCCCCGGGATTGACTGCGCAAAAACCCCCTCTTGCAAAACATGGCTACGGATGATATAATCAAAAAACAGATGAATAATCTTCGGGGACAGGTGAAATTCCTTACCGGTGGTATAGCCCACGAGCCATTCAGGCTGAGCTGGTGAAATTCCGGTACCGACGGTCATAGTCCGGATGAGAGAAGAGAGGCGTCCGCGCCTTTTTCGCGTCCCCGGAACCGCCGGGGCTTTTTTATTTCCTGCTTTCTCCGCTCTCAATCTTCCCTTTTCCCTCACCTTAGGGGAGGGGGTTAAGGGGTGGGGTAGAACAGGAGACAGAAGTAAGAAGCGAGAAGGCAGAAAGTGCGTGGGGGCATTTGATAAAGCATAAATTTTTATAGACTCAAATATATCGCCGGGCTTCGGCGGGGGAGGCCTTTCCATGAACGACGAATTTTATATGCGAAAGGCCCTGGAACTTGCCGCCCTGGGCGACGGTCTGACCAGCCCCAACCCCTTGGTGGGCGCTTTGCTCGTGCGTGAGGGGGAGATCGTTGGTCAGGGCTGGCATCAAAAAGTGGGGACTTCCCACGCGGAAATCCATGCCCTACGTGAAGCCGGAGAGCTGGCTGCCGGCGCTGCGCTCTATGTCAATCTGGAGCCTTGCTGTCACGCCGGGCGCACTCCGCCCTGCACCGAGGCCATCATCGCCGCCGGGGTGAGCAAGGTGGTCTGCGCCATGACCGACCCCAACCCGCTGGTCGGCGGCGGCGGCCTCAAACGCCTGCAAAGTGCCGGAATAGAAGTCGTCTGCGGAACCTTGGGTGAAGAAGCCCTCCTGCTCAACGAGGTCTTTATAACCGATATGCTGCATAAGCGTCCTTTCGTCGCGCTGAAAACGGCCGCCACGCTGGACGGCAAAACCGCGGCCGCCAACAAAAGCTCCAAGTGGATCAGCAATGCCGCCAGCCGGGAATATGCGCACAAGCTGCGCCACCGTTACGACGCCGTCCTCACCGGCATCGGCACGGTGCTGGCGGACGACCCGCGCCTGACGGTGCGCCTGCCGCAGGCGCGCAAAAACCCGCTGCGGGTGGTGATAGATTTTCATTTACGCACGCCGCCTCAAGCCGCCATTTTAGACGTTTCTCAGGCCTCCACGCTGCTGGTGACGGCGGCGGACAATTCCTACGCGCAAGAACTGCGGGCGAGGGGCGTTGAAATTTTATTATTGAAGCCCGAAGCGCCGGGCCGTTTTGCCCTGAAAGAAGTCCTGAGTTCCCTTTATGAAAAAGGCGTGAAAAGCGTTTTGCTGGAAACCGGCGCGAATCTGGCCGGAGCTTTCCGGCGGGAAGGGCTGATAGACAAGTTTTATTTTTTCCTCGCGCCAAAATTGATCGGCGGCGAAGCCCCCGGCGTCTTCGGCGGCCCCGGCGTTGATGATATGTCGCAGGCGCTCCCTCTGCGCATAACGGAGGTCAGGGAGATCGAGGGCGACTATCTGTTTGTCGCTTATCCTGAACGCCGCTAAAACCGGCGGAACCAACCGATTTTTAAGAGCCTGTTCAGTACCCTCATAGCGCAGATTCCGGGATATTTTTTCGCCAGACATCCGCAGGACAAGACAGAACGACTGAATTACCATTCTTCGTTTCTGACTTCTGCCTTCTCACTTCTTACTTTTGTTAAGCCCGTGGTCCCCGAAAACCTTCAGGTTTTTGAGGTGGTGGTATGTGTTATGAGCGAGATATTAAACAGGCTCTAAGGAGGTCATAAAATGTTCACCGGCTTGATAGAAGAAAAAGGCCGCCTGCTCTGGCTCAAACGGGGCGGCAGTTCGGCCCGCCTGGCCATCGCGGCGAAAAAGGTGCTTGAAGGGACAAAAGAGGGCGACAGCGTGGCCGTCAACGGCGTTTGCCTGACCGTGAAAGCCCTTTCATCGGCCGGCTTCGAAGCGGACGTCATGAACGTCACCCTGGAAAAGAGCAGTCTGGGCGCATTGCGTCCGGGCGAGGAGGTCAATCTGGAACGCGCCTTGCTTCTGGGTGAACGTTTGGGAGGGCACTTGGTCAGCGGGCACATTGACGGCGCCGCCGTTTTGGCGAACCGCAGTGAAAGCGGCATTGCCATCGTTTTTGAGGTGCGTCCGCCCGCGCATCTGCTGCCTTATATCGTGGCGCAGGGCTCGGTGGCCCTGGACGGGGTCAGCCTGACGGTGGCCGAACGCGGGGAGGAGAGCTTCACCGTTTCCCTAATCCCCCACACCGCGGACGAAACCGCTTTGGGGGGAAAAAAGCCCGGCCGTCTTTTGAACATAGAGACGGACATAATCGGCAAATATGTCGAAAGCCTGCTCGCCGGTCACACAAAGCGTGAAAAAGCGCCTTTGGACGAGGATTTTCTCGCCCGGCATGGCTTTGTTTGATGAGGGCATACAGGGCAAGAGCCGGTCCAGCATCCAACTCATAGAGCATTTCTGTTTTTTTGTCAATACTGTATCATCACTCCTTAACGCAGCGTTGCTTACGCCTGCAACGCTGAACAGAAGGCAGAAGCGAGAAGACAGAAGTCAGAAATGAGGGTCGAAAAAACAGCGTGGAATCTGCATTACTATGGTGCTAAAAAGGACCTAATGCCGCGCCGTTCCCCGCTTCTGGTCTTCCCTTTTGTCGGTATTGCCGCCGTCAAAATAAACTTTATCCCCTTCTCTGGGGAGATGCCAAATTCCCGCGTTCCGGGCTCACATGCGCGGCTGCCTTAAAGGGCGGTTCTTGCAGGTGGGGCTTCAATCATATAAGGCGCGCATGGGGGCGCTGCCCATCCGCCAAAAGAAACCGCCGACTGCGGCGAAACAAGAATAACAGGAGTTGATTTTATGCCGTTCATCAGTGTTGAAGAAGCCATTGAAGAGATCCGTTCTGGCAAGCTGCTCATCGTGACCGACGACGAAGACCGCGAGGGCGAGGGCGATCTGGTGGTGGCCGCGCGCCATGCCACCCCGGAAGCCATCAACTTCATGATCATGCAGGCCAGAGGGCTGGTATGCGTTTCCATGACGGGCGAACGCCTGGATGAGCTTGGTCTCAACCAGATGATAGACAAGCAAAGCGACAAATATTGCACCGCGTTCACCGTTTCCGTGGACGGCCCGCGCAGCACCACCGGAATCTCCGCCTTCGAGCGTTCCGCCACCGTGCAGGCCCTCATAGACCCCAAAACCAAGGCCTCCGACCTGATCAAGCCGGGGCATATGTTCCCTTTGCGCGCCAGGGAAGGAGGCGTCCTGAAAAGGGCCGGGCACACCGAAGCCTCTCTTGATCTTGCCCGCCTGGCGGGCCTGAAACCGGCCGCGGTGATTTGCGAGGTCGTCAAGGACGACGGCTCCATGAGCAGGGTGAAGGACTTGCTGCTTTTCGCCGAAAAACACGGGCTGAACCTTTGCAGCGTGGCCGCCATCATCGAATGGCGCCGCCGGAACGAGAAGCTGGTGCGCCGGGTGGCCGAGGCCGATCTGCCCAGCAAATTCGGGCGTTTCAAAGTCATCGCCTATGAAAACGATTTGGACTCTGAGGTGCATCTGGCGTTGGTGAAGGGCGAAATCTCGCCCGAAAGGCCGGTTCTGGTGCGCGTACACTCCGAATGCCTGACGGGCGATGTTTTCGGCTCCGCGCGCTGCGATTGCGGCGACCAGATAGCGCATGCGCTGCGCATCATTGAGGAAGCAGGCGAAGGCATCTTTGTTTATATGCGTCAGGAAGGGCGGGGCATCGGCCTGGTCAACAAGCTCCGGGCCTATCAGTTGCAAGAGCAGGGCCTGGACACGGTGGAGGCAAACCTGCGCCTGGGCTTTGAGCCGGATCTGCGCGACTATGGCGTGGGCGCGCAGATTTTGCTGGATCTCGGCGTGCGCAAGGCGCGTCTTTTGACCAATAACCCCCGGAAGATCGCGGGCGTCTCCGGCTATGGCCTGGAAGTCGTGGAAAGGCTGCCCATACAGGTCCCCCCTTCGCAGGACAACAAGTTTTACCTGCAAACGAAAAAAGACAAAATGGGCCATTTGTTTGAAGAAACAGGCAAATAAAAAGGAGTATATAAATTTTATCCGTCCGTCAGAGCCTTTTTTTGCTCCCAATCCTCCTTTTAATGAGGTTGACGCCAAAGGCGTCAACCTCATTAAAAGAAAAATATTCCCCCTCCCCAAAGGGGAGGGGGTCAGGGGGTGGGGCAAAACAGAAGACAGAGGGCAGAAAATAGAAAACAGAGTATGAAGCAAACGGCGGTTGCCGTTTGCCTTTTTTATTCTTCACCTTTCCCGAATCACCGTAAAAATTTTATAAATTCATCCGATACTTTGCCTTGCTCGATTGTATAATAAGTGAAGGGGTTATGAGCGAAAGGGAGGTGAGGGAGTGGCGGCAAAATCTTTGAGGCGTACGGACAAAGAGATTGCCGGGCTTTACGAATATCATTTCGACGCCGTGTATCGCGTGTGCTTTACCCACATGAGGAACTCCGCCGACGCTCACGACATGGTGCATGATACCTTCGTCAAGCTCATAAAGCAGGCTCCCGTGTTTGAAAGCGCTGTGCACGAGCGGGCCTGGCTGATTCGGACGGCCATGAATCTTTGCAAAAACAGCCTGAGGCATTGGTGGCGCAAAAGGGAAACTCTGGAAGAATTTGAGAGTTTGCAGAGCAAAGAAAATTTTGAGATCGACGAAACTCTCGCGGTGATCCTGAACCTGCCCGACAGGTATAAAACGGTGGTCTATATGTATTATTATGAGGGTTATTCAAGCCCGGAAATCGCCAAGGCTTTGCAAAAGCCGCAATCCACCATCCTGAACCATTTGCACGAAGCGAGAAAAATTCTGAAAAATAAGTTAGAAGGAGGTCCTGAGCATGGAGGAACAAAACATCAAAGAAAAGATCAACAATGCCCTGGACAAAGTGAAGTCAGATCGGAACACAAAGGAGCGCCTGTTAAATGACATTTTCGTCACCGCGCGCGCCGAAAAGCCAAGCAGAGCGGGAAGCGGCCTGAGGTTCAGCCTGCGCACTTTGCTGGTGGCCGTTGCCATCGCCGCGCTCTCCGCCACATCCGCTTTTGCCGCTTACAGCGCGGGCTTGAACGCGGCTCAGCCAACGGATGTGAAGGAGTTAAACGGGATAATCGCCGCGCTGCAGGAGCAAGTCGCCGACCTGAATGAGGAAATCGAGGTGTTGCGCGGTTTGATCGTGACGCAATATGATTCCAAAGAAGAAACCCCCACCGGCAATATGTACAGTTATACGAAGAGCCACCCTGAAAGAGAGGTGCTGATGCAAGAAGTTGGAACCCAGAGCAAGAATTTTTCCACCTTGGCGGAAGCGGCCGAATTCGCGGGCGTGCCTTTCAAAGAGCCTCTTTGGCTGCCGGCGGGAACGAAGCGAACTATGTTGGTCAGATTTACGCAGCATGGTGGATTTTATCCCACTGCCATGGTCATGTATACGGTGCCTGATGTGGGCATGGGAACTTTGGCGGGTTCGATCACTTTGCAGCAAGAATATGTGGGATCGAGTTTTCAATTCAACCTTGACACGGCATACGATGTTGAAACAGTTGTGATCAACGGCGTCGAAGTAACCGTAGTAGCATTAGGTGAAAACGCGCTGGAACTGTTTTGGATTGAAGACGGCATCTTCTTCCAGCTTAGGACCATCCGCCTTGGCTTGCAAGCCACTCTCCAAATCGTGGAATCTATGGGCGAGCCGGTTCCCGGCGGAACGGCGCCCGGGCCCATTGCCCCGCCCGAGCACGAGCCGGATTCCGTGATCAGATTCGGAAGCGGAAACATCAGGCTTACTAATCTGCAACTCCCCAGGATTGAACTTGTGCTCCAGAATCGTTATGCTATCATTGGCGGGCATAAATTTATCAATAATCTTACGCATACAGCCAAGTTTAAGTTCGACACGATTGCGGAAGCCAAGCAAACCGTACCCTTTGCCTTCAAATCTCTGCCCGCGGACTTCACGCTTATGGCCGACGGTATAGTCTACGCTCTTCCCGAAGCCAAGACTTTCGCCAACGGCGGAACCTATGTTTTTACATCTTGGAGCAAAGGTGGTAGCAATATTAACTTAACTCAGTATGGTTTGGGCCCGAACCATTATATCGACGTTTCGCTCACCGGAGCCGTTTCCGAGAAAGTTATGATCGGCAGCATTGAAGCGACTTTTACAACTTTAAATGACAGAATCTATCTGTATTGGCTTGAAGACGATGTCTTTTACCTGCTGGACACTTTAAACAAAAACCTTGGTTCGCAAGGCCTGATCGCCATCGCGAAATTGCTCGAATAAAACACCTCAAGCCCTTTGCAAAAGCCCCGGCATTGCCGGGGCTTTTGTCTTGCGCTCAATGCTGCTCATGCCGGCAGCTATAGCTGGAAACGAGCAGGTTTTCCCCCTCTTCGTGCCGGATGAAGCTCTGCGGGTGATTCAGCACGATGTTCTCTAAAATGTTCCAAAGATGCTCCTCCTCTCCCTTGAGCTTCAAAAGCGCCGCCAGCTGCTCCACGGAATAAGGCTTGTTCTTGTTCAGGGTCAAAAAATCGATCAGGCGCTTTTGCAGCTCCAAAATGGCCGAAGCCTGCCTCTTGCCTTCTTCGACCCCCGGCTGGTCATAAGCGTTGATCCCCACCAAAGAGGCATAATAGCCCACCGCGCGCTCAAAAAGGGCGATGAGGGCGCCCAGAGAAAGCGGCTCCAGGCTCTCCAAGGTTATGGTGAGGGAAGGCCGGTTCCTTTTGATCAGGGCCTGCCTGACGCCATAAAGAGAGGCGCGCAGGCAATCTCCGCTGCCCAAGTCTTCCCGCGCTCTCCGTCTGTCCTTGCGCACCTCGATGAAATTGACGAAGTGGTTGGCCGGCCCTTCCATGAGCTGCTGGATATAGGAATGCTGGTCGGTGGTTCCCTTGTTGCCGAAAACCGTGATGCCGTGCCTTTCGCCGCCCGCCTGCTTGCCCAGGGATTCCATGATGAGCTGCTGCAGATATAAGGGCAGAAGCGACAGCCCGTCGCGATAGGGCAGCACCACCATCTGCTGCCAGTTGTTCTCTTTGACCGCGAAATGCCACAAAAGGGCCAGAAATGCGGCCGGGTTTTCCAGGCGCTTTTTCCGGCGCGTGCATTTGTCCATCTCCGCGGCCCCTTTGAGAAAAGCGTCCGTGTCTATGCCCAGGAGCGCGGCAGGGAAAAGCCCCATCGCCGAGGTGACGGAGGTGCGCCCGCCCACCCAAGGCCAGACCGGCAGGCAGGCCAGCCAATTCTGCTCCAAAGCCGCCTGTTGCAGCAATGAGCCTTCCAAGCTGATGCAAACAGCCTGTTCTGCCAGACGCAGGTCGCGGGAGGCAAAAAGGGCCGCCGTTTCCTTGAGCCCGTTCTGTGTTTCCATCGTCCGGCCGCTTTTGGAAGCCACGATGACCAAGGTCGCTTCCAGATCGGGCAGAAGCTCCCGGAAAAGCCGGTCCATGCCGTCCGGGTCGGTGTTATCGAGAAAGAACGGCCGAAGGCAGCCGGACGGAGCGGGCGCCCCGGCTTCCGCCAGCAGCTGCGCGCCCAGCATGGAGCCGCCGATGCCGATGAGCAGGAACTGCCTGAAACGCGGCGCTTTGGGCGGCTTGAGGCTGCCTTGCAAGATCGCGCGCGCCAGTTCCTTCACCCGTTCCTGCGTCCGCGAAACGGCCTGCGCGGCTGAAGCGTCCGGCGCCAGGTGCGGGGCCCGCAGCCAATAATGCCCCACCTGATTGTTCTCCCCCGTGTTGGCGATCGCGCCGCTTTCCAGCTCCGTCATCTCGCGGTAAACCCTTTGCCACGCGGTTTCCATTTTCTCCCCATAGGAAAGGGGGAAAAACATCGCGGCGGCGTTCAAGCTCAGACCCACCTGCCGCTCCTGATAAAAATATTGAGGCAGTTTGCCCCAAGAAACGCTCTCCATCCTTTTTCTCTCCTTGCTCTGCTTGCGCGGATATTTCAACCATCATATGAAAACCGTCTTTTTGTTAGAACCCTCGCCCGGAAATATTTTGCCTTTCCAAATTTTTATTATACTTTTTGCCTCTTCGGATTGTTATAATGACGAAGGGCCCTTCAAAAACCTTAGCGCCTGTATAGTATCCAGCCTAATAAATCCCTTCCCTTTATCCGTCTTTTGTGTTAAACTTAAACAGTTCCCGCTTTGTATAGGCAAAAAGGGCCGTTATTTTTCAGGCAAGCGGCGGCGGACGAAGCAATACTTCTCTCCGCTTCTTGGGAATAATATTAAAGAAGAAAACACAAAAGGAGATATCGTGGAAGAAAGCCTTTTGGTTGAAAAATTGCTGGAAAAGCTCACAAAGAACCGGCAGACCATCGCCCTGGCGGAATCCTGCACCGGAGGCGGCATCGCCGCCGCGCTCACCGCCGTCCCCGGCAGCTCCCAATGCTTCGGCCTCGGCGTGGTTTCTTATGACAATCGGGCAAAAAACCTCCTGCTGCGCGTGCCGGAGCAGGTCTTGCGGCAATTCGGCGCGGTCAGCGCGGAAACGG
>Ga0123356_10005663_pt1 | contig 12686 bp, 8 predicted proteins | sample TergutEmb28metaG_2_FD_92546 | JGI IMG/M metagenome (GOLD analysis project Ga0123356, IMG submission 92546) | Embiratermes neotenicus P3 segment gut microbial communities from Petit-Saut dam, French Guiana - Emb289 P3 | ecosystem: Host-associated > Arthropoda: Insects > Digestive system > Gut ... | reverse complement strand
TTTGACAAATATACGGACAGTTATCAACATCCAAATCTACTATAAAACCGGGGAAGGATGAAGCTGCGGTAAAGCTTTAGCCGGCGCTGTTCGCGGTGTAAGTCGCTATAAATAATCACTCACCCGTAAACGTACGTCCAAGACCTTTCATGAGTCCGCCATCCATATTAGTCGACATGCTAACATCCTCGGTCATCCAGGTCATTCCACCCGATTGCGTGTAGATGCTCTCTCCTGCATCAAGATTGACAGTCACGGCAGGAAGATTTCCTCCAAAAATTTCGTACTTCATAATAGCCTCCAAAACATTTGATAATTAAAACAGTATCATATATCGATTAATTAATCAATTAAATGCATCGTGTTTTCAATGCTATCTTGCTACAGAGCGGATTATAATGCCAGCTCTATCAGCCTATTGGTATGGTCGGCAAGAAATAGCGGAATATTGAGTATATCGTTATCCTTCTTTAGGTTTAGCATAGAAAAACGAATACGGAGTTTTACTTTATCGTTATATTTTTCTTTGTATTTTCGTAGGCTGATACTTCCAATGCTGCTATCTGACTTAACTTCGACTGGTATTATTGCATTATCATGTTGAACCAGAAAATCCACTTCATATCTCGGATGGTCTATAGCCCAGTATCTCGGGATGATTTCATATTGTCCAATTAGTGATTGTAATACAAAATTCTCACTGAGAGCACCTTTAAACTCGGTAAACAAACGATTACCCTCCTTAAAAACCGTAGGAGAGAGTGCGGAATGACGACGTAAAAGTCCAGCATCCAAAAAATAAAGCTTAAATGATGATAAGTCATCGTATGCAGAGATAGGTAATCCGGGATTAGAACTTCTGAATATTTTATGAACCAATGCGGCATCGCATAGCCACTGTAAAGCGTTTTCATATTCTCTGGCTCTAGCACCTTCCTTAACGACTTGATATACAAACTTTTTGTTTTCCCGTGATAATTGTGAAGGAATGGACTTCCATATCAATGAAAGTTTAGGTACATCCTTTTTTTCAGCATGTTTTCCAAAATCGCGTTGATAAGCTGATAAAATATCTGCCAGTGTATCTTGTACTAAGTCTACGCTGTTTTCTTCCGTCCACAAACGCACTGCTTCAGGCATTCCTCCTGTGACGAAAAACATTTTTAGCTTTTCTTCAAGTTGATTAAAGAATGCATCCGGTATTTGTTCTATCGTCTCGATAGAGTTCATATATTCTGCAAGGTTTAAATTATCATTTGCTATAAGAAACTCTGTAAATGTCATTGGATGTACATTTATAAAGTTAACCATTCCGACCGGAAAGGACTTTTCCTTGTTGAGTGAAGTGCCTAATAATGATCCGGCACATGCAACGTGATATTCAGGTGCGTTTTCATAAAAATACTTTAATGAATTAAGTGCATTCGAGCATTCTTGTATTTCGTCGAAAACAATCAGGGTTTCATGAGGTTTAATTACTTGACTGCTTGCCATTGTCAGGTTTTGCACTATTCGTTTAACATCTTTGGTTGTTTCAAAGAATTGTTTATATTCATCTGACTCATCGAAATTGAAATATGCGGTATTTCTATAATGTCGTGACCCGAAGTCTTTGAGTAACCATGTTTTTCCTACTTGTCGCGCACCTTTAAGGATAAGCGGCTTGCGGTATTTTGATTCTTTCCAGTTGATCAACTTATTTGTTAACAGCCTTTCCAAAACAACTCACCTCACACTATTTCACATCTGTAACACACAAAATTCACATTAATTCGCATCAATTCGTTAGAAAAATCACACTATTTCATAAATAGTACTACAAAAATCACACTATTTCAAGATATTTTTCTCTTTTGCTTATCGTTTTTATATGAAAAAACGCAAGTAAAAGCTCCCCCTACTGTTCGTGTTAAAGTAAAGAGGGAGAGGGACAAGGGGACAAACTAACTAACCGGATTCGCGTAATGATAAAGAACAGGGGAAGGTAATGCTCTTATCTATAGGGGCGTTACCTTCTCTTATTTGAAGCAGAGTTTCTACCGCAGTGCTACCGATTTTTTTTAGCGGTGTTTCAATAGTGCTGATAGATGGTGAAGAATATAGTGAAATGAAGTTATCCATACCTACGATCTTAAGATCCTCCGGCACCCGTACACCTTTCTCGTTTGCAGCCTGTATGGCGCCGAGAGCCATGCTGTCGTTATGGGCAAAGAGTCCGTCCGGAATCTCATCCATAGATAACAAGTCTTTCATAGCACTGTAGCCGCCCTCTATTTCCCAGTCCTTGCTTCTAATCATATCAAGATCTAATGAGCGCCCATGGTCGATGATGGCTCGTTGAAACCCTATGTATCTATTGCTCGTGGAAACACTGTCTATTGGTCCGCAAATCATAGCAGGTTTTGTACAACCTGTGTTCAGCAAATGGGAAGTAGCAAGGTATGCCCCCTGTTCATCATCATAGTTTACGCAGTAGCTGCCATCCGAAGTATAACCACCGGCGAAAACAATAGGATACTGCTTCTGAGGTATAACACCTGTGAGGTCACGTGGATACTGTGAAATATATATAGTGCCCGATGAACTGTCATCCAAAGTCTGGAGAAAACCCCCAACATACTCTGCAAGCCAATCTTTAGGTGGCGATATTCCACGACCATAATCCACTATTCCCATGTCGAGGACTTGAAGGATCAACTTATTTTCCCTTGCCGCTTTACACACACCAACAAAAGTACGATGACAAACTGCAGTACTCATTTGCTCCACAAGTATATTGATTTTCTTATGCTGCATAGGAAGCGGCTTTTCTTTTCTTTTATACCCAAGCTGTTCAGCAAGCTGGTTTATTTGGATGCGAAGCTCTTCACTCATTCGCCCTTTTCCGGACAAAGCGTTGGAGACAGTAGCAGTAGAAACATCAAGTTTTTTTGCGATATCAATGTGTTTTATCATTAAAGCATCCTTTCAAAATCATTGACTGTAATCAATATTATATTACCGTGCTATCAATGTCAACGAAATGATAAATTATGGTTAAGTGCAATGTCAAAGTGTCTGATTAATTATGGTTAACATTGTGCATAATAACAATTATAAACTATTCGCATTGACAGTTACGAGCGATAAATAGTACAATTACACAAAGAAAGCATGATAGGATTTTTGCATAATTATACATAACCAAAATTAACCAATTTATAATAGTGTGGGGGTGTTTGTAATAAAAACAGCAATGCTGACCGGTAATAATCTGAGTGCATCATTTGATACTAATAGGGGGATTATCACATCTCTACGATCTGCTCTGATCCCGGAGCTTGAGTTTATCGGAAACAAAGAAAATACGTCGTACCCAACCGTTTTGCAAAGAGATCAATGGATGGGTGATTGGCGCTTTCGTATTTGGGATAAAGATCATTTTCGTGAGGAACTGACATCAAAGTCGGATGACATTCGTATTGTTGAGTGCAAAGAGGACGAGATCGTAGTCAAATACACAGGTGAATCTACGAATGAAACAGGACTTAGTTCTGTGGCATTGACACAGAAGTTTACTATTTGCGATGACATGCTCAGTTGGGAAGCTGTGGTAAAGAATCAAACCAACGAGCCTGTAGAAGTGGGGGAGGCTTCTCTTGCTTTTCTCACAAATACTGACTTTGCAGGTATATTCCGTGACCCGGCATTAGAAGAATTGCCGAGATGGGCAGGGGAAAAGCAACGTAAATTCCACGAGGAAAGGTTATTTCAGCATCTGAGCATCAATGGGGGAAGTTCATATGCCATGCTCCAGCGTCCCAAGGGCGACTGGCCCGCAATGTTGTTCCAACCGGGTTCCGGAACTTCGTTTGAAAACGCATACCAGATTGACAGAGATATTGCCAGTCAGTTCGATGTTGTTTTTGAGGGTCCATATTATCTTGCGATCTACTCATATGGAGCACTTCGCGCTGAGCAATGGAATTACACGACAGAAGCTACTCGCTACACCATGTGTGGCAACCGTTCTCTTGTGCTGGAACCGGGTGAAGAAAAAACATTTACTTTTAGTTTTTCAGGGATAAGCAACAAGGGTGAAATGGAAGACAGGCTGTATAGTCGGGATCAACTGGTTGTAAACGCAAAACCAGGTATGGTTGCTCCACTTGAACAACCCATACGCTTTAGTTTACGTTCAAAACATACACCTTTGATGATCCCTGCGTCTAATATGGATCTAAGACTGGATCGACAGGAGAAAGACCTTTACTACTACACTCTATCAGCTAAAGATTCGGGTCATAAGGAAATACGAGTACAGCATGGTGGCAGAGAAACACGACTGTTTTTCTTCATTACAGAAAGTCCCGCATTCTTGCTTGAAGAACATGCCCGTTTTATCGCAAAGCAGCAGTTTTATGAAAATCCTCTGGAACCTTACGGTCGCAATAATGTTTTCCTTCCCTATGATGATAACCTTAGAACTCTTTACGTAGATAGCATTGAGTCTTTTCAAGTGTGTGCGATGGATGAGCTATGCTTACCATCTGCTATGTATCTGGCTGAGAAGAATGTACTTAAGCATGAACCTGATGAAGTTAAGATACTTGAGCTATTCATTGAAGACGCACTATTTGGAAAAATGCAAGACAGGGAAACATACCTTGCTGTCCGTGGTCTGTATTGGGGAGAGATTTATTTATCCGACCATTATTATCGTCAAAAATGGTCGAAAGAACGCGCAGGAGAAACGAATCGTTCATTCAATTATGCTCTGCTAGCGGATATCTACTTTGGAATGTATCGTCTGGCGCAACTGGGTCGCACAAAAGTACGCACTGCCGATGAGTATCTGGAAATGACGTGGCGCACATGCATGCTCTGGTTCGACCTTGGCAATAACAAATGGAACGGAGCACCGGCAGGCGGTACGATCGCACCTATACTGAAGGCATTAAAAGAAGCAAAACCCGACTGGTATGAACAACTTGATAAACTGGTTGCAAAAACAGCAAAAATCAACGCCGAGGAGCTTTATCCTTACGGCTCGGAATTGTATATTGACCAGACTCCACATAATCAGGTTCAAGCTATACTAGATTACTATAACTACGCTGAAAAAATGGAAGAAGTATACCGGATCACATTAGCACTACGTAACGGAAGGCAGCCGGCATGGTTCCATTACGGCAATGAAAAACGCGGCAACGTATGCTGCTGGTATGCAACGCCACTAAACACCCGGGCATTGTATGACGGCTTTGATGCCACCGGAGATGTCGATTTCCTGCATTTGGGTTATGGCGGACTCTCAAGCTTTCTGACAACCATGCGTCGCGACGGTGCAGCATACGGATGGTTCCTGTGGTGGCCTGACCGCACAGGGTTTGACACACGTACATTGGATACCGATATGGGTATATACGGCTACTTGTACTCATCACGCGCATATGTCTTACAGGAAGATGGATTCGGGTTAGTTGGCTACGGCTGTAATGCAAGTGAGAAGGACGGGATCCTCGAAATCGATGTTCTCGACGGTGTAGGGCGGTATTTAACAGTGATACCGTATGGCATCAAAATAGAAAGCACTGCAGGTGGTATCAAAAAAGTTGTGCTTGACATAAAATCAAAAACCTGCAAGGTCATCGTTAACAGTTACAGCGAAGCTGATATAAACAACATAAAACTTCAAAGCGATGAAAAATGGTCTTTGAAATTTGAAGAGTGCTAAATCATTGGGCTTAATACTGAAACAACGAGATTCTTATTAATCGATTGATAATGCCAAGGTGATCAACGGTCATCAAAAGGCATATTCAATAAAAAAATTACAGAAATTGGAGGAAAAAGAATGAGACGAGGATTATGCGTGCTCCTGTCGTTAGTATTGATCGTATCACTGCTGGCGGCATGTGGGCAACAAGACACACCGGCAACACCGGCTGCTAATGCACCGGCTGCTGACGCACCGGCTGCAGATGCGCCGACGGCTGCAGACCCGCCGGCTGATAGCCCTGTGATTACGGTAGCTATGGGTTGGGGACCGTATGAAACATGGTTCAGGAATATCCTGCACGAAGCTGAAGCAGCAACCGGACTTACGATCGAGATATTTGAGATCACAGGCGGTATAGCGGATTTTGTGACGGAAATTGCCTCAGGCGGAGCTAGCGGCATTGATGTCTGGAATCTTGACGGACCGCAGTTGCCTAGACGTGCAGCAGATGGAAATCTTGTGCCTATTACCCACATGGTCGACCAGGCAGATATGGGTGACTTTTTTGACGCTGCAATTACTGCAATAACCTATGATGGAGACATTTACGCAATGCCTTATATTGTTCATGGGCTGGGGTTGTTTTATAACAAAGTTATGTTTGCAGAGGCAGGCTTAGAAGCACCTCGTACAATGGACGACATCACACAAGCTGCAATCGCTCTGACCGATGCCGAAAATGACATTTGGGGAATTGGGCTCGCAGGCGGCAACGTAAACAGCGAACCTGCCGGGCACATACTTGACTGGGGTGTGCGCTTTGGCGGATCTGATCTACTTAACGCTCAAGGTGAGCTTGTTTGGGGCGATCAAGGTACAATAGACGCTTTGCAATGGCATATGGACATGATTTACACTTACCAGGCAGCAGCACCCGAATCTCCCAGCTGGTGGGCCGGCGATATTGCTAATGCGTTGTTGCAAGGCAGAGTCGCTATGGGACTTGGTTGGCCGTTTAACTACACGGATTCACTCAATCCCGAGGTTACAGCGGAGCATGTCTTAGGAAACATTGGCGTAGTCCCGGGCCCGGTCACAAACAATGTTTATGCATGGGTGTGGAGTATTATGTCCACCTCAAATAACCCTGAAGCAGCATTTAAGTTCATGGAATGGGGATCATCATCAGACATAGTCGCACGACTTGGCTCGGAGTTGCTGGTACCGATTTGCCGTAGTTCTTCGGTCGATATTATGATGTCAGGTGGCTTGACTCCGGAGGAAGAGGCTGCTGTTATCGGTCTTACAGGAGTTTTGGAACAAGGCTTCACTCCTTTCATCACTCCCAGTTGGGCACCAATGCGCTCGGACATGGTCGATGGCTTAAATATGATTTTGACAACTCCGGGCATTAACATTGCTGCTGAAGTCGAAAACATGAGGGAATCAATGTTAAGGATCCAAGCAGAAGAGGGAACATAAGCAAGACTAATCGCTTATAAATAACTCTAAAAAGTAAAACTCGATGCAGTGACCGGTTGCCCCAACCGGAGGCGGACGACCGGTCACTTAGCATCATTTAATATATGGGGGGATTATATGTTCGGAATATCTCGACGAGAAATGCGAAGAAGATTAACCGGGGTCATGCTTATGACTCCTGCTCTTTTGGTCTTAGCGCTACTAATATTCTACCCCGTTATCTGGTCAATGATCATTAGTCTACATCACAATAGAAGTGTTATGACCGGAGATTACATCTTTGTCGGGCTTGATAATTATGTTCGGATGCTTACACATCCTCAATTCATAACCGCAATACAAAACACGTTAATGTTTGTTGTTGCCACAGTTATTTTGGAGCTGATTTTTGGTTTTTACTTAGCGGTCACGTTAAACAAACGCCTTCCGGGCACGAGCTTCTTTAGGATGGTTTATGTAATGCCAATGATGATGGCATCAATAGCAGCAGGCTTTATATGGAGATTGATTTTTGTCGATGGTAACGGTGTTCTAAATTGGATGCTAAATCAAATCGGAATTACATCAATAACTTGGTTTGCAAATGCTACCGCTGCCAGGTTCATGGTGCTAATGTCATCGCTTTGGGGGTCTTTGCCTTTCTCTATCTTGGTATTACTTGCGGGATTAAAAAGTGTACCTGATGATTATTACGAAGCAGCTCAACTAGATGGCGCTTCTGCATGGCAGCGTTTTACTCGAATAACTGTGCCTCTCATGAAAAACACCATAACGCTAGTTGTGATCGTGCGCGTTTCCGATGCATTCCGCATTTATGACCAGATCGTAGCCCTCACAGGCGGAGGACCCGGCCATGCTACAAGCTCGATCACACACTTGATTTTCAGGCGGACATTTGAAGACATGAGATTTGGAGAGGGAGCCGCTTCTTCTTTTATAATGTTAGCAATTGTTGGTGTTTCTTGCCTGCTGATCTTTAAAGCTTTTAGATTGGGGAGTGATGATTAGATGGAACTAAATAGATGGAGAAAACCGAGCACTTACATTTCATATGTAATTTTGACGATTTTTGCTCTTTATATCACTTTTCCACTTTTCTGGGCTTTTGTTAGTTCTCTGAAAACCGAGTTGCAAATTTTCAGAATACCATTAGAGTTCTGGCCAAAACCTCCTACTTTGTCAAACTACGGGAATATATTTAACCGCGGTAACATCTTTCAATACATGAGCAACAGCGCCATTGTCGCTGTCAGCACCGTATTTATCGCGCTTTGCATATCGATCCCCGCAGGCTATGGGTTTGCAAAATTCAAATTCCCCGGCAGTAGTCTGCTTTTAGTGCTCTTTGTTTTATTACGCATGATTCCACCTATTATGTTTAATATTCCTTATTTCTTAATGATGTCAAATGCCAATCTCCTTAACTCCTATATTGGACTGATACTAGTCCATCTGCCCGGAGCTGTACTAATGGGAACATGGCTTATGCAAGGCTATTTCCGATCTGTACCCGGGGAAATCGAAGAAGCTGCAGAAATCGACGGGTTGGGTGTCATCAAGAGGCTTATCATGATAGTCCTACCCATTTCCTTGCCGGCCGTTACTACCGTTGCTCTGTTCAACTTTCTCGGATCGTGGAACGAATTCATGATGGCAAGCACAATAGTGAGAACCGATCAAATGTTTACTATGCCTGTTGGCATTAGAATGCTCTCCTTGATGCAGCAACAGCGTACATTCTGGGGAATAATCATGGCTAATGCTGTGGTATATATTTTACCGGTTTTAGTTGTAACATTTTTAACGCAAAAAGGTCTAATCAAAGGAATCACCGCCGGAGCTGTTAAAGCTTAACATGCAATATCATACACTGAGTATAAAAAAAATGAAGTGGTAGGGAAAATCGATTATGCCAAATAAAAAGCAAACTGCACTTCCTGTGCAGAATATTAAACCTAATGATAAGTTTTGGTCGCCGATCCAGAAACTGATAGCTGATGTAGTTATACCATTCCAAGAGGATGTTCTCAGAGACAAGGTGCCGGGTGTAGAAAAAAGCCATGCAATTGAAAACATCCGCATTGCTGCCGGCAAATCGGAAGGCGAATTTTACGGAATGGTTTTTCAGGACAGCGACGTAGCGAAATGGCTTGAAGCAGTCGCTTACTCTCTGATTGTCAAACCTGATTCGGATCTTGAAAATAGGGCTGATGAAGTGATCGATTTGATTGCTGAAGCTCAGGAAGATGACGGATACCTAAATACATTTTTCATACTTAAAGAGCCGGAAAAAAAGTGGCAGAACCTTCAGGAGAGCCATGAACTTTACTGTAACGGTCACATGATCGAAGCTGCTGTAGCATATAAACAGGCTACGGGGAAAGACAACTTATTGAATGTGATGCGGAAAAATGCAGATTTGATTTGCAACCGCTTCGGTAAAGATAAGATACGAGGTTACCCCGGGCATCAGGAAATCGAACTTGCCCTGTTGCGGTTATATCGCATAACAGGGGAAAAAATGTATCTTGACACAGCTAAATACTTTATCGACGAACGCGGCACAGAACCCGAGTTTTTCCATCATGTCGAAGCACCGAACAGGGGTTGGGTACGAAATCCGAATTTTAAAGAGAAAGACAGTAAAACATATACCCAGGTCCATGCACCGGTACGCGAGCAGGATAAAGCAATAGGTCATGCAGTAAGAGCAGTCTACATGTACACAGCAATGGCGGATCTCGCGGCAGAAACCGACGACGAAGGGTTGATGGAGGCATGCAGAGTGCTGTGGGATAACGTTACAAAGCGCCAGATGTATATAACCGGCGGCGTTGGTGCTACCGTGTTTGGTGAAGCATTCTCTCTGGACTATGAGCTTCCGAATGATCTGATCTACGGCGAAACGTGCGCCTCGATAGCAATGGTATTTTTTGCTCGTCAAATGCTGGAAGCAGAAGCAAACGGTGAGTATGCGGACAATATGGAAAAGCAACTATATAACGGGGTTCTCAGCGGTATGCATCTTGACGGAAGAAAATTCTTTTATGTGAATCCCTTGGAGGTTATCCCCGGTGTTTCGGGGACTCTGCCTGAGTATAAGCATGTAAAACCGGAAAGACCGGGTTGGTTTAATTGCGCCTGCTGCCCGCCAAACGTTTCGCGGCTATATATGTCACTTGGTCAATATGCGTGGGGGCAAAATGACAAAGGAATATTTGCACATACCTATCTTGGAGGCAGTGCTCACTTTGATACCGCGGGCGGTATTGATGTAGAATGTGAGTCGAGCTATCCATGGGAAGGGAATATTAAATATACAGTAAACCCAAAACAAAAGAAGGCACAGTTCTTCTTTGCTGTACACATACCCGGATGGTGCAAAAAGTGGGTAGTGCGTGTCAATGGAAAAGAAGTGACCGCTGAACCGGACAAAGGATATATTTACCTTGACAATGAATGGTCTGCAGGAGACACTGTGGAACTGGAACTGGATATGCAGGTACAGAGAATGTACTCAAATACAAACGTTAGAGCAGACGCAGGCTGCGTTGCATTACAAAGAGGGCCTATCGTATATTGCTTTGAAGAGGTTGATAACGGTAATCAACTTTCAGCACTCCGGCTGACACGCGAGGCAGAAATAAAAAGCCGGATGATAAACGATGATTCTCTAGGGAATGTTGTTGTTCTAGAAACTGACGGAAAAAGAATGACACTTGAAGATGAGCTATATAGCGATGTACCTCCTAAGGAATCACCTGTCGCCTTAAAGGCCATACCATATTATGCCTGGGGCAATAGAAAACTCGGCGGAATGCGGGTGTGGCTGCTGGAATAATAAAAAGGGGCTGTTTCCACAGTCCCTTTTCTGTCGTTATGCTAGAAAACTTCACGCCCTAAACCGCTTCAGTCGCAAGGCATTTGCTAAAACAGATACTGAACTCAAACACATCGCAGCCGCTGCTATGACCGGCGATAGCAAGGGACCGCCGAAGATAAATAAAACACCTGCTGCTATAGGGATACCGGCTACATTATAAGCAAAAGCCCAAAACAGGTTTTGCTTGATATTTCGAAGTGTTGCTTTTGACAGTCTTATTGCAGTAGGAACACCTGATAAATCGCTGTGCATGAGAACAATATCGGCACTTTCCATTGCAACGTCCGTGCCGCTGCCGATCGCTATTCCGATATCAGCCTGCACAAGAGCAGGAGCATCGTTTATCCCGTCGCCAACCATGGCGGTTTTTTTATTCTCTGCTTGAAGTGATTTTACTTCATTTGCTTTATCCTGTGGGAGTACCTCTGAGAGCACATTTAATATGCCTGTCTGCTTTGCAATAGCCGCGGCGGTCCTTTTGTGGTCGCCTGTTATCATAACGACCTCAATACACATGCCATTAAGCTTCTCGACTGCACCGGCACTACCCGGCTTAACGACATCCGCAATCGCGATGATTCCAACAAGCTTCCCGTCAAGAGCCACATATACAGGGGTTTTGCCTTCATCCGCCAAGCGATCAGCCAGCGCACCCTCCCCGTCATTGCGAGCGGATTGCAACGCTTCACCCACAACTGACTCCGAAATACAGTCCTTACCCCCGTTAATATGTTTTTCATCCATAAGCTTGATATTTCCCGCTACAACAACAATATCATCCACTCTGCAGGTGATACCTCTTCCTGCGTGCGATTCAAAGTCTTGAAACGACAGCATTGACAAATCTAAAACTTTAGCGGCACGGATTATCGCATCACCAAGCGGATGCTGACTGCCTTGTTGCGCAGATGCAATAAGCTGCAGCAAGCGGTTTTTATCAACCTCACCCAATGTTATAACATCCGTGACTTCGGGCTTTCCCTCTGTGATGGTACCCGTCTTATCAAGAACAACAGTGTCGATCCGGTGTGCGGTTTCAAGAGCCTCACCGCTTTTTATAAGTATACCGTTCTCCGCACCTTTCCCTGTACCGACCATTATCGCCGTCGGTGTTGCAAGCCCCAAAGCGCAAGGGCACGCTATGACCAGCACGGATATGAATACTGTCAAAGCAAAAGTTACATCCCCGGTAGCAATGAACCAGCCGATAAAAGCAACGACGGCAATACAAAATACGATTGGAACGAAAATGCCGGAAACCCTGTCAGCTATCTTCGCAATAGGCGCTTTACTGCCTTGTGCATCCTCGACGAGCTTGACGATTTGGGCAAACGCAGTATCCGCACCTACTTTATCCGCACGAAACTTCACAAACCCGTTTATGTTTATAGTTGCAGTATATACCTTGTCACCGGGACTCTTAGATACCGGCATGCTCTCCCCGGTCAGCATCGACTCATCGACAGAAGTTGCACCCTCGATGACAACACCGTCAACGGGGATTTTACCACCGGGCTTAAGCAAGACGACATCATCGACGATAACATCCGCGATCGGGATTTCAACCTCCTGACCATCCCGAACGACAACTGCGGTCTTTGGGCGAAGCCCCATGAGTTT
>Ga0123356_10005662_pt1 | contig 12689 bp, 8 predicted proteins | sample TergutEmb28metaG_2_FD_92546 | JGI IMG/M metagenome (GOLD analysis project Ga0123356, IMG submission 92546) | Embiratermes neotenicus P3 segment gut microbial communities from Petit-Saut dam, French Guiana - Emb289 P3 | ecosystem: Host-associated > Arthropoda: Insects > Digestive system > Gut ... | reverse complement strand
GTGACAGATACGACAGTTTGGAAGAGTCCGACAGCAGCGGCAAGCGATTGTTGTAATCCTGCAACACCTCTGTTGTATGTAAATACTTCTATTACATCCGAAAATCGGAAAACGAGTGCATTTCTCATAGCCATGATACGCTCGAAACTATTACCCATTATACCGCCTATACTGAGGATAAGAAGTAATACTATGACCGGGCGGATACCGGGCAGTGTGATATGCCATATAAGACGGACACGTTTTGCTCCGTCGACTGCTGCAGCTTCGTAGAGTTCGGGATTGATACCTGTTATGGCTGCGAGATATATGATGGTTCCCCATCCCATACCCTTCCATATACCTATTATCACATATGAAAATACCCATTTGATCGGATCTTGCAGGAAACGTATTTCCGTTCCGAGGAAGTTGTTGAGTAAACCTGATGTGCCGAGGACTGTAGTGGCAATACCCGCAACGATCGCCCATGAAAGGAAGTGCGGTAAATACAAAATGGTTTGGGTGACACGTTTAAATCTTCTTAAACGCAGCTCATTAAGCAAGATTGCGAGGATCACAGGCACGGGAAAGCTCATGACGATTTCCAAAAAGCTGAGTAACAGTGTGTTTCTCAATGCTTCCAAAAACGTCGGATCGTTGAATGCGGCAATGAAAAATTCGAAACCGCCGTTTCCTGCCCACGGTCGGTCAAGTACAGGCCATAAAAACATGTTTTCTTTAAATGCAGCCAAGATATTGATTATCGGTCCGTATCGGAATATTAAGATCTGCGTAAGCGGAAGAATCAACAGTATATAAAGAACCCAATAACGTTTTACATAGTTTAAAAGTTTGGCAGGGGTTTGAAAAGGAAAGAGAAACATTGCCAAAATCGGAACAACAAATGTTGTGAGCGGGAACACTGATAAAACATCTGTTCCCTGATCACCGATCGTGAGAAGCATTGAAAATATAAATGTGAATGAAACTGTTATGATCGCACCGAAACCCCAATAAGAAAGCGACATAAATTTTTTCGATTTATGTCGGATTATCGATAATATCAGTAAAATTAAAGCCGCAATATAAATAATGAGGAGAACAGCCATAAAGGCTTTAAAGTTCATAAATCCTTCAATACCGTCAAAGACCCATTCAAGTCCCGCGGCTGTTACTTTGCTTCTCATATCACCGAGATGCAGTGTAAAGAGATTGAATCTGACACCCATTCCCATATTAGCCCATTCAAGCAATGAAAAAACCAGCACAAGAACAGTGCCGATGATCGTAACATTTACTCTCATGGGAAATGCGGAAAACATTTCACTCAGTTTACTTAAACCGGTATTATTGTTTTGCTTTGCAGAACTAGAATTATCTGACATTAAAACCCACCTGTTTTTAATTGATTATCGGTATAATAATGTAAATACTTTTTGGATTTATCGGTTTAATATATAAAGTTCACTTGTAATAATCTGACATGCTGTTAATTATTTTCCGGTCATATGAAGTTTTATTGTGTTTGATTAAATGATTAAAAGATATAACACGAGAAAATTGTGATAGTTATGTCAACATATTTACGTGTTGTTTTAGTGAAATTCACTAAATTAATAACTTGTTAACATTTTAACATTGACGACAATATATAGGAATGGATAAAATAAAGAAAATTTGGATTAATCACATACAATTTAAAGAAGGTGGCAGATTTGAGTTTAGATGTCCGTGATGACCTGAGTCCGGAGATCGGGTATTTTGTCCACAGGATATGTACACCGGACTGGATGCTCATCGAAGAACCTATCGACAGTATAGATATCATTTATGTCCTCAACGGTGCAGCTACTTATACTGTTGAAAATCAAAGTTTTAATTTAAAACAGGGAAGTCTTCTGTGTATTCCGAGAAGATCGGTGAGATCGGCATTTACTTATCCGGATAATTTAATGGAGTGTTATTCCGTAAGTTTTCAATTTTTTGATAAAACCGGAGCTGAAGGATTTTTACCTCTGCCGTTATATACGTACATAGGCATACATCCGGATATCATTTCATTATTCGGTGATTTGAACAGCTCATGGTTACAACGAAACCCCGGTTATAAAATAAAAACTGCGGCTATTTTGATGCTGATAATACACCGTTTGTATGAACTGATTCTTTTTAAAGAACATCCTGTCATACTCGATGCACGAATCAACAAAGCGGTTCGTTTTATAACGGATTATTATTATGAAGATATTACTGTTAAAACATTATCGGATTTCACCGGTTTGAATCAAAACTATTTCGGAAACCTGTTTAAAAATTCAACCGGTTTATCGTTCCGACAATTTTTAACTGCCATTCGTATCAACTATGCTGAAAACCTGTTAAAAGGCGGGCTTCATAATATTACAGAGGTTGCGACACGTTGCGGTTTCAGTGATGTGTGTTATTTCAGCAGGGTCTACAAAAAGGAACGGGGTATTCCGCCGTCTAAAGCTGTACGATAAATTATTAATAAGGTAATAATCAAACATGATCGACATTTCTGTGCAAAACATAAAAAAGGCATTTGAAGAAGGTAATGATATCCTTGATGACATATCATTTGATATAAATGAAGGCGAACGCGTTGCTCTGCTCGGCAAAAACGGAGCGGGTAAGACGACACTGCTCAAAATCATAACCGGAGAACTGACGGAAGATGAAGGATATATCGTGATCCCGGAGATCAAGAAAATCGGGTTGATATCACAAATACCTGTTTTTCCTGATGACTACACCGCTGAAGATGTACTGCTGACCGCATTTTCCCGATTATTTGAAATTAAAGCCGAAATGGAAGATATTGAAACACAAATGTCCGGTAACACCGCAACCGAAGCTTCATCCGAAATACTCAGCCGATATGACAGGCTTGCATACGATTTTGAACGTATGGGCGGCTACACTACGGAAACGGAACTCAACCGTGTCGTAAACGGTTTACAAATTCCGCCCGTACAAAGAACACAACGATTTGACACTCTGTCCGGCGGAGAAAAAACAAGGATCAACCTTGCAAGACTGATTCTTGAAAACACTGATATACTCCTGCTTGACGAACCGACAAATCATCTTGACCTAAATGCAACGATTTGGCTTGAAGATTTCCTCAACAAATTTAAAGGGACTGTTTTGGTGATATCGCATGACAGATATTTTCTGGACAGAACCGTTAACAGAGTTATCGAAATCAACAACGGTAAAGCGTCATTTTACAGCGGGAATTACAGTTTCTACGTAAACGAAAAGAAAAGAAGATATGAAGCACAACTGGAAATATACAACCGTCAGCAAGCTGAATTCAAACGGCTTCATGCTTCAGCCGACAGACTTCAGCAATGGGGTTTCGGCAACAGCCAACTGATGAAAAAATCATTTGCAGTCAGAACACGCGCCGAAAAAGCTCTGAAAACGGAAAGACCCGACAGAGATAAAACAGTCAGGGCAAAATTTTCGGAAAAAGAGTTCAGAGGTGATGAAGTTCTTCTGGTCAAGGGTTTATCGAAGTCATACAATCAAAAAAAATTATTTAAGATCGACGAAATGCTCGTATCGGGACGAGAACGTATAGCAGTGATCGGCGATAACGGAACAGGGAAGACCACTCTGATAAAAATCATCATGGGAGAGGAAAAACCGGACTCCGGATTTGCCCGAAGAGGACCGTCCGTCAAACCTGCATATCTTCCGCAAATCATACATTTTGAAAACCCGAACCGTTCTCTTATCGATACATTGATATATGATCAAAACGAAAGTCCGCAAACGGCACGAAACAGACTCGGTGCTTATTTGTTTTCGGGTGAAGATGTATATAAATATGTGGGTGATCTTTCGGGCGGAGAAAAAAGTCGTCTGCGTTTGTGCATGCTTATGAAAAACGATATAAACCTGCTCATCCTTGACGAACCGACAAATCATCTTGATCTTGCTTCACGCGAATGGATCGAAGATGCAGTATCACAATATGATGAAACTCTCATGTTTATTTCACATGACCGTTATTTTATCAACAGATTTGCCACACGTATATGGTCACTCGAAAACGGTACATTTACGGATTTTCACGGAACATATGAAGAATATATAAAAAGTAAAAGTTCGGGAATAACTGAAACTGACCGACGAAGTCAGGCAAAACAAAAAAATCGCTTTGCAGTACCGCAAACCGGTATTTCCGCAGATGCCAAAAATACCGATAAAAAAATAAAACCTTCGGAGATCCAAAAAGAACTTCGAAGACTTGAGCGTGAAATAGAAAAATTGGAATCAGAAATCGAATCTGTCGAAAAATCAAGAACCGAACATTCATCCGATTATGAAAAACTGATGGAACTCGATGAATCCGAAGCAAAACTGCAAAATCAATTGGATTCATTACTGGAAGACTGGGAAACAACAGCTTCTCGCTCCGCAGCGGAGCTTCAAAAAAATTAAATATTATTCACAACAGCTTCTCGCTCCGCTTGTGAGGGGCGTAAGTAGACCGGTTCCAAATCGACGGCGGATGTTTTTTCTGTTTTAAGTGATGCTGCGGCAACACCGTAAGCCGTTTGGAAGCGACACAGTTCAGGCATTACATCGAAACTTGAGATCAAACCGGAATTAACACAAACATCCGTACCGTCACCTATAAAGATACAGGGTTTGTCATAAGTACCGAGCTCCGCGGCAAGCTCATCAACAGAAATCGCACGATCGGCACACAATCTGTGCACCGATCCGTCACGCCTTTCAAACAATGCATTGTAAACCTGATTGCGACGTGCATCCATCACTGCGCATATGATGACATCAGGTGATGTTATTTGATAAGCCATCGCTTCAAGAGAAGAAACCCCGCAAACAGGGATGTCCAAACCCCATGCAAGTCCTTTTACGGCGGATACGCCTATTCTGACCCCCGTGAATGAGCCCGGACCGTTTGAAACAGCGATGAGTCCTATATCCGCAAGTTTTATTTCCAAATTTTCAAGTAATGATTCAACCAAAACAAGTAATGTCCGACTGTGAGAAAATCCGTTATTTTGAAAATACTGTCCCAAAAGTTTAGGTTCCGTATCTTCGCATATTTCCAAAACAGCAACCGATACCGGTTTTGCCGATGATTCAACAGCCAATATCAACATGATTTATCGCCTCCGTAATTTTCGATCGTCAGGTTGCGTGAATCGCCGCCATTATTTGATATTCTGACGATGACAGTATCCGATTCAAACGCACCCGGAACTTTTTCGCTCCATTCCACTACGCAGACACCGTTACGATCACGGTAATCATCCCAGCCTATATCAAATAATTCATCTTCGTTTTCAAGACGATACATATCAAAGTGGAATAAAGGAACATCCCCCGGGTATTCATTCACGATCGTAAAAGTGGGACTTGACACGAGTGCTTTAATGCCGAGTCCTGTCGCTATCCCGCGTGTAAAAGCGGTTTTTCCCGTACCGAGCTCTCCGTAAAGTGCTACGACAGAACCTGCCTGAAGGTTGCGTCCGAGTTTCATACCTTCCAGAACGGTTTCATCTTCATTCTCGGTGATTAAAGTCATTGATATACACTCCGTTCGGATTATTTTATACCGATATTTGCACAATATGTTAATAAATGGTAAAATAACGCGATTTGACCGGATCGAGCCGTTTAATAAATGCCGGAAGAAATCAAAGGTACGACAGATATGACAATGATAGTTACATTTTTCAGAGCGATGCTTCGATTTTTCCGCGAAGCTGATATATTGTTATTGCTGTTCAGTTTGTTCAGCACGATATACGGGTTGATTTTCATAAACAGTATAGTTAAAAATTTTACTCCCGGCAATAATGAAGTTTTTGTTCAAATCGGTGCAATGATCATCGGCATCGTCTTTTTTGTTTTATTTTCATATTTGGATATCGATATCATCGCAGACAAGTCAAGGTTGCTTTTTTTATTTTCACTGTTGATGATAGCCACATTATTATTCTGGGGTATAGGCGGAGACGAAATTCACGGACGTCGCGCGTGGCTCAGATTTTTAGGGATCGGTATCCAACCTGCGGAAATAACCAAAGTACCGTTTATAATCATCATAGCACGAATGATAGTAACCTTTAAAGAACGAAAGGTTTTCAGCTCGTTTCTTTCCGTAATTCAAATATTTCTTGTGTTTGCGATAATGTTCGGATTTGTTTTGTTTATATCCGAAGACATGGGAACAGCACTTGTTTATTTCGGAATATTGATAATCATGTTGTTTGCGGGCGGATTGAAAATGCGATGGTTCATTATAGGAGCTGCAGGGATAGCGGCAATGACACCGTTTTTATGGGAAAACTTTCTCAGTGCAAAACAAAAAGAACGTATCCTGGCACCGTTTGCTCCGGATGTGGTCGATCCGACAAGAACAGGTGTTTTATGGCAGTCCGATTTGAGTATAGAAGCTATTGCGACCGGCGGTTTTATGGGTCAGGGGATAGGAAGCGGCAGATTGACTCAAACAAGAGGTGCGATCCCGGCACAGCACACGGACTTTATATTGTCTGCAGTCGGTGAAGAAGCCGGTTTTCTCGGTTGTTTATTGGTCATAGCACTTTTAGTCACACTTATAATCAGATGTGTTTATGTCGGAATAAAATCAAACAATCCGCTTGGGATGCTCGTCTGCATGGGAGTGGCGGGACTGCTCATAACTCAAATGATAATGAACATAGGTATGGCGATCGGATATTTACCTGTTATCGGAATAACTCTGCCGTTTTTCAGCTACGGCGGCTCTTCGATAGTTACATGCTTTGCGGCAATGGGACTTGTTTCGGGGATAAAAATGCGCCCGAAACCTGTAAGATTCAGGAATTTGTAACAAATTTACACCGATATTATTACACTGTTTATAATTATTAATATTTTGTGACTGAAAAGAAGGGTTTTCATGTTTTCTTTCGTATAAGGTATATAGCACAACGTTATATACGGAGATTTACTGCATATGAAAAACCCGAGAGAAGTACAAGAGGCGCTTGAGGTACAGATGCTGTCACCGAAAGCGTCTTATGCCGCACGCTCAAAAGGTCGCGAATGGGATGAACCCGAATGTGTCATCAGGACATGTTATCAGCGCGATATAGACAGAGTCATGCACAGCAAAACCTTTCGGCGTTTAAAACATAAAACACAAGTATTTCTCAGTCCCGAGGGCGACCACTACAGAACAAGACTGACCCACACACTGGAAGTCGCCCGCATCAGCAGGACCATAGCACGCGGTCTCCGCCTCAATGAAGATCTTGCCGAAGCGATCGCTCTTTCACACGATCTGGGACACACACCGTTCGGACACGCAGGAGAGCGTGCACTGGATGAAATACTTGCAAGCGAAGGCGGTTTTAAACACAACGAACAAAGTTTAAGGATCGTCGAACGTGTCGAACAAACAGGTATGGGTCTCAACCTCACATATGAAACACGAAACGGCATCCTTTGTCACACCGGTGATCAGGCACCGCAAACCATGGAAGGAAGCGTCGTCAGAATTGCAGACAGGATCGCATACGTGAACCACGATCTCGACGATTCATTAAGAGCAGGCATCCTCAGAGAAAACGATATCCCCGATGAAATAACATGTGCCCTCGGAGCAACAAAAGGGGAGCGAATAAACACTCTTATCCTTGACTTGATAAATGAAAGCGAAACAAACGGTAACATAACATTCAGTCCGCACATCGGTTTTGTCTTTGAAACTTTCAGAGACTTCATGTATTCAAGTGTTTACTTAAACATGAAAGCAAAAAGCGAAGAACAAAAAGTATTCGGTCTCATGAACGAACTGTTTAAACGCTTCATGCAAACACCCGATGAACTTCCCGAAGAATACCAAAGGATCTCCCTCAATGAAGGATTATGCAGAGCCGTAAGTGATTATATATCCGGCATGACAGATAATTACGCGGTATATGTATATGAAAAATTGTTTATACCCGAAACTTGGCAGGTGCGTTAATGGCGATTCCGGACAGTTTTTTAGATGAACTTGTAAGCAGGACCGATATCACCGAAGTTGTCGGAAGCTATGTACGTTTAACAAAAAGAAGCGGTCCGAACATGTTTGGTCTTTGTCCGTTTCACAGTGAAAAAACCCCGTCATTCACAGTAAACTCCGAAAAACAAATATATCATTGTTTCGGCTGCGGCAAAGGCGGCGGAGCGATCGGGTTTATCAGAGAAATTGAAAATGTAGCTTTTCGCGACGCAGTCGAAATCCTTGCAAGAAAAGCAAATATGAACATCCCCGAAGAACCCGGACAGCTCGAAGCAACAAACAGACGCAAACGTCTTTGTGACTTAAACCGAGATGCCGCAAAACACTTTCACGCTATGCTTTCTTCCCCGCACGGACAAATCGCGGCCGAATATCTGGCAACACGCGGCATTTCCAAAAAAAGCGTTACACGCTTCGGTATCGGAGTCGCACCCGATCACTGGAGTTCACTCCTTGAAGCTATGACAGCAAAAGGATATTCCAAACAGGATCTCTTTGATGCCGGTCTTTGCCGACCCGGCAAAAAAGAAGGAGGAGCTTACGATTTCTTCCGCAACAGACTGATGTTCCCGGTCATCGATATTCGCGGCAATGTCATAGGCTTTTCAGGCAGACGGCTTGACGCAGGGAAAGATTATAAATATGTCAACTCTCCCGATACACCCGTATTCACAAAGAGCCGAAACCTGTTCGCACTCAATCTGGCAAAAAAATCCAAAGCCGCAATGCTTATCCTCGTTGAAGGAAACATAGATGTCGTAATGCTTCACCAAGCGGGTTTTGATTGTGCGGTGGCTCCGTTGGGAACAGCCCTGACATCCGAACAATCACGATTGCTCGCACATTATACGGATCAGATCGTTGTTGTATTCGATTCCGATGAAGCGGGACGAAACGCAACTTTGAAAGCACTGTCTTTACTTGAAAGAACCGGCAAAAATGTCAAAGTCGTCAACCTCGGAGCATCAGGCGATCCTGACGATTTTATCCGAAAACAAGGTGCCGATGCATTTAAAATATTGCTCGAACGCAGCGAAAATAACACAGAATACAGGTTATTGGAAATATTAAACTCTCATAATATGAATACGGACGAAGGACGCCTGATGTACCTTACTGCGGCAACAGATTTGCTTTCCGATATCAAAAACGAACCCGAACGTGAAATATACGGAGCCAAAGTTGCACGAGCAGCAGAAGTTTCTGCCGATGCGGTTAAAAATGAAGTCAGAAAAAAAATCGGAATTAAAAAAAGACGCGCACGCAACGAACAAGAAAAAAGTGTAACTCGGGTCAGAGCAAATGTCCAACCTGCAACGAGAGAACTGCGATATACCAATGAACTTTCAGCTGTAGCCGAAGAAGGTGTGATCCGATTACTGACAAATGATCCGGGACTAAACAAGATCGTTGTTAATACAGGATTTTCAAAGGATGAGTTCACATCACCGTTTCTGGCAAAGGTTTATGATGTATTGGTGAAACGTATCTTCGATGACAGAGAAATAAACGAAAAACTTATAATGTCTGAACTTGAACCGTCGGAAGCTTCGCAACTCATGATCATTTTACAAAAACCCGAAACATTGCAAAACGGTGAAAGGATCATTAATGAATATATCAATAAAATAAGAGCAGAAAGATTAAAATCACAAACACCTGATAAAGATATGCTGCTTGAAATAAAACGTCTTAAAAACGTCGGAGGTTAAAAATGGAAAAAAAGTCGGATTCGGAAAATATCATTCAGGATAAACCTGAAGAAATTGCAGAAATAAATGAAGAGGGTGAACAAATCCCCGAAAAAACACAGGAACAATATAATGAAGAACGCCTCAATGCTCTTGTGGAAGAAGGAAAAAAACGAGGGAGTCTGAGTTCTAAAGAATTGCTCGATGTGCTTGAAGATATGAATCTTGAACAGGATCAGGTCGATAAATTTTATGATACTCTCGAAAACCTGAATATCGACACCGCCGATGCGGAAGAAGTCAATTTTGTTCCGCCCGACACGGATGACGTACCGGAAATTGAAGAACTGCAGGAAATTGAAACTCTTTCCGAAGACGAAATCATCGATCCCGAAACTCTGGTCGATAATTTCAGTATTGACGATCCTGTCCGCATGTACCTCAAAGAAATAGGTAAAGTCAACCTTTTGACCACAGAAGAAGAAATAGAACTTGCTACAAAAATGGCGCAGGGTGATGAAAATGCAAAACGCGAAATGGCGGAAGCAAACCTGAGGCTTGTTGTCAGTATAGCAAAACGTTATGTCGGACGCGGAATGCTGTTTTTGGACCTTATACAAGAAGGAAACCTCGGGTTGATCAAAGCTGTTGAAAAGTTTGATTATACAAAAGGTTATAAGTTCTCAACATATGCAACATGGTGGATACGTCAGGCAATCACCCGTGCCATTGCTGATCAGGCCCGCACGATCAGGATCCCTGTCCACATGGTTGAAACGATCAATAAAGTCATGCGTATATCACGTCAATTATTACAGGAACTCGGTCACGACCCGACACCGGAAGAAATTGCCGAAGACATGGGGATGCCTGTAGAAAAAGTACGTGAAATCCTGAAAATAGCACAAGAACCCGTATCATTGGAAACACCGATAGGTGAAGAAGAAGACAGCCACCTCGGTGATTTCATCCCCGATGAAGATGCATCGGAACCCGCCGAAGCCGCTTCGTTCACATTGCTCAAAGAACAATTATCAGGTGTATTGGGAACCCTGACACCCCGTGAAGAAAAAGTCCTCAGACTCCGTTTCGGCATAGAAGACGGCCGCACCCGCACCCTCGAAGAAGTCGGCAGAGAGTTCAACGTAACAAGAGAACGTATCCGTCAAATAGAAGCAAAAGCACTGCGCAAACTCCGCCACCCGAGCAGAAGCAAGAAACTGAAAGACTTTTTATTTCCGTAAACAATCTTCATTAACCATAGGAAAATGTGAATGTTTTCCTTAAAAACCGGCAGATGAATATATTTAAATTTCAGAGGTAAGAATGCAAACACTGGGTATCAATGTAGGATCGACGAGTTTAAAAACGGTCCTGGCAGAAGACGGAAAAATGATTTGGAGTGCGTCCGGGATACATGAAGGGGATTTCGGGACAGTCACAAAAAAGCTTTTGGAAGAAGGAAACATCCCGACGGGGATAAAAACACTCATTACGGGAAATGAAGGTCGCTCCATGTTCAACGTTGCGGGAACACTGGAGCCGCTTTGCGTTGAAGCGGCACTGAAAAGCCTTGAAATCGACGCAGATGCCGTCGTAAGTATGGGCGGAGAAGACCTGATAGTCTATACACTCGAAAACGGAAAGATCATAAATAATTTTTCCGGAAATAAATGTGCATCCGGAACAGGTGAATTTTTAAAACAACAGCTTGCCCGAATGGACATGAAGCTTGATGATATAGAAGAAATACCGGAAACCGCAAAGGTTTATCCGATATCGACCCGTTGCTCTGTCTTTATGAAGAGTGACTGCACACATAAATTGAACAAACGTGAAGCAACAAAAAATGATATTGTATTTTCTTTATCACATGTAATGGCGGTAAAAGTAACGGACTTTTTGAAAAGGGCCAAAGTTACATCCGGCAAAGTGGTGCTGACAGGCGGTATCACACGTAACAAACACATTGTTCGATTCATAAAAGAAAAAACACCGCTAATCGAATTCATCATACCCGACTCGGCACCTGTTTTCGAAGCACTCGGAGCCGCAGTTCTCGCATCGGATTTCGGAACCCCTCTTCCCGAGTTCGCCGGGCTTATCAAACCGAGCGAGGTTCGATTTGAAACTCTCGGCAATCTCAGAGATTGGGAATCAAAGGTTCGCATATTCGATCAACCTTCCGGAAAAGTCAAACCGGGCGGAAAATATATATTGGGTGTTGACGGCGGTTCAACAACAACAAAGGTTTGTCTTGTTGACTTTCAAACAGATGAAGTTGTTGCAAGCCACTACGGCAGGACACACGGTGACCCGGTAAAAGCATTGAAAGAGTGTCTTGAAACGATCCGTGAAAAAGTCATTGCAGACACCGGATCAAAAGATGTCGACATCATGCTTGTATCAACAACAGGATCAAGTCGTGAAATCCTCGGTGTATTTTTGGAAACACGCGGAGTATATAATGAAATAATAGCGCATTCTGTAGGTACGACATTTTACGATCCTGAAGTTGAAACTATCTTTGAAGTCGGCGGACAGGACGCTAAATATGTATTGTTGAAAAACGGTGTACCGATAGATTATGCCATGAACGAAGCATGTTCGGCGGGAACAGGTTCATTTCTCGAAGAAAGTGCGGCAGGTGATTTATCAATATTCAGTGACAGGGACATCGGACCGATCGCACTTAAAGCAAACGCACCGCTTAAATTCGGTGAACATTGCTCTGCTTTTATAAACAGTGACATCCGCAAAGCAATTCAGCAAGGTGCAAGTCGCGAAGATATCACAGCCGGCATCGTATGCTCGATAGCAGCAAACTATATCAACCGCGTTGTCGGGAATCGTACGATCGTCGGGAAAGTCTTCCTGCAGGGCGGCGTAGCAAAAAATCCGGCAGTTCCTCCTGCATTTGCCATGTTGCTGGGTAAGGAAATCATAGTCCCTCC
>Ga0123356_10005661_pt1 | contig 12690 bp, 10 predicted proteins | sample TergutEmb28metaG_2_FD_92546 | JGI IMG/M metagenome (GOLD analysis project Ga0123356, IMG submission 92546) | Embiratermes neotenicus P3 segment gut microbial communities from Petit-Saut dam, French Guiana - Emb289 P3 | ecosystem: Host-associated > Arthropoda: Insects > Digestive system > Gut ... | reverse complement strand
GGCTCAAATTACGGTTTTGCTCCTGTCGAAAAAAGCGATATGGTTTTTATTCCGGACTTGCAGAGCGCGCAGATCGATCCCTTTGCAGAAGTTCCGACACTTTCCATGATCGGCGACGTTTTTGTAATTGACCTTCCTGCAAATAAACGCTTTGATCAAGACCCGCGCAATGTCGCCATCAACGCAGAGGAGTATCTTAGATCTACAGGTATTGCCGACGAAATAAAAATCGGACCAGAGTTTGAGTTTTATGTATTTGATCATGTAAGCTACTCGATTCGCAGTCATTCTTCCAGTTTTAAGATCGATGCGGATCAGGCTGAATGGAACACTAGTTCCAAATCCGCAAACCTTGGCTACAAGATACCGGCAAAAGGCGGCTATCACGCGGCTCCGCCTCTGGACAGGCTCGGCGATTTTAGAAGCAAGGTTTCGATCTTAATGGAAAACATGGGTATCCTTGTAAAATATCATCATCACGAAGTTGCAGGCCCGGGACAAGTAGAAATCGAAGTTGAATTCGGCGGCATTCTGGAAATGGCGGACAAAACTATGCTGACCAAATACATTTTAAAAAACGCAGCTTATGCCGAAAATAAAACCGTTACATTTATGCCAAAGCCAATTTACGGCGAAGCAGGAAACGGCTTGCATGTTCATATGCACCTATTCAAAAACGGAAAGCCTTTGTTCTATGACGCCAACGGTTATTCGCAGCTAAGCGAAACTGCATTGTATTTTATCGGCGGTATTTTAAAACATATCCGAGCGCTTTGTGGTTTTACAAACCCAAGCACCAACTCCTACAAAAGACTTGTTCCCGGCTACGAAGCTCCCGCAACAATCGGGTATGCTACTTCTAACCGCAGCTCTGTAATTCGCATTCCTGCATACGCAAAAGATCCGGATCAAAAACGATTCGAACTTAGGAGTCCTGACGGCACTTGCAATCCATACTATGCCTACTCCGCCATTTTAATGGCAGGCATTGACGGCATTAAAAATAAAATCGATCCAAAAAAAGAAGGCTACGGTCCTTATGACTTTAACCTTTACAATCTTTCCAAGAAAGACCAGGCAAAAATAAAGTTTTTGCCGCAGAGTCTAGACGAAGCGCTTGACGCGCTTGCAAAGGACAATGATTTTTTAACACAGGGCGGCGTGTTCCCAAAAAGACTTATAGAGATCTGGATCGAAAACAAGAAAAAAGAATCGTTACGATACAAGCACTTGCCTCACCCTGTTGAGTTTGAAACATATTTTGATCTTTGAAAAATTAGAAGGAGTTTAAAATGAAAAGATTTTTAGTTCTATTTTTATTGCCGTTCCTCGCATTTCCGCTGACTGCAGAAGAAGAAGGAACAGTTTCGTCCTGCGAATTACTTTTGCAGGTTTCATCATTACCGGAAGCCAAGCTTGCTTACACTCATCGTTTTGTCTTTCCATTATTACAGGGTGACAGTCCCTTTACAGAAAATAATAATTTAAAACTTGCCTTAACGGCAGAAGCAACGCCTATATCCTTAAACGGACTTGTTAATGCAACACTAACGCCAATCGCGTTTATCGAAGTCTCCGCCGGCGCGCGTTTGGGAACTGGCTGGCCTCTCAACTTATTCGGCGGCGATCTATACGGAACTGGTCTTAATCTTAACATTTTAAATGCGCCGGTATACAGCGGCAGCGCTTTTGACGCACTCCTGTGGAAGGCGCACATAGGAGCTGCGCTTCAGTTTGATTTAGCCGCGTTGATCCCAGGTGACTGGAATCATGTTATCGCGCGGACTTATCACGAAATAAATATTCACGGCAACTCACGCGCACAGACAGGACAGGCGTGGTACTTTGAAAACGATGACGGCGAAAACATGAACGGCTTAAACTATTACGGAAACTTTCTTATTGGTTATCAAATGCCGATTTTCCTTAACCTAGTAGGATTCCTCACAGAAATGAATCTGAACTTATATGATACTCCCGGCAGAAGCGTTTGGGGAGATGATTTGATCCGCTGGACTTTCACCGGAATACTAAGCTTTGAGATCACAGAACAATTCAGCATTGCTATACTTGCACAGTTTAGAACACGGAGAAATTTTACAGAAGCAAATTGGAAGGATTTACATTATCAAGCACGAAGTGTCGATACATCAAATCCATTACGTCTGGAGTTTTACAGAATAGCGGCGGCTATAACGTATCGGTTCTAGATAATACTGTAAAGGATCTCTGCATAAGTCGGGAACGGCCAGTGTTTTCTTGCTGTAAGAGTCTCAAGCTCATCTACAATAATACGCAGCTCTGACATACCTGTACATATTCTATCACGGTAGAAAACTGCCTGCGAAAGAATTTCTTCGGAACTAAGTTCGCCGGAACGTAATTCTGCTAAAGCATTCTCAAGCGCTGTCAGTTTTTTTAACAGACTCCCCGACAGCTTTGTAATGCTGTTTAAGAAATGTTCTTCCAGCGAGCAATCTATGTTAGTGCCACTATATGCTCTCTTCTGTCTTAACAGATCAACCAGTTCGCTCTGGTAATCTATGCAGGCGGAAACTATCTCGCCCTTGACCATATCTATCATTGTAAGAGCTTCGATATGAAGCGTCTTGCAGTAAGCGTCTAATAAGATTTCGCAGCGTGAGTTTAGTTCAGTATCGGAAAAAACATTGTGCTTTGCAAAAAGTTCCACGCTCTTTTTGGAAGTAAACTCCGGCAGCGCGTCAACCGTTGTCTTTAAGTTTGACAGCCCGCGGTTTTTTGCTTCCTCAATCCATTCGGCGCTGTAGTTGTTGCCGTTAAATATAATACGCTTGTGTTCGCTGAATGTTTTCTTAACAAGTGCGCCAAGGTCGCTCTTAAAATCTTTGGAGCTCTCTAGTGTGTCTGCAAACTGGCTTAGAGCCTCGGCAACAATTGTGTTGAGTACAGTATTGGGACCTGCGATTGAAATTGCAGAACCGAGCATACGAAACTCGAACTTGTTGCCTGTAAACGCAAAGGGCGAAGTGCGGTTGCGGTCGGTTAAGTCTTTTGGGAAGTGCGGCAATACAGAAACGCCGATTTCCATTTGGGATTTTTCTTTTCCTTTATAACTTGCTCCCGCTTCGATCGCTTCAAGGATTTCTGTAAGTTCATCGCCGATGAACATCGAAATTATCGCAGGGGGCGCTTCGTTTGCGCCAAGCCTGTGATCGTTTGCCGCACTTGCCGAAGACACACGCATTAAATCTTGATACTCATCGACGGCTTTAATTACCGCAACAAGGAATAATAAAAACTGCGCGTTGTCATGCGGAGTGTCGCCGGACTCAAGCAGATTAATTCCTGTATCAGTAGAGATTGACCAATTGTTATGTTTACCGCTTCCGGTAACTCCCGCAAAAGGCTTTTCATGAAGAAGGCATGCAAGACCGTGTTCGTTTGCGATGGTCTTCATAAGTTCCATTGTAAGCTGGTTGTGGTCGGTCGCAATGTTTGTCGTTGAGTACACAAGTGCAAGTTCGTGCTGACCGGGAGCTGTTTCGTTATGTTTTGTCTTTGCATACACGCCGAGCTTCCAGAGTTCTTCATCGAGCTCTTTCATAAATGCGGATATGCGCGGCTTTATACATCCAAAGTAATGATCTTCGAGTTCCTGACCCTTTGGCGGACGCGCGCCGAATAAAGTTCTTCCTGTGTAAATTAAATCGGGGCGCTGCAAAAACATTTCTTTATCGATCAAAAAATATTCCTGCTCTGGTCCTGCAGTTGTAAAAACACGTTTAACTGTTGTGTTACCAAACAGCTTGAGTATGCGTAGTGCCTGTTTGTTAATTGCGTCCATAGAACGAAGCAGAGGCGTCTTCATATCCAGCGCTTCGCCTGAGTACGAGCAAAAAGCGGTAGGCACACAAAGAGTTCCGTCTTTTATAAACGCATAAGAAGTTGTGTCCCATACAGTGTAGCCTCTTGCTTCGAAGGTGGCGCGGAGTCCGCCCGACGGAAAACTCGATGCGTCGGACTCTCCGCGAACAAGTTCTCTGCCGGAAAACTCTAAGATAACTTTTCCGTCACCCGCTGGAGAAATAAAACTGTCGTGTTTTTCTGCAGTTGTGCCCGTCATCGGCTGGAACCAATGCGTGTAATGAGTCGCGCCTTTTTCCACTGCCCAGTCTTTCATGGCGTTGGCAACGGCGTTTGCAACATCCAGTTCCAGGTGAGTCCCCTGCGAGATTGTCTTTTTTAAAGCCTTGTATACATCGTTAGGCAGCCGCGCTTTCATGACTGTGTCATTAAAAACCATACTGCCGAATATGCTTGTTATATCTTTCATGGTGTACCCTCTTTATATTCCGCGTCAATCCCTTCGGGCTTCGTCTGCGAAAATCCGCGGACTAATTCTTCTGACGTAATCTAATATGCACTTCACGCAATTGCTGCTCCGAAACTTCGCAGGGTGCTTCCATGAGCAAGTCTTGCGCATTGCTGTTCATTGGGAACGCTGTAACCTCGCGGATGTTTTCTTCTTCGGCAATCAGCATTAACATGCGATCAACACCGGGCGCCATTCCTGCATGAGGCGGTGCGCCGTAATGGAATGCGTTAAACAGCGCAGAGAACTTGCTTTCGATGTCCGCTTGTGTGTAACCTGCAATCTCAAACGCCTTTATCATAACTTCGGGCAGGTGATTTCTAACCGCGCCCGATGAAAGTTCTACGCCGTTACAGACTATATCGTACTGCCAGGCAAGAATGTCCAAGGGGTTCTTTGTCTGTAAAGCTTCGAGTCCGCCCTGAGGCATAGAGAACGGGTTGTGCGTAAACTCGATTACGCCGGTTTCTTCGTTGGTACCGAACATTGGAAAGTCCACGATAAAACAAAACTCAAACTTTTCTGTATTGATAAGATTGAGCTGAGTTCCAAGTGTTGTGCGGATTTGCGCAGCAAGATTGTCTACAGCTTTTGCAGAATCTGCAATAAAAAACAGAGTGTCGTTGTTTTTAAGGTTCATGTCTTTTCTGAGTGTTGCTTGCTTTTCATCGGAAAGGAATTTTACGATTGGCCCTTTAAGCGAGCCGTCTTCTAATACCGAAATATAACCAAGACCTTTCATTCCAATTTCCGTAGCGTATGCGAGCATTTTTTCAAAGAATGATTTTGATTGTTTCGCTGCACCTGTAGCTACGATACCCCGAACAATTACATTTTTAAACGGCGCAAAATCTACGTCCGCAAAAAACTGCGTTAAGTCTTCTATAATAAGAGGGTTACGAAGGTCTGGTTTGTCTGTCCCGTACTTCAGCATCGATTCCGCGTAGGGAATGCGCACAAACGGAGCAGGGCTTACCTCTTTTTTGGAAAAGGTTTTAAAAGTATCATACAACACTTTTTCTGCTACATCAAAAACATCACCCTGCTCTGCGAATGCCATTTCAAAATCAAGCTGGTAAAACTCGCCGGGAGAACGGTCTGCACGAGAGTCTTCGTCACGGAAGCACGGCGCAATCTGAAAGTATCGATCAAAACCCGAAACCATTAAAAGCTGTTTAAAAATTTGCGGCGCTTGTGGAAGCGCATAAAATTTGCCGTGGTGTTTCCTGCTAGGAACAAGGTAATCGCGCGCTCCTTCTGGCGAGGACGATGTCAAAATCGGTGTTTGAAACTCTGTAAACCCGAGCGCTGTCATTTTTTCCCTAAGGAAACTTACAACCTTCGCGCGAAGTAGTATGTTATCTCTTACAGCAGGATTACGAAGATCAAGAAATCGATTTCTCAACCTGACTTCTTCGCGCGTATTTTTAGATTCGCTAATCTCAAATGGCAGAGCGCAGACTGCCTTACCCTGCATAACAATATTTTCTGCGTGAACTTCTACAGTTCCAGTTTCAATCTTTGAATTAACAGTTTCCGCGTCTCGCTTTTTTACCGCGCCGGACACAGTGATAACGCTTTCCTTACTTCCATTATATTCCGTATGCAGGACAATTTGAGTAATTCCGTATTGATCCCGCAGGTCTAAAAAAGTAACGCCGCCGTGGTCACGAATGGTATCTACCCAGCCCGACAGCTTTACAGTCTGCCCGACATGTTCCTCACGCAGCGCTCCGCAGGTATGTGTTCTGTAAGTGTTCATTTTATAACTCCAAGCTTATTATGCCTGTCTGACCATTTGCTTACAAGTGGTTAAACTAAAAATCGACAACTCGTATTTCCGACTCATCCATTGTTGCCCAAAACCCTGCTTTGTGAAGTTCGTTCATAGAAAGGCGAAGCCAGCGTCCGAATGTTCCGGGTTCTGTGCCGTCGGGATTCATAGAAGGCGCGCGGCCTCCGGGAAGATTAGCTGCTTCCGGCATTAAGATATTTTTGCTTGCCCAATAATCCAGCGCGACAGCATCAAGCGAAGCTGCGATTTTATTTATTTGTTTTGCTGTCGCATAACTTGAACTCGGTCCGCGATCAACGCCGATATAAATCATATCTAAAATATTTATTACAGGCATTCGTGTGTGCGCCATCTGCGTTCCCATACCGCCGTTTCCGACACTGCCGTGAGCGCGCCTGTTTGTTAACCTGTCCGACGGTGTGCCCATATAATTTTTTACAGCGGCAGTCACCTGAAAACCGCCATGCGATTTTAACACAGGCATATTAATAACTTTTAATTTTTCGCTCTCATAAGCGCGCGTATTTGTATTCCAAACACCCTGCTTAAAACTCACATGAGTTCTATACTCTGTAACAAACTTAGGATACGAAATTTCCAAACCGGTACTGTGAATTGTATCTTCTACAACAAAACCGTTTGTAGTATCGCCTGCGCTAAACTCCTGTACTTTGACTCCGGTAAAATCATCCCACAAAACACCCGTTACCCGATGTCCCCTGCTCTGAAAAAAACGTACAACATCCATAACAGACTGCCTGCGATCTGCGGAGTTTGCATTTGTCCAGCTAAGACTGCCTCCCCTGCGTTCGCTGCCAAACTGCCCCTGCCCGTTATCAGCGACAATAATTTCGCCAGTAAAACCGCGGGGATGTTCGATTATTGCATTAATAACCGAGCGGATTAAATCGGTATTTGTGCCGCCGCGCTCAGCCCACTGACAATTTATTTTTAAAATGACAACATCATCAGAATTTATAAGCCTGTAGAAATCAACATTATATTCCTGCATTGAACGAATCAGCCTTTTTACTCCATCGTCAGTGCCGTCGGTATTTTCGACAAAAATTGTAGAGTGTCTTTGACGAAGAACTTCTTCTGCCGCCGGTGTTTGTTGAATATCGCTGCTTGAAACTGACTGCGCCGCCGCAGACATTCTTCTTGAGCAGCCGACGCTCAACAATGTAAAAGTAATCAATAAAATACCTAATATTCCAATTATCCTATTCATATCATACCTCTCCTTTGGAATCTTAAAAAGAATTTTTAACCACAGAGGTCTACAACTAAAGTTGCCTGGAGTTTCACAGAGTTTTAGTTTGATGTCTTTCTGCTTTTCTCTGTGTTACTCTGTGTACTCTGTGGTTTGAATTCTTCCTGTATTCAATCCTACCTAAATATACCATTAATTACCAATCCAGCCAAGAAAGCAAAAACTATACTATACACAATATAAATAACAAAGTTTTTTACGCCCAATATCATTTTTACCGCGCTTAGATTATTTATTTTTAAGGCAGGTCCCGCCAGCATAAATGCCATAGCGTCTCCTGACCCCATACCCATATAAAGCCATGCGTTTATCAGCGGTATTGTTCCTCCTCCGCATGCATACAGCGGAATCGAAAGCGATGTCGCAAAAAGCACGCCCAGCCCGCGTTTTGCGCCGAACATCGAAGAAACCCAATCCGGATGAATGTATCTGTCAAACAGCACAGTCAGTATTATTCCGAATAAAAGATATGGAGCGGTAATTCTAAACGCCTTAAATAAATCAAGAAAAAAAACTTTTTTTGGTTTATCTTCCTGTTCTGCAAATCTTTCAAGGTTGAAGAGTTTCTTATTGCCGTCAGCGTCGCTCACACCGTCAGCACATTTTGAGCGTGTAAAAAACAAGTAAACCAAAACGCCTGCCAGAATACCGCTAAAAAAACTCAATGCAAACCGTGCCAACGCTAGCAGGGCACCTTGGGTTCCGCCGGAACCCAGAGCGAAACTTAAGATAAAAATATTCGGGTTAAGTAAAATAGAACTTACCATAAAAGAGGCAAGCAAGTGCTGAGGCGCGCCTTTTTTGCCAAGAGCGGCAATAACAGGAACTGTGCCGTACATACAAAGCGGAGATATAATTCCAAGTAAAGAAGCCGCTCCCAGAGGCAGCAGCCAAAACTTTCCTGCCGAAAGAGCTGCCATTTTTCCGGTTATTTTATCCGAAAGAAAAACAGACACCAAAGAGCCGGCAATTAATCCCGAAATCCAGTACGGCGAGATCTGTTTAAATAGAAACCATATATTTTCGAGCAGGATTATAACTTCATACATTATATGCATTATAAATATTATATCATGGCTGTAATAAAAACGACTGGTATGTTATAATTCAATATGGAAATTTTTCTTATCATACTTGCATTTGTATTGCTGATATGCGGAATACTGGGCTCGATTCTCCCGATATTACCCGGGCTTCCTTTGAGCTACATAGGTTTGCTATTAATTAACTGGAGCGGGTTCGGCAGCTTTTCAACTTTGTTTTTAATAGTATTCGCCGTAATAGTTGTGGTCATATCATTTATGGATTATTTTCTTCCGTCAATTATGGCAAAAAAATTCGGCGGCTCGCGTTATGCTTCGATAGGTTCGTTTTTGGGATTAATAATCGGCGTTTTTTTCTTTGCACCTTGGGGAATGATCATTGGAGCCTTCTTGGGCGCATTCGTAGGCGAGCTGATTCATAACAACAAAGACAACGAAAAAGCGCTCAAAGTAGCGCTCGGCGCATTCCTCGCCTTTATCGTCGGAACCGGAGCCAAACTTATCACAGCTTGTATAATGCTATTCTTCGGCGTAAAAGCGTTGTTTGCATAGTTGAAAAGATTGAAGGTTAAATCCCTAAATCGCTCAAATAATAAAAAACAAATAGCCGTTGACATGTATCTACATAATGTATATACTTTACATATGGAGGCTTTATGACTTCGGCAGTAATAACAAAGTGGGGAAACAGTCTTGCTTTACGACTCCCTTCCAAATTAATAAAAGAAATCGATCTCGGCTGCAACGATAAAGTGTATCTCGAAGCCAACGATAACAAAATAATTATTTCAAAAACTCCTGCGCCAAAAAAAGGGACTTTGGAATACCTGTTTAAAGATTATTCCGGCGAATCTTTTAAAACTACATTAATAAATCCTTTAGAACCTGTGGGGAACGAAAAATGGTAAAAAGCGTTCCCTTGCAAGGAGATATAATCAAAATTAATCTAAACCCAAAAAAGGGACACGAACAAGCAGGCTACAGACCTTATATTTGCTTGTCGAACAAAATTGTCAGCGACTATGCAAACATTGCAATTTTTGCTCCGATATCAAACGCCGATCGTAAATATCCCTTGTACATCCCCCTCCAAAAAACAAAAACAACCGGCAATGTTCTATTGGATCAATTGGTAACAATAGACTACAATGCCCGCAGTTTTCGCTTCGTAGAAACTATCCCCTCTGCACTTTTAAAGCATTTACTTTCTATTGTAACTATGGTTTTTCAAGAGAATGAAAGTTAAAAACGTTTTCTTACTTTTATATAATAAGTAATATTACTCAATTTTCCCTTGACAAGGCATTATTTCAACCTTATTATTAAGTAACTACTCAATGAGGAGGCACTCAATAATGAGCCGAACGGAACAGAAGGAAAAGCGAAGGGAGGAGATTCTTGCCGCGGGGCTGAACCTTTTTATCCGCAAGGGGTACTCCGCCACAAAGACTCTGGATATTTCGCAGGCTGCGGGAATCAGCGAGGGTTTGCTTTTTCACTATTTTGAAACCAAGGAAAAACTTTACGAAGAACTGATCAAACTTGGTTTATCAGGGCCTCAGGGTTTACTAAATAAGATCGAAGGTGAGCCGCTTGTGTTTTTTGAGACTGCGGCAAGAGAAATTTTTAATTATATCGAAACGATTCCGTTTGTCGCAAAGATGTTTGTATTAATGAAGCAAGCGGGATGTAATGATGCTGCTCCGGAATCTGTAAAAAAACTACTAGCCAGCAATTCGATTTTTACTGCTTCGGTAGAAAAAATAAAAGAAGGGCAGAAAAATAAAACTATCAGAGAAGGAGATCCTTCTGCTCTCGCGCTTGCATACTGGGGCAGTGTTCAGGGTATTGCTGAACAGGCGGCGCTTTTCCCTGACACTCCAATTCCTGACAGTGAATGGATTGTAGACATAATAAGAAGGAGAAAATAAATGAAAAAGGTTGTAGTAATAGGAGCCGGAATCGCAGGTCTTTCTGCGGCAATTTATGCACAGCGAAGCGGATTCGATGTTACGTTATGTGAACAGCATTTTATCGCAGGCGGTATGTGTACAAGCTGGAAACGTAAGGGATATTTGTTTGAAGGCGCAGTTCACTGGCTTACGGGTTCAAGTAAAAAGACTACGTTGTATCAAGTATGGAAAGAAACAGGCGCATTAAATGATGATATAAAAGTGCTGTTAGAAGATCCGTTTTATGCGATTGATCATGAAGGTCAAATTCTCTATTTATATAGAGACATAAACAAAACTATTAAACAACTAATTGCTGTTTCGCCGAAAGATAAAAAGAAACTTTGCCGTCTTGCAAAAGATGTAAAGGCTTTTTCAAATGTTCAAATGCCAGTTTATGATATTAAAGACGTAAAAACAGAAAACCCAAAGCGAATGGGATTTGGTACATTGATTAAAATGATGCCCGCTCTTCCTGTGTTATCAAAAATCGGAAAAATATCATGCAAGGAATATATCGAACAGATTGAAAACCCCGGTATACGGCGATTACTTAACGTTGTACCCGGAGACTTCTCTGCTGTCAGTTTGATAGCAACGCTTGCAACACGCAATATAGGAGACGGCGGTTATCCGGAAGGCGGCTCACTAGCAATGACAGACAGAATGGTAAAAACATTTGAGGGTCTTAGCGGCAAGCTTTTGTTAAAAACAAAGGTAAAAAAGATTAATGTAGGAAACGGTATTGTAACAGGAATTACTTTGGATAACAGCGCTGGCGGTTCTGATTTCCTTCCCGCTGATGCAGTAATCGTTACGCAGGAAACAATAAATGCAGCCCGGCAATTGTTCGACATTCCGCTTGATCCTTGGGTTAATGAATTATGCGAAAATACAAAACCTATGGTTTGTACATTTATCAGTGTTGGAATCAAAGCAGAAATCCCGCAAATGCCAATCCCTGCATGGGAATTAAAGGAGCCGGTAACCTACGCTGGAGAAACAATAACAGAAATAGGGTTTAATAATTATAATGGTTACGATTATTCTCCAAAAGGCTGCACTACGCTTACTACTGCGTTCATGGGTGACACTTACGACTTCTGGAAAAAAGCAAAAGATGAAGGCAGATACGATGAAGAAAAATGCGCCCTTGCTAAACAAATTGAACGTGTAATTTGCGAAAGGTTTCCGCAGGCTATCGGTAATATCGAAGTCATCGATGTTGCTACTCCCTTAACATATGAACGTTACACCGGAGCGTATCACGGTTCATGGATGAGTGTGGCTGCCCCGGGAGAAAAAATGAAATCATGGCCGGCGTACTTAAAAAACGCAAGAGGTGTTTTCTTTGCAGGACACAGAATGATGTCTCCAGGCGGATTACCCGTAGCGGTATTCACAGGACGTCAGGCTGCGCAAATGGTATGCAGACATTTTGATGCAGTGTTTAGGTAGGTGTAACAGTAACACACAAAGACTGCTACTCCCTTAACGCTTCTTCCAATTTCGCTTTTGCGAGTTCGGGGTTGCCGCCTTTGCCGAGTTTTTTCATGACCATGCCCATTAAAAAACCAAAGACTTTTTCTTTGCCTGCGCGGTAATCTGTTACAGAGTCGGCGTTCTCGGCGATTACTGCTTTTACAGCTTCGATGATTGCGCCGTCATCGCTTACCATCATTAAGCCTTTTTCGGCGATGTATTTTTCAGGGTCAATATTGTTTGTAAAGATCGCCTCGATTGTTTCCTTGTAAGCGCTGCGGTTAATCTTGCCGCCTGTAACAAGAGTGATAAGTGTTGTAAGTTTGCTAGCGTCTATCACAAGGTCTTCGGGCAGTGTGTTTGCATTATTCATTAAGCGCATGATTTCGCCTGCAATCAAGTTTGCGGCTTCGATAGGCTGACCGCTTTGCTTTGCGATGGTCTCAAACAAGTCAGATATATTTTTATGTACGGTGATAACCACTGCCGCAGATTCTGCAATTCCCATGTCTCGGACATAGCGTTCACGCTTTTGATACGCAAGTTCTGGAAGGCTTTCTTTAATTTCTGCAAGCCATTTGTCATCGATATTAATCGGCGGTAGATCCGGATCAGGGAAGTATCGGTAATCCTGCGCATTTTCTTTTGAACGCATTCCGTAAGATGTTCCTTTTTCATCGTCCCAGCGGCGTGTTTCCTGAAATATTTTTCCGCCGTCTTCCAGAACTTCTATCTGGCGTTCACGTTCGTAATCAATCGCACGGACAATTGCCTTAAACGAGTTCATGTTT
>Ga0123356_10005660_pt1 | contig 12690 bp, 10 predicted proteins | sample TergutEmb28metaG_2_FD_92546 | JGI IMG/M metagenome (GOLD analysis project Ga0123356, IMG submission 92546) | Embiratermes neotenicus P3 segment gut microbial communities from Petit-Saut dam, French Guiana - Emb289 P3 | ecosystem: Host-associated > Arthropoda: Insects > Digestive system > Gut ... | reverse complement strand
CATTCCCGCCGGGCAAGCTCCAGATCTTCCATGGAAAGCACGCCGTAACGGCGCATGCGCTTGAGGTACAGCGCGCTGAGCCGCGCGGAGGAGTCCCCGTGCTCCTTGTGGCAGTAATCGTATTCCGGGCAGGCGCGGCAAATCTCCTGCGCGGCGGCGGCGTAGACGCTTTGCTCCGGCGGCAGTCGCAATTGTTCCAGCCCCCGGGAGACCTCCTCCACATATTCGCTGACCTTGCGTAGCGCCCCCGCTGTCCGAGACAATTGCAACGCGGCTTCTGTTTCCGGCGGGGTGAGGGCGGCTTCCTCCGGAGCGGCGAAGCGCAGGCGCAGTGCGTTCCACGCCCGCACTGGGATGAGCAGAAATATAAATATCGCCAGCAGGCATTCCAGCGCGAACACCACAGCGCCGGATGGGTCGTTGTCGCGGGAATGCAGCGCCAGGAAGAACGCGCAAACCAGCGCGAACCCCCCGGCCACAGGGACGGTCAGGAAAGCCGGGGGCGCTGTGAACTCATGCTCCGTGGAGATGTTCCGGAGAAACTGAAGCGCGGTGCCTTTCCAGGTGTTTTTTTCCTTGGATGGATTGGCGTGCAGGTTGCTGAACACCCCAGCCAGGAGCCCTCCCAATGCGAACACGGCAGTTAGGGAAGGCTCGTCTGCCGCGAGTGCCAGCGCTGCGCCGGCGCAGCAACCCGCGATGGCCCCGCCGGACTCCCGCCAGCAATAGGCCGCTGCCAGTATAAACAGCACCGCAATGATGTGGGAGGGACGGAACAACTGCCCCGGCTGTATGCCGCCAAAGGCGGTGATCGCCATGCCGCAGCACAGCAGCAGCGACGCGCGCTCCCGCCGATTGATATGAAGCTTTTTGGTGCGCTGATTAGAGCTTCCCGCCAATCCCGCCTGTGCTAATATGATAAAATAAGCCGAACAGCCGCACAATACAGCGCCGCACAGGGCATATGCCCATCCCAAGGCACCGGACGGCACATAGATTGGCTTATTGGGCGAAAGCAGGCAGATGACCCCCGAAGCCGCGGAGCAGGCAAAGGCGCAAAAGGGCACGAAGCGCTTGCGGCCAAGGCCCAGTTTCCGGATGGCGAGATTGAACAGCCCGGCCGCCGCCGCCGCCGCCATGACAGCGATATTGGCGGGATGATCCAATAACCAGAGGCTTCCCACGGCGATGCCCAGTACCTGCACGCCCAGATAGCGGATGCTGCCGGCGGCGGCAAGGGCGATGGCGAAGGGCGCCGCGCCAAAAAAGACATCCTCCGCGAAGCGCGTTTGCGCAAGCAGCATGCCCAGCAGCAGGTTCCCTCCCTGCGCCGCGGCGAAGGCAATCGCCCTGCGGAGGTTGTCCCGCGTCAACTCATTGCTGAAACTCAACGTCTTGCTTTTTTTCGTAATCATTGGAACCGCTCCATCAAAAAGATTCCCCTCGGGCCATCATCCCCATTGCCCGATTATACCACACGGAAATGTTATAATATGTCAATTATTGTGGCATGAAAAAACATGATTGGATTTGTTCCAATCATGCGTTTTAGAAAATAGGAATTAGGAGGCAGGAGTTAGGGGGACAACGTCGGGGCAGGGGTCCTGCCCTTCGCGGAATTTTTCCCGCAGATTGCACCAGAATTTCTGCTCCAGCAAATCAAATTCCCCATGGACGCAGTCCTCACATTCGCGGTTAAGGTTCAGTTCGTAAACAAGACCCATGATATCATCCTCTTTCTATATTCACATATACGTTTTCGACCCCAAGCAGCCGCGCAAGTTCATTTTGGAGCACGGCGTTCCATAACGCGCCAACCTGCGCTTTGAACCGCTTGCCCTCATGCTCGTAAATGATTGTGATCGCATGTAAGTTACGTGGGTTGTCGCTGTCGCCGAAGATGTCTAGCAATTGCAGCGCTTTCTGATGAACGGGATCGTTTTTGGGCGGCAGACGCAAAAAAATTCCCCGCGGCCCGTCATTTTTTGCCTCTTGCCTCTTGTTTCCTGCCTCTTCTATTGTGTTACAAATGAGCTTGGCCTCCTTATTTTCCTGGAGGCTCAGCCGCCCGCCGATGAGGACCGTGCGGCCCTCCATGCACAGGTTTGCGCAGCGCTCCAGGATGGTGGGGAACACCAGAGCCTCCATTGAGCCGGTGAGATCCTCCAAGGTAAGAAAGGCCATGGTGGCGTTGTTTTTTACAACTTTTTTCTTGACCCCGGTGATGACGCAAAGCAGGCGCACTTCCTCGTTGTCGCGATACAGGCCTTGTCCGGTTTCGTTGGCGGGGTCCAGCAGGTCAATGGTTTTGGCTGATTGTACCGCCTTGGCCATTTCCTCGAGCTTCGATAGAGGGTGCCCGGAAAGATAGAACCCCACGGTTTCTTTTTCGTAAGCCAGCAGGTCCGTGTGGGAAAACTCGGATTGGCTGGGGCATGCGGGGTCGGTATGGTTTTGTGTGCCTGGCTCCAGCAAATCCAGAAAACCCATTTGGCCTTCCACATTGCGCCGGGCGGTGTCGTCCAATTCGCTCAAAAACATAGGCAGGGCCATCATCATTTCTCTTCTATTCGAACCAAAATCATCCAGCGCGCCGGCTTTGATGAGGGATTCCACGGCCCTTCGATTGAAATCCCTGCCCTGCATCCTCTGCAAAAAATTGTAGAACGATGTGAATTTTCCGTTCTGCTCTCGCTCTTGAAGTATCGCGCAGATAAAACCATAGCCTAAGTTTTTGATGGCCAGCAACCCAAAACGAATATCTTGGCCCTCAGTCGTAAATTTCATGGAAGAATGGTTAACGCTGGGCGGCAATAATTTGAGTGAAAGTTTAGCGCATTCGGCGGCGTATTCAGCAACTTTGCCGCTACTGTCGATATAAGAACTCAGCTGCGCCGCCATGAAGGCTTGGGGGTAGTGACGCTTGAGGTAGGCTGTCTGGTATGCCACGAAGGCATAGGCCGCCGCGTGGGATTTATTGAAGGCGTAGGAAGCGAAGGAAGTCATGTCGTCGAAGATTTTGTTGGCGACGGGGGCAGCGATGCCGTTTTTGCCGCAGCCCTCGATGAACACGTCGCGTTCCTGTTCCAGCTCTTTATGCTTTTTTTTACTCATGGCGCGGCGGATAATGTCCGCCCGGCCAAGGGAATACCCTGCCAGCTCCCGGAAGACTTGCATGACCTGCTCCTGGTAGATCATGACCCCATAGGTCACGCGCAAAATCGGCTCAAGCTGCGGCGCGAGATATTTCGTTTGTTCGGGATGCCTGCGGTTTTTGATACAGTCCGGAATGAAGTCCATGGGTCCGGGGCGACACAAAGAAGTCACGGTGGAAAGGTCCTCGATGCTTTCCGGCTTCAGATCCATGAGCACATTGCGCACCCAGCCCGCCTCAAATTGGAAGATGCCCGTGGTATCGCCTTTCGAGAATAAGTCGAACACGGCGGGATCGTCGTGGGGGATTTGTTCGATATCGAACCCGGGATCGCCTGCCTTCGCCATTTCCTCCGCGTCGTGGATGACCGTTAGCGTCCGCAGGCCAAGGAAGTCCATTTTCAGCAGGCCAAGCTCTTCCAGGGTGTTCATGGGAAACTGCGTCACGATGGCTTCGTCGTTGCGCGCCAGGGGCACGTAGGTATGCACCGGGTCCCGGGTGATGACCACTCCGGCGGCGTGGGTACCCGCGTGGCGGGGCATGCCCTCCACTTTTTTGGCCATGTCGACCAGCTCCGCCACGGCCGTGTCGCTTTCGTAAGCGGCCCTGAGGTCCGCGGAGATTTGGAGCGCCCGGTCGATGGTCATCTTGAGTTCGAAGGGCACCATTTTCGCGATGGTGTCCACCGTGCCGTAGGCCATGCCTAAAGCGCGGCCAACATCTCTTAAAGCAGAGCGAGCTGCCATGGTACCAAACGTGACAATCTGCGCCACATGATCCGCGCCGTATTTTTCGATCACGTAGTCGATGACCTCGCCGCGCCGCTCGTAGCAGAAGTCGATGTCGAAATCCGGCATACTCACCCGCTCGGGATTCAAAAAACGTTCGAATAATAACTGGTACTTCATGGGATCGACGCCTGTAATGCCCACGCAGTAAGCGGCAAGGCTCCCCGCGCCTGAGCCCCGCCCCGGCCCCACGGGAATCCCCCTGGATTTCGCGTAGGCGATAAAATCATAGACGATGAGAAAATAATCCACATAACCCATGCGGTTGATGACGTCGAGCTCAAAGGCCAGGCGGTCACAATGTGCCTGTGGGATGTCAGAGCCGTAGCGTTCACGCAAGCCAGTTTCACATAGCTGCTGAAAATAGCTGAAATGGTCTTCATCTAAATCGAAGCGCGGCAGTTTCGTATGGCCAAACTCGATTTCAACGTTGCATCGTTCAGCGATTATAGCTGTATTGGAAATGGCCTCCGGCGCATTTTCGAACAGCTCCAGCATCTCGTCTTCGCTTTTCAGATAAAACTCTTGCGCGTCGAATTCGAGGCCCGTGGCTTCGCCCAGTATGTGGTTGGTCTGGATGCAAATCAGCACTTGCTGCATTTTGTAGTCTTCTTTTTCCACATAGTGTACGTCGTTGGTGGCGGCAAGGCCGATGCCTGTTTCCCGCGCGAGGCGGATGAGCTGGGGCAACACACGCTGTTGGTCTTCCAGGCCGTGGTTTTGCACCTCGATAAAAAAGTTGCCCTTGCCGAATAAGCCCTTGTACCAGAGGGCTTTCTCTTTCGCCAGGGCGTAGTCGCCCTCTAGCAACGCCTGGGGAACTTCACCGGCGAGGCAGCCCGAAAGACAGATGAGCCCCTCATGGTATTGCTCCAGCAGTTCGCGGTCGATGCGCGGCTTGGTATAAAAGCCGTTGACCCAGGACTCCGACACCAGGGCCATGAGATTTTTCCAGCCAGTTTCGTTCTCGCATAGCAATACCAGGTGGTAGCGCTTGGCGTCGTAGTTTTTATCTTTGTCGTACCGGGTGCGCGCCGCCAGGTAGCATTCGCAGCCCATAATCGGCTTGACGCCCCGCGTCCGCGCCGCCTGGTAGAAGTCGATGACGCCGTACATGCTCCCGTGGTCCGTGATGGCAAGGGAGTCCATACCCAGCGCCTTCGCACGATCAAGCAACCCGCCGAGGCGGCACGCGCCGTCCAGCAGGCTGAATTCGGTATGTACATGCAAATGCGTAAATGGCATAGCGAACCTCTACAGATAATCTAACAAATAGTATACTGTAGATCGCGGGAAAAATCAAGCAAAAATTAAAAGGGCAGGGGAGGCTGCGCTTCAAATGGCGTTTCGATAAAGATTTCGCAGCCTGTTTCGCTGCTTTTGGCCACAGCAGTGAGTACTTCCAACACATGCAGCGCCTGCTGCGCGTTGGCGCGGGCCGTGCGGCCGGATTGAATCGCTTCGGCCATATCGGCCAAACCAAGCCCGCGGCTGTTTTCTTTGTACGAATCATAGGGTGTATCAATAGAGATCCATTCGCCGTGTCCCCAGTTATCCTCAACACCAATTGAGTTCGATTCGCCAATTTTGATTTTGATTTCGCCGTCGAAGCAGTTTGGGTCGGGCACGATCATGTTTCCCCGCTTGCCATAGACTTCAATTTGATTCACGCCCGGCATTTGATACACGTCAAACGTGGTGATCAAAGTGGCCACAGCGCCGCTTTGAAATCGCAAAAGGGCGGTTTGATGGGTTGGCACATCCACCGCGATTTCCGTGCCGTTCAGCGGTTCGCTTGTAATGATGCGGGTGGGGTAGGTGGCACGGGTCATGCCCATCACGCTTTTCACCGGCCCCAGGAAGTGAATGAGCGCTGTGGCATAATACGGCCCCATGTCCAGCATCGGCCCGCCGCCGGGGAATTTGTAGTAGAATTCCGGGTCGGGGTGCCAGGTTTCGTGCCCGCGGCAAATCATATGGGCGGCGGCGCCGATGGGCGTGCCGATCACGTCATTCTCCAGCAGCCGTCGGCAACCCTGTATGCCAGCGCCCAAAAAGGTATCCGGCGCGCAGCCTAAGTATAAATTCTTCTTCTGCGCCAGTTCAACCAGTTCTTTGGCGAGTTCGAATGTGGCCGCAAGCGGTTTTTCGCAATACACATGCTTGCCCGCCTCCAGCGCCGCGCGGGTGACTTCATAATGCTCGGCGGGACGGGTAAGGTTGAGCACGATGCCCACATCAGGGTCGGCGAAGAGCTCATGCATGTCATAATATATTTTTGGAATCTGATATTTTTCAGCGGCGTGCCGCGCCTTTTCCCGCACAAGGTCGCAAACGCCAACGACCTCCAGTTCCTTGAACGTCTTAAAAATATTCTTCAGGTATATAGCGCTGATGTCGCCAACGCCAACGAATCCAATGCGCATGATGTGCCCTCCCAGGATTTAATACATCTTTGCTTTGCTTAAAAACTGATCGACCGAACGGTGATTGGCGAGCGCCGCTTCCTTGCCGCCCGCGGCCCATAAAAAACCGCGCCGCATGAGCTCCCGCGCCGTGGGCGCTTGCTCGAACACCCGGTCCACATGGCCAAGGGAGCAGTAAAATACCCTGCCAAGCCCCCAGAATTTCGTCCAGGCCACGGGCATGTCCACGGGCTTGTTGGCTGCGTGGTAATAATTCGCCACAGGAAAGCGAGTGGTCGCAAGCACTTCAACAGCAGGGTCAACGTGCATGTAATACTGCTCGCTGGTCACCTCAAAATCATCCAGGCCTTCGGTAATGGGACTGGAACCCCGGTTGATGCTGACGGCGTACGTTACTGTATCGCCGCCGGGATGGCTCACCCATTGCCCGCCGGTCATGAACTGCCATTCCACGTCGCCGCGATAAGCGTCGCACATGCCGCCGTGGCACCCGGCAATCCCGACGCCCGCTCCCACGGCCTTCGCGATGGCGCCGGAAATCTCGCCGCTCATCTGGCAATCCGTCGTAATGGGTACCAAGAGATCATATGCCAGCAGTTTGTCATAATCAGGCAAGGCCTCGGCACCCCGCACGACCTCCACCGCAAAGCCTTCGTTTTCCAGGAGTCTTCGGAACCGCCGCGCGACCTTTTCGGGTTCATGTCCGTTCCAGCCGCCCCAGAAAATAAGCGCCCGCTTTGCCATGACAGCCTCTCCCTCATAAAAATCCCTTATATTTCAATATTATACCAGTCCTTGGGTGGAAATGCAAGCGGAATTGCACAATCTTTAGCATTTTAAATATGAGAATAACCGTTCGAAGGGAAAATATGGGGCAAATGAGCTTGCTGAGAAACAATAATTGCCGCAAAGTGAAGAAAAATAAACCCTTGACCCCCATCGCAAACAGTGCTATAATAATTTGGCAGAATAAAAGCGACGGAGGGATAGCTATGTACGCGGATTATATGGACACGATCGGATTTGTCTCGCGGTATGACCCGGCGGTGGGGGCGGCCATGGGACGGGAACTGGCCCGGCAGCGGCGCAACATTGAACTCATCGCCAGCGAAAACCTGTGCTCCCCGGCGGTGATTGCCGCCATGGGCAGCGTGCTGACCAATAAATATGCCGAGGGCTATCCCGGCAAGCGTTATTACGGCGGCTGCGAATGCGTGGACGAGGCGGAGCGCATCGCGATTGACCGCGCCAAGGAGCTTTTTGGCGCGGAGCATGCCAACGTGCAGGCCCATAGCGGCGCGCAGGCCAATATGGCGATGTATTCCGCATTGCTTCAACCTGGTGATGCGGTGCTGGGCATGAGCCTGGCCCACGGCGGGCACCTGAGCCACGGCTCGCCGGTGAACATGAGCGGCAAGCTGTATAATTTTTGCTCCTATGGCGTGGACGAAAACGGTTTTTTGGACTATGGCGAACTCGAACGCGCCGCAATGGAGCGGCGCCCGAAATTGATTGTGGCCGGGGCCTCTGCCTATGCCCGCACAATTGATTTCCCGCGCATCGCGGAGATCGCGAAGGCATGCGGCGCGCTGTTCATGGTGGACATGGCGCACATCGCGGGGCTTGTCGCGGCAGGAGAACATCCCTCGCCCGTGCCATATGCGGACGTTGTGACTTCCACGACCCATAAGACCCTGCGCGGCCCCCGCGGCGGGCTGATTCTCTGCAAGGCGGAACTTGCGGCTGCCATCGACAAAGCGATTTTCCCGGGCAATCAGGGCGGACCGCTGATGCATATCATCGCCGCGAAGGCCGTTTGCTTCGGCGAAGCGCTGCAAGCGGATTTCAAACGGTACCAAAAACAGACGGTGGTCAACGCGAAGGCACTGGCCGAGGGGTTGACGCGGCGCGGGGTGGACCTGGTGTCCGGCGGCACGGACAACCATCTGACGCTGCTGGACTTGCGCAGCTTGGGCATCACCGGCAAAGAGCTGGAACGCCGCTTGGACGAGGTATTCATCACCGTGAACAAGAACGCCATTCCCAACGATCCGCAAAAGCCCTTTGTTACCAGCGGCATCCGCGTGGGCACCCCCGCGGTGACGACCAGAGGCTTTGGCGTTGCTGAAATGGACTTGATTGCGGACGCGATTCACCTCGCCGCCACGGATTTCAAAGCCGGCGCCGATGCCATCCGCGCCAGCGTGAGTGAAATGTGCGCCAAGTATCCATTATATGAGTAGGAGAATGATATGAGTTTCCAGTTGCCGGAATATCACGCGCCGGATTTTTCACAGGAACAATTTGTCAACGCGCCGAATGTGATAATTGGTCTCTGTGAACAAGACGGTGTTGCGCCGGAGCATTATCACGCGACATCCATTTTTCCGGAGTACTTCAAAATAGACGGCATGTGGGTATTGGCCGGGGAAAGCCGCATGGACGCGGTTGTCGTGCGGCGGCGGGATGGTGTATTGGATATCGTGGAAATGCGTTATCTCAACGCCGGCGACCAGGTGATCCTTGGGCGCAGCGAACACTGCGAAGAGGGCATCTATTTACATGCCACGGGATTTGGCGCGTTGGGCGGCTGCCAGGACCAGTTTGCGTTCAGAACAGGCCGTTCCCGGGAAACGGCCTACTCAAAAGATTATGATTGTCTCTATCAACTGCTGGAGTACGAGCGCGAACACGGCAATGTGGTATGGGTGGCGGGGCCCGCATTCACCTTTGATGCCGACGCCCGCCGGGCCATGCAATCCCTTGTGGATGGCGGCTATGTGCACGGCCTGCTCGCGGGCAACGCCCTCGCCGTGCACGACCTGGAGGCGGGCTATCTGAAAACCGCCCTGGGCCAGGATATCTACACGCAGGCGTCGCAACCCAACGGTCACTATAATCATTTGGATACCATCAATCAGGTGCGCAAAAGCGGGTCGATTCAACAATTTATCAAAGATCATAATATCGGCAACGGGATCATGCGCAGCATCGTCAGGAACGGGATCCCCTTTGTACTGACAGGCTCCATCCGCGACGATGGCCCGCTGCCGGAAACCATCGCCGACGCATATGAGGGGCAAATGCGCATGCGGGAACTCGTGCGCAAAGCCACCACCGTGGTTTGCCTCGCGACCCAGCTGCATACCATTGCTACAGGCAATATGACCCCGGCGTTTCGCGTGGCGAACGGCAACATCCGCCCGCTATTTATTTACAGCATCGATATTTCCGAGTTTGTGGTGAACAAGCTGCGGGACCGGGGCAGCCTGAGCGCCGTCAGCCTTGTGACGAACGTGCAGGATTTCATTGTCAACGTGGCCAAAGGCTTGAACACAGGGTTCAGGGGGCAGGGATCATGAAGCAGAGGATCAATGCATATTCAACACAGGGAGTCAGGTTGACAAAACCTGGCTCCTGATCCTGTATCCTGACTCCCTCAATATACCACCGACCCGGCCGAGTTGTATACCCTGTACCCCGGGTATTGATTGGCGCAGGCTTTGGCATTCTCAAGCACGCGGAAAGCGCCCTTCTGGCCGGCGACGTCTGCCCAGGTTTTGCGCACGCGGTACATCTCATCGGCAGTGCCGAGGTATTTTTTCACCATGCCGATAAAACCGCTCCAGTTTGTTCCCCAAATATTGCTGCGAAGCTCTTTTGGGCAGTCCTTTCCGGTCCAGTGGTTGTGCTGGACGACCCTTTCAATCCCAAGCTTATACTTCTTCATCAATTCCGCTGTGAGCCACGCCGCGTTTTCGCAGGCCTTTCGAAATCCATCCCTGCTGTGGACACAAATCTCTATCCCTATGGATTTGTTGTTGCCGTCATTGCTGCCGTCGCCCGCATGCCAGCAAGCCTGTCTGTCCTCGAAGTGCTGCCAGATTTCCTTGTCGTCAACGGTATAATGCCAACTGACTTTCGTTGGTTTGCCTTTATCCATGCTTCCGCTATAGATCCAGTTGGCATGGCTTTTTGCGTTGCCAGAGTAATTTCCTGTATTATGGATTGTGATGTAACTGATTGACTGGAGCTTCCTGCCGTAGGGATAGTTATCCATTTTCCTTGTGATGATTTTTGATCTGTTGATTGTCATTTTCGTTCCCCCGTTTCTCCATATATTTTTCGTTTATTCGTCATCTTCCAGTCCATTGGCGATCCGCTTGAGTTGTTCAATTTCCCTCCAGAACAGATCGCCTTCATTGTTCATTTCCCTCACGCAGGATTCGATGAGCATTTCCAGTTCGATTTCCGAGAGCTTGACTCCCTTTTCGGATAGGATTTCAAGAATACTGGCGCTGGCTTTGTCATATTTGTCGCGCCCGTGCAAATTGGGATAAAGCTGCTCCACCGCCCGCACGCACATACGCGCGGTGGATTTTTTCATTCGCTCGCACTGCCACATTTGCGCGATGCTTTTCATGCGCAGGCCCAGATACCCGATAAAACCCGTCAGCAGCGTCCAAAGCGCCAGTTGGAGTTCCCCCGTGGGCTCTTTTAAAAATCCCTTCAGCCATTCCATACGCTATCTCCCTTTTCCATCGCGAAACTTTCATGCTTTACCGCATTATAACATGCGAACGTGACGAATGCAAGCATTTTTTACAAATAATGCTAAAAATTTTACAGGAGTCAGTTGCTATGTCCTGACTCCTGTATTCTGTATCCTAATTCCCTGCTAGGCGACATGTACCTCAAACACCGCGCTAAATACTTCCGCCCGCTGGATGTTCTGCGTGCGGCCGTTCCAACTGACGGCACGGCCTTTTGTCTTTGAAAAGTACGTCGGCGGCGTGGCGTCGCGGCCGTGGGGCACATACTCGCGTTTTAGCACGCGACCGGTTTCGCTGACGAATGTCACCGGATATTCCTTCGGGACATAGACCGCCACCGTGCTGATATTCCCCTGCACATAGCAAATCTGCGGATCCCAGCGGTCAAAGCGCCAGCCCTTGGGCGGGCGGGGCGGCGCCGGGGGATCGGCGGCGTATCCATACGGCACGCGGCGTTCACCCAAACGCACGCCGTTCTGGTCAAAGAACTCCACGCGGTAGATTTTCATGCTCACCGGATTACGCCCCCTTCCGCATCAACTGGGCCCGCGCTGGCTGCGTATCTTGCGTCGCTTTACGAGGCGCGCATTCGAACTGCGCTCCTCCGGATCTGTCGGCGTCAGACATCAATCGCACGGCGTTCATTTTCAGAGGCTGCATGTCCATGTCAAACGAACGCACGCCCTGCTGGGTGAGGGCCAAAACAGTGTCGCGGCGTATGGTAAACCGGAAGGGATAGAGGTATCGCATTGAACGCAGGTGCAGGCAGGCAAGGTCCTCCTGAGAAATGAGCGCGCCGTAGCCGAAGCTGCCCAGGGGCATGAGCTTGGGAACGGTTTCCCGCAAATCGACGGCAAACAGCCGGCAGGCGGCGGCCTCGCACCGGGCATAGACGCGGCAATCACACGTGACGCGGGGCAGGGGCTTCCCGGCGGGCACGAACATATCGCCGCCTTCGTTGAATTTTACATCCCAGCCGAGCAGCCGGCGGCCTTGCGCCGGGGCGAAATCCGGCAGGGGGGCCGCTTCGCCCGCGGACACCATGCGCATGTCCAACACCTGGCCCACGCCGTCGTAATAAGTGACGCAGTGAAACGCTATGCGCGCTTTTTGCCGCTTTTGCACGGCGCTGGTGAGCGCCACACAATAGATGTCCTCTGTTACGCGGGAAGTGCTGCGGCTCCAATTGAGGAAAATATGGCCCGGCGGCGGCTGGCAGGCGGGCGGCGTGACAGACTCCCCATGCCGTACGCGCAGGGGCTCGCCGATAAGTCGGCCGCTGCCATCGAGAAAATATACAGAATGCAGTTTTTGATGAAGAACTTCATATGCAAGTACGGCCATAAAAACATCCCTTCTTATGCACGTTAATTTATTGTAACGCGCGCAGGAAGGGATGTCAATTGGGCCGGAGTCAGTTGGAAATTTCTACGCCGGAGTAATATTTCCCAATGGCAAGTGCTGTCGAAAAATGAATAGACTGCCGTCAATTAGTGACAAGAGGCAAGAAGATGCTGGATTTAATATTTTCTTGCCTTTTACCTCTTTTCCTTGCTTCTAGCTAATATCCGCCAGCGCAAGATATTTGTGCCCATGGGCGGCGATGTGCTCCTTACGCCCGGCCAGGTTGTCGCCCTGCATAAGGTCGAACATGTCGGCGGTGGCCTTGGCGTCGGTGGGGCAAACCTGCACCAGGCGGCGGGTGGCGGGGTTCATGGTGGTCAGGCTCATCATGTCGGCGTCGTTTTCGCCAAGGCCCTTCGAGCGCT
>Ga0123356_10005659_pt1 | contig 12696 bp, 12 predicted proteins | sample TergutEmb28metaG_2_FD_92546 | JGI IMG/M metagenome (GOLD analysis project Ga0123356, IMG submission 92546) | Embiratermes neotenicus P3 segment gut microbial communities from Petit-Saut dam, French Guiana - Emb289 P3 | ecosystem: Host-associated > Arthropoda: Insects > Digestive system > Gut ... | reverse complement strand
TGCCATCACCCCTCTGTGAAGAGGGAAGCATCGGGAATATGGGTATGCAGACACTGCAGCACGAAGTTCGCAGCAGCCGCATACACACCGAACGCGAAGAAAACGATATCCCAGGTATCCGAGTGAGCAGCAAAAAGGTGATATGATTGTACAGATGCGGAAAATGCAACGAACCGATAAGGAACGTCAGTACATTGGGACTGCAGTGCGAGAAGTGCGGATCGAAGATCTTCTACAAGGAGAGACCTAACGTAAAGAAGGTCCTGAGGTCCGACTGAGTACGATCATGTTGAGCGCAGTGCTTACATCGGATACGAATGCGGCGACCATCGTCGCCGCACTCTCGCCCGAGATCGGGCGGGAGCTGCCGAGAACGGAAACGGATATCTCCGTGAACGGGGATACCGTTACGATAAACGTGTCCGCGAAGGACGTCTCGGCGATGAGAGCGGCACTGAACTCATACCTCGGATGGATAAGGATAACAGAGAACATAAAAGAGATCGAGTGATAAAATGAACAACATCAGCCCTCAGCTACAGAACCAGATCACCCAGTTCCAGCAGGTGCAGCAGCAGCTGCAGACCGTGGCGACGCAGAAGATACAGATGGAAGCGCAGAGAAGGGAGATGGAAAGGACCAAGGATGACCTTTCCAAAGCCACCGGCGACGTCTACAAGAACGTCGGCGCACTCCTGATAAAGGCGGACGACAAGGATGCCCTCATGAAGGATCTCGAGGAGACGCTGGAAACGCTGGAGATCAGGATCAAGGCGCTGGACCGCCAGGAGAAATCACTGCGCGAGAAGTTCCAGAGCCTGCAGGAAACGATCAACAAATCAATGGGCTCCCAGTGAGCCTCCTTTCCGCCATATGCGCTCGGCCGCGCATATGGCAGCACCATATTTTCACGATACCGCAGGCCGGCGTTTCAGCTGCTCTTCACGAACTTGACGTAATCCGCCTTCCCGATCCCGTATATCTCCTTCATCATACTCTCGAAGGAGGAGGGATCGCTTGAGATTATCATCACCTCGAGACATTTCCTGTTCTGCAGATGAGAATGAAGCTGTGTCTTGATTATGTTCTCATACCTGTGCTGCAGCATCCCGACCCATTGGTCATGGTGCGTGCTGTGCACCATGATCAGGACGCCTTCCACATCGCCGGTCATCCCTTCCATCTCCCTCATCTCCGCCTCTGCGACCCTTATGGACGCACGGACAGCTTCACTCCTTCCGGAAAGATCCAAATGTTCCCGTATACGTTCCAAAGAATCGATCGCCTCGTCCGGTAATGAGATGCTTATTATCGCCATGATATCACGTTAATAATCAGCATATCTGTTTTGACGTATAAGTTAATAACTATGTACCAAATGTTTAATAACCATTATCTTTCCGTTGATGTATGTTGGATGAGATATTCGACGGGATCAACCCGTACATCGCGTTGCTGATCTGTTCCGCGATCATATTGACCGTGTCCTTGGCGGGCGCGTTCATCCCTCAGCTGAGGGAGATGAATTCCAGACAGATACACCTGATGGTCGCCCTTTCCGCCGGGATATTCCTTGGCATATTGTTCTTCATGCTGCTTCCCGAGACATTCGAGGAAGCGACGGACGGCATGGGTGCCGTCGCATGGATACTCTGCGGATTCTTGATCATACTCCTGGTGGATGTCATCCTGAAGAGGATGCATATGAGCACCTGTCCGCATGAGGAATGTATAGACAAAGATCACGGACATAAGATGACCTCGTTCTCTGCCTTCGCCGGCCTGGCGATACACGCGGCGGTGGATGGTATGATACTGGCGGTTGCGCTTCATCTTGGACACGGGATCGCGATAGCAGCGCTGATCGGAATAGTGCTGCACAAGTTCGCGGACCTGTTCGCATTGTCGTCGACATTCAAGCTTACCGGTATAGACAAGAGGAAAGTGATACTGTATCTGATAATATTCGCATTGATCACACCGATCGCGGCGTTCGTATCCATGCCCATCATCGAGATGGTGGAGGATATCAGCATGTTCATACCGCTGGCCATCGCAACGGGGACGTTCATGTACGTGGGCATATACGCACTGTTGCCGGAAGCATTCCATGAGCGGAAGGACAGCATCATATCGTTCGTACTCGTGGTCGCCGGGATCGTCGCCATAGCATTGATCTCAATGCTGCTCGGCGGGGACGGACATATGCATTGATGCATTAACGGCCTCGCTTGAGGCCTTTTCCTCCTTTTTATCAATATAACAGTTCTATTCGGTTATAACCGAATTAAAACGTATTTTTTTCAATTCTGTTCGGTTATAACCTTGCAGAAATGGAGTTAGCTTTGTCTGATACTAGGCTCCCCTCTCCATCCCTCATCCCCTATCCTGCATTCCCCTCCTCCTCTTCACCGATATGATATTATATGGTCAGGTAACGATATTTTTATTAAACAACGTTACATCCTCCAACGGTATGACGAATGCGCTTGTTGTCAAGGATCTGAGCAAAAGATACGGTGACCGCCTTGCCGTGGACAACGTAAGTTTCTCCGTAAAGGAAGGGGAGATATTCGGTCTGATCGGTCCCAATGGGGCGGGGAAAACAACAACGCTCAGAATGATCTCCACGCTTCTGACGATGACATCCGGTGACATTCATGTGTGCGGTAACGATATGCGCACCGCACCCGAGAAGATACGGAAATGTATCAGCTATCTGCCGGAGGACGCCGGTGCGTACAAGGACCTCACCGGACGCGCGTACCTGAGGTTCATGGCCAAGTTCTTCTCAAGCGGTGACGAACTGGAGGAAATGATCTCTGACGGTATGAGGATAGCAGATCTCGGGGACAGGATAGATTCCAAGGTGTCGACGTACAGCAAGGGGATGACCCGCCGGCTCCTTATCGCGAGGGCGATAATGCCGGGCCCGAGACTTGCGATACTTGATGAGATCACGTCCGGATTGGATGTGGTCAACGCATTCGAGATAAGGGACATCGTACGGAACATAGCTAAGGACGGCGTCTCTGTGTTACTTTCGTCGCACAATATGTTCGAGGTCGACCAACTATGCGACCGCGTAGGGATGATAGACGGCGGACGTATGATATTGGAAGGTACGCCATCTGAACTGAAGGAAAGATTCAACGTGAACACCGTCGAGGAAGTATTCATCAAAGCGGCGGTGAAACGATGAATCATCTTTGGAACCTCATCAGGAAGGAACTGAAGGAACTGATGACCCCTGCGTCCGTGATATCGATACTCGTGGTCGCATTGATCTTCGGATCGATGGGCGGCCTTCTCGGTTCAGAGACGGAAAGGGCGTCGGAACCTCCGAAGATAGGCATCCTTACCGGGGACAGCGGTACGTATTACAATGATGCCCTCGGGTACATAGACGATTATTATGATGAAGTGTACAAAGTGAAAGATACGGCAGGATACGTGATCGTCCTGGACGACGGACTGTATGGGGAACCGCTTGACATGGATGCGATCACGGCCGCCATGGAGGATGCGGGAGTGACCGTACTGCTGGTGTTCGATGCCCGGTATTCATCCAATATAGCCGACATCGCCGCCGGGACGGGGACCGAACAAGGCGATATAACCATCATATGGAACGAGGTCAGCACAAGCGTGTTCAGCGCCGTCTCGTCCGCCCTTACCAGCGGCATGATCTCATACATCGGCCAAAGGACCGCCGCAGATATCGTTTCCGATAAGGTCGGAGCGGATGCCGATCTGATAATGTTCCCGGTGTCCTCTGACAACATGACGATGTTCAACGGAAAGCTCTATCCGCATTCTCCGGCAGAGATATCCGGCGCGCTGCAGTCGCAATCGTTCCTCATGCCGATACTGATCATGATAATCATCACGATGATAGGCGGTATGATCATCTCGTCCATGGGGAACGAGAAGGAGAACAAGACGCTGGAGACGTTGCTGACGCTTCCTGTCAAAAGGACGATGATAGTAAGCGGCAAGCTCATCGGGTCGGCGATAGCCGGTCTGATCTTCGGTATAGCGTACCTCATAGGCATGTACTTCTACACCAATAGTGTGTGGAACGTCGGTTCGATATCACTGGGGGACCTCGGCCTCACATTATCGATGACCGATTGGATCGTCGTTGCCGCCATGATATTCCTTGCCATATTGTCCGCACTAGGCATATGCATGATACTTGGTGCATTCGTAAAGAACTACAAAGCGGCGCAGACATTGACACTACCGATAAGCGTGCTCGCGATGATACCGATGTTCGTCACCATGTTCACCGATTTCGGTTCGTTACCGGGTGCGTTACAGGCGGTGCTGTTCGCCATACCGTTCACGCACCCGATGATGGTCATGAACAACCTGATGCTCGGCGATACGTTCATGGTGTGGGCCGGCCTTGGGTATCTGGCGGCGTTCGCGCTGGTGATGATATACGTGACCGTAAGGATATACAATTCGGACACTGCTTACCGGACTTGTGAAGAAAGAGAACAGGACGGGCGGGACATCATTGTTCCGAAGGACGCGATGAGATTAGAGAAATAACAAAATACATTATGTCCATCCTGTCTGCATGCTTGAGCACATCGGCGATTCGCTGAGAGGAAAGAACAAGGTCGTGGTCGTACACGGGAACGCTGATGCCGACGCTGTCGGTTCCGCATATGCCCTAGCGGAATGTTTCCCTCCGGCCGCGATATACGCACCCGGGGGTATAGACAGGGTCGCGAAGATAGTCGCCGACAAACTTGGGATATCCGTAATTGATGGATGCGATCTGTCCGCCTACGAATTGGTGGTGGTCGTTGACACATCCTCGCCGGAGCAGTTCAAACCGGCGACCGTGAACATACCGGAGAACAGTTTGATAATAGATCACCACACACCGACCGATAAATGGGTCGGTATGCAGTTCATCTGCGACGAGAGCAAGACCGCATGCTGTGAACTGATATACGATATCATACGCGCATCCGGCATAAATATCGGAAGGAACGTCGGGATGGCCCTGCTGTGCGGGATGCTGACGGACAGCGGTCATTTCTCCTTCTCGAACACACAGATGCTCCGCGCGTTCGCGGATATCATGGACGAGACCGGCATAGGCATGGACGAGGCGATGGATTTCCCTCGTTCCGAGGTGGGCATGAGCGAACGCGTTGCCGTAATGAAAGGGATGGAGCGTTCCAAGTTCGACCGCGTAGGTGATATGATAGTCGCGACATCATACGGAGGGAGCTTCGAGGCATCGGTATGCAAGGCACTGCTCAATGCCGGGGCGGATGTCGTCTTCGTGGGGTCACAAAGGGATGACATGTTCAGGCTCAGCGCACGCGCGGACCAGGAGATGGTCAGGCGCGGGATACATCTCGGAGAGATAATGAAAGACATCGGCCGTGAGACGGTAACGGACGGGGGCGGGCACGGGGGTGCCGCCGGGCTCTCCGGGATAGGGGATGCGGAGGCGATGCTGCACATATGCATGCAGCGAACGATGTCCGAGTTCCGCGACATAAGGAAGCGTATCGGATCGGAGCTTTCGTGACCGTCAGAGCTTTCCCAATCCCTTGAGAACTTCCCTGATGGCTTCGAGATTCTCCGGTTTGGATGAGAAGAACGCCTTCATGGGAGCAAGTGCTTTTATCAATCCTTCGGCAGCACCCTTCTTCAGATCCATCGGATGCAGTTTTCCGGAGAAATATGATGATGCTATGTCCTCATAGGAGGAGAACGAGACGTTACCGCCGAACTTCTCCGGACGTTCTATATCCATCGTCCCCACGCGGGGCATTATCACATATCTGCAGAGCATCAGCACCGGGTTCTCCAATTCCGAATCCTTCTCCGGAGGACAGAATGCCTTGCTCAGCTTCCTTCTGATGTTCTCTTCGTCATCGTGTATGTTCACGCTGCTGTCCGGATCGCTCTTGGACATCTTTGACGCTTCCGGATTCATGCGGTCCCCGCCCTTCAGTCCGGGGAGCAGAGGCGTGTGTAAAGCGATCGGTTTCTTCCATCCCAGTTTTTCGGCTGCATCCCTGGCGAGCATGTGCGCCTTCCTCTGGTCCATCCCCGCATACGCGATATCGACGTCCAGACAGAATATATCCGCAGCCTGCAGTATGGGGTAGAATAATTTTGAGGAATCCACTTCCGCCTCATCCTCGGAACGCCCCATTATGGTCATGGCGCGTTTCACCCTCGACAATGATGTCACCTTGGCGATCTTGATGACCTTCTCCCAGTATTCGATGTCATCCAGTAATTCGCTGGCGTATGCGTACCTTACCTTGTCCTTGGGAACACCGAGCGCTTCGAAGCAATCCTCCATGTATCTGGCACATGTCCTGATGTTGTCAATGTCCCCGCCTAACTTATCATTGATGTACGCATGCCAATCCGCCCAGAACACCGTCACCTTGAACCCGGCGTCCGCGAGGTCGCATATCTTGGATGCTACCATCGCCCACCCGAGATGGACAAGACCGGACGGTTCGAAACCGATATATGCGGACGGGATACGGTCCTTTGACAGTAATTCCTTTAATTCGTCGGCCGTCACGAGTTCCTCTGCGTTCCGTTTGATCAGTTCTATCCTCTGTTCGATGTCCATCTTATCATCATTGGTATCCTCACGCGTTATAAAACCATATTGTTCCGTCGCTCGGGATCCGGAAAAGAAATGATGGAAAGATGTCTTGCGGAACCTGTACCCGCCGTACACGTCAATGTGATTTAAAATCAAAATGAGGCATTAAAGGAGATCACCACTCCCCATTGGCTGAGTGCTATGTACTTACGGTTCGTAAATACCATAATATACTTTCGTAATTGTATCTTTTATCAGCCACGCGCTATGTCGCCTCCGGTTCGATCGGGATCAGGCGACGGCGCGCGGTGTCCTGTTCCGCTACTGTTTAAGTTAGTGTAACTGTAGTCGTGCTCGTTTATCTGCTCCACGGCGGAATCCGTCCCGTGGACCCAGAGATAATGATGTTGGTCATTTCCATGAGCTTTGCCGGAGCGTCGGTGGGCATGTTCTCCGGACTTGTGCCGGGGATACATGTGAACACCCTGGCATCTATCATGCTTGTCTCGTATCCTTTGCTTGATGCCGTGATCTCAGTGTTCGCCGATCCGTTTCTTGTTCCGGTGCTGCTGTCCTCATGCATAATATCCGCCGCGATAGTCCATTCCTTTGTCAGTTACGTTCCGTCGGTGTTCACCGGTGTGCCGGATCAGGATAACGTGATGAGCATGCTCCCGGGGCATCGTCTCCTGCTTGACGGAAGGGGGATGGCCGCCGTGAGGGCATCTGCGGCCGGAAGCCTGATCGGAGGGCTGGCCGCGGTCGCGGTAGCTATCCCTTTCCAGTATCTGATGGTCAACGGGCTGGGCGAGTATCTGAGAGACGTCACCACCGTTGTCCTTTTGATCGCGGTCATCGCGCTGATCATGTCCGAGCGCACGGTCGGTAAGGGTTGTTGGGCCGCGGCCCTCATCATGCTATCTGGGATAATGGGTTGCATATGCATGTTCATGCCCGTCCCTTTCCACGGATACGTGTCAGGAGGTGATCTCCTGCTGCCTCTGCTTACCGGTCTCTTCGGTGTTCCGGTTCTGATAACATCGCCGGCAGGCGTGAAGATACCGGAACAGCGTGACGACCCCTGTACGATGTCTCCGTCATCCGGTCTGAAAGGAGTGCTCACCGGAAGCGTGGTCGGATGGTTCCCCGGCATAACGGCAACTGCCGGCGCGGCATTCACCCGGATCTTCGTGAACGAGAATGATCCGGAAAGGTTCATCGCACTGGTCTCGTCCATAGGGACGGCATCCGCTGTGTTCGCGCTGATCACGCTTTCGGTCAGCGGGAAGTGCAGAACCGGTACGATGATCGTTGTGAAGGAGATACTGGGCAGCGGCATGGGCGGGATAGGAGGAGGTGTGTTCATCCTGATGCTACTCAGCGTCGCCGTTGCCGCTTCGATCGGTTATCTCGCGGCCATACGCTCCGGTAAGATGCTCTCGAGGGTCATACCTAAGGTGAATGTAAGAAAAATGAACATGACGATCCTTGCGGCGATCGTCATTCTTGTTTTTCTGATGACCGGTGGCTGGGGGATAGCCCTGCTTATCGTATCGTCCTTGATCGGACTGATACCTCTCAGTGCGGGCACCGGCAGGGTGCATCTCTCAGGATGCTTGCTAGTGCCCGTGCTGATCATGCAGCTCGGTCTGGACACGATGTTCCTGTTCTGACCTGTCTCTCAGAGTCTGAAGCGGCGGCGTTCCCTGGGTGTCTCGTAGTACCATCCGTCGTTGCAGTTGCAGTTGCAGCGGCTGTAGTTGTAGTAGACGGTGTTCCCGCAGCTCCCTTCGTCGCCGGAACAGCAGTTCTCGGCCGCGTCGAGCGCGTCCCTGACCTCTACTATCACTTTCTTCACATCCTGTGCCTGCAAGAGCGTTGCCTTCTTCACTTCTGTGATGGTCTCCCTTACCTCTGAGATAACGTCCTGTACATCCACGATCATCTTCCTGACCGCGGCGGACTCCGCGAGCGCTTCCTTCTTGACGTATGTTATCGTCTCTCTGACCTCAGCGATCACTTCCTTTATCTCCGCGACATCCATGTTCACCGGCTCCGTCTCTTCCAACGGCTCCTGCTCCGGCTTGTTGATCGGCTTCTTCGGCTCCTCGAGCTTCGCCCCTACCTTGGAGAACGGCTTGCCTTTCGAGACTATATCCATCAGCCTGTCTCCCTGTCTCAGTTTGAAGAACATCATGAACGTGTCGAACGCATCCACCGACCTGATTATGTCGTCGGGGAATGACTCCCTCTTCCATGCGCCGTGCTTCCAGCTGATCACATGCGAGTGCTTCAGTTCGCTCTTCGTCCCGTCGTAGACGTATTTGCCTGTGATCTCACCGATGTTCAGTATCTTCTCGGGGCCCGGCCCGGAGACCACGACCCAATCCCCTACCTTCGCCTTGGTGGCGAACGCACGGGCCTGTACCGACATCGTCGTTACCGATCCGTCGGGCTCGGTGGGGTATGCGTGAGAGATGACCTTCATCAATTCCTGCATATCCGTCTTGCCCGTCAGGTTTATGCCGACGCTTCCGATAAGGAATATTTTCTTCTGCTCAATGAATTTGTTGAGGTACTGCGCCTGCAGTCCTGCCCTGCATATCCATACTGTCATTTGTTTTCCCCCTTTGACGGTTTGGTATCTATATAGGGGACCGATATTATAAATTGATTTGGACCATCGCCGTTTAGTCTTCTCCTTTTTGTCGTTCAAGTGCATAAAAACGTCAGTTTTGGCGTGTCTCGGGACACGGATGCGTCGGCGCGGACGCCGAAGGAGCTGTGCGAGTCCCACACGGACGGCGGAGCGAGGTGACTCGGGGCGCGGCCGTCCCTCTGCGACGCATGCGACCCCGCGGGACGGGGTGTCGGACCTGCTTTGATGACGGCTAGTGCACCGTTGATCCGTCGCGAAGATATGCGAAATATAATAACCGAGAATAGTATACGCCCTCCAAGGACGTGAAATGGAAGAGATCGCCTACGTGATATTGCAGTTATTCCTGCTGTTGGTCTTCGCGAAGATCATGGGGAGCATATTCGAGAGATTCAGTATGCCGAAGCTCATCGGAGAGATCCTCGCCGGGATAATATTCATCAACGTGGTCATATTCTCCACCGATGTATTGAACTCGTCCTTCTTCGAGGATGTCCTCGGTTTCACCGTGGCAGGTTTCGAAGTTGATGCCCACTTCCTGCATGTGATGGGTGAACTCGGGATCATATTCCTTCTGTTCGCCGTCGGACTTGAGACCAAGTTCGGAGATATGATGAAGGTGGGCAAAGCGTCGGCATATATCGCCATACTCTGTCTGGTCATCCCGTTCGCGGGCGGTATGCTGTTCCTGTTCCATGAGTCCATCGGTTTCCACGCGGCCGTGCTCCTGGGTGCCGCATTGTTCGGTACCAGTACCGCAGTGGGTGTGGAATGTCTCAGGAACATGGATGCCATGGGCACCAAAGAGGCAAAGCTCATAGTGAGCACGACCATCATAGACGATATACTTTGCCTGACCCTTCTAGGCGTGATCGTGAGCACCACCGGAGGAGCGTCAAGCACTCTGATGACCATCATCAACATAACGGTCGTGGCCGCGTTCATATTGTTCATGTTCCTCTTCGTGTCCAAGGTGAAGAAACTAGCGCAGCGCAGGAAGGAGAGGATCCACCGCAGGGCGAAGAAGGAGACACAGTTGGACGATCCGATCGGAGAGAGTGCGAAGAGCATGTCCGAGTTCAGTGCCTTGGGTCTGGCGGTCCTCGTGTGTCTGGGATTGGCAGCGTTCTCCATGACCATCGGACTGGCCGCGATCGTCGGCGCATTCTTGGCAGGCATGCTTTTCGCGGAGTTCAAGGATACTGTGCCAGTGGAGCATAATTTCAACGTTATCATCTACTTCATGTTACCATTCTTCTTCATATGGGTAGGTATGAAGGTGCATCTCAATGCCATCACCATGAGCATCCTCATACTGCTCGCGTTGGTGGTTGTGGTCGCCATAGTGACGAAATACGTCGCAGCCTATTTCGGTGCTCTCAAATTTGCGAAGCTTTCAAAGGAATCGTCCAGACTGGTCGCTTATAGTATGATCCCTCGTGGGGAGGTGGGTATAATCGTTGCCACCCTCGGTCTGAGCTCCGGCGTGTTCGGGGATGATCTCTTCGCTGTGATTATATTGATGGCGCTGATCACATCCATAATGGTGCCGCCGCTGATGACACGCGCCTACAGGGCGGTGCAGAAGAATCAGGCCGAAGCGTTCGAAGAGGCGTTCAAGGAACATGATGGCGCCGCTTGACGTGCCGTAAGGCTGCGGATATTCCCGCTTACGCCGGATCTTTTATTGCGGATCGTATCACTCAGGCACCGCGATGGTTCGTTCGGAATTATGTCAATGCGGTGAATGATCTGTGTTTTCACCGCAAAAATACTGAGAATTATCACAATAATCTCCGCAAAAATGCGGTAAATATTTTTATATATCTACCGCGTGGCCATTCATGATGCCTAAATATATCCATCAGTACGAGGATTGGACAAATTTCAGATGGCAGGACGCGACAGTGAGCACATTACTTGGGGAAGTTCGTCTTCTGCAAGGTAGGGTCTTGGGGCAGGTCCGCTCTTTCAACTTTTCATCGAAGAATGAAAGGAATCTCGATATGATCACATCCGATGTACTGAATTCTTTCAAGATCGAGGGCGAAAAGCTGGATCACAACGAGATACGCTCATCCGTCGCACGGCGCTTGGGATTGGATACGGCGGGACTCGTTCCCACGTCCCGTTACACGGACGGCATTGTCGAGATGATGCTTGATGCCACACAGAACCATTCCAACCTATTGACCGAAGAACGCCTTTTTGGCTGGCACGCGGCACTTTTCCCCGCCGGATATAGCGGGATGAACAGGATCGCGGTGGCACGGTACCGCACAGAGGAGATGAAAGTGGTCTCCGGCGCCATAGGAAAGGAAAAGACCCACTACGAAGCGGTCGTAGCGAAGGATGTGTGTCATGAGATGAGGAAGTTTCTCTCATGGTTCAATGATGACGGGATCATCATAGACAATGTGTTAAAGGCAGCGATCGCGCACTTGTGGTTCGTCATCATACACCCTTTCGACGACGGTAATGGGAGGATAGCGAGAGCGATATCAGACATGATGCTCGCGCGAAGTGAGAACTCCGCAGAACGTTTCTACAGCCTTTCAAAACAATTCCTTACTGAACGGAACGAATATTACGAAATGCTGAATAAGGTGCAACGCGGAAGCGGCGACATCACCGTTTGGTTGATATGGTTCTTGGCCTCCTTCAAGCGCGCATTGCAGGAAACGGAAGATAGTATGAAAAATGTCCTGATGAAAACGGTATTCTGGGATGAGCATGGGGGCGTTTCGATCAACGAACGCCAGCGGTTGATGATCAATATGTTGTTCGACGGATTCTTGGGAAAGCTTACGTCATCAAAATGGGCGAAGATAACGAAATGTTCTCCCGATACTGCTCTGCGCGACATAAAGGATCTTATCGAAAAAGGCATTCTGACCAAGGGAGAAGCGGGAGGAAGGAGTGCAGATTATCGACTTTTGCGTCAATGATATCACATTTTCATGTCGAGACAGGATAGAGTGTGTCCGCTTTTAGAAGATCAATACATGGTTACAGCCGGATCCGTTCCCCTCCGTCCCGGAACGCGGCCCTCTGAAGCGCGCTTCAGGGGTTCGGCATCTTTTATTTTAAACTTTTTCAATAGATATAACGAAAATATCCTTCAGCAGAACAATGCGACCTTGGTATCGAAAGAACTAATAAATACACCGACCGCGTCGGCACCATGTAATGTCGAACAAAGAGGAGATAATGGAACACAACAGGAGGTTCGTTGCGTCAAAGGCATACGAACCGTTCGCGGCTACCGTCAAACCCCGCCGCAAGCTTGCGATACTCACCTGCATGGACACCAGACTGACGGAGTTGTTGCCGGCAGCATTGGGTATCAGGAACGGTGATGCTAAGATCGTCAAGAACGCGGGCGCGATCATCCTGGACCCGTTCGGGGTCACTATGAGGAGCCTGCTGATCT
>Ga0123356_10005658_pt1 | contig 12697 bp, 8 predicted proteins | sample TergutEmb28metaG_2_FD_92546 | JGI IMG/M metagenome (GOLD analysis project Ga0123356, IMG submission 92546) | Embiratermes neotenicus P3 segment gut microbial communities from Petit-Saut dam, French Guiana - Emb289 P3 | ecosystem: Host-associated > Arthropoda: Insects > Digestive system > Gut ... | reverse complement strand
TGTTACGCTTGATGCCGAGGGGACGATTGAATACGAGCGTCTTGCCATCCATGTAGTAGCTCTTCGGATCGCGGTAGGTCTTGACGATCACGATGCGGCCCGCGCCATTTCGCGGGACCGGCCGTGCAAGCGAGACCTTGATGTAGTCGGTCGCCGGATCGGCATCCGGCAACAGCGGGTCCTTGCGTGCCTGCGCGCCGCTCACCACCTCGAAGTGCAGCGCAGTGCCGAGCATCGCATCGTGGACGCTCTCATCGCTTGCGGTGCTGCCCTTGCGGATCGGATTGTAGAAAAAACGAGCGCCCGCAGTGGTGGCGCTCACTTCGTAGTGGATCTTGAAGCTGGCCGTCTCGGGTGGGAGCAGCTCGTAGCGCGTGTACTCGTCGGCCTGTGTCTGGGTGACCGCGCTGCCGAAGTACACCGCTTCCGGGGCAGGCGCGGCCTCCTGTGCGCCTGCCTGCAAGCAGACGAGTACTCCAAGAACCGCCGCGGCGCGCACTGGAACAGACAGACTCATCATCGAATTCCTCGCGAGAACCCGGCCCTTCGAGGGCGGGGAGGGATAGCGAGCCGCCCGCATCTCGGTGCTGCTTGCGTGCGCCTTGAAGACCATCAGGTCGAAACTGGAGCGCTCCTGGACGGTGACGTCGGCGCGCACGGACGTCGAGACAGCACGCGGGTGCTGTTCGTATGCATAGCGGGCCTCCCCTCGATCTCGTCCTCGCATTGTGCGAGTGGTGGTGGGCGGGCGGGCAATCTGCGCGGCCCGTCCCTCAGCGTATGAGAATGCCCGTCCAGGGGGCCGCTGACAAGTCGGTGCGGGCGCGCGGCGCCTGCACAATCGCCGAGACGCTGAGGGGCGTTCCCAATAAAGGAAACACTCGTGCTGGGAAACGCGAGAGAACGGAAGAGCTGTCGGAAAGCTGATGAAACCGCCCAGCGAAACCCATACCCAAGGCGTAGGTTGCTTGTAAGTGTCTGAATGTCCAAAACTACTGAAGAGATGTCGGATGTCGCAACGCGGGATGAAAGCCGCAAGAGAAGGCAGGTTAGGCGCGTAGCGGGGACGCAGCGTTCCGCTCTATCGCCGACGCGAGACATCTGCACCGCTGGCCGAAAGTTGTGTCTGGGTGGCGCCCGAGTGCAGGCTACCCTATGCTCGATGCCTGACAGGCGAATGCACAGCGCCTACGGGACAGCCAGCCGCGACCTTCGTCTCACCCGTCGAGACGTCGGTTGCGGACGAGGGAAGAAATCATGGCCGCGCCACCGCAAGACCCAACGCTGCAGGCGCTCGCATGCCGGGCCCGGGATCGCTACGGCCTGCGCGGGCCGAAGTTCTGAAGTTCATCAACAGCTCCCACGAGCGGCCAGGCGAGCCGAGGTCCTTCGTCGAACGAGCAACGTTCCTGCGACCGCTCGATGAGTGGTTGCTTCAGACAGAGGCAGGTCTGCGGCTCCTGAGTGAACCCGCCGGATGCGTCAAATCTGCGTTGGTGCTGCACCGGCCGGGGAAGCGGGGCCAGCGCGAGCCCCGGATCCCGGATCACTCTCTACCTACTTGCTCAGCTGCATCCGCTTCAACACGTCGGATGAGACTGCCAGGGTGAGATTGCGCTCTGCTGCGCTGTGCAACGTATTCAGAGAGCTCCGGCTGAAGGGAGCGCCTCCCCCAACAGGCGAAAGCTCAGGGAATGGCGGCGCGCGCACTTCTTTTATTGCCTCAGTTTCGCACCAAGCTCCCCACCCTTGGGGATTTCGCAACGCCCTCAAGCGAACCGCAAAGGAGAAGGACCATGAACACCCACAGGTTCAGGTCAGTTTGCCTGTGTCTGGCTCTGGTCGCCTCGCTGATGCTGGCGACCGATCTCAAGGCTCAAAGCCAGATTCCCGATTGCACCGCGCCCCCCTACAACGTTCCCGCGGGCCTGCCTACCGCCTCGACGACCGCCGCCGAGGACCAGGCGGAGATGATGTGCCAGCAGCATCTGCTCTTCCCGACGCCCTCGTCCGATCCACCCCTGACTGCGACGCGGGTCGCGGACCCGAACAAGCCAGTCAACGCCTGGCCCGGCAATGTCGCCGAGCCGGAGACCGCCAACTGGACCGACGCGCTCGGCCACACCATCGTGCGTTGGCAATGGGGCCAGTGGACCACGTACGACGACTCCCAGAGCGGCGGTGCGGCCAGCGTCCTGTGCAACGGAGCCGCCAACTGCACGCCGCAGACGGAGCAAGGAACCTCGACCGGCGGCGCCATGAGTGGCTTCGGCGACTTCGGCCCGCGCGGCTCGCGTCCGTACCCGACCGCAGACGCACTTCTCGGAGTCGGCGGCAATACGGTCTGTACCTCATCGGGCTGCCTCGCCGCAGGCTTCTACTCCTCGCTGCCGCTGCTCAAAGCCGCGCGGCCCAAGCGATTCGACCAGGACTTCGACTATCCGCCGATCGACCTCTTGCGCGCCCAGAGCACAGGCGAGGAGATCAAGACGCCGACCGACTGGTGGGTCAAGCGGCGTCCGGAGATCTTCAGCCTGGTGCAGGAGGAGATCTACGGATTCACGTGGCCCAAGAATCTCTGGCCCGAGATCAGCTGGACGATCAGCGAGGCGACTATCGGTAGCCAGAGCGGAACAGTCAGCTGCGTCACCAGCGAGAGCTGCCCGCGAGGCGTGACTAGCGATGGCAACACCTACGCCTACCGCGAGAAGACCTACACGGGCATGGTTTCAACCGCCGGCTTCCCCGCCGTGCGCCACCAGCCCGTGATCACCTTGACCTGCCGCTTCCCGGCCAGCGCCTCCGGCCGAGTTCCCACTTTCATCAGCATCGGGGAGACCGCGAACGACTTTCAGTACACCGCGCCTCTCGGCTTTGCGGCCTGCGGCTTCACGCAGACCGACCTCCAGCCCGACCAGGGGGGCGCCGCCACCTCCGATTTCCTGATCGGGCTGATCAACAAGGGCGAATGGAGAAAGCCCACCGATCCCGGGGCGCTGGTCGCCTGGGCTTGGGGCGTCAGCCGGATCATTGACGAGTTCAGCGCGGACCCCGACCCCATGGGCCCGGACCCCGACAAGGTGGCTGTGGAAGGCCACTCGCGCGACGGCAAGGCCACACTGGTCGCCGCGGCCTATGACGATCGCGTCGTGGCGGCGCTGCCGAGCGGCGGCGGCGAGGGCGGGACCTCCTGGTTCCGCCGGGCCTACGGCGAGAGCATCGAGTCCGTGGTTGGCTCCGGAGAGTACTACTGGGTGGACGGCTTCCTGATGAACTACGCGGGCCCGGCCTGCCAGAAGAACCCGGACGTGGGGCCGAAGAATTGCAACCCGGCCTTCTTCCCGCGCAAAGTCGAGGACCTCGACGTGGATGTGCATTCTGTCATGGCGCTGGTTGCTCCGCGCGCCTTGATGACCAACGGTGGAACCGACACGCCCTTCCATGGCTTTGGCGATGCCTGGCAGGACCCCCGCGGCATGTTCCTCTCCGGCAAGTTCGCCGGTCCCGTGTGGCAGCTGCTCGGCTGGAAGGGCCAGGTGATTCCCCCGGAGGTCGTCTTCACCAGCAATCCCACCCCGTTCAACTCGGGCGAATCGATCGGCGGCACGCCGCCCTTCGACACCTCCTTCGTGGACGGAACCGTCGCCTACCGCCGCCACTCGCAGGGACATACCGACGTTCCCGAGTGGCCGGTCTTCGTGAACTTCGCCGCCAAGTATCTGAATGACGTCCGCCCGGTGATCCGGGCGGGGCAGAGCTTCCGCTTCAACCCGAGGTCGGGGAGCAACTTCGTGGGCCGCGTGGAGGGAACGCCCGGAGGCGGTGGCCCGCTCGGGAACTGGCAGGTGAAGGGTGGCACGGGCGCTTATACCTTCGACATCGACCGGGATACGGGGCTCATACGCCTCCGCGACCGCTCGAAGCTCGATCCGCGCCAGGTCAGCTTGACGCTGGTACTGATGGCGAGCGACGGCATCCTGCCGAGCCATGATCAGACGGTCACGATCAACCTGGCGCCGGCGGGAGGTCCTGGCGCCGGCAACTGAGCCACAGAGAGGCGAGGCGTCCTCGCGTGCGGCTGGAGCGGCTTCAGCCGCTCATGGCAGCTCGAGTTGACGCAGAACTCTGACGACGAGGCAGCAGCAATGGACTGCAAATGGGCCCCGCTTCCGTGCAGGGCCCATGGTTGGCGTCTACTACCGCTACTAGCGCGAAGGAGCCAGCGTGATCGTCCCGAACTGCCCGTTAGTCTCGCTGTTAGGTCCGGCGGAGAAGTACAGAGTGTCAGGGCTCGAGTTTCGCCCGCCGCCAAGGGTCAACGTCCACAGCCCGTTGATCACCAGTGGCATGCCATGAGCATCGTCGAGCTGATCAATGAATGTTCCGTCTCTGTTGAAGACGTTGATTCGGCCGTCTCCGAAGTTGCCGATCAAGATCTTGCCACTGAAAGACCCGAACGCGAATGAGGCACGGGCAATGCCCCAGGGCGAATTGAGCATGCCACGAGACGCGAATCGATGAAGCAGGTGACCCTGTGTATCAAACACGTCAACAAAGCCATTGCCAGGACCGGCTACGTCATCGTGCTTCGCGGCATTCTGCTTCGCATAGGTCACGAACAGATCGCCATCGATGTACGCGATATTGAACGGTGCATAGCCAGTCGGTATCTGTGGATCGGCGAAATCGCCATCGAGGGTAACCTTCGTGAACATGCCGTCCGTCCCATTCGGGCCGAACACATCCACCGTACCGTTGCGGAAGTTCGCCGCGAACAGGAACGTTCCTGTCGTGTTCACCGCAAAAGCTAGACTCTTGTAGACTGCGCCATTCGACGATTCGTCGGCAGCAAGGACCGCATCCGTGGCCGGGCTCAGTCCGCCCGCCCAGGCTGAGATCGTTCCATCTTCAGTCGAGAAGATGAAACTCGCCTGGATCTTGGTGCCTGGCACCAGGAAGGATGCAGAAGGATTCCAGACGATGCCTGTCGGGGCCGCCGGAGTCGGATTGGACGGGTTGTTCGGGTCGTTGGGGCGGCAGGATGTAACCGGCACAACATTGCCGGGTAGCGGTATGGATATCTGCAGGGGAACCTTCGTCCCGGCGCCATCGTATAGAGTTGAGCAGCCCGTTGCATTGTCGTTGACCCAGAAAGGGCTCGCCGCCGGTGAGAAAGTGACGCCCCAGGCGTTCTGCAGTACTGGATCCTGTACCGCAGCATGGCCGGCAAGGTTTGATACGAGTGGTGCAACTACATATGCGTCGTGTCTCGCGTGCAAATCATCGTCACCGGCCATCGCAATGGATGTCGCGGCAATCGCGATGACTGCTGAGGCACCGATCTGTCGCATGAACAGGTACATGAGTAATCCCCTCATTTATGAGTTGCCTGGAACTCAGACCATCGTGAGTTGCCAGAGCACCTGTCGGCGTTCAATGACGGGTCGCATTCAAGTCAGCGTTCCCCGATTGCAGGTGCTGTCTATCGTCATCGATCTGGGGGCCGACACCTCTGTCTTACGTCCATCGGACAACTCGCAGACGGCCGCTCTCCACACGGGCGGGTCTTGGGAGAAACAGGCGATGCGCACGCCTTGAGGTGTGCAAGCGATGCTGCAGCTGTAATCGCTGGGGTGGGGAACGAAGCGGAAGAGCTCAGCTGCAGCCCAGCCGTGGGTGCCGCAGCGGACAGCTGTCTATGTCTACGACGGCAATACAGAGCGTTGATGCGCAACGTCCGCAAGGTCGGCGGCGAGACTGCGAGTGGCTCCGCCCCAGGTGGCCACCCGGCAAGAGGCCATGCCGACCACGCTCGCCGCTACGGAGCCGGGGCGTTCGATGCCGGTGCCGGCGCAAGTCTGGCCTGACGCCGACGCAGGGCCGCTGGCGCCGATTCCTGCAATGTGCAGGCCAGGCCGCAGCAGGCGACGCTCAGGCACACCATGAACCACAGGGTCGCCCGCAGCCCGTAGAGATCGCCTAACCACCCCGCGAGATAGGGACTGGCCACGCCCCCAACGGCTTCCCCGAGCCCCATTGTCAGAGCGAGCACGGTGGCGAGCTGGTGCTCGGGTACCGTGTCCGCCGGGATGGTCGCCATGACGATCGGGAAGATCGCGGCGCTCGCGGCACCCAGGCCAAACAGGACGAACGTCGGCCAGAGCGATCCTTGCAGGAACAGAGCGCTGAGCGGCAGTAGCGAGGCAGCGGCCGCCATCGTCACGACTATCGGCCGCCGCCCGAGCAGATCCGAGGCGCCCGGGACGAGGAAGGCGTGGGCCAGCGCCGCAAACCCGAACATGGACATGAGCCAGCTCATCGTCCTCTCGTCCAGGTGCCGCACGTTGGTGAGATAGAGCGGCATGAAAACAGAAAACACCACGATGAAGGAGACGAGCAGGATGGAGAGAATCACGCATACCAGAACATTCCGATGGCCAAACGCCTCGACGACGGCGCGCCACACGCCTTGGCTCGCCGCGGGCCGCGCCGGCGGCGGCGGGTCGCGAATCCACGCCCACATCAGCACCGCGAGCAGCAGACCGGGCAGGACACCAATGTAGAACGTCCGGCGCCAGCCGACCGCGACAGCAATGGCCACACACACGATCGGCCCGAAAGAGTTGGCGAGCAGATTGGCCCCGAAGATCTGGGTGACGCCCATCGCAAGTCCCCGCCGCTCCGCTGGAACCTCCGCAGCGATGAGGGCCTGACTGATCGGCATCACGCCGCCTTCCGCGATCCCCATCACCAGCCGCGCGGCCAGCAACGTGGCGAAAGAGGTGGCGAGCCCGGTGAGGCCACAGGAGGCGGAGAACACGAGCGCGCAGCACACGAGGATGAGCTTGCGCTGACCGAGCGCATCGGACAGTCGGCCCACCAGGAGACCGGCAAGCGCCCAGCTGAGCGACAGCCCCGAGGCCACCGCCCCAACCGCCGTGTTGGACAAGCCCAGCTCGCGCTGCATGAACGGCATCAGGAAGTTGAGCGACATGCGATCGAGGTAGACGATGCCGAAATTCAGGCTGAGCAGGCCCACGAGCAGCCATGGGTAGATCCGGCTCTGCTGCACGGTGGCGTTCATCGCACATATCCCCCCTCAAGAACCCGATGAGTTTGCGCGCGGCCATGGCGCACTGCCAACCCCTTTCTGCGGCACCGCCCAACGTGGGTTCGGTCTCTTGCCGTCAGCATCACGCCAACCGCTGCCGGGACGCCTGCCTTCAGGCGATGAGCGGCGCGGCAACGGCTCCCAGCAGCCGCACGACGACGTTCGGGTCGAGTCTGACCTGCAGCCCACGCTGGCCGGCGTTGATGAAGACGTGCGCATGGAAAAGGGCCTGCACTTCGATTGCGGTGGGGACCTTGCGCCGCTGGCCAAAGGGACTGATCCCGCCCACCTTGTAGCCGGACGCCCGCTGCGCATCGGCCGGCGGCATCATGCGGGCGGACTTGCCGCCCAAGGCCGCCGCCAGCTTCTTCAATGCCACCTCGCGATCCGATGGAATGATCACGCACACGGGCTCGTCATCGAGCAAGGCCATCAAGGTCTTCAGCACCCGCGCGGGCTGCTCGCCCAGGGCCGCAGCGGCTTGAAGCCCGATGCGCTCGGCGTCCGGGTCATACTCGTAGGCGTGCAAGGTGAACGGGATGTTGGCACGCTCCAGCATGGTGGTGGCAGGGGTAGCTCTCGACACCCGTGGCTCCTTAGGTCTTATCAGGTCTATATGCGTGCTTGACGAAGCTGACCTTCCATGGTCCGTTGACCTCACGGAGTCTAGCCTGCGTGCGGTGCGCGGATCTTCCAGGCACCTTGATAGTAGCGTCCGCGAAGCGGGCCGAAGCGCTCCTACGGGGGGAGGTGGCGCGTCAGCACGGGCGCCGGCAACCTCCGCCTGCTCGTCTCCAGGCCGGCGCCCGTCCAATCCGAAACCGTCCGCCGCCGTGCCTCAAGAGGTCGCTCCGCCTGCGCACAATTTGCCCCACCGACGTGTGCTGCGCTAGGCTAAACCTGCGCGCCAGCTATCCTGGCCAGACGCAACGAGAAAGGGGGGGACGGGCCATGCGCTCAGGCATCTTGGGGCTCTTTCTGGGCCTGCTGCTGACAGTGTCGGTATACGGGCAAGCGCCCAGCACAACCACAGCCGGCGCAAGCGCCAGCAGCGGTCCCGCCCCGACTGCGTTCGTCGTGACATTCAAGGTCAAGGAAGGCAAGAACGCCGATTTCGAGAAGGCCTTCGCCGAGATGATGGTCGCGGTACGCGCGCACGAGCCCGGCAACGTCCAGTACGACCTGTTCCGCAGCCCGCAGGACCCCCAGACCTACGTCATCATCGAGCGCTACAAGGACGAGGCCGCAAGAGCGGCGCACAGCAAGTCCGAGCACGGCAAGAAGCTCATCACGGCCCTGAGTGACCTGCTGGACGGACGTCCCTCGGCGCAGGCGCTCGTGTACCTGAGGTCCAAGTAGCCATGCTGCGCCCAAGCGTCGGGACCCCGCGCAGGGTCATCTGGCCGGCCGCCTGCGTGGCCACCCTCCTCGCACTCGCGGCAGGTCCTGCGGCCCGGCCGGCCGAGCGTCACGACTGCGACCGCGCCTGCCTGGGCGATATCGCTGAGAAGTACCTCGCCGCGATGCTCAAGCACGATCCCACCAAGGCACCGCTGACTCGCACCGTGCGCTACACCGAAAACGGCGTGGAGCTGCCGCTTCCCGATGGCCTCTGGCGCACCATCCAGAGCATCGGCAAGTATCGGCTGCTCGTGGCCGACCCGCAGGAAGGCTCCGTCGGCTTCTTCGTCAAGGCGCTCGAGAACGGAGCGCCGGTCCTGCTCGCGACCCGACTCAAGGTGCGCGACGGGCAGATCAGCGAGATCGAGAGCATCGCCCCGCGGCTGACCGCGACCATCGGCGGCGGACCCAGCAGCCAGCCGCGCGTGGATCAGCTTGGTGATGCGCCGCGGACGCAGTTTCTGACCCCGCTGCCGCCCGCGCAGCGCCGCACGCGCCAGCAGCTGGCGGAGATTGTCAACAGCTACTTCACCGGCATCGAGAACAACACCGGAGAGAGGCCGCCGCCGTTCGCAGCGGACTGCCTGCGCCTGGAGAATGGCTCGCAGACAACCGGCAGGCCGACGCCTGACGGGGCAGACCCCGGACCTGCCAACTACAGTTGCAGCGAGGCCTTTCACCTCGGCTACTACCATGAGGACACGCGGCTGCGAAATCGCCGTGTCCTGGCAGTCGACGAGGAGCGCGGGCTGGTCTATGCCGGGATCTTCCTGGACCACGACGCCACCGTCCGCTCCTACAAGCTGCGGGACGGCCGCACGGTGACCGTCAGGAACACCTCTCCCTGGACCTGGATGGCGCACGAGGTATTCCAGGTCAATGCCAACGGGCAGCTCAGCCAGGTCGAGGCTGTGTTGCTGAGCGTACCCTACGGGCAGCGTCCGGGGTGGAGCACCGGAACGCATCTGATCAGCCCCGCGGCGCAGCGCGACGGGTTCAAGGAATACTGACGGCGGCCGCCTCCGGGCACTCCTGCGCGCCCGGCCGACGAGCGCGTTCGCAACCCCGGGGGGCGCGGTCCCCTCCAGACTGCCAAGCGGCTCGCGGCCACAGCGTCCAATCCTCTCGTGCCGCAGCGCCCCCGGGCTCCCTGGGAGCGCCGACGAGGTGTATCGCCACGTTGGCGCACTCTGCAACTCCGTATCGGCGCTCCCGCTGTGGGCGGCGAGCGGCACCACCTGGATGCTCCTCACCGGCCTGTTCTTCTGGGCGACGATCACCACGAATGAATCCTGCGCGTCGGCGGCTCGGCGGGGCCATACAAGGCGGAGGCAGGCGTGCAACTGCGGAGTGAACCACGGCAGTGCTGCTCGAGCAGGCGTTCACGATCGCATCCGGGGCCGAAAACGGAGGCTGTGCGCTCAAGAACGATTGCCGGCGAACTGCAGGGAGACAGTGAACTCGCCGCAGCCAGTGCTCGTGCAAGCGATGACGCCCAGATGAGGACGAGCGTGTCCCCATGCTGAGGGCGTTCGCCATTCGGAGTGCCTCGCCAGCACGAACCGCGGCTACGAGCGCTGCGCAACGCGGTAAGCGACACCTGGCGCGCGCATCCGGCGCTGACCCGCTCGCCGGTGCAGGTGGCCAGCCTTTCGCTCGATCCGCCGCACAGAACATCGCCGTGCGTCTGCAGGACACCGACAGGCGCGAGGTGGATCAGAATGGATGAGCCAGCTGACTTGACAGATGAGATTGATGTTCTTGATGACCGGGACGCCCTCGTCCAGAAGCTCGGTCGCAATGATCCCGACATGGAAGATCCCGGCATGGATGAAGCCGAATACCGCTCGCGCTTCGTGATGCAGTTCGCCTCCATCCTGAAGGCCACCCACGGCTGGACCGACGAAGATGCCCGTGAGGAGGCGCATGGAGTGCTTGATGGGCTGCTGCGCGACTGGCCTGCCGAGGAGCACGAGCGTGCATATCCGGTGGACGAGGCGAATTTCGCGTATCGCGACTGGAGCGGCGCTGCGTATCACGACTGGCTGTGCGCTCTTTCAGACCTTGGCAACATCGTCGACGACGGGGAGCGTGCCGATGGTGAATACGAATACGTGTTCTATGAAAGGAGAGCCAAGACACCTACAGGTATAGAAAACCTGACCAGCGAGCAGGCGGCCCGGATGGAGAATCACGCACGCAGGTGGATCGACGTTCATCTGCGCACCGGTGCAGCGGATTGCGCCACGTTCGAGGCTGCCGCCCGGAAGTGCTATGAGCGCATGTGTATGCCGTGGCACAGCAACGTCGTCTGGGTCGCCTCTCCCGGGATGCTCGTGCTCGCTGCCCGGATCGCGGCCTGCCTGCGCGCCTGGGGGCATACCAGCCTGGCTGGCGAATTGCGTGAGACGGTGCTTGCCGTGACCACCGCGGCGGTGCTCGCGACGGTGGATGAGGTGCTGCGGGGGGCGGAGGCTGCGTACCGCAGGTCTCCCGTTCACAGTCCTACGTGTCGCCCATTCCTTCTCGACTCCCACTACTACAAACAGACGATCAAGGTGGCAGATGCTGTGCACAGCATGTTCAGGAAGGTGGACGAGGCGGTACGTGACCGCGTGGTGTTGAATGTGCGTGACACCGTGGACAGGATGCTGCTCAGTGTTGTGAGAAGCTCGGTGAACGGTGTGGGGGACGTCGTGAGGGCAGCGATGCTCCGTGCTGAGCGGAAGATGATCAGCCAGCTGGACGGTATACCGGCAGCCGGGAAGCTGATCGCGGACAAGATCCGTGAAGCTGACAGCGATTTTTTCACGGGGCAGCTGCGGAACGATTCAGGTTACCTGGGGGCGGTCAGCAGCTACTACCGCGAGGTGTGCGGCCTGCAGGCGGATCTGCGGTCCCATGCCATTGCCTGCGAGCAGATGATGCAGTCAGCCTGCTGGTGGTATGCGCACTGGGACTTCCTCATCGTGTGCGGGCACCCATTACAGGTCCATCGAGAATGGGATGATCAGCGTGGCCGGCATCAGCCTCATTGTCTGGACGGGCCAGCCATTTCCTTTCTTGACGGCTGGGCCGTCTACGCCCTACACGGCCGCGAGGTGCCTGCTTGGATCATCGAGCACCCGGAACGGATCACCCCGCAGGCCATCGAGCAGGAGGGCAATGCCGAAACCCGCAGGGACATGATCGAGCGTTATGGATGGACGCGCTACATCACCGACTGCGGTAGCGAAGTCATCGATCAGGCGGGGGATGACCATCCGGTCTCGGGCCTGCGCGGGGCGCGACTGCTGCGCAAGGAGCTGCCGGGCGAGCCAGAGCCGATCGTGTACCTCGAGATGCGCAACTCAACGCCGGAGCCGGACGGAACGTACCGGCGTTATCTGGAGCGAATTGATCCAAAGGCATACGGCGGAGACGCGGGCCGCCTCTGTCATGCGGCGATGGCCTCGCGCTGGCGTCACCGGGATGAGGAGGGGCAGCTGCAGCTGACCTTCGAGCGCTGGCAGGACTACCACCCCACCGCGGAGAGCTGAAGGCCCACGGCGGCCCGTTGCGACGTCGCCTGGTTTTCTGTCCTTCCGGGCCAAGTTGCTGTCCTGGCAAGACCTCTCGCGGACCTTCAAGACGAGCTGAGTGGGCTATGCCCTGCCAGCAGAGCATCGCGATGCGTCCGACGCCGGCGCCGGCGCCGACCATGGGTCTGCCGGCCACCACTGTGCTCAGCCTCAGTTGCGCAGAATCAGATTCTCTCGCCAGAGCGCCTTGTGGACACTCAGGCTCGAGCTCGCGGCAGGCGGCGGCGCCACGCCTGTGGGCGGTGTGGGGCAAGTCTGTCCCGTACGATACGCGAGGGCCGCAGCGAGGCGCGCTTCAGCCGGGTTACCCAGCGGGTTCGTGAAGTCATCCGCCACCGAGCAGCCCGGCAGCACCGCGCTGGTCACGGTGGTCGAATTCTGCGGCGAGAAGCCATCGGAGTAGCTGCCAAAACCCTTGGCGTTGTCTCCCTGGAACTCGATCGAGAAGTAGGTCGTGCCGCAGTTGTCCTGGGGGTAGAAACCGTAGGGCTTGCCGCACGTGGTGGAGCCGATCTGGTTCACCTGGACATTGACGCCGTTCAGTCCATTCAGGATAGCTTCGCTCGCCGAGCAGGTTCCCGTCCCGGTGAGCACGAACACGCGC
>Ga0123356_10005657_pt1 | contig 12700 bp, 11 predicted proteins | sample TergutEmb28metaG_2_FD_92546 | JGI IMG/M metagenome (GOLD analysis project Ga0123356, IMG submission 92546) | Embiratermes neotenicus P3 segment gut microbial communities from Petit-Saut dam, French Guiana - Emb289 P3 | ecosystem: Host-associated > Arthropoda: Insects > Digestive system > Gut ... | reverse complement strand
TAAAGGAATAGTACAAGACGGATTTTCAACTTTTACTGCTGATATGAGCGGCTGTGTTATTATCATAAAAAATGTCCCTTCCGGCATTTGCAATCAATGCGGTGAAACCTCATATAATGACGAAGTCGCAAAACATCTTGAACAGCTTATTGATAATATCGCAAAAACTAACAGCGCCGAAATAGCGGTTGTTAATTATACAAAAAAAGCCGCTTAAAGGTGACAGACACTTTTTTTCTTGACGATAACCAGGAAAAGTATTACTTTATTAAAAATGATTTATCAAATAATTATGTGGACTATTGTCGCAATTCTTGGATTCTCGGTATTTTTCATTGCTAGATATTTAGGAAAACACTCTTAATCTGCGTTCTTGGCGTCTTTGCGTGAACTCTTCTTTTTTTTAAGTCTTCTCGCAATTTTTGGTGCCTGTCACCTTTTTTAAGACTTCTCGATTTTGGTGCCTGTCACCTTTTTCGCAGAAACGTAGTTAGCGCAAAGAAATTTCAGTAATTTTTCATTCTCAGTCATGCGCCAGAGCATATCCGCGCCATATAAGAGTATGAAAAACTTAACTTTTGGGTCTGATCCTTCAATTTCTACAAGGAAATTCGACCCCCTAAACAATTTCTTTTTCTACAAGATTTTTGGAGAAAAAGGTGATGAAGTTCAACTTCTGAGCTTCATAAACGCGGTTCTGGGTAAAACCGGAAATAACAAATTTGTCTCTGTCGAAATTACTGAAAACACATCCTTCATGGCGGAAATTATTGGTAAAAAATCCTGTATCCTGGATGTAAGAGCAGAGCTGCCAAGCGGAGAACTGGTTAACATTGAGGTACAACTAAGCAATAAACACAATATAGACAGAAGGAGCCTTTTTTACCTAAGTAAAGTGTATACCAGTAAATTAGAATCAGGACACGATTATATTGAACTGCCGGATGTAATAGCGATCAATATAGTAGATTTCGATTTTCCTTCTACAAAAAGTTATCATAGCTGTTTTCATTTACGGGAAGACATAGAGCATGATATAATCTTAACAAGCGCGCTGGAAATTCACTTTATAAACATGGTAAAATATAAAAAGCAGGTAAAGGATAAGTTACAAGATCCTTTAAAACGATGGCTTGCGTGGTTTGACAAGGAAAGCCCGATAGAACTTCTACAGGAGGTAGTTAAGATGGATTCTACGATACAAACAGCTGATGAACGAATGGCGCATGTCGCGCAATCTGAAGAAGAAATGTGGGCATATACCAGATACATGATGGCTCAGTGCGACAGAACTGCCGAACTTAATTTTGCTCGTGATGAAGGTCGAGATGAAAGTTGCAAAACCATCGCCAAAAACCTTTTAGCAGAAGGCTCCACACCAGAATTTATCCATAAAATTACAGGGCTTGATATAAAAGTTATTAATACATTAAAATAAAAAACTTTGCGTCTTTGCGTGAACTCTTCTTTAACTTAATCTCACTCTACAGCGTCCCAGCGGCGCTGGATCGTGTTTAGTGTGTCCTGCGCTGTGCGGTTGCTTTCAAAAAAGATTTGAAACTCTTCCAGAAATATGTTTTCGTACTCCCGCGCGTTGGGTTTACCGGAAAAATTATCCACTATTAAAGAAGATTCAAAAATATCCCACGCTTTGGAATAAAAGAAATCTTCCATTACATACTCAACCGGAGTAATATTCGCTACCATTCCGGGAATCGCCTTTAATTCTTCGCAAAAAAGCGAGCTATTCTGCGCGAGGAATTCCAAAAATAACCAGGCTTCATCAGGATATTCGCTGTTTATATTTATTCCTGTATAAAGAGCCGAAATATCAATACTGTACCTGCTCCCGGTGGGCGAAAAAGGTACGGTTGTAATGCCGAAGGCTTCGTCTCCCATCCTGTTTCTTAAATACGGAATAACCTGTGTGGACGCGACCATCATGGCGACCCTTCCTTGAGCGAATTGTTCAAGGCGCTGCTCTCCTGTCGTAGTAAAAATATTGGACGCGAGCAACCCGTCACGGTTAAGCGTATTTAAAAAGTTAAAATCGTTAATCAATATTCTTGTATTTATGGAAGGTTTTTCAGGATCGGACCAAAAATTAATACCGCCCGCTAAAATCCACGAAAAAACATCCCTTGAAAGCGCCTGATTGTCATTGCGGCTTAAACTTACCGCCGCCCCGTACGCGCCAAAATCGCCGCGGTAAACGGCTCTCGCGTAAGCGAGAAACTCATCCCTTGTTTTTGGGGGCGAATTAAAACCCGCGCGGGTAAGTATATCGATATTATAAAAAAGCATGTTCATAAATGAAACAAGTGGAATCGCCATTTGCCTTGTGCCGGAATCGTAATTGGTAAATGAGTTTAACTCCAAAAGAATTTCAGTGGAAATAAAAGAATTAAAATCTCCCTCATTAAAGAAAAAAATGTCCGTTTCGTCAAAATCTTCCGTAAGCCGAATTTTGATACCGGGATTTTTTTCTTCGAATTCCAAAAAAAGTTTTTCCGTTAATTCATTTCCAAATAATTCCTCAAAGTAAACAGAAAGATACAGATTCACCTGATTGGAAGGACTGTCTTTTTTAAAAGAAAGATTAATAATTATTGGAGTAACAATAATGATTATAATTGTGAAAAGTAAAAATAAATCGAACCTGTTTGGCTGACGTATCGACTTTTTTATAATTTTATTGTAAACCTTAGTAATGCTGGCTTTTCCAAAAATGCTCATTAATTCACTCTCCAAAGTACATGGTAGAAAATTGGCGTTTGACTTTTCCAAAACAACGCTCAATCAGGCGCTGGAATTATTTAATATAGAAAAGCCGTGTTCAGATACAAAAAAACCGCCTGTTATTATTAAATCAGAATCTTCATATAATGCCTATCTGTCCGCGACTTCATTGGAGTTAGGATTAAAAAAACAAAACTGCATCGCCTGGCTGGATATTCCTGGTATAGATTATCAGGATAATATTATAGAAGCGAAATTCCGCCTGGATAATATGGGTGGTTACGCCGCCGCTGGAATTATTTTCCGTATAATGGACGAAGATTCCTATTATATGGCGTTGGTTTCCAGCAAAGGTTATTTTCGTTTGGATGTAGTAAAAACCAACTCTCCAAAAACATTAATCGCGTGGACAGAAATATCAAATTTTACCGAATTTAAAGAAGAAAATAATATATCAAAAATAAGTTTGGGTATTATCACCTACGGCACTTATTTAATATTTGTAGTAAACGGAAAATGGCTTGGCGAAGTAAATGACGAATCAATCGCCTTTGGCGAGGTCGGCTTCGCGCTGGCTTCGTATGAAGATAAGGATGGAGATCACGATGAACAAACAAAAAAACATGGCGAATATGTCTGCGCCGCGAAACTTGATTACATATCAATTGATACGCGAATCAGATCAATAGAAGATTATTATAAAAAATGGACTGACGAAACCAACATAGACGCTAAAAGCCGCCTGCGTCTTGCCGAAACTTTCGCGGTAATGGGTGATCCGTTAAAAGCGCTGGATCAAATTAACAGGGCGTGGAAGCGCAGGGACGAAGCGATAAGCAGCGTTACCACCACTTATTCGGAAGTAAGAACGCGCAAGGAGCTTCTTCTCGCGGCGCGAATGTCATTCAGGCTGACGCAGTATAAAGAAGCGAATGAATATATTGATATGATACTGGAACAGGATGCCGATTCCGCGGAAAAAAAACTTGCCTATTCGGAAAAAATAAAAATTTTAAATGAATTGAACCAATACAAAGAATTAAAAGAATTTGTTTTAAAATATCAGGAAAAAATAGAAAAAGATACAGATTACTACACACTGATCGCCAATTGTTATTGGCACTTAAAGGAATACAATGATTGCGCGCTAACATGGGAAATGGCTTTTAAAATGAATAATGAAAACGGTATTTTCGCTGTTAACGCCGCCGCTTCCTATGAAATCGCGGGTAAAAAAAAGGAAGCTTTAAATTATTATATTAACGCTGGAAAACTTTTTTTAAATCAGGATAATGTCGCGGAACTTACAGCGATGATACCGAAACTTTTATCACTTGGAGAAAAAAATTACGAAGCCAGATCGCTTATCGGCAAGTGGGCGTTTAGTATAGAAGATTATGACAAATGCTCGCTGGAATTTGAAATAGCGGAAAAGATCAGAAGAAACCAAAGACCTCAGCCAAAAGCCGACCCCGCTCATTATTATTTATGGGGGCTCACCTTTTACATTAAGGGAAAGATAAAAATGGCGATACGTCTGCTAGAAAAAGCGGTAAAACTTGCCCCGGACTACGAGCTTTTTAAAAACAAACTGGAAGAAATTAAATTAAAAGCAAATGAAAGTAATTAATTGGGATGATTTCCAAAAAACCGAACCTTCGATTGGATCATTTATAAAAAAGACCTCTATGACAGTCGGTATTTTTGACGGGGTTCATCGCGGGCATCAGGTTTTATTGGAAAGAATTATCCATTATAATACAAATTATTTGCCGTCAGTGATAACTTTTAAACAAAATCAAAAAACCATAAGCGGCGGGCAAAAAGATATACAGACTTTCGAGCAAAGGCTTAATACATTTGAAAAAATTGGAATAAAAAATACAATTGTTGTGGATTTTACAGAAAGTTTTAAACAAAAGTCCGGAATTGAGTTTTTGGAAATACTGTTAAAATACGGCAATATAGGGTTTTTCGCCGCCGGCAATGATTTCCGCTGCGGACACTCTCTTGATACGGACGCGTCCGCGATAAAAAACTTTTTTAATTCCCGCGATATTCCTGTAGAAATTTTACCAAATGTGATGGAAGGGCAGCAGCCTGTCAGCTCAAGCCGAATCCGTAAAGCGATCGCGGAAAAAGATACCCTATTGGCGAAAACAATGCTTGGAAATTTATAAAAATACATTCTTGACTTGTATGTAATTTCATTCATAATGTAGGTAATATTTTATGGAGGTAAATCATGAAAAAAGGATTAATTACATTAATAACCATCGCGAGTATTATCGCGATTATTGGATGCGGAGGCGGTCCGGATCCTGTTGAAAATGGCATCGATCCATCGACAGGCGCGGGTTCAACAACAGGCGGCACATCGACTGGAACCGGAAGCGGCACTGGTACAGGGTCTGGAACCGGCAATCAGGGAACGGATCCTGGTACAGTAACAGGCGGATCAGGCGATCCGACCGGAGTACTTTCTGGAGGCGGAACCGGCACAGGAACTGGTACTGGCGGTACTGAAACAGGGACTGGTACAGGCACCACTGGAACTGGTACGGGAACTGGAACCGGCGGAACCGGGACTGGTACCACAGGTACCGGTACGGGAACAGCCAGCAATGTTACTCGCGGAAACGCCGGAATTATCACAACCGGATCGGCGAACTATACTGTACAGAGAGGCGATACTCTCGCGACTATAGCGTCAAGAAGATACGGCGCGGCGAATATGGACTACTTCCCTCTTATCAGATTGGCGAACGCGAGAATTATAACTAATCCTGATGTAATAGACCCTGGTTTAGTTATCATTATTCCAAACCTTCAAACCAATTTGAATGACAGCGAAGCAAGAGCGGCGCTTAAAACGGAAATGAACAATCAGGCAAACAGTTATGACGGCAGATATCCTCAGGCGACAGCCAGAATAAGAGCTTTGGCAAACGCGTTATAATAATTTGCGTTATAAAGTTTAATTAATAACTTGCGAAAGGGGCTATCCGAAAAGTTTAGAAAACTTATTCAGATAGCCTTTTTTTTGTAATTTTCAAATTTTCCAAAGCCTTTTTGTAGTTTGGGTTAATCTTTAATGCTTGGGCAAAGTCCGAGTATGCCAGCTCATATTTACCTATAAAAAGATAGATTTCTCCACGATCGTTGTAAGCCGTGTCATAATTTGGATTGAGATCAATAGCCTTGTAGTAATCCTTTAATGCATTAGTAAGATCGCCTTCATCAAAGAACATCTTTCCCCTAGTAAAGTATATCTTCCCTCTGTTTCTATAGGAGATTGGAAGATTAATAGAACGATCTTGTTCTATTAATTTTGTAAAAATAGCAATGCCTATTTCATATTCTTCTTCAGTATAGTGATCCATTTGCTTACCTCTTGTTCCCTAGCTGCCGTTACATCTACAAAAATCGGTCCTTACTCCCGGAATGAAATAAATTGGAATTTTAATAATCTGGTCCTCGATCAAGTAACTACCAAGATCATCATTTGTTGAAACAATTGATTCACAGGAAACGTTAAATTTAAGTGCTATCAAACTTATACTATCCCCTCTTAGAATGGTATAGTATTGCCAGTAAAATGACTCGTTTTCTGGAATGTAATAATTTTCTATGCTCATATCTTGAACTATTATTGTATCAAAATTTCCGTCTATTACGCATGAAGTTATAAATGTGGCAGAAACAAAAACGAATCCCAACATGATTAACAAAAACACCTTTTTCATAACGTTCTCCTTGCTTTAAAGTTTTATATTAATCTATACCTATTTGAATATATAAAAATGGGAGTACAAGTATAAAAATGTTTTTTTCAATTTGATTTGGGTATTTCTTTAAACCCATTATTTTTGTAATTTAAGGAAATTATGGCAAATAGGGACATATAAACAATATTTGCAAAAAAACCGATAATTTAAGTACGAAAATAATTGACTAAGTGCACTATTTTGTTGTATATTATTTATATTAGATTAAAAAAACGGAAGTCAACCAAGAAATGAAGCGTACAGTATTAAAGAAGGTTTTTCAGAAACGGGAGGGGGAAATGAAGAATCTTTGGGAACCTTGGGCGGTAAGGCTCGAGGTGGGATCTGTATGCCCCCTGTGCATATTAATAGGGTTTAATACTAATTAGGGGGAAGAATGCTTGAAAGAAAGATTAATTTAATGGATGAGAATATTTTTCCTAGAAAATCCATCTATTTGACGAAAGAAAACCCAAATATGAACTCGAAAAAAATCTCAAGAAAAGAAAAATCAGATGAAGATATCATAAGGGCTGTTACTGCTGATATGAGTGATTCTTTGGGAGAAGATCTTGAGCCTTAATTTTTCTAATCATATTTTATTTGATTATTATTACCAGCAACAACCAGATGGTTCTTATGTTTTTGACCCAGTTACAAATGATTTCCAGCTTAGAAATAAAAATGATGCCATTGATGCAATTTTGGGTGTTTTAAAGCAGTTGTATGAAAATATCATTACACAAAAAAAAGTTAAATTACAAAATCCAGATTGTAATATTGTATTACTTGATCAAGCGCTATATAAGTATTCAAGAGATATTTATGGTGGCAAACGCCTTCAAGAAAGAATAAATAATAACAAGCAATTAACAAAAACATCAAAAGATAATCTCTTAAAATTCACCGGTTATGGGTTTAAGATTGATTCAACTTCACCTTATATTCATAGAGAAATTTCAGTTTTATTATACTGGCTATCTGTAATAAAGCCATTTTCAATTGAACTTACCCAATCATCAATAAAAGCATTAGGGGTTGCGGGTAAGTTCCATAATGAATATATGTCATATCTGCTAGTACAAGCAGCACTACAATTATTTAGCTTAAGGTTAACTATTCATGAGAATAAAGTAGATTTCAATGAATTTCTATATGATCTACACTATAGAAATCTTTCAAGATCGTCGATGGAATTTTTTCTCAATGCATATATAAAGTCCATCTAAATGAAAACTTATTAACAATCACAAATTTGTTCTTCATTTTTATTTTCCTATAATTAAAAATATTGAAAGATTATTTCAAGTCCCATTATCGCCATACAAGACCAGTATATATCCATGAATCGTAGTAACTCAAAACATTTAAGGAGAAAAAATGAAAAGAAAAGTAAAAAAGATTTTTATGATTTCCAGTGAAATCACTGGATTAGCAAAAACCGGCGGACTTGCTGATGTTGTTTTAGCTCTTTCTAATGCTCTATCAGGTTTTGGGCATGATGTTAAAGTTGTCATACCTTGCTACAAAGAAATTAAAAAACAAAAGGATTTAAAGAAAATTGGAAGTATGGAAGTGCCTATGGGTAATGGTTGTAAGGAATCATGCGATATTCATATAGTTAATTTACATGATTCATCGGAAAAAATTACAGTACAAGTATATCTTATTGATCATGAGAATTATTTTAGCGGCAGAGATGGAATTTACGGTAATTCAATTGAAACGGATTTTAAAGATAACTCAAAGCGATTCTCGTTCTTTTCAAAAGCTGCATTGCAACTCTGTCATAAGATAGACTGGTATCCGGATGTGATACATGTCCACGATTGGCCTACAGCTATTGTTCCTGTATATTTAAAATATCTAAAAGAATCCGGAATTGATCCCGGTAGTTTTGAAAAAACTGTCTCCGTATTATCAATTCACAACCTTGGGTATCAAGGTATTTATGAAAAAGATAATTTTAATTATATGGGAATAGATTGGGATTTGTTTAACAAAGCCGGTTTTGAACATGACAGCAATTATTTAAACATGCTTAAAGCAGGCTTATGTTGTACCGATAAGCTCAATACAGTATCACCTACATACGCAGAAGAGATAAAAACACAGGCTTATGGTTGTGGACTTGATGGAATCTTACGTGATCGTGCTTCTGATTTTTCTGGAATTTTAAATGGTATTGATACAGATGTGTGGAATCCGTCAATTGATCAATACTTAACCGAAGAACAACGATATTCAATTAATGACATGAGTGGAAAAGCAAAAGCAAAGGAAGCATTACAATTAAAATTCGGTTTGCCTGTAAACTCTGTAATCCCTATTATTGGAATGGTCACACGTTTAACAGATCAAAAAGGAATTATTGAGCTCTTTCGAGATAACGGTGCTATCTGGTCAATTTTTAGAGATATGGATATCCAAATGGTAATCCTTGGCTCTGGAGATAAATGGTGTGAAGAAACAATCAAGAATTATGCTTCAAAGCTTTATAATTTAAAAGCTAAAATTGGCTATAGTGAGGAACTTGCTCATTTAGTTGAAGCAGGAAGTGACTTTTTCTTAATGCCAAGCAGGTATGAGCCATCAGGTCTTAATCAAATGTACTCACTTGTATACGGAACTCTTCCGATTGTAAGAAATACCGGTGGATTGGCAGATACAGTCGAAAACTATGATGAAACTACCGGAAATGGTACCGGTTTTATGTTCAACGACATGACTCCTCAGGCAATTTATGATACGGTTGGATGGGCAGTTTCAACGTGGTATGATCGGCCTCAACATATCGAAAAAATGCAAAAACTTGGAATGCAGAAGGATTTTTCCTGGGAGAAGTCAGCACAGGCTTATGTTGATTTATATGAAAGTGTATTAAGTAAAAATTCTTGAGTTTTTTTGGCGGGGTGAAAACCCCGCTTGTGTAAGATATCAATATTCTTCTGGTGTTATGTTTACTGTGAATAAGAGGTTGTCTTCCTCATCGAAATATTTATATCTAAAAAATACTAAATTTTCACGATACCAATCAACAGATTCGTTTTTTCTAAGTAAATCAATATTTTTATATATAAAAAAGGTTTCTTCATCTTTATATTTATTTGATGTTTTAACTATATTATCTAATTTGTCGTATAATATTATTTCTGTTTGAAATATTTTTCCTGGAAGAACTTTACAAGTTTTACATATTTCCATTGAAGAAATAAACATAGGGAAATAAAAATTACGAGTATATGCGTCATGAAAAAGTTGTATATTAACAATAGGATCATTATTTTGATTATGACTCTCTATCTCATTTAATAATTCGCTGACATTAATATTTCCTATTTTTGTTGCTCCTTTTAGTAAAATTTCTGCTTTTTTATAATCTTGCTCAACACCAATTCCCTCCATGCAAAGACGACCCAAATCATATAAAGCATTTGCTGTTTTTTCTTTTAATGTGGGGTTGTTTATATAAATATCAGATTCATCACAATTTCTAACCGTATCGTTAAGATGTAAAATTAACTTTTGTAAACCTTCTTTCGCTAAGAAATAATTGAGCGAATCAGGCTTTAATTTAATAACTCTTGATAACTCTACAGCGCTTTCATAATAATCTTTTTCATTATTTGCTAATCTAACTGCACGTTCATAATGTACATTTGCAATAGTAGTTTTAATATCATTAATATTTTTATCTTTCATTCTTTGTTCGTATAATACACGATTCCAATATATTATAGTTTTATCATAATTACCAACTTGTTCATATAAATAACCATAACAATAATGTAATTCAATATAATTGAAATATTGGAGCCACAATTTATCAAGTTCTATTTTTGCATAATTATAATTTTTATAATCAATATAATCATATATAATGTCTAAATGTTCTTCAAGCTCATCAAAATTTGTATTTTTATAGCATTTCACATTTGCAAGATATCTAGCTCCTTTATAGGTAAACCATTTTTTTATTTCATCACTATTATTGACTACAGTTGCGATAAAGAATGGAGTTGGCGCATCCTTTGCATTACCATCAATATCACATCCAAATTCAATTAGGTTATCTAATATATCTGGATTTGATATATATTGAGCAGCAATATATATAAGTTTATCTTTATCTATTTCTATGTTTTTATTTTTAATTTTATTTATTAACGATGTAATCAACTTTTTGGATTTATCGCATTCTAAGGCTTTTTCCAATTGTAGACTGAGACTAACAAATATATCTCGTGGATATTCACCAGATTTCGTTTTTTCCCCAAGAAATTCCTTTTCAAATAATAATGTATAATAAGTAATGCTTTTCATTGAAAATGCTGTACCAGCAGGGTTAGAATAAATTAAACAATAATTTCCTAAAACATCTAGCACTTCATATATATCTCTATCTTCAATGGTATTATTTTTGTGGTGTGGATATTCTCGTATCTTTCCGTGTATATCATTTATTGATATAAAATTGTCTTCTCCAAAATTTAGAAATATATAAAGTATTTGCTTTTGTAGTATATTAAGATAATGAAAGATTGTATTATATATATTTATACGAAGTTTTTTTTTATTATTTATATCATCAATTACTTGTTCTATGTTTTTTGTCAATTTATCCAATGTCAAAACATATATTATAATTAAATCAGGACAATCACCAATTTTGTTAAATATCACATTGATAAATCTGTCAAATGTTTTATTTTTAATTGCTTCGTTAATTTTTTTATTCGCTCTTGGAAATGTTTTTGCAATATTCTTTACAAGATTTTTAATTTGCTTCTTATCTATTTTTGGTGTTTCAGTTGTTAATGTAATAAATATATTTTTTAATTCAAGAGTAGAAAAATCGTATTTTGAACGACTGGTAATAATTAAATATGGTTTATGTTCATACATAAAAAATATATTTTGAATAGACTGTACGATATAATTAACGTAATTTTCATGAATTTCAAGATTATCAATAATAATTATATACTTATTTCTAGATAATTCATTTTTAATAAGCTCAGATTTATATTGATTACTATTCGATGAATCATCTGCCTTAATAAGAATATTATATATTCTTTCAATAAAATATTCTTCTAAATATTGTATTAATTCATTAGTTTTAACAGATTTATTATTAGATATTATCTCTTTAATGTCGGATTTTTTTACTTTTATCCAAATAGGAGCACAAACTCTTCCTCTATGTACAAGATGGCGTGATATTGCTTTAGCAGCGGAACTTTTACCTGTATTCCCTTCACCATAAATAAATAACCAATGCCATTCAAGATGAATATCTAACATCATATTTTCAATAGCTTTAAAATCTTGTCCTGCAAAATAGCCATAATCTGGCCGATCATGTTCTATTGATTTAATTAGCTTTTTTTGGCTATTTTCAATATTAACAGAGTCAATATCTAAATTATAATCAAAAGATTTAAAAAGAAATGAAATTATTTCTTCTATAGAATTATCGGTAGAAAATCGTTTTGTTGTTATATTTCCTATAGTTATTCCATTCCTAGTTATATCTCCATTATTTATTATATCCTTATCGCTAATATATAAAAATAAATATGTATCATTATTTGTATTAGCAGCTAATTCCATAAATTCAGATTTTACTGTATTTGTGCCTTTATATTTTTTTTCAATATCTTCTACAGAATTAAATCTCAATCTATTTGATTTATACTCCAAGTCTCCAGTAACACATATTAGATTCCATTTATCTTTTAGAATATATCCTTGAAATTCCATCATCGCTTTTAAGAATATTCCTAAAAATATAGATGTAGTTGTTTGATCAATTTCTAATAATCTTTTATTATTTTTTGGATGTTTATTCATAGTTATTAAATCAAAAGAAATATTAGGTAACTTACTATTATGATGTTTTTCAAAATAATATTTTAGTGGTTTGAATCTATTTTCAATGATTTGCGGATTGACAATAGCGCTAAGGCTGTCCCAGTTTTGCAAGAAAGCACTACGAGTTATATCAATATAATAAAGCAGATATCTATCAGTTTCATAATCAACAGGTACAACAAATTTAGCCATAAAACTCCCTCTAGAAATTAAAGAAGAAAAAATATTTATCTAAAAATAGTAATAGTATAATCACTTTTAATACAACATGATAAATCAATTCCGCTTTGTGGAGTTGATTTCATAGCGGTAATTTT